>WNFX01003718.1_pt1 | contig 19423 bp, 19 predicted proteins | sample 5400111 | NCBI WGS metagenome assembly WNFX01 (sample SAMN13153363, study PRJNA577476) | soil metagenome | isolation source: 40 cm soil or saprolite under grassland replicate 1 | place: USA:California | collected 2016-06-15 | reverse complement strand
ACCTTCACCGCGAAGGAGTAGGAGTAGGAGTCGGGCGAGGGTGCCGGTGGTGTCCGCGGCCGCGGTCGTGCGGGGTTGGCGTCGCGGTAGCTGTCGGGGTAGCGGTGGCGGCCATCTGAAGCCTTATAACTGCTAAACCCGTAGTTGGAATCGAGACCCTGACCCTTGTGCTCGCGTGTTTCGATCACATTGCCCCCTGCATCGTAAACGCGAATCACAGCATCATGTTGTAGCTGCTGTCGCTGCCGCTGCCCGTCCTGCTGGCAATCACCGCCACGGTTACCCGCCGCCGAACTTCACCGTTGCTTGATTAGAACAGCTCTGGCTGCCCGCGTTACAAACCCGATACGTGTAAGTGGCACGGCCACGGCGACCCGGGGAATCGGTGTAGAACTGGTCATTCAGGGTGGTGACGATTAGGACGCCATTACGATAGACGTCGACATTGCTCGAAGTCGCCCCCGTCCAGGAGAGGTCCACCGTGTGGCGTCCGCTCGTTTTGTAGCCGCGCGCAGTGAGGGTGATTTGCCCGGGTGTGAGTGTAGGCGTTGCTGTAGGTGTAGGTCTTGGAGTTGGAGTTGGCGTAGCAGTCGGGGTGGCTGTCGGTGTGTGAGTAGCTGTTGGAGTCGGAGTCGGCGTGTGAGTAGCTGTAGCCGTTGGGCTTGGCGTGAATGTAGGCGTTGGGGTTGGGGTCGGCGTTGGCGAACCTAATGCTGCCTGCAGAAGTAAAGCCCAATCGGGATCGCCCGCGCTGTTGTTTCCCGGCGTAGTGAAATTGTGGATGCCGCTATTAGGAAACGGCGAGCCTGAAATGTTTGTGAACGTGTTGGCGGTTGGATCATACCAGCGGGCAGTGACCGGCCCGGCGAAGTTGCTCATCACTATGCTCAGCGTGTGCGCTGTCGGAGTGTAAACAATGCCAAGCGCTCCATCCTGTGTTCGCGCGGCGGCCGCGTAATCGTTATCAATTATGCGACCACCACTACTAAACGTTCCATATCCAGCGGTCAGGAATGTGTGCAATAGGTCCGGCACAAGATCGTACCAGTGGACGCCGTTAAAGAAATTCTTGAAATATCCAAGTTCGGCCACTGCTTGCGTATTCAAGTGCGATTGCCAGCCATTGGCAAACCTGTCTATCCAATAACTTCCATACATATGCCCTGCGAGCGCGCCACCGCCCATCGACCAATATTCCTGTCGGCGCAAAATCTTTGGAGTACCGGGGTCGTTGGCTATGTTTTCGTCTTCGTAGTTCGCTTCAAGAAACAGAACTGGCATAATCGTAGGCTTGTTGTACGCGACCAGCGTCTCCGCATAGGTCGGGAAGTACGTATAAGCGCTGTTAATATTGATGCGTGGAATCCAGTTTGGATCGTCCTGCGATTCGCTTGTTCCATTAAACTCTACTGTCATCGGATGAACGGTGTCCACGCTCTTGATGCCGTCAGCAATGGCAAGAATTACAGCATCGTTATTTTGATTTGGCCATTCCCCGAAATCATTTCCCATGTTCCAGATGATGTTCGGGTAGTTCCTATAACGGTTTCCAAGAAATTGACCATATTGGTAGCAACGGCTCGTTCCATTAGCCAGCGATGTTTGTGTCCAACCACCTTGATCGAGTGGCGTAAACAAGCATTGTAGCCCATTGGCGGCAGCCGTCTGAACGATGTAATCAACATGCGACCAGTAAGCTTCATTTGGTGTTGATAGATCGTAATAGCCACCGTTCAGGGTGTTCGTAAAGGGATTGTTCCCGTTGAAATCATGGCCATAGTTCGCGTCACCGTCATTGCCGGGGCCGAATGTGTAAAAGTCGCAAAGCAACTCAATCCACAGCGTGTTAAATCCTCTATTGCCTCTGTCTACAAGATACGTAGCGGCATTAGAATCGCTCAGGTTTGCCAGAATCGAATGTGGCGCGTCACCGATGATGAGGAACGGCGCATTGCTCGCGTCGAGCATGTACCTTCCGTTCGCGCTTGGATGGAGCGGATACACCGATGACGTTGCAGCCGTCGCTGGGAGAACGGCATTCCACAGACCAGCAACGACGAATAAAAAAATGGAAAGTGGGTGTTTCATAAATTCGTGATCTTCCTTGACTTGCGTTCGCTATTCTGGCCAAGGCTCGAACCCGCGCACGGAAATTCCGTTTATCCAACGCTGCGTTACCTTCCTGTCAAGTGCCGGGCGGATTATTTCCGAAAATGCCACGATTTCGCGTCTCACGGCCCTCTGACACTACCGCCGTTCCACATGGCTGCAAAACAAAAGAGCAACGGCAAAGCTAATTCTAAATTGGCTTTCCTAAGCGCAGAAGCGTTCTTGGAAATCTGCAACGTTCTGATTGCCACGCTCAGACGTGGCAATAGGACGATTTTGACGCTGGCTATAGCAACTAACGCGGCTCTCTCGCTCGAAATGTGTCTTAAACGCTTATTACTTCTTTAAGAGGGACGCGCGCCGCACGGGCACGACCTACACCATCTGTTTCATCCTCTCAGTCAATCCACACAAGCTGAGCTTGCGAAAGACCACGAAGATTTTGTCAACTCGAAACCGGCATTCGTTGCCCAAGCACGCCAAACAGAGACACCGACCAACCTCGAAGAATTGCTAAAGTAGCCGCTAAAAAATTTCACGGCAACGGAAGCAATCCAGCGTTGGCAGGATGAACGCATTGCCGCGCTCAAAGCCGCAGAAGAACAAGCACGCTCGGACCGGGAAGCTTTGGAAAAGCATTTGCAACGCGAGCAAACCAAGCGACCGATAGGAACCTTTGAGCATGTCTGACATTGTCGCCGATTATCAGAAACGGAGCGGTGTTGCTGTCCAACCGGTATCGGCCATTTTAAGCTCTTCCGCCACGACCCATCTTCGTTTAGCGCGATCTGTGAGGACCGATCGTAAGCGAACCTGTCGCCGCACTCGCCACGTCTGAGTATTCGCTCGGGTTCCTCGCGGCATTCATTGCCCGGACCCGGTAACTGTAGGTGCTCCCGGCGGCCAATCCCGTGTCGTTGTAGCTGGTCCCGGTACTCGTCCCTACCTGTACAAAACTCGTGCTCCCGGGGTCCTGCCGCTGCACAAGATAGCCTGCCACCTCAACGTTGTCCGCTGGCGCCGTTCAACTCAGGTGGACCTGGCTCACGCCTAATGCCCCAAATCTCCACCTTCCCAGTCGTCAATCGCCAGATGAAGCCCGGACGGCGAATAGATCCCGATCCCGGGGCTGCCTCCAACAAGGTTCTCTGTCGCGTCAGTGTAGGTCAAAACCGGATTCCCGTTTCGCAGCAACGTCAGTTGCACCGGGTTCAACCCCGCTGCTTCCAACCCGACAATGTCGCCGGCCATCCACGTCTCCGTAGTGCCCGTGCTCAGTAAAATATAATTGCCGTCCTTTCGCAGATAGATGCGGTAGTCGTTGGCCCCGAACACAAGGGCCAGATAGAATCGGTCAATGGCGGACTGCGCCCGGGCAATCACCCCGGGCCACGGCCCCATTTTGCTGATCCGCACCTGGGAATACTGATCTTGGCTAAAGTTATCAGCCGACCAAAAGGCATAATTGTGGCTGTCCTCGACATCCACCCCTACCTGGTTGTTGACGATGACCAGGTTGTTTTGCGACGCCGGCGGCTTCGTCCAATTGGCTCCTAGCCCCCCATCTGCCCGGTTAAAATCATCACTGGCCGCAATACCCGCCAGCGTCATCGCGCTCGCCACGCCCGAATACTGGCTCAGGTTCTGTGCGGCATCCGTTGCCCTGACCCGATAACTGTAAGCGCTCCCCGCAACCAGTCCGGTGTCGTTGTAGCTCGTCCCGGTGCTCGTCCCCACCTGCACAAAACTCGGGCTTCCGGGGTCCTGCCGCTCCACGAGATAGCCCGTTACCTCCACGTTGTCCGTTGACGCCGTCCAACTCAGGTGGACCTGGCTCACACCTATTGCCGTCGCCACAAGATTTCCTGGCGTACTGGGTGGTTGCGTGTCCGGCGGTATGTTTCCACCTTCCCAGTTATCCAGCGTCAATGCCTGGCCACTGGGTGAATAAATTCCAATCCCGGGGCTTCCTCCATTTTTCACCTCCAACTGCGAACTGCTCGTCCAACTTAGGACTGCATTCCCGTTGTGGGATAGGGTCACCGTCACCGGATTGGCGCTCCCAATTACCCCCAACTTTAACACATCGCCCACTTGCCATGTCTCCGCGGTGCCAGTCGCCACCAGGTAATAATCTCCATCCCACCGACGATAAATAGCTGTTCTCGACATCCACCCCTACCTGGTTGTTGATGATGACCAGGTTGTGTTCCGACGCCAGCGGCTTCGTCCAATTGGCTCCTAGCCCCCCATCTGCGCGATTGAAGTCGTCCGCGGCGAATAGAGGTGTAGGTGTAGGTGTCGTCGTTGGCGTAGGTGTCGCGGTAGGAGTCGGGGTCGGGGTTGGAGTTGGTGTCTGAGTCGGAGTTGGCGTCGGCGTAAACGTAGCCGTTGCCGTTGGTGTAGCGGTAGCTGTTGGTGTTGCTGTCGCCGTCGCTGTCGGTGTGGGCGTGAACGTCGCTGTTGGTGTTGGTGTAGGTGTAGGTGTAGGTGTAAATGTAGCTGTAGCCGTAGCCGTTGGGGTCGGTGTAAATGTAGCAGTTGCTGTAGCTGTCGCCGTGGCTGTAGGCGTGGGCGTCGGCGAGGATGTGTGTACATCAATGATGTTTGAATTAGGGCTTACTCCCGTATTATTACGGGCTCGCACTCGGTAAGCATATCTGGTGTTAGGGTTCAACCCGGTGACGGTGTAGCTGTTGACATTACCGACGGGTAAATTCCGATAACCGCTTACGTAATTCGAAAAAGAATTCTGGTTGGGGGAAACATCGAGATCGTAACCGGTCGCGTTGCTCACAGTGCCCCAGTTCGCTGTGAAACTCGTAGTAGTTACGTTAGTGGCCGCAGTGGCAAGGGGTGCAGAGGGCGCGGGTGACGGAGTTGGCGTCGGCGTAAACGTAGCCGTTGCCGTTGGTGTAGCCGTCGGAGTCGCTGTGGGCGACGGCGTAGCTGTCGGGGTCGCCGTAGGTGTTGCTGTGGGAGTAACCGTCGGCGTGGCTGTCGGACTGACCGTCGGCGTGGCTGTCGGAGTAGCCGTGGGTGTCGGAGTTGGGGTCGGCCTGGGCTTCGCCGAGAGATTGCCCTCCACGATAAAACCCCACGCGCCAGCGGCGAAACATGCGATCGCGATGAGTCGGCTCATTCCCAGAAAAAAAGGCTTGGCGGTCATACTCGAGGAGTTCGTGTCATTGATCTTCTACGGAAACGGCGAAACCAAGTTCCAGAAAAAGAAGACTTTTTTTTGACTCCCGGCGCTTCAAAAACTGTCCAGCCGTTTCGAAATGGTCTGATTTCGATGATTGTCATCGCAATTCGGCTTGTTTTTCTTCAAAAACAAGCATAAGCGTTCATTTGAACATGGGCAGACGAGAACGGCCAACTGCCACTAGCGAAGCGAACAGTGCGCAACAGAATTGCCCCCAGATGTTTTGGGAGCGATTAAGACCTTGAACACGAAGGGAAACATCTCACGCTGTTATACCGCCAGAAATCGGCAGGCGGCGCGAACGTCTATCTCTAGAGGATTTTTCGGGAACTTGGGGTTTGCAATCCCGTAGTTGCCAATGTGACACAGTCGTCCGCTTTGCTCGCGCTGCTCGATGAGCCGGTTTGGTTCTGTCTAAAGGCGCAGCCGAAGCGGGAGCATCTGGCTGCCATCGCTCTCCGGCGCCAGTTCGGCATCGAGTGTTTCTCGCCTCGATTGCGCTTTCGCAAGATGACCAACAGGGGGCCGGTGTGGTTCGTGGAGGCGATGTTTCCAGGTTATCTGTTCGCGAAATTTGTGTATTCGAAGCAACATCGCGCTGTCGAAGCTTCTCACGGCATCCGGGGAATCGTCCACTTTGGCGATCACCTCGCGGCCCTGCCGGAAAATATTGTGACCGCGCTTCAATCGACAGTGGGCGCAGAAGAGGTCGTGACTATCGATTCTTCCATCAAAATTGGCCAGGCGGTTCAAATTATTGAAGGGGCTTTTCAAGGACTGGAGGTCGTGGTTACTTGCCTGCTCCCTGCAAAAGAACGGGTTCGGGTCCTGTTCGAGTTTCTTGGGCGATCCATTGAAATGGAGGTTTCGACGACCAAAGTGCTCGCCGCCTAGGAGCCTGTTGAAATACCCGGCCACGTCGCGCGAGAGCGGTTTGGGTGGATGGCAAGGCGCGAGCGACGAGCATGTCCACAGCGACCTGTGAGGAGCGAATAACGCAGCCAGACAGCCCAAAGCGCTCTCGCCCTCCGGGGGTTGCGCCGCTTTTTCGTCTTTCCGGCGTTGCTCGTCGATTACAGACCGCCGCGGGGCATGCGCACTCCTCGCGCCTTGGAAAGACGAAAAATCGCCAGCAACGCGGCACGGCTGGATATTTCAGCAGGCTCCTAAGCGGCGATCCGGGTACAAAAGACAAAGTGGCCGTCCAGAGGAACAGCCACTTTGCTTCCCAGCGTCGCGAGGACCGGGACGCTGTGCTGGAAATTCGTCTCTAAAGCTTTTCTACGGCAAAAGGCGGCCAAAGTTCCCAAAAAAGCAGCGAAAAGAAAAAAGAGAGCGTCGGAGCAAAGAAGGCTCAGCGTGGTAAGTCACAGGTTTCTGAGGCTGAGCGCTATTTCGGCTCTCGAGTGTGCACGTCGCCCTTGCGCAGCAACCACAACACGAGAAGAAATGGAATCAGCGAAGGCACGAAGAAGACGAGGCCGCCGCGGCGGTGAATCATCTCTGGATCTATGTTCACACAGAAAAGTCCGATGACTGCGATGCGAAATCCGTTCGCTTTTGGCGCTGAAATGATGTCGCGAGCAAGAGCTTCGTTTGGTGAGGTGGGCATTTCCAACGTGTTTTTCAGGCCAGGCAGAGAGTAAGCGTCGATCTTTGTCGGGGAGATTCCCCTGGGGCGAGCTACTCCCTTTGTCGATTCTCAGTAGGTGTAGGTCAATCCCCCGAAATAGCGATTCCGCGAGTAACCCGGTGTCCCTCCTAAGGAACTCTGCGAGGTGTAGTTGTAGTTGACATGCAGGGCAAGACGCTTATTGATCGTATAACGGAGGCCGAGCAAGAGATCGAGAGAATCCTGCGTTCCTGTCGAGCCGGTGCCGCCTTGATTTTCATCATGATGATAATAAACGCCAGTGGTTGAACTGAGCCGCGAAGTTAGATCGTACTTCAAGTTCAGACCGGTGCGCCACGTCTTGGTGGTCGTCACACCCGTCGCTGTGGGCGATTCGTATCCATAGCTGGTCGTCCAGTTCAGCGAGTGGTTGCTGCTCACGTAACCAAGCGTACCTTCAAAGTAAGGACTTGCCGTATTCCCCTCGTTTTCGAGCGAGCGAAACGATTCACCCCCGCGCACGTGAACCATTAAGTGCTCCGTTAAATTATGATTGACGCCGGCGAGGACGAAGTTAGTCGTGGAATTGGTAGGGGCGGTATCGTAATCTATCGCTTCAAAACGATATTCGCCCACAAGAACCGTGCGACTGGTGAGGCTAAATTGAAACGCCTCGCCAAACGTGTTCTGAACACGGTTCTGAGCAAGCGTGTTCTGAACACCGTTCTGAGAATTTCCGTTCGACGAGGAAAAGTACTGAACGCGCTCGAACGTGTAGCTCGTTACCGTGCTAAATCGTAACAGCCAGTGGTAAGTAAGCGCAAAAATATCCACTGTGTCGAAGAACGGGCTGCGCACGTTCTGCGGGCCGACATTGGATGTGAAACTCGGTTCGTTCTGGTAAGTGCCGAAAACGCTGGCGTAGAAGGAAAGCCGACTCGAGAAGTTATGCGTGAGGGACAAAGTGACGTTTCCGGCAGTCTCGTTCTGGCCCGACACATCGAAATACTGGTTAAAGCGTCCGACACCCACCACAAAAAATTGTGTCCGTTCCCCAGGGCGAGCGTAAGTTAGAACAACGTTCTCTCTGGTGAATATCGAGCCTTCGCCGCTCGGCTGTAGGGCAACGTTGTCGTCGTAGCCCCCGTCCAGGCCAGCTGTGATTTGAATTGGAACAGCTGGCAGCCAGCCGACCCCGGCGGCTTCCGACGCGGCAGCCACGGCATCTTGACTAATCGCTTCGCGGACAGGAACAAATAAGCAAGTGAGGAGCACGAGCGCGAGGGGCAGCGAATCAACGCGGTTACGGTTACGGGCCCGGTGAATTCGACATGGCAAAATCATGTTTGCAAAGTCGCGCCCTGCCGGCCCGCGAACTCAAAACAAGCTGCGCGAGATGTAGATCACGTCGCCGTCCTGGACATATTGTGGTTTCGTAGGGTGGCCGCGAATGGTCGGCCGAAGGTTAATGGTCTCGGTGCGCTGTTCGCCGTTGATTATGCGAGTCAGATGAATATTGCTCGGGCTTCCATAGTCACTTACACCACCCGCTTGCATAACCGCTTGATACACCGTCGTCGGGCGATCGAAAGGGTATACGCCCGCCTTATTGGCAAACCCGGACACGGTCACGGTTGCCGTGCCGTTCTCCAACGTCACCAGCACTTCGTTGTTTTCAAGCTCCCCTTCATAGCGGCGGACGAGTTCATGTTGAAAATCGATAACTCTCTTGCCGGTAGCCGTGACTTCGCCGATGAGCGGCAGACTCACCTTGCCGTCTCTCCGAATTTTCTGCGTTTGATCCGGGATGCTCTCATCGGCATAGGAAACCTTGATCACATCTCCGGGAGATAGCCTGACCGCAGTTTTAGAACCTGGCGGATTCGGCAAAGGCGGTAGCGGACTCTGGCAGCCGCCCAACGCGAGCGCGGCAAAAACCAGGAAAGCGCAAACGCAGAAAACGGCTCGCAAGTCGCGAACGTTGCGATGAACCGCCTCAGTACCTGTCAATCCTCGATCCTCGCAAACATCTTTTTTGCTCTGCGTCATACGAGCTTATCTACTCAAAGCAATTGCCGCTAGGCAAGACAAAAGCTCTGAAATTGTTGCGGCGGGCGGCACCGGCCTCACTCAGCGTGCGGCCAAGCTCCAGCAAGCTAAAAGAAGCGGTTCCAACGCGTTTTGCGGCAGAACGATAGCGACAAAAAAACATCGCGGCCGCCGACATTGCTTGTGACGCGTGAGCCAACAAAATTTCCCTCCCTCATCGAAAAGCGGCAATCGACGCCCATCTGCGCCCATGACGGTGCAGTGTGGGTGTTAGTGCGGACCTGGCGTCGGCGATGCGGTTGAAGTTGGTGCAGGCGTAGAAGTCGGCGTGGCCGTCGGTGTTGGTGTTGCTGTCGGCGTTGGAGTCGGTGTGGCCGTCGGTGGAGGAGGACTGCCGCTTACCAATGGCCGTTCAGCCTCAATTGCGTCGATGTCCAACCCCATTTCCCTCGCTAAAGCGTCATCCAGCCACAATTCCTCCGGTGGATTTGGCATCGAAGTCTCACCAGAACCATAGATCAACGCCCATCCGCTAAATCGACATGCGGCCGAGCACACAAAACCGCCAGAGCGCACCATCACCGTGCGGCCTTGCGGCGGCAAGACTCGCGATGTAAGGACGAAGCGGCCGTTCATTTCAGATTCGTCGAAGCATGTCCCCCGAGAACCAACGGCTAGACGATAATGATCGCCAAGAACGCCAGTAGCTTCTCCCAAGGATCTTCTGAAAGAGATAAGCCAAACCAAGTGTAAAGAAGAACCCGATCAGCCAAACTGTGAAACTCATGTGAGGCCGGGCGGTGAATACGACGGAAAAACCTTGTGTCGTAGTAACTTCTTTTCTCTCATGAGTGCCTATGCTTTCCACACTTTTCCGGGCGCAACAGAGACGCCGGCCATGGCGTTTCGCGTGTCCACAATGCAGTGCGCCCACTCAGCAAGTTCGTGATAGCGGACCGATGAATGGGTATAACCGCCGACCACTTTCGGAATTAGCTTCACCTTACTTTGTTGATTTGCCGGATCGTCTCGTTCCGCCGAAAAATCCAGGAGAAAATCCGCACCTGCTTTCATGCCCGACCCTTCCTCCAGGATTTGCCATGACTGGAGCTGAGAAGCTCACCTCTGGGCGAGCTGACCTCAGGGAAGTTGCTTCGCAATAAAGCGTCCAATTTCAAGTGAGGCCGTCGCTGCTGGCGAGGGCGCGTTGCACACGTGAATCGAATTCCTCCCGTTCACTATCAGGAAGTCGTCCAGCAGTTTCCCGTCGCGCATCAACGCTTGCGCCCGGACTCCGGAATGCGTCGGAACCAAATCATCTTCAGTTATTTCAGGGACGAGTTGCTGGAGACTCTTCACGAACGCCCGTTTGCTCACGGAGCGCACCATCTCCATCATGCCATCTCGGTAATACTTCCGCGCCAGCTTCCAGAAACCCGGGAACGTAAGGGTCTCAAACAAATCCGCACAGTTGATGTCCGTCCTGGAATAGCCTTCCCGTTTGAAGGCGAGCACGGCGTTGGGTCCGGCATGGACCGAGTCATCAATCATGCGCGTAAAATGAACACCTAGGAACGGAAAATCGGGATCGGGCACTGGGTAAATCAAGCTCTTTACGAGATGCCGCCTTTCGGGCACCAACTCGTAGTACTCGCCACGGAACGGGACGATTTTCGCACCCGGATCGAGGCCACTAAAGCGGGCCACGCGATCGCTAAACAGGCCGGCGCAATTAATAACGAATCCGGCCTCAAACTCTCCGTGAGCTGTTTCGATGACTTGAATCCCATTCACGTCGCGCAAGCGGTCAACGCGCGTGCCAGTTTGTACGGTTCCACCCTTTGATTTAATCAGTTCAACATATTTTGCAGAAACCTCCCGGTAGTTGACGATTCCCGTTGACGCAACCTTGATGCCAGCGAGGCAGCGCACGTGCGGTTCAATTTCCTGCACTTGTTCGGGCGCGAGCCGCTCAACGGCGAGCCCGTGATCGAGGCCGCGGTGAAACAGGCTGTCGAGGAGGGGAAGTTCCGACGCTTTGGTGGCAACGATCAGCTTTCCGCAGACTTCATGCTTGATGCCGTGCTCGCGGCAAAACTCGACCATTGAACGGTTGCCTTCCCGGGCGAACCTGGCTTTCAGACTTCCGGGCTTGTAATAAATACCTGAATGAATGACACCGCTGTTTCGGCCAGTCTGGTGTTGCGCAAGATCCTGCTCCTTTTCCAGGACGAGGATGCTCGCCCCAGAATACTTATTGCCTATGGCCATAGCCGTCGCCAGTCCGACGATTCCACCTCCAATGATCACATAGTCGTGCACCGCTGGGAATAAGAACCGCTAATTGTCGCAGGTCCGGCAGGTACTCAATTGGTTTTTCCGAGTAACACCTTACGGCAATGAAACGCCTCCGCGTGCCGGGTAGGTGAGGCGCCTTCGATGCTGCGTAGCCGCATTAGACCGTAAAACAAATCCTCCGAGAACCACTGCTTGTTTCGCTGCGTAGCAAAGTAGCGCATCACCGCGTTTACCTTCTTACGCGCCTGGCGATCGCTCAACGGAACAAAGAAGTTTGGTAATCGCAGGTCTGCATCGTACTTCGGGATCTCGTACTCGAGAATGAGGTGGTTTCGGAAGGTGTTCCACGTCAGCTCGCATACCAGGCGGTGGTCCTGGTGAAGATCGTGCCGGCAATGAGTGAAGATCACATCGGGCGTGAAGACTTTCTTGAGTTCCTCGAAGCATTCTTTGACCGGCGGACCGAGGTAGGGAAGGAATCCATCGCGAAAGGATTTCACAACGACCGTTTTGTGCCGTGCGCCGCCTAGGAAGGCGTTGGCGCTGCGCTCGGCTTCCTTGGCGCGCATCGGATTGGCACTGAGAACGAGCCAGTAGAACTCGATGCTGTTCGACTGCTCGATCATTCGCAATACTGTTCCTCCGCAGCCGATCTCGATATCGTCGCTGTGCGCCCCAAGGCAAAGCACCCGCTTGACGCGACTCAGATTGCACTCAATCACTTCTTGATTTCGTGCTGATGATTCCACACCGCCCAAGGCGCATTACCTCGGCCGAAGAGGTCCTCAAGGTCCTGCTTTTCCTTGAAGGTGTCCATGCAGGCCCAATAGCCGTCATGCGGGTAGGCCATCAGCTTGCCTTCGTCAATGAGGCGTTGAAACGGCTCTTCAACCAGCTCTTCCCCGTCGCGCAGGTAGTTGAAAACTTCCTGCCGCAGGACCATGTACCCACCGTTGATTCTTGCACCGGACTTGGCAACGTGCGCAATGCTATTCACCACTCCGTCCGGGCCGGTGTCGATGAGATGGAAGCTCGCCCGTGGCTTCACACTCACAAAGCAGGCGATATTCCCGCTCCGTTCAAATGATTCGATGACCGCCGGGAGTGGGGCATCCGAAAGACCATCGCTGTAGTTGGCCAGGAACATCGCTTCCCCACGTAAATATTTCTGCACGCCCTTGAGCCGCTGGCCAATGTTCGAGTTGAGCCCTGTGTCGACGAACGTGATGTTCCAGTCATGAATGTCGCTGTTCAATAATTCCAGGTTCTTGCCCCCTTTGGACAACACGAAATCGTTGGAGAGGCATTCGTCGTAGGTTAGAAAGTACCGCTTGATGGTATCTGCCTTGTAGCCGAGGCAGAGGATAAAGTCCTTATGTCCATAGTGGGCGTAATACTTCATAACATGCCACAGGATCGGGCGGTAACCTATCGGCACCATCGGCTTGGGCAAGGCCTCGGAGTGCTCGCGCATCCGCATGCCGAAGCCACCGCAAAATAAAACCACTTTCATAACATTCCTTTCTCTATTTAACTCACAGTTTACCGGTTCTGCTTCCGCAGATCGATCAGAGGACCTCGACGTCCGGTATCGGAACTACGCATTTGCCATCCCATTTCCGAATGTAGGAAAGTTGGGAAACAATCTCCTCTCTTAGATTCCACGGCAGAATAAGAACGTAGTCTGGTTTGGTTTCCTGAATCTTCTCTGGTGGAAAAATTGGAATATGCGTTCCGGCGGTGTATTTCCCGTGTTTGTACGGGTTCCGATCCACCGTATAGTTGAGGAAATCCGTTCGAATGCCACAGTAATTCAGAAGAGTGTTACCCTTCCCAGGGGCGCCGTAGCCCACAATCTGTTTCCCTTGTCGTTTGGCCTGCAGCAGGAATTCTAACAGGTCGCGCTTGATCGCTTTGACCTTCTCGCCAAAACCTTGGTAATAATGAAGCCGGTTCACTCCTTCCTTCTCCTCCCGAGTGAGCAATTCCGTTACTCGAGCTCCGGTTGGTTGGTACTGCGACTCCTGATGGCAGACGTAAATTCGCAGTGATCCACCGTGCGTCCCGAGTTCTTCGACATCGAATATTCTCATCCCGTGCGCGGCGAAGATCCGCTTCACGGTGAAGAGTGACAGATAGCTGAAGTGCTCGTGGTAAATGGTATCGTACTGATTCCCCTCGATTAGACGCAACAGATGCGGAAACTCCATCGTTGCTACTCCGGCCGGCTTTAGAAGAATCTTCAGCCCACCGACAAAATCATTAAGGTCCGGCACGTGCGCGAGCACGTTGTTGCCGATGATAAGGTCCGCCCTCTTGCCGTCGGCCACCAGTGCTTGAGCTGTCGCAACGCCGAAGAACTCTACCACGGTCGGAATCCCCCTCTGCACCGCGACCGCTGCGACGTTTGCCGCCGGCTCAACGCCCAATGCCGGAATTCCGCGTGCTACAAAATTCCGGAGCAAATAGCCGTCATTACTGGCCAGCTCGACTACCTGGCTCTTCGCTGAGAGATTGAAGCGCGCGGTGATCATTTCCACATACCGCCGGGCATGCTCCAGCCATGAATCCGAGTAGGAGGAAAAGTAGGCATACTCGCCGTAGATGTCCTGCGGCTTCACGTATTCCAAGAGCTGCACCAGGAAGCATTCCCCACAGACGAAGACATGCAGAGGATAAAACGGCTCCATCATGTTGAGCTGCTCTTCTGTGATCAGGCTCTCGCATAAAGGAGACATGCCGAGATCGACGAATGTGTGTCTCAATTGAGCCTGACAGAACCGGCATCTGTGCGCCACGAACTGTGCCTGGTTGAAGCCCTGTAATGAGATGTCGCTTTTGATCGTCGTGCTCATTGACTCAACTAGATTGCATACAGTTACCAAGCTCTACCTTTGCGATTGCGTGTTCTCCTTGCGTTAGCCTTCCCTACGCTGATACAAACATTGCTGACCGATTAGGCCGCAGGTTGCCATCGCTCGCTCTAGAAATTTATTTTTCATTTTCTATATACGGAAACGGGTGGACCAGGTTCTCGAGAAAGGTTCGTTTCCTACTGAGCCTTGTTGCGTAACACCCTGTTGGTGTTACTGAGTTCGGCGCGGTGCCTTTCAATATTGGCAAGGACCATTTTAGCATAACCATCTCAGTCCCGGGGAGTACCGGCGAGGCCGCCGCAAGAGCCCAGCGGCCTGCCGTTTCAGGACTTGATTGCAGGCCGAATCAGGATATCTGTGACTTCAGCTGTGGGGGGGAGGGCAAGAGCTTGGACGACCATGGCCGCAACGTCCTCCGGCTGAAGCAAACTATTGGGCACATACTGGCGTCCCTCAAGTTCAAAAAGGGATGCCTGTAGTGGTGTCGCGGTTCGGCCTGGAAAGACGCTGATCACCCGGACACCAAAGGCATTCACTTCCTGGCGCAGGCCATCGGCCAGCCCCTTTAAGGCATGCTTGGTGGCGGCGTAAGTCACGGTGCCGGGAGCTGGGTGGCTCACAACGCTGGAATTCACGAAGACGATCTGTCCTCTGTTCGCGCAGATTTCAGGGAGCAGTTGCTTTGTGAGTGCAAAGGCGGCAAGGACGTTCACGGTCATCAGCTTGCTGAATTCCTCCACAGTCGAATCCTCCACCCGCGAAACGTTCATTCCAGCTGCACTGTGTATGAGGCAATTGATGCGCTGGCGTGATGAGCAAATTCGCTGGGCAAGGGCTGCTACGGCGCCAAGATCACCAAGGTCAGCGACCATCGGTATTGACTTGACGCCAGCACATTCTGTCAGGCGCGCAACCTCCTCCAGCTTACTCAGTGTTCGACCGACAAGGCAGCACACAACTCCGGATTTGGCCAACTCAAGGACAATTGCCCGCCCGATGCCGCTTCCGGCACCTGTGACCACAGCAACGCCCCGCGATAATCCTGTATTCTCAGGCTCAGGCTGGTTGCTCTGGCTCGTTGTCATCGTGACGACGCAGCGGACCCACCCATCTCCTTGTCCAAATCCGGAGAACAGCCTTGGAGTCCTTCGCTCGCCAGCAGGCCATGCGCAATCAGCCGCTCAGCAGCGCTATGCACAACCATAAAGTCCAACCCCGCGTGCTCGGCGATCTGTAGGAGATCATGATCGCCGTCTGAAAGATTGAGAACCCAGAGCATTGCCATCTCCAGTTGAGGCGAGTCCTTTGTGCCGCCGATCGACCGGTAAAGTCCTCGCCGGCCCAGTTGGGGTTCGCCCTTGGGGAACAGATTTCGGCAGACCCGATTCGATTCCAGCAGGTAAACGACGCGCAGAAGCATGGCCACCGACTCAGCAAGCGACTTCGCGTCAACCAAGTTCAAGTCGTCTGCCGAAGTGTGGTACTCGGGGTACCGTCCATTCGGCGTTCGCATCAGTGCGCCCACAGGTAAGTTAAAGCCCGGGGAACAGTATTGCCGTTCGTCGTAGCCATAGGGAGCGAAGTCGAGGATGGAACAGTTCGAATCCCGGTGTCGCAACGCATGAACCACGGCCCGGTCAATCTCCGCATTGTTACGGCGAGTCCGCTTGTAGGTGAATGCCCCACGATCCCCCAGGCAGGAGAGGACGAGCCCGTGACGTACTCGTTGCGCGGAGGCCTCATTCATGGCCAGCCAGGTGATCGACCCAATCGTCCCCGGAATCCAGAGGAAGCGATAGGAATGGCGGAGTGGCATCCCGGTCAGCAGCGCCGCGAGACGGGCGGCGATGGTCATGCCCGATAAATTGTCGTTGCAGAGGGAAGGATGACAGCAATGGCATGAAAGCAAGACCTCATCCTCTAATTCGCCGTCGATCCGGAACTCCCCGTAGGTCAGATGGCCGGGTTCGAGGCTCCCATCGATGCACACTTCGTACTCCTCGTCCTTCAGAGCCGCCAGTTGCCGGTGCGCGAGGCAGAATCCCCATGTCTCATGATAGTAAGAGGTGCGATACGGAATCCAATCTGGCGTCTCCGGGAGACTAAAAAGATGCTCCTTGAGTTCCGCCAATCGGATGCGACGGCGCACCGGAACGCTGTAGTTGACTACGTGCAGGTTGCACTTCGCGAAGTCCACGACCTTTTCGCCTCGAGCGCTCTTGATCCAAGCCTCCCGAATGTTCCATTCCTTTGGCACGGTCCAATCCAGAACGGGAGTGCCGGTGGGCACCTCGCGCAACACCATCGGTACAGTCTGCTGCAAATAGCGGAGGCTCTGGCGCAGTCCGTTTCCGGTGATGCTGCGACAGATGGGGTAGAGGTCCCGCACCATGTTGTAAAGGGCGGCCCCTTCCTGTTCGAGATCGAACGTCTCGATCACTTCAAGGAGATTTCGGGGAGCATTCAAAACGGAGTCCAAGGCGAAAAGTACAATGTCAAAAGTGACTCGAGATCACTCGCGCCGCTTACCTCGGAGATACCTAGCGATGGCTTTGGGGAGAGTGCGCGGTCAATCATCCCGACGGTCCAAAGGTCCTGGCGATCCACTTTCACGTTCAACTTTGCAGCAACGGCCAGGTGCGATCCTTGTCCGCGATCGCGGCGACTGGCAGGGGCCATAAGATGCCGAGCTTCGGATCATCGAAGCGCACCCCGGCGGACTTGTCGGGCGCATAGAACTCGCTGATCTGATAGAAAATCTCGGTATCGTCTTCTAGGGTCTGGAATCCGTGAGCGAACATCTCCGGCACATACAGCGCGTACCGGTTCTGGGCCGTCAAATTCACGCCGAAATGTTGCAGGTAGGTTGGAGAATCCCGCCGAAGGTCGACGATCACATCCCATAAGGCGCCAGCCGTGCAACGCACCAATTTGACCTCACACGATGGAGGTAGTTGATAGTGCATGCCTCGAATCGTCCCCCTGCGCGCGTTCCACGACGTGTTGCATTGCACGAACGTTCCCGCTAAACCCTGGCTGTGGAACTCGCGGGCGCAGAACGTGCGTGCAAAAAAGCCGCGAGAATCTTCCTGCTGCTCGAGAGCGATTATATAAGCTCCAGGTAGCTTCGTTTCGGTGAATATCATGACAGTTTCTGGCTTAAGTAGGTGGCCTTTCGCGAGCTAAACTCATTGCGGCGGTTTTGGGCCCACAAAATCCACGCCCGAAATGTTGCAGGCAGGTCGGGGAGTCCGCCGAAGTCACCGATCCTGTTTTTCCAGGTCGCGAATCTCCTTTCTCGAGGATATCCACTGGATAGCGAATGGCCCTCGACTCCAGCTCGCCGCGCTTGGCGGCAACCAGGTGCAGCGATCCCACCCGCCGAGCGACCATGGTGACGGTTGCGCCCTCCCCGGCGAGCGCGATGGTAATGCTTTGACCAATCCCCTGCTCGTCTGCTGACGAGGACGGTCCGGTTGCGCAATCGCTGGTGATATGGTGGAGTGATTCAGCCTTCATGTGCTAGTTCGATTCTTCCGAGCAACAACACCCAATCTTCGTGGTCGGCGGCGACGGGCGATGTCCATTCGAGACCATCTGCCGCGGACAGAACCGCGTACTCGCCGGTGCGAGGATTGAACCACTTCGCCTCGTAGCGGCCAGGGCCTAGCGTCACGGTTGCCCCGCCGCCATGCGGCAGGTACACAACGTACAGCTTTCCGGGGTCCGCGAGACAGAACGCGGCGGAATTCACCAGCTCGTCGTGTGGATTCGTTGTCCACCATTCGATGCTTTTGAAGAAATGCACGATCTTGGCGTACCCTTGAAGCATGGTCATCGTTTCGTCACCCCGGCCATTCACCCAGCCGCCACCGGTGTCGGGTGGCACACCAGTTCCACGTTTAGCCGTTTCTCCGGTGGTCTGATAGCAGCCTGCCATCGCGATCTCCCACGCGGCCCGGCGATCTTCATCAGCCGATGCCGCGGGTGCCGTGTACGGGGCCCACTTCGGGTAGTGGTCTTCATAGCCGTATTCCTCGTTGACCTGCGGGATGATCCTGTCGGTCGCTTCCTGCTGCCGACGTTGATCCAACATCCAGCGGTGCAATGGCCGGTCCCATCGTTGAAAGCTAGTCATGCCGAACCACAACGACGTTCGATCCTGGTATCGGTTATCTACCGGATGGCTTGTGGCCAAGTGGCGATAAGGATCTGCTTGGTACAGCATGGTCCCCGTCTGGTGTGTCCAAACATCGGAACGGAAACCGTCAATGTCATCGCCGAGATCCCAAGTGACGTTGGAAAACGGCGCAATACGCGCCACGGCGTAGCTGAAGTAGCGGCGTTCATCCTCACTACCCGCAGCCGGGTGAACCTTCGTGTCGTTCCATCCGAAAATCACGGAGATAATCATGTCCTTTTCCCGGGCATAACGCAGCATCCGCTCGAATTCTTGCCAGTAGGAGCAATTGAATCGCGTGTAGTCAAAACCTGGACGTTCGACATCATCCCGGCGCTTGGCCACCCATGGAATGAGGCGAGCGGAAAACCCGTTGCCCGGTTTGATGGGTTCGGTCCAGAAGTGATCCGTCCGACCGTCAAGGAGTATGCGGATTCGGTTAACATCGAGCCGATGGAGCCGGTCGATGCAATCGCGGATTACCTTCTCACCCTCCCATCCCATCAAAAAGAACGCTGTGGTGCCATTCAGATAATAGTGCTCACCGGTGCCTTCCCAGGCGAAGTGCCAGGGGTGTTGGGGGTCAACGCGCAAAACACCCCGCCGGCGGCCATCGACCGCTTGAAATTTGCCTCGGTAGACCCAGTCACGACCGTCCTGACGAAACGCAACGGCGCATTCGTACGTGCCCGGCTTGGAAGGCATGAACCGAACGCGGTAGACGGTCCCGTCCGCCGAATCGCAGAAGCCTTCCGCGGCGATGTCGCTTCCCTGGTCGATCCGCCTGAAACGACCAGAGGTTGTCGCGTCGGTGAATGGATTCTCGGCCGTGGGCTTTCCGACCGAAATAGTCACCTCGACGAATTCGTAACAGACAATCTCACCGGATGACTGAGAGAAGGTGACGTCGGCCGGCGGAGCCGGGTGGGGTCGATGGTGCCGGAGCGACGCGATGAGACGCCGATCCGCGAAGCTCCACGCGATTCCAAGAACAAGCAGTACCACAACGCCCAGCCCTAGGATACGCCATGCCAAGCTTCGAGATTCAGCTGAATTCATGATTGAAATTCCATTTGTGGTTCTTTCGATCCGCG
>WNFX01007675.1_pt1 | contig 19425 bp, 19 predicted proteins | sample 5400111 | NCBI WGS metagenome assembly WNFX01 (sample SAMN13153363, study PRJNA577476) | soil metagenome | isolation source: 40 cm soil or saprolite under grassland replicate 1 | place: USA:California | collected 2016-06-15 | reverse complement strand
CGCTGAAAGACTTCGGCGTCGAATTCCTGGAGCAGCCGCTGGTGCCGGAGGACCTGGAGGGACTCAGCGAGGTCCGGCGCGCCGCGGCGAAGTACGGCATCCCCATCGTGGTCGACGAAAGCTGTCTGGTCGCCGCCGACATTCCGCGCCTCGCGGGCCGCGTGGACGGAATCAACATCAAGCTCGCCAAGTGCGGCTCGCTGCGGGAGGCGTTGCGCATGATTGCCACGGCGCGCGCGCACGGCATGCTCGTGATGGTCGGGTGCATGATCGAGACGTCGCTCGGCATCACCGCCGCGGCGCATTTCACGCCGCTCGTCGATGCCGCTGACCTGGACGGCGCCGCCCTCACCGTGGACGATCCGTTCACCGGCGCGACCATCGACCAGGGACAGATCCGCCTCCCCACGGAGCCCGGGCTCGGCGTCAAAAAGAGATGAACGCGCCGCGCTACGTCGCGGTCGTCCTGCCTGTTCCGGTAAGCCGGCCTTACATCTATAAAGTCCCCGCGGAGCTCGCGGATCGCGTGGTCCGGGGCGCGCGTGTCGTTGTGCCGCTCCGGCGCCGCAAGGTCATCGGTATCGTGATGGAGGCCGTCGCCGGGGCGGCCGGGAGCCTCGACATCAAGCCGATTACGGCTGCGCCGGACGACGAACCGGCACTGTCCCCCGCGCTGCTCGAGTTGGGCCGCTGGCTCTCCGATTATTACGGCGCGCCGCTGGGGCTGTCGCTGCGGGCGCTGCTCCCTGGCCCATTGTGGAGCGTGGCGCGGCCGGCGGGGCCGGCACCGGCCGCCGAACGGCTGTTCGTGCTCACCGGCAACGGCATGGATTCCCTGCTCGAGCGGGAGCGACGCTTCAAGCGGGCGCCCAAACGGCGCACCGTCTATGAGACCGTGGAAGCGCTGGGCGGCTCAGCGCCCGTCTCACATCTCGTGCGACAGCTCAAGATTTCATCGAGCGTCCTGGACGGTCTGGTGGCGCAGGGGCTCGCCCGCATCGAGCGCGTGCCGGAAATGCGCGACCCGTTTGCCGATCTCTCGTCGCCTCCGCCACAATCCCTTACCGAAGCCCAGCGGTCCGCCGTGCGGGGAATTCTGGACACGCCGTTCGACAAGCCGGTCTTGCTGCATGGCGTCACGGGATCGGGGAAGACACTGGTCTACCTGGAGGTGCTGCGCAGCCTGGTCGCCGCGGGACACGGCGCCATCCTCCTCGTCCCTGAAATCGCGCTGACGCCGCAGACCGTGGCCCGCCTGCGCGGCGTCTTCGGCGACCAGGTGGCCGTGCTGCATTCGGGATTATCTGATGGCGAGCGTGCCGATGCCTGGCGCGCGCTGCGCCGCGGCGAGCGGCTCGTCGCGGTCGGGCCACGCTCGGCTATCTTCGCGCCCGTGCAACGGCTGGGCGCCATCGTGGTCGACGAAGAGCACGAGCCGAGCTACAAGCAAGGCTCGACGCCGCGGTATCACGCGCGTGATGCTGCGACCAGGCGCGCGGAGCTGGAGCGTGCCCGGCTCATCCTGGGCAGCGCGACCCCGTCGCTCGAGACGCTCGATCAGGCTGCGCAAGGACACGTCGTGACATTTGCGCTACCCGATCGTGTGGGCGCACGGCCGTTGCCGCCCGTAGAGATTGTCGATCTGCGCAGCGCGCCCCGCGTTCCCTCCGCGGAAGCGGGAGCGATCCCGTGGAGCGAAACATTGGACCAGGCGATCTCCGGTGCGCTCGAGCGCGGCGAGCAGGTATTTCTGCTGCTCAATCGCCGCGGCTTCGCGACCTTCGTGCAGTGTCCGGCGTGCGGCAACGTGCCGGGATGCCCCCAGTGCGCGATTGCGCTCACGGTGCATCAGACGCCACCCGCGATGCGGTGTCATTACTGTGGTCACGAAGCGCGAATACCGGAGACCTGCGCCGTCTGTGGGCACACCACGCAGCGCCTGCGTGGCCTCGGCACGCAGCAGCTCGAGCACTTCGTCGGACTGCGGTACCCCCGCGCGCGCATCGCGCGCATGGACCTCGACACGACCTCGAGCAAGTGGGCGCACCATCACATCCTCGAGCGTGTGGGCAGCGGCGACGTGAACATCCTGCTCGGCACACAGATGATCGCCAAAGGACTCGACTTTCCCAACGTCACGGTCGTCGGTGTTGTGGACGCCGACACCGGCCTGCATTTCCCCGATTTTCGCGCCGGCGAGCGGACGTTTCAGCTTGTCGCGCAGGTCGCGGGACGAGCAGGCCGGGGCCCCCGCGGCGGGCGGGTCTTCGTCCAGACGCGAGCGCCCGATCACCACGCCATCCGGGCCGCGGCGGCGCACTCGGTCGCGCAATTTGCGGCAGCCGAGCTCCCGCTGCGTTCGCCACCGCATCCACCGTATCCGCCGCGGACCGGTCTGGTGCGTTTCGTGATCGCGACAGACGATCACGCGCGGACGGCGGAGCTGGCCGAGAAGGTCGCAACCTGGCTGCGGCGCGCGGCGACGGAGCGGCTGGAGGGAATGCTCACGGTCTTGGGTCCGGCGCCATGCCCGATCATGCGGTTGAAGGGGAAGTGGCGCTGGCACGTGCTGGTGAAGTCCCCCGAGCCGCGCGTGCTGGGGCGTGTGGTGCGCGCGTGGCGCGCGAAGGCGCATCGCGCGGTAACCGTGGATCGTGATCCGCAGTCACTCTTGTGAAAGCCAATTCACATCGGGTATTTTGACCGGCCTGTGAGTCGTCCGCGCTTTCAGTATCGACCACCGAACTTTGCCGCGCCTCCGCTGTCAGGCGCGCCCGACGCGCGGTTCACGTCAGCACCCGCCGACGGGGTCCTTCCCGACGGTTTTTTTTCGACTACGAACCTCCCAACCTATGTGAAGCTGCCGAGCGGTTGGCGGCGGCCACGCCTGCCGCGCATGGATTGCGTGATCGTGCAGGCCGGTGTAGACGATCTCGTCGTCACCGAGCCCCGCCGGGTGCGGCAGGGCGACAAGGTCGCTGTGGGTGCGGCGGAAGACGGCACCGAAGGCATCTTCGTTCACGTCGAAGGATTCTTGGGCGGCACACACAGCCCCAACGAATTCCGCTTCATGGCGGCGGAGGTGTCGCGCGAGCGGCCGGTGGATTACGACGTGCTGGCGCAGCTCTTGGGCGAAGAGAAGCAGCGCGGCGGCAAGATTCTCTGGGTCATCGGACCCGCGCTCGTGCATGCGCGCGCGCGGGAGGACATGATCTGGTTCATCGACAACGGCTACTGTAACACGCTGCTTGGCGGCAACGCCGTCGCCGTGCACGATCTCGAGGCCGCCATTTTCGGCACGACGCTCGGGATGTCAAGCTCCGGTGAAAGCGTCGAAGGCGGGCACGGCCTGCACATGCGCGCGATCAACGCGATTCGGCGCGCCGGCTCGATCGCACAGGCCGTGGGCCAGGGCATCGTGAAGAGCGGCATCATGCACGCCCTGGTCACGCACCGCATCCCGTTCGTGCTCGCCGGATCGATTCGCGACGACGGTCCGTTGCCGGACGTGCTCCCCGACACGCTTGCGGCCCAGGACGCCATGCGGGCCCATACCGCGACCGCGACGTTCGCGATCTTTGTGGCGACGGCGCTCCACGCGATCGCGGTGGGGAACATGCTGCCCGCATTTGTGGACTCCGGTGCGATCGAAGACATTCGGCCCCTGACGACGATCTGTGTGGATCAGACCGAGTTCGTGGTCACGAAGCTGCGCGATCGCGGCACGCACCAGGCCTACGGCGTCGTCACTAACGCGCAGGATTTCATGCATGTCCTGCGCTTCTATGTGGAGCGATGGCAGCAAGCGACCCCGGTCCGGACGCCGGCCCAGTCTTCCCGCTAGCGCCTCCCCCGCCCCCCTCATCGCCGCCGGGGCGGGGTCCCGGCTGGGCGAAGCTCGCGGCTGCGGTCGAGGCACAGGTGCCGCCCGCCGAGATCGAGACGATTTACATCTTTCGTCCGATCAAGCGGCAGGGGCGCGAGTGGGGCACAGCGGTCGTGACGCGCAAGAGTGTGGCTCCGGACGTACGGTTGCGCGTCTACACGGCGAAATACATGCTCATCGTGCGCGGCAAGGACCGCGGGCAGACGAAGATCGAAGTCGTGGAGGTTGGGCTGAGTCCCGCTGCGGTGTTGGCGCAGGTCATGCAGGCGACGGTCGACCGGGGCGGCGATACGGAGCCGCCCGTCGAGCTGGGTCCCGCGGTCTGGTACGAAGGGAGGTAGTTCGAGGTTGATTGACGCCAGAATGTTCATCCCGACCAAAGCCTTTCTCACGAAGGGCGTCGGCCGGCACAGGGAAAAGCTCACCAGTTTCGAGATGGCGCTGCGCGATGCCCATCTTGCCAACTTCAATCTCGTGCGGGTGAGCTCGATTTTTCCCCCTCACTGCGAGCTGGTCGACCGCGAAGAGGGCATGAGCATGCTGAAACCTGGTCAGATCGTCTTCGCGGTCATCGCGGAGTCATCGACCAACGAGCCGAGCCGGCTCGTTGCCGCGTCGATTGGCGTCGCGATGCCTGCCGATCCTTCCCACCATGGCTACATCTCCGAGCATCACAGCTACGGCCAAAGCGAAACTGTCTCCGGCGAGTATGCCGAAGACCTAGCCGCCTCGATGCTGGCCACCGTGCTCGGCGTGCCGTTCGAAGCCGATCAGGCATGGGACGAGCGCCGCGAGCAGTGGCTGCTCTCGGGCGAAATCGTGCGCACCATGAACGTCACCTCCACCGCCGAATGTGGAGCCGACGGGCGCTGGACGACGGTCGTCTCCGCGGTCGCGTTCTGCGGCTGATGTGAGTGCGCTCGTTGCGTTTGCGGCCGGTCTGCTGAGCTTTCTGTCGCCGTGCGTACTGCCGCTCGTTCCGAGCTACGTCGGGTTTCTCACGGGGATGTCGGTCGAGGAAGCGGAGCGGCGGCGCGGCACGGCGCTGCTCCATGGGTTGTGGTTCGTCGCCGGATTTTCGCTCGTCTTCGTGCTGCTCGGCGCGGCGGCGTCGGCGGTGGGGCAGCTGCTGCGCGACTATCAGGTGTGGCTGGGACGGATCGGTGGTGTGCTGCTGATTTTGTTCGGGATCTACTTGCTCGGGCTCCTGCGGCCCGCGTTCCTGATGCGCGAATGGCGAGTCCAGCTGGCCCGCAAACCGCTAGGGTTTTTCGGCTCCGGCGTCGTCGGATTCACGTTCGGTGCCGCGTGGACGCCCTGCATCGGGCCGATTCTCGGCGGCATTCTTACGCTCGCGGCCACGCGTGCGGGCTTGGGTCAGGGGATCGGGTTGCTGGCGGTCTACGCGCTCGGGCTCGCGATCCCCTTCTTGTTGACCGCGCTGGCGCTCGATCGATTCCTGGTCTGGTTTCAACGGTTCCGCCCCTACATTGTATGGGTGGACCGCATCGCCGGCGGGATGCTGATCGTGCTGGGCCTCTTGCTGGTCACCGATAGCTTTACGCTGCTTGCCGGGTACTTACAGGGGCTGACGCCGCAGTTTCTGCGAGATCGGTTGTAGTCTACCACCGCTGTTACCGAGAGGACCTTATGACTCGTCTTGCGATTTTCGCGACCGCGATCGCAGTGGGCTTGACTGCCTGTCAGAAGGGACAGGAGCAAAGCCAGGCCAGCGATTCGACCGCCCGCAACCTCACGCTGGCACCCGCCGAATCGACGGCGCAGATGCGCGACGTCGCAGACCAGCGGACGACACCGCCGCCGGCGACGCGTAATCCGACGAACCGCACCAATCCCCCGGCTCCGCCGCCCGTGCGGCCGCCCGCTCCGCCCCCGATGGCGCGCCTGGGTGTGGGCACGAAGGTGGACATCGCCGCCACCGATACGATTTCCTCGCGCACCGCGAAAGTCGGTGATGCATTCACCGCGCGCGTCGTCGACGATGTCCGCAACGCGGCCGGCCGCGTCGTGATTCCGGCGGGCTCGGCCGTCAACGGCAAAGTCGCGGACGTGAAACCGGCGCCCAATCCCAGCACGCCCGGGACCTTGACGCTGAATGTTTCGAGCATCACTGTACGCGGCAAGTCGTATCCCATCGAGGCGTCCGTGGACTCGCTCGAGACGATCCACAAGGGCCGCGGCGTGACATCTGGTGATGCGGCCAAGGTGGGAGCGGGCGCGGCTGCGGGCGCGATCCTCGGTCGCGTGCTGGGCGGCAACAAGAAGGGCACGATCATCGGCGGCATCGTGGGCGGTGCCGCGGGCGCCGCTGTCGCGCATGAGACCAAGGACTCGGACATCGTCTTGCCAGCGGGGGCGCATATCATCATCCGGCTGACGAAGGAACTCGCGGTCGCGGCATCCTGACGGGGTGATCCGCTTCAAGCTGTCCACGCTGATGTTCCTCCAGTTTTTCATCTGGGGGGCATGGTACACAACGGTCGGCAATTACATGTCGGCGCACGGAATGGCCGCACTGGCGTACCTGCCGTACACGGTCAACCCAGTCGCGGCCATTGTCGCGCCGTTCTTCCTCGGCCTTATCGCTGATCGGTTCTTCTCGACGGAGAAGGTGCTGGGCGTGCTGCACGTGCTGGGCGGCGTCTTCATGCTGCTCGCCCCGCGAACCTCCGGCGGGCTTTTTATTTTTGTGCTACTGCTCTACAACCTCTGCTACATGCCGACGCTTGGGCTGGCAAACTCGCTGGCCTTCCACAACATCCAAAACCAGGAGCGGGATTTCCCGGTCATTCGGGTTTTCGGCACGATCGGGTGGATCGTGGCCGGACTGTTCATTGGCTGGGTTTTGAGCCAATTCACAAATGGAGTCATGCCGGACAAGACGTCGCTGCCGTTGTACACGACAGCGATCGCCAGTTTGGTTCTGGGGGTCTTCAGTTTCAGCCTCCCTCACACCCCGCCGCCGGCCGCTGGGCGTCCCATCTCGGTTCGCAGCATTGTCGGTATCGACGCATTACGGGAGCTCGGCAGTACGCCATTCTACGTGTTCGTTGTCAGCTCACTGTTGATCTGCATTCCGCTGGCGGCGTACTACGCATACGCTCCGCTCTTCGCCAAAGTCGGCGTATACGACTTTGGTACGCACAACTTCGTCACCGCAGTATTCAAGAACCCGTCGTCGCTGATGACCCTCGGTCAGATGTCTGAGACCGCGTTCATGTTCCTGATGCCTCTGATGTTTGCCAGGCTCGGCGTGAAAAAGATGTTGCTTGTCGGTATGGGAGCGTGGGTACTGCGCTACGCGCTCTTTGCGCTGGCCGCTCCCAGCGCGGTGTTCTGGCTTATCGTGACCGGCATCCTGCTCCACGGCGTCTGCTACGACTTCTTCTTTGTGACCGGCCAGATCTACGTGGACAAGAAGTCGTCACCAGCGGTGCGTGGCCAGGCGCAGGGCTTTCTGGTGCTGGTCACCTACGGCGTGGGGATGCTGATCGGCGGCGTGATTGCGGGCAGGGTCTACAACGGATTCCTCGGCACGGCGACGGATCTGACGCTGGATCAATTCGCGAAGTTCTGGCCGCTGCCGGCAGGCTTTGCCGCCGTAGTCTTGGTACTGTTCGCCCTGTTCTTCCGGCCGCAAACGCAGGAGAGCTCCCGCGGCTCTCCTACGGAGCCCCGGGTAGCTCCCTAATCCAAATGTTTCTGTAGCGCAGCGGATTGGCGTGATCTTGTAGCTTGAGCGGTAGTTTGTCGGCATGCGCGCGGTAGGGCGGGCGTGCACGATTGGCCGTCGGTCCCACCAGCTCGAAGTTGTCCTGAATCAACACCCCGTTGAGAAACACGGTCATGCGCGCCGGGCTCTCGAGCGAGCCGTCGGCCTTGAAGTGCGGCCGGTGGAAGACGATGTCGTACGCTTGCCAGTGGCCGGGCGGTCGCGTGGCGTTGACGAGCGGGGGATTCTCGCCGTAGATGGCGCCGGCTTGGCCATCGGGATACGTGTCGTTCTGGTAGGAGTCGAGGACCTGGAGCTCGTACATCCCCATCAAAAAGACCCCGCTGTTCCCGCGCTCCTGGCCCTCGCCCTTCACGACAGCCGGCGTTGCCCATTCGATGTGGAGCTGCACATCCCCGAACGAACGCGCGGATACCAGCATCCCGGTTCCCGGCTTCACTTCGACGTAGCCGTCCTTGACGATCCACTTGGCCGCCGAGCTGTCCTCGGCGCGCCACTGCGACAGGTTCGACCCGTCGAACAAGACGATCGCATCCTTCGGCGCGGGAACGGGCGGCCGCTCGGGGCCGGGATCGACGACCGGCGGACGCGGGCGGTCCATCGAGTGCTGAGGCCATTGCTGTGCCTGCGCCATGAACAACAAAGCTAGCGTGCCGATCATGGTTTCCATGTCCCCTTCGCCACTGCGGGCACGAACGCATCGACCCCCGGGCCGGGGAAGTCGAGCGTCCGGCCCTGCTCGGCGCTCATGTATGCGGTCATCAGGACTTTCACGACTTGCAAGCCGTCGTCGAACGTGAGTTCGGGCTGTTGCTTATTGAGAAAAGCCTGGACGAAGTGACGGTCCTCGGCCTCGTATCCATATGCCGCCGCTTCGTTCGCCACGACAGGCATCTGCCCGACTTCGGCGTTCTGCTTCTCGACCAGGTCTTCGCCCGCCTTGCCTTGCACCTCGCGGCTGAAGAACAGCTTGAGTCCCGAGTCGAGCGAGTTCCACGTCAAGGAGTATTCGGGGCCCAGCAATTCGGCTGAGAGCCGCAGGCCGGCGCCGACGAAGCTCCAGGACGTCGTCGCTTCACCCAGCACGCGATGGCCGTCGTCGGTGGCGAAATCGATCACCACGCTCGCAAAATCCTCGGACGGCGTCTTCGCGTAATCCACGTCCTGCCCCATCGCCTCGCTGAGCTTCTTGCTGTAGTGGGGGCGGGACCACTTGAGACTCGCGATGTGGGCCGTGATTTTCGCCGGCTGGACGGAGGTCCGCGGTTTCGTCGGGTCGGTGAGCAGGTGTTGGACCAGCAGCGACGAGTGACACATCATGTCGTTCAGCACGCCGCCCCCTTGTTGGGCGCCCCGCCAAAACCAGGGGGCATGCGGGCCGCTGTGCTCTTCCGCCGCGCGCGCGAGATAGGGCCGGCCGGTCAGCTTGGCGCCGCGCGCCCAGAGCAAGGTGCGTCCCACCTCGACCTGCGGTGCGAAGACCTGGTTCTCGAGGTATCCGGTCGGCAGGCCGACTTTCTTGACGAGCTCCACGACGCGTTTAGCTTCCGCGACGTTGCGTGCCAGCGGCTTTTCGCACGCGACCCCGAGCAGCTTGCCTTTCCCGCGCTCGATCGCGCTGACCATCTCTTCCACGTTTTCGATACGGGCGTGATTGGGGCCGCAGAGCCAGATCGCGTCGATGGCGATAGTCGAGATCGGTCACGCCGATCTTGCTGGACCAGAATCCCGACGCCGTCATGTCGCGGAACATGTTGAAGAAGGCGACCCCCTGGCTCAGCTCCGGCTTCGCTTTCTTGGGCCAGGCGATGTCGTCGAGCACCGTGGTTTGCTCGGTCGGCGTCGCCGCGACGAACGTTTTCCCGAAGCGCTCGTAGCACTCGTTGTCGAGCCAGGCGAGCCCGCCTCGCATCGGCGTCTGGCCGTCGGGCCGGTCATTCAGCATGAAGTCCATGAACTCGGGCACGCCGGCGTCGGTGGCGCTGCCGGAGCGCTCGTCTTTCGGAATGACCAGATCGGCGAGGACGCGCACCGTGTCCCACTCGTGCGGCGTAAAGAACGCAGGGGTGAACGGTGTTTTCAACGCCTCGCGAGCGAGCTTGGCCGCGTGTTCGGCTTCCGCCGGCGTCCAGCGAAAAGCCGTTGCCAACGAGGCCAGCGCCATCGCGCCCAACGCTTCGCGCCGTTTCATAGAGCCCTCTTTTTCATTTGATCTGCGATGTACTCGGACGTGCGCCACGACAGTGCCATGATCGTCCAGGTGGGATTTTTGTCGGCTTGCGACGTGAAGGGCGCCCCATCGGCCACGAAGAGATTCTTGACCTCGTGCGTCTGGCAGTTGCTGTTCACGACCGAACTCTTGGGATCCGCGCCCATCCGCGCCCCCCCCAGCTCGTGGATGATCACGCCTCCCGCCGCGATACCATAGCCATCCTCTTTCGTTGGCATGTCGCCCCACGGCGTGCCGCCCATTTCCTTGATCAGGGCGCGGAACGTTTCCTGCATGTGCTTCACCTGGAGATACTCGTGGTCCGTGAACTTCCAGTGGAAGCGCGGCACCGGGATACCCCATTTGTCCACGACGTTGGGGTCGATCTCGCAGTAGCTGCCTTCGTTCGGGATCATCTCGCCGCGACCGGAGAAGCCGACGTAAGCGCCGTAATAGCGGCGATAGTCCTGCTTGAGCTGCTTCCCGTAGCCGCCGCCGGGCGCGTAATTCTGGATCCCGCCGAGGATGCCGTAGTCAGGCATGTCGGCGCCGCCCCACACCTCGATGTGGTAGCCACGCGGGAAGTCGAGCTTCTTGTTGTCGAGCCACCACGGCATGTAGACATGCATGCCGCCGACGCCATCGTGATTGTGGGGGACGTGGTCCATCATCTTCGGAACGAATCCCCCGACGTCGGTGCCGGTCGTGTCGGTGAGATACTTGCCCACCGTGCCGCTGCCGTTCGCCAGTCCGTTCGGGAATGACGGCGATTTCGAGTTGAGCAGCAGGCGGGAGGTTTCGCAGGCGCTGGCGGCCAGCACGACGACGTGGGCGTCGATATGGCGCTCGCTGCCGTCGGTCGTATCGATGTACGTGACGCCGCTGGCCTTCCCCGTGCGATCGAGCGTCACCTCCCGCGCCATCGCATTCGTTTTCAGCGTGAGCTTCCCGGTCCGCAGCGCCGGAGCGATCAAGACGTTCGTCGATGAGAAGTTCGAGTTCGTCTTACAGCCGCGGTTACACTGGCCGCAGTAGTGACACGCCGGGCGGCCGTTGAGCGGCTGCGTGAGAATCGACAGCCGTGCCGGCACACAGGTGACGTTGAGGCGCCGGGCTGCCTGTTGCACCAGCAGCTCATAGCAGCGCGGCCTGGGCGCCGGCAGGAAGATGCTGTCCGGGGCGTTGGGAATGTTCTCGGCGCTCCCGAACACACCCACGAGCCGCTCGAGCTTTTCGTAGTACGGCTTCACGTCGTCGTAGCTAATCGGCCAATCGTCGCCGAGGCCGTCGAACGTCTTCGCCTTGAAGTCGCGGGGGCCGAAGCGCAGCGAAATGCGACCCCAGTGATTCGTGCGCCCCCCGACCATCCGGGCCCGCCACCAGCGGAACTTGTTGCCCTGGGCGACGGTGTACGGCTCGCCCGGGATCTCCCAGCCGCCGATGCACCCGTCGAACTCGCCGAATGGCCTCGCCTTGGTGGACGCGCCGCGGCGCGCGGAGTCGTACGGCCAAACGAGCATGGCAGAGTCGGTCGTGTTGTCCCATGGAGCGCCGGCCTCGAGTACCGTGACGTTGAGACCGGCACGCGTCAGGACGTAGGCTGCCATTCCACCACCGGCTCCCGAGCCCACGACGACGGCATCGGCTGGTGACGATTGGGTTCTGAGGCGCATGCTGTTCTCCCGGGGTCGTTTCAAGGATTGAGCTTCTCGGTCGTTATCAGTAGCCGATTGCGCCACCGGCGGTTCGTGGGTCCGAAACGCCGACCCAACCGCCTGCGGTTTTTTGAATGGCCGCGACCACGCCGCTGTGGCCACGTCGCATCTCCATCTTATGGCCCATCGCCTCCAGCGCGCGAACTGTCGAGTCGGTCAACCCCGCGCGCTCGTAGAACGTCTGATCGGGGAGGGCCTGATGATGGATCCGTGGCGCCGCCACCGCGTCCGCGAGGCTCATGTGCTGATCCAGCACGTTCAGGATGACCTGCGCCACCGTCGTGATGATCGTCGGCCCACCGGGTGATCCCACGATCAGCTGGACCTGGCCCGTGGAATCGGTGACGATGGATGGGGTCATCGCCGAGAGCATGCGCTTCCGCGGCTGAATCGCGTTCGCGTCGCCCTGGATGAGGCCGTACATGTTCGGCTTGCCGGGCGCGGAGGTGAAATCATCCATCTCGTTATTCAACAGAAACCCCGCACCCGTGACCGTGACGCCGCTGCCGAAGCCGCCGTTCAGGGTCGTGGTGACGGAAACCGCGTTCCCCTTCTCGTCCACGACGGAGTAGTGGGTCGTGCGCATCGCTTCGCCGCTCGTCGCCTGGGGCGGGGTGGGCGTGGCGCGCCGCGGATCGATCTGGGCGCGCAGCGTAGCGGCGTACGACTTGGAGAGCAACCGGTCGAGCGGCATGTCGACGAAATCGGGATCGCCCAGCCAGCGGTTGCGATCGATGAACGCTCGGCGCATCACCTCCGTCAGCAGATGCACGTACCCCGCCGTTCCGAACGCGGGAATCGTGTCGTAGCCCTCGAGCATATTCAGCATCTCGCCCATCGTCACGCCGCCCGAGGACGGCGGCGGCATAGAATAGATCGTGTATCCGCGATAGGTCAGCTGGACGGGTGTGCGCCATTTAGGTTGGTAGCTTCGCAGGTCTTCCTTGGTAATCAGCCCGCCACCGCGCTGCATCTCTGCAACGATCAGATCGGCGATCTGGCCCCGGTAGAACACATCAGGGCCTGAGTCGCTGATGAGTTGGAGCGTTCGGGCCAGGTCCGGCTGCTTCCAGAGCGTTTCTGGCGGCGGGGCGCTGTCGTGCACGAGGAATTGCGCGCGGCTCGCCGGAAAGTGCGCGAGGAGCTCCTGATCGGCCGCAATGTCTCGGCTCCGTGCCGTGTCGATGATGTGACCCTGCGCCAGACGAATCGCCGGCGCGATCAGGTCGGCCCAGGGGAGCGAGCCGTACCGCGTCCACGCCGCGTGGAGCCCGGCGACGCTGCCGGGCACGCCCACCGCCAGGTGACCGTAGCGGCTGTTGTCCGTGACGTTGCCGGCGGAATCCAGATACATGTCGCGTCCGGCGCGCGAGGGCGCGGCCTCGCGATAGTCGAGCGCCGTTACTTCTCCGCCGGCCGTGCGCTGTACGATGAAGCCGCCGCCGCCGATGTTGCCTGCGTCCGGCAGCACGACCTCGAGCGCGAAAGCCACGGCGATAGCGGCGTCAATGGCGTTGCCGCCTTGTTTCAAGATGTCGACTCCGACCTGGCTGGCGAGCGGATGCGCGGAGACCACCATCGCGTGCGGCGCGTTGACCCCGCGCGCGCGCAACGACCATGTCGGAGGAATGAGGGGCGCGCCCCGGATGACGGGTGCCCGGCGGGCCGCGCGGGCCGGCGCGGGAGTCGCCCCGGGTCGCGTGCCGCCGCAGGCAACGGCGGTGGTCGCGAGACAGACCACGAGGATCTTTCGCATTCGTAATCTTATCGTCTAATTCTCCTCCATGACAAACCTCGATTTTCGGGACCCGCGCGCCACCGAGCAGCGCAACCCGCGTACCGAGCGCATCGATGTGGCCTCGAGTCTTGAGATCGTGGATCTGATGAATACCGAGGACGCGACGGTCGCGGGGGTCGTGCACGGCGAACGCGAGCGCGTCGCGGCCGCCATCGAGCTGATCGTCGCGGCGTTCCGGGCCGGCGGCCGGCTGGTCTACGTCGGCGCGGGGACTTCCGGCCGCCTCGGCGTCCTCGACGCGACCGAATGCCCGCCGACGTTTGGTGTGCCGCCCACCATGGTGGTCGGCGTAATCGCCGGCGGCTACCCGGCGCTCGTGAAGAGCGCCGAAGGGGCGGAGGACGACGTCAATGCCGGTGGCGCGGCGGTGGATACCGCGGGCGTCACGAATCGCGACGTCGTCGTCGGGATCGCCGCCAGCGGCACCACACCGTACGTGCGTATGGCTTTGTCCCGCGCGCAAACACTCGGCGCGAGGACCGTGCTCGTCACCTGCTCGAAGCCACCGCAGGTGCTCGCTGAGACCTGCGACGTCATCATCAATCCGATCACGGGACCAGAGGTGCTGACGGGATCCACACGCCTCAAGGCCGGCACCGCGACCAAGCTCGTCCTCAACACGCTGACGACCGGTGCGATGATCCGGCTCGGAAAGGTCTACGGGAACCTCATGGTCGACCTCATGGCATTGAGCGCCAAGCTGCACGACCGCGGCGAGCGGATCGTGATGGAGTGTTGTGGCGTGAGTCGCGAGGAAGCGCGCGAGGCGATCAGGGGCGCGGGCGGCAGCGTCAAGCTCGCGATCGTGATGGCGCGCCGCAAGGTGGACTCCGCCGAAGCGCGCCGCCTGCTCGAGGCGGCCGGCGGCTTCGTCCGTCCCGTCGTCGGCGATCCGCCCGCCGTGACGCGATGAGCGACACGCTCGCCGTCGGGGTGATGTCGGGGACATCGCTCGACGGGATATCGACCGCCCTTGTACGGCTCCAAGATGGTGCGGAAGGAGGCGCGGAGCTCGTCGCGTTCCGGCAGGAGCCCTTCAGCGCGGCCGAGCGTGGCGCCATCATCGACGCGATGGCGCGCGGCACGCCGAGAGACGTGGCGTTTTTGCACGTCGCGCTCGGAGAGCGGTTTGCCGCTGCCGTCCTCGGCTTGCTGGCGCAGGCGCGCGTGTCGCCGAAGGACCTGTCCTTTATCGCATCCCACGGCCAAACGATCTGGCATGAGCCCGGTCGGGCGACGTTCCAGCTCGGCGACCCCGCCGTGTTGGCCGAGCGGGTCGGGGTGCGCGTGGTGAGCGACTTTCGCGCGCGCGACGTGGCAGCGGGAGGGCAGGGCGCGCCCCTTGTGCCGCTCGCCGATGTGATGCTCTTCGGCCACAAGCAGCACGGGCGCTGGCTGCTCAACATCGGCGGGATGGCGAATGTCACCTGGGTGCCGCGGCGTGGCGTCGCGGAGGGCGCGTTTGCGTTCGACACGGGCCCGGGGGTCGCCGTCATCGATGCGATCACGCGGCGTGTTGATCCCGACGCGCCGTACGATCGCGATGGCGAGCGCGCGCGCCGCGGCCGGCCGGCGGCGAAGCTCCTGGAAGAGCTGCTGGCCGATCCCTATTTCGATCAGCCGCCACCCAAGAGCACGGGGCGCGAGCGGTTCGGGATCGAATACGCCGACAAGCTGCTGGCGCGCGTGAAGAAAGCCGGCGGCTCCGACAACGACGCGATCGCTACGGCTACGGCGCTCACGGCGGAATCGATCGGACGCGCGATCGCCCGCTGGGGGAAGAATGACAGCGCCGAGGTCGTGATCTCGGGGGGCGGCGCAAAGAATCCCGCGCTGCTCGAGCGGCTCGCGGCCAAGATCCAGCCGCGCTCCGTGGTGCTGTTCGATCAAGTCTTCTTCAACGGCGAGGCGAAAGAGGCGGTCGCGTTCGCGTTTCTCGGCATGCAGACCGTGTCCGGGAAGCCGGGCAATCTGCCGGCGGCGACGGGCGCGCGCGGGCCGCGCGTGCTGGGACACATCACTCCCGCATGATCCCCACCTACACCAGGTTTTCGCGCTTTCGACGCTGGGGGTACACTTTGTTCATGATCGTGGGAGTCTTCCGGATTCCCACCCAGGCCCATTTTCGCCTCTACGTGCCCGACTGTGACCTGGGGGTCTCCTGGGACAACCTGCGCCTTTCCCTCACAAAGGTTCCGCATTTCGTGTTCTTCGGCGTGTTCTTTCTGTTCACCGCGTGGCAATTCGATCGTCTGGACCGCAGGACCTTTTCCTGGTCGCTCATCGCGACGCTGCTGCTTGGGCTCCTCGTGGAGCTCGAAGAGGGAGTAACTCGCACCGGCGACTGCCGGCTCGCGGATCTCCTGCCCGATCTCGGTGGTGGGCTCATTGCCATGAGCTTGCTCCTGGCGCTGATCCTGCTCCGCAATCGTGCTGCTAGACAGACTCCCCCCGCATGATTCTCACCCGTGCGCGCCTCGTCTGTCCGGCGCTGCGCTGGCGGCGAGGATCGTTCAGGTCCGAACGAGCCAAGATTGAGCAGGCGCTCGCTGCAGGAGTGGGCGGATTCATTCTCTTTGGCGGCACGCGCGCCGCCGTGACCGCGCTCACGAGCGCGTTGCGCGAGCTTGCGGGCCGTCCACTCCTGATCGGCTCGGACTTCGAGCGCGGGCCGGGGCAGCAGGTGAAGGGTCTCACCGAGCTCCCGCCGCCCGCCGCGCTCGGCTATCTCAACGATCTCGATGCGACGTACGCCTGCGGGCAGATCACTGGAACCGAGGCGCGTGCGGTCGGGCTCAACTGGATATTCGCACCGGTCTGCGATCTCGACATAGAGCCCAAGAATCCGATCGTGCAGACGCGCTCGTTCGGCGTTGATCCGGAGCGCGTGGCGGCAGATGCGGCCGCCTGGATTCGCGGTTGCCAGGAGCATGGCGCGCTCGCGTGCGCCAAGCATTACCCCGGACATGGGCGGACCACGACGGACTCGCACGAGGGTCTTCCCATTGTCGAGGCGTTAGGCGACGACGTGCAGCGCACCGATGTCGCGCCGTTCAAAGCGGCGGTGGATGCCGGAGTCGGGAGCGTCATGCCGGCATTCGTCGCCTATCCGCGCTGGGACGCGAGCGGATCCGCTGCGACGTTTTCGCCGATCATACTCGGGTATTTGCGCGACACGCTAAGGTTTAGCGGGCTCACGGTCACGGACGCGTTCATCATGGGCGGCGCGACTGCGGCGGCGCCGGAGGGCGAGGCGGCGGCGGCGGCGATCGCCGCCGGGTGCGACATGCTGCTGTACCCGACCGATTGGGCTGGTGTCGTGAGGTCGTTGGAGCGGGTGCCGGCAGATCGTGCCGAAGCGGCGCTCGCGCGGTATCACGACGCGCTCTCGAAATGGGGTCTCGGCGAAGGAGGCATCCTCGATGACGCCATGCTCGCCGAGCATCAGAAGTTCGCGGATGGGTTGGCGGATCGCGCGCTGCATCTGGTGCGGGGCGAGAAACCGCACCTCGGTACATCGATTGCGGTCGCCACCGTTGATGATGACGTGGGTGGTCCCTACGCGATCCCTCCCCGTGACGTATTTCAGACGACGCTGCAGGATCTCGGCGTGCGCACCACGCGATACTCGACAGCCGATAGCCGAGAGCGCATTGTGCTCGTCTACGCCGAGCCGAGATCTTGGAAGGGCCGCGGGGACCTCGGCTCGCAGTCGGTCGCACGGCTCGAGCGGCTTGTTCCCGGCGCGGCGCTCGTAGTCCTCTTCGCCCACCCGCGACTCGCTGCGCAGGTACCCGGTGATGTCGCGGTGCTGTGCGCCTGGCATGGGCAGGCGTTGATGCAACGGGCGGCGGCCCGGTGGGTACTAGCGAGGCGATAGACCGCCAGCGCCTTCCATCCACGATTGTTCGACAGGGAGCGAAAACATGAGACTCACGAAGAATCTCGGCATGCTCCTACTGGGCATCTGGCTCACGATACAGGGTCTTGAGGGGCTGGTGGGACTGAGCTTCAGAGGACTCGGGACTATACAGGCCATCCTCGCTCTCGTCGCGGGGATCCTCATCATGGTCGGGCGGTAGCTCCAGCTCGGCGCGTGGTAACAGGTAGTTCCACTCTGATGACCGACCTGCACGCCAGTTAGGCACGTGGACCGCATCGAGCCGACGGAGGCGCTCCACGGGCATCTCGTGGATGCGCTGCGACTGTGGACCTACCGTGTTCCGAATACGCGCACGGCTGTCCTTCCGCCGCACACGCAGCATCCCAATCCGCTGGTCATCGGTGATTCCGTCGTCGCGTCCGTGTTTTCTCCCGGCGCGATCTACTCGGTGCACAAAGCGACCGGCGAGCTGCAGTGGTTCTCCCCGTTGGACACATTCGCCGGGGCACAAGTGGTTTCCGCCGACGGACGAATCTTCGCCAAGTCCAGCAGGACGTTGTATTGCCTCGACAGTGCGAGCGGCACTCCACTCTGGTCGTTTTCGCCACTCCCGAACAGTCGGGAGACGATCTACTCCTGCCCGACATATCACGACGATCGAGTCTTCATCGGCGACCGTGCCGGCATGTTTCATTGTCTCGATGCCGCATCGGGCCGTTTGCTCTGGGCCAACAAACTCTCGACAGAGCGCAACAATCAAGTCAACGCGACCGCCGCGATCCAAGACGAAATCGTCGTGGTCGCCTGCAATGCCGGCGTCATCGCGGCATACGATATCTCGACGGGCCACATGGTCTGGCAGCAGTCGATCGACGGGCCGTGCATCACCGAAATCCTGGCGCAGGGCGGCGAGGTCTTTGCGCCAACCCCGAATTCGATCTACGCGCTGGATGCCGCCACCGGGCAGATCGCGTTTCGCAAGCACTGGCCCTCGTTCGACGTGGGCGCAGTCACGCTCTGCCGGGAATCCGTGGTCAGCGTCCTCCTCGATCGGACGCGGAGGGACGCGGAGAGACCGCGTGCGGAGCTGACGGCGTTCCAAGGGACGTCAGACCTCTTCCACGTCCCGGCGGCCGAGTTCGTCGTAGGAATTCGTTTTCACCAGGACTCGGGACTGATATTCGAGTCTCGGCTGGATGGGCTGGGAATCGTCGACCCTGCAACGGGACGGAGGCTGCACAACGTCTATCGCGACGATGATCTGTTTGGTTGCGGGCTTGTGGATGTCCACGAAGACAGGATTTACGCGATGGATATGGAGGGGACGATCTACGCCCTTCGATCGCCCATGGCTGATGATGTAGCGGCCACGCAACGAAACTCGCCTGGACGGTTGTGACCTCCCCAACTGCCCAAGGGTACTTGTTATTGATGAGTGTATTGAGACGACTCGGCATCCTCCCGTGTGTTGTCCTCACATTTGGCTGCAGCGAATCGCTGAGCCCGGCAGATATTGCGGGAACGTACCTATTGCGGCGCGTTGCCAACGACACGTTGCCCGCGGTTGTGTATTCCTTCAACGGCATGACCGTCCGCGTTATCGCAGAGACGCTGCAGTTTACACCGAATCTTCGCGGTAGACTGAGCACGATCAGGGAACGCGAATCAGCGACTGGCGGACCGATCGAACCGGCCAGTTGGGCGACCGTATTTGTGTACGACGTCGTCGACGACCGCATCGAGGTGGGGTTCGTGTGCGGGCCAGCCGCGAATTGCGTACCCCCACCGCATCTCGTGCTCCGCCAGACGGCGGATGGGCTGCGGGCCGATTACGCCGTGGGGACGCGAACACCCCTGGTGTATGCACGTCTGCCCTAAGCTCTATCTCTTCCGCATGATCGCCCGCGCCGGCGCTCCCTCGTGCCCTTTGACCTTGAGCGGTAACACGATCAGATCGTAGTCGCCCGCCTGCACGGAGCGCAGGTCCAGTCCCTCCACGATGGGAATCCCGCGGCCCAGCAGAATCTGATGCGTCCGCGGCGCCGCCGCGCCGAATTGCTCGGCCGAGATGTAGTCCACGCCGACCAGCACGACGCCGGCGTCAGCGAGGAGCTGCGCCGCGTCGGGAGCGATGAACGCGAAGTCCCGATGAAAGGCCGAGTCCATCCAGCCGCGCAGCG
>WNFX01003662.1_pt1 | contig 19426 bp, 21 predicted proteins | sample 5400111 | NCBI WGS metagenome assembly WNFX01 (sample SAMN13153363, study PRJNA577476) | soil metagenome | isolation source: 40 cm soil or saprolite under grassland replicate 1 | place: USA:California | collected 2016-06-15 | reverse complement strand
AACTTGGGTAAAATTTCAGGGTCTATGCCTTCGCCACTGTCCTTTACACTAACGATAATAATATTACCATTATTGTTATTTTCTTTTACTACTACATCAATAGATACAGCTCCATCCTCAGTAAACTTGACAGCGTTGTTTAATAGATTTGAAATGACCTGAGATATTCTTACTTTGTCAGCTTCCACAAAGATATCTTGCTTACTAGGTTCGTAAAATAATTCCAATTTTCCATTTCGAACCTTTTCATCATGATCTTCGATATCACTTATACAGTTAGATATCACATTGCTTAGCTCGAATTGTTCTTTGTTCAGGTTCAAAGAGTGGCTTTCAATCTTTGTAACGTCTAATATATCATTTGTGAGTCTCTGTAACCTTTTTGCATTTCTTACAATGGCATCCAAAAGTTCCCTCTGCTTAGTATCCTTTATTTTTGACTGAAGAACCTGAGACAAACTAAGTATTGGCTGTATTGGCGTTCTTAATTCATGTGCAGCTACATTGATAAATTCATTCTTCATGTTATCTGCTTCTTTTAGCTTTTCATATTGAATATGTTCATTCCATAGTAATTCAAAAAATGACCTGGTTGAGTAGGCACCTACTTTACTATTTGAATACAGTACAAATCCTATTGCATCCGAAAATTCTTCAGCTTTAGGTTCTTTGAGTTCAAATCTGAGAAACTTTGTGCCATCGACTATAAACAAACCGGAGTGGGAAGCTCCACCATTGAGAATTCTAATATTTGGAGCCTTCTCACAAAATTGTTCTGTGAATTGTAAATTCTCTTCTGTTATCGGAGTGATAATCTTTATCACCGCTCCTCTCTTAGAGGCGGTGATTAAATAATCCAAAATTCCGAGCCTCTTTGCTCTAACTATAGCTTTACTGTTAGCGAAGAGTATTAGAGCCTCTCTCTCCACCGACTTTGCAAGATTAATATAAATCTCAGTTGCTTTTTTGTGATCTGATATAACTTCAAGAAATTCTGACTCTAAGCCCTCTTCAATTTCCCTGATTTTATCTCGTGCTGGAATTGCCTTGTTCCAGAGAGTCTCAAATACAGACTGTTGCTGTTCTACTACTTCTTTCATATTACTGTAGGTAGCTTGTAATGTTTCTTTTTGCATAGTTATAAAACCTAGACATTCTCTCTCATTTACTGCGAAGTTTGCTTCATTTTCATCGAGATGGCGTAATTCGATCTTTTTAATCAACTTTTTGCAGTAGTCGATATTTTCTCTTGTAATTTCAAAAATGTATCTTTGTCTTGTATTAGTTCTTTTGCCACTAGAAAGTAATAAGCTATTTACTGAATAAAATGACAAGATCTTTGAGGGAAATTTAGAATTCCCGCAAATATCTATTCTATACTGCGCATTAGATAAAACTTGTAATAGTGTATTTATTACCTCCGCATTGTGCAATCCTGTAGTCCTTTCATTTCTCGTATTGTGTCGACAATACTAAGAGGATTAATAAATATAAAGGGTAGTATGGTAAAATGTTTTAGAAGATCGATAAAAGTAACTTCATTTTAACGTGATGAATGTTCATAACAATCATATTTTCTACACAGCATGAAATATGACAATTGCATAGTGAAATATGGAAAGATGTAGTTAGTTGTGTTAGTTCATAAATATTCACATCATAACATACGTCGTAGAAATCGAGTAGTAGCACGAAATAACGATCTTAGTGTTAAAGAGGGTTGAGCCGATCTTTTGTGCTAATTACATTCAGAATATCTAGCATTTCACTATTAGTGTCTGAATTCTCAAGTATTTCCGCTTTTTCGTTCTGCTAGAGGAATGTATATTCCATCATCTTTGACAATCATTTCTAACCTATCTCCTTTTGATAAATTGAATCCATCTACTACAGATTTGGGCAATACTATTACATAGCTGGAACCGACCGCTGTAATAGTGACAGTATATCTTGTAGGCATCTATCTGAAATACTAGTTTTTATTAATATTTGATACTTATTATAAACTTATACTAAGATTTATATAAAGATCTATATATTCATTTAAACATGCTCGTCAATTCTACTAATTTGCCTCTGCGTATACTGATGGTCTCTACAGAGTACCCTCCTATGCAAGGGGGCGTCGGACGTTATACTTACAACCTAACGAAAGAATTACGCAAAATTGGGTTTGATGTACATGTTGCATGTAATCACTTAGGCAGTGGTGATTTTTCTGGTCTTTCTCCAGCTAATACCGAGAATTCTGATGTTCTATTAAAGATAGTCGATAAGATCAAGCCTGATTTAGTTCATATTCAATATGAACATGGCTTGTACGGCCTGAAATTAGATCCTATAAATCCCACAAGGACTAGCACAAATATAGACTCGTTTTACAAGTTTTGCAAGATCCCAATAGTAACGACTTTTCATTCCGCATATACTTTCAAGCAATGGCTGAATCTGATCGTAGCTACCATAGACTTGCCCAAAAGAAATATTGTCAGTAGATATTCAAATAATTTTATCAGGCATTGGAAGAGATTCATCAATTATTACTCGTTTCATAATTTGAACAGAGAAAAGCTGGCAAGAAGTGAAGCAGGCATCGTGTTCTCGCAATATATGTCAAAGATGGTCGGTCGACGAGCAGAAGTTATATTCCATGGTTCTGAACCTTCTCTCGCCTATAATAAAACAAAGAAGAAGGAGGCAAGGAAGCTATTCTCGCTTCCTGAAAACGGTCGAATAGCACTAGCTCTTGGATTTATGACCGCTACTAAAGGATGGGATATTTTAAAGAAGATGAATATACCTAAAGGGTGGACAATTGTGATAAGCTCTTCAAAAAACCATTACAGTACTGAGGAAGATTTCAGTCTTGATATTATAAAAAAAGACAATATAGTAAATTTGCAAAGTGACTTCCTAAATGAAGAAGAACTCTCCCTTTTATTTTCTTCAGCTGATGCTGTTATCCTCCCTTACAAAGTAAGTTCTGGTTCAGGGGTAATGTTCGATGCTTTGGCCCATGGCCTTCCTTTCGTAGCTACTGATCTCGAATTTTTTAAAGAATTCTCTGCCCAAGGCTTAGGAATAACCGTACGTCGCAATCCAAATGAATTTTCAAAGGCATTAGCGATGCTGGATCGAGATTACGCTGTATATGTCAAAGAAGTCGATTCATTTAAGAAAAAAATCAGTTGGCTAAATGTAGGTAGGCAACATGCTCAGCTATACTATCGTATAGCAGAAGAGAAAAAATTATCTATTAGAGTAGGATTGGAATAAGATTAGATAAATAACTTCGATCTAATACTTGACGGCAAACAATCGAGCTCATCAGGTGATGAAAGTTATAAGGCTTTAGACAAAATAGTTGTATCGTTACCCTGTAGTACTTACCCACTAATCTTTGGGCTTAGTGGGCCTCCATGTATGGTTTTTATAAACCTAACGGCTCGGTTAAAGCATTAGTACCTTGTCTGCTGATAAAGCAATTTTAAAAAGATACGCTAATAATCCCGTCTTGAGTCCACACGAAGACAACTGGTGGGAATCCAAAGCAGTATTTAACTGCGCTACATTGTATGATGGAAACAAAGTACATATGCTGTATCGGGCAATCGGAGAATATGAAAACTACATTTCAAGAATTGGCTATGCTTCAAGCACAGACGGTTATTATTTTGACAGACGTAATGAAATAGCTTTTGGTCCAACTGAAGATTATGAGAGATATGGAATAGAAGATCCTCGATTAGTAGAGATTGATCACCAACCGTACATTACCTATGTAATACTCTCTAGCCATTTTCGAGACAGACCAGATGTGTCTTCAGCTTTGGCAACAACCACTGATTATCATGAGTTTACGAGACTTGGAATTATAACTAGCAAAGGAGCTGATAATAAGGACGTCGTGCTTTTTCCAGACAAAATAAATAATAAATCATCGAATGGAGCTGAAAGAATGACTTATTTTTCGCTACATAGACCTAGCACTTGGATAGGAGCCGCATATGGTGTGGAAAGGCCTAGCATATGGCTGGGTGAGGGCGAGTCTTTAACAAGCTTTGAAAAACATACACTTCTACTCAAACCCGAGCAAGATTGGGAGTTTTTAAAGATTGGCGCTGGTGCTCCCCCTATCAAAACAAAATATGGCTGAGCAGATAAAGTATGCTGCCTTGCGACCGCAGATTTGAAAGATCTTGTGGATTATATTTTACAAGACAATTAAGCAAAATCTTTATCTCAAGCAGACATTCTAGTTTGTCTTTTTGAGTGTTCTGATATAGACATCATAGCACACCTTCAACTGGTAGAGTACCGTACTGATACGGTATATTACTGTATCCTCCCCCCTCTGCTATGCGTGTTGCATATTATAATAGTAACATAGCTTCAAGAGACCTGTTGTCAGTATGAATCTATTACTAGCTCCTAAGTCGTTACAGATACGGGAAGCCAAAAATACCAGATCAACAATCGCCACAAAAGATAATCATCGCAATAAAAAAAGAGTCTTAACAGTGGACGATGAACCAGACACTAGCTTGGTGTTGAAACTCGTTTTAGAAGATAATGGATTTGAAGTTAGTTCCTCTAACGATCCTACTACTGTATTGAAGAGCTTTAAGGCTAACTCGTATGATTTATTGGTCCTTGATATAAAAATGCCAGAAATGGATGGTATTAAGCTTTATCAAGAGATCAGAAAAAAGGATAATGAAGTTAAAATTTGCTTTCTAACTGCTAGCAACATGTATCATGAAAACCTGGGAAATGCGGAATACTGTTTGAATAAAAACTGGTTTATTCAAAAACCAATTGAAAATGAAAACCTAGTAAATAAAGTAGCCAAAATATTAAGTTTATAAATAAACATAAAATTGGAGCAGAGACAACTAGTTATATTCACTAGATTCACTACCTTGATTGCTATCTGCCGGTTTCACAGAAATGATTAATTCATTTGCGTTAACAAGATCCACGATCAATAATAGAAGTGATTATGCCTTGCCGCAAAAGATATAGTAAATTATTTTTTGTCGTGCAGCCAATTGGATTTATGTATTGTAGACACTTAGATCCCATGTCTTTGGCGAAGGTGTTGTTCGAGTTCTCCTCTAGTAGAAAATGACGTGCTGCATGATTCGCATCTGTAAGAGGATTCGGCTCTTTGTCCTAACATTAAGGAATATTATCATTAAAATGCAATAGCGTCTTATAAATTAATTGCACTTATAGAAGTGATGAGTAATGCCAAGACAGGATAGATCATTCACCTAATCTAAGTACTCAAAAAGATCTTACTTCTTTATAACATCCTTTATAGATATGCTTCATATATTTATTGAATTAACAATCCTAAATACGCGTATTTTTATAGCGGCTCATACAGGCTAAATAATTATCTCCTGAAGGATAAAGTGGTAGCGAGTTCTCCGTTTGTTACCTCTAATCTCAATAACATCACCTCTAGAAGCAAGGATGCATAGGATCCCGATAGCTCCATGCCCTACGTCCCAGGTATAAGCTCCGACTATTTTTATAGACAAACTTTCGTTACGAGTCAATATAGAAGATATATCCTTCTGTATACTAGCTTATGCCCTTTGACTACTACTGTTTTACAACAAGAATAACCACCAGAAATAGCAACCCAAGGCATCTTTAAGACTCCTGAGGTTGAAAAAAGATTTCTTGACATTCTAGTAGTAAACAATGATAGGAGAAAATTCGTCACATCCTAGATCATACTTTTTCCATAAGTAAGTTGCCTCTTGAATTACCAGTGTATTAGTTCATATTAGGAACAGAAGTTAACATTTTTGAAGTATTAATATGAGCTACGGATCAGGAAGAGGTTACGGCAGCGGCTTTAACAGAGGCTTCAGCCCAAAGCCTGTTGAAACAGGTAAAGAATATGATGTACAGATCACAGAGACAAGTAGGAAGGGCGACGGTATTGCCAGAATACAAGGATTTGTGATTTTTGTAAAAAATGGACAAGCAGGACAGAATGTAAAGGCAAAGATTACGCAAGTAGGAGAGAGATTCGCTACAGCAGAAATTGTATAGACAACACGAGTAAATTATCTTTGACTTGACTTGATGCACACATATTCTATTTTATTTTGAATGTTCGAAACAAGAATTCAGCTATCAGTCAGGCAAAGAAGAAGTACTGACAGACAAGAAGTATTGAATATAATTAAAATAGTCGAAGCAGATCTTTGAATAAGGACATTGATACTTGAGACTAGGGTCAATAAAAAGTGGTCATGACATTCTACTAGAACTCGATATATTAGTCAGAGGCAAGAGCATTAAACACTTGTATGCAAACGTTAAACCTCGACATGGGTGTAGTGACCGTTCTCTTGTTAAGTAGAGTTGTTCATTTATGAGATAACTAATCCTTCAGCACCTTTACTAATCATTATCAATTCGCCCTTTAAATTCTGTCATGACATGGGGACGTCGATTCTCGTATATCACAATCGAGTTATCTGCAGGATCACGAAATGTTAAGCAAGGGCCATTTGGGATCTCTAAACTTTTCTCTTCTCCCCACCCTCTTCCTCGAAGCTCAGACGCGGCGTCATCTAAATTGTTGACCCGATAGATCAACATCAAATCCTTTCTTCCTATATGGTCTGCAAGCAGAATGTACGGTTCTTTACTAGAAAGTCTTATACATGCAACCCAGACTCCATACGCGTGTATTTTCCACAATAATTCACCGTCAAGCACCTTTGTATAGTATCTGATGGATTCATGGATATTTGGAGCTGGGACATAAAGAAAATCAAGTGATTCGAACATTATTTCATTACTAACCAATTAGCTCTCGTACAAATACAATTCATTAAATTCATGCCCTATGATTGTCTATTAGTGAATAGGTATTTCCGTATAGGAAAATCTTGGCCGCCTCAGACATAAAGTCATGAGGAAATCCTAGCTGTATCTTACTTTTCTCATCTAATCTTTTCAATTGGTCTGAGGTTAATTCAAAATCTAGACAACCCAAGTTATCTTTGATTTGGGCTTCAGTTCTAGCTCCTACAATGGGTATTATAACTCCTTTGTCTTTGTCCTTCTGTTGTTGCCTTATCCAACTCAAGGCTATTTGTGAAGGAGTCTTATTGATTTCCTTTGCTATCGCCTGTACTTCTGTTGCAATCGAAATATTTCTTTCATTTACAAATGAAGCACTCATTGCATTATTAACATTGAATCTTTTTGACTCGTTACTATTTTGCCTGTTATACTTTCCCGAAAGAACCCCGCCACCTAATGGAGACCATGCTGTTGTTCCAATATCCAAAGTAGTGGCCATGGGCAATAACTCTCGTTCAGCTGATCTTTCAATCAAACTGTACATTATCTGAATTCCTATGAAAGATGACCAACCACGCAGCTCCGCAATAGCATTTGCATGTGAAACAACCCAAGCCGGTGCATCAGATATACCTATGTATAGAATTTTTCCTGACCTTATCAAATCATCTAACGATCTCATAACTTCTTCAACTGGGGTCATAGAATCCCATACATGCACCCAAAGGAGATCTATGTAGTGAGTTTTTAACCTTCTAAGACTTGCATCAACAGATTGGACCAGATTCTTGCGATGGTTTCCACTTGCATTGGGGTCATCTGGATTTGTTGTGAGCGTGTATTTAGTAGCTAGAACAAATTTCTCTCGTTCAGAGGAAATGAATTCACCAACATATTTCTCACTAGTGCCATTTTGGTAGACATTTGCGGTATCAATAAAATTTCCACCCTTACTCACAAATAAGTCAAATATTTTCTTAGCTTCTTCCTTAGAAGCTCCAGGTAACATCGAACCCCAGTCTTCTCCAAACGTCATGGCACCTAGGCATAGCTCAGAAACTCGTAGTCCGCTTTTTCCAAGGAGTTTGTATCTCATATACAACAATCATGAGATGCTATGTCATTAATAAGACAGCAGGTTTACAAATGTTACAAATTATCAGTACATCACTCAATGCCTCTTACATATAACCTTCTTTTCTTTCTTTGATTGGAGTTTCAAATTAAGCCGCGATTGGGACCTCTATGCATTGTTTCTATATCACATTCAAGAAGTTTTTCAAATAATTCTGTTTCACTAGAACATGCTTCTCAATAGCTAGGTCAGCTAAAACGTTAGATATTCCTTTTCTGCAATTGTATTCTTAACGTTTAATGCATCATAAAGCATACTATTTCTGAAGTCAGTCTCATTTGTCATTGTGTAGTTGAAACGAGAACGATAAAACACAATGATGAAACATTATGAAACAAACCACGAACTAAACCTGTAGCAGATTAATCTAGATTTGACCTACATGACTGCGCCATAGACGTAATTTAGGCATTAGATCCAACTTTGAGCTGGGGCGTAGTAGACCATCTTCATCTACTATTTCAGGAGTAAGGTGCACCTTTCCATCAGACTAACCTTGCACCCTAAGATATCCCTCTTATTCTCGCTATAAAGTGATGCCGCATTGATTGTTGGATCTGGCTGACTTGCTTTAAGTGGGATTGCACTGAGAGGTCCACTTATCATTTCATGTCAATATTGCCAAATAGTGACGTAGCAAAATAAATTCTGGAATAAAATAAGTCCCCATAACAGGGTCTATTGTTGCATTAAGTTACTTTCTTTGCACATTGGTCGCAGTATCTTTCTATTAGAGTAACGCCCCCACCTACCTCGAACAAAGCTTCTTGAGTAGCCACGTTACCGCATGTTGCACAGAATTTTGTTTTGCCTTTGCGTTCAGTAAAGGGTCTTACCGATGTTAACCTTTTTTCCATTTGATTTTCACTTGGTATTCATCATTAATTAGAACGTTTTACCTATAAAAATACAGTAACATATTGTTACAGATAAAACTTAACTAAGCCAAGTCAGAATAGAATGTTTTAAGTGTGATTACGTATCACTTTTTGGCATTACAAAGATTCAACTTAAGAATCGACCATGCTAGTAGGATTTGAGAAGGATCGCATAGTTCCTACAGGCTTTGAATATATGTGGAACCATTAATAAAGAGACAATTTTTGTCTTAGTTAGATTATGAAATAATTGTAGGATTTATCTCGAGATTTCTTTTTATCTCAAGTATTTCTTTAAGTGTCGGACTTTCGTGGATATTCTCTCTCGTCGCTTTAATTGCTCCAGACACGCTAGCAGAAATTAGTGACTCGATATCATCATTTCCGAGAATTTTCATAGCAGCAAAAGTTCCTATGAAAGCATCACCTGCACCGGCAGTGTTTAATATTCTGAGGCTATTTTCACCGGTTGTTGGTATCATTTTAGCCGCTGGTATAGATACAATCTTTTGCCTATTTGCAAATATGCATCCATTTTCTCCCCTTGTAACTATTACCTTAAGGTTCAATGTGTAATTATTATTTAAAATAGCTTTACATGCAGGAACAGGTTCAATAATACCCGTTAGGTTTATGCATTCCGATTCATTTAGGATCAAGTAATCAGTGTTCTTGATTGCGCCTTGAAGGTCTTTAATTCCTCTAGAGGATAAGAGACCCGGAGCCCATAAAGTTATCTTGTTGGCAATTTTTGAAAGTGACAACGTTGTGTCAGCAACTGAAAAGGGCGGATCCACTACTACCACTATATCTGAATTATTAATATATTCACGCGTAATTGTAGAAGAGACGACTTTATCGTTAAGCAGGTCATTGGCTTGCTTGAAAGTTAATATAAAATTTCTCCCATTAGGATCGACAACTACATAAGCGTGACCTGAAGGAGCATCGTTGGTAAAGGATAGGAGATCGGTCAAAACACCTTCGGTTTTAAGGATACGAATCTGTTCTTTTGCTATATTATCTCTTCCTAATGCACCGAGGATTGCTACATTATTGGCTCCAAGTATTCGAGAGGAGGCTATGGTAATATTTGCTCCTTTTCCTCCAGGAACCTCCATGATCTTTTTTATTCTAACTTCTTCTCCGGGTTCAGGAAGTTGTTCAGCAAATATTACAATATCCCAATTTATAGCTCCGACAACAATCTGTTTCGCAAATGTCACAAATAGACCAAAAAGGGGAGCTTACAAATAGGTTGCTACTATTAAATAATGTTCTAGAACATACTACTATAAGCTACATGAAATAGAATTAAATAGATGTTTTCTACTCTACACTTTAGCATCTTAATGAAGACTCAACACAGATCTAGATCTGAAATAATTGCAGCCATTTTGGAGGTTGCTAATGGTAATAGAGTAAGAACAACTGAGATTCAGTTTAAAACATATTTGTCTTATAATCTATTGAAGGAATACTTAATAATGTTGCTTGAAAAGGACCTGTTAGAGTATATCGAAGGAGAAAGATCCTTTAAGACAACGCCGAAAGGAATCCAGCTGTTACATGTATGCAATGACATGGAAGAATTAATGGTTGCAAAGACATCAGAACCTACACCAAAAATTTCAATCTACTAGAATTGTAACATTCTAAAAGGAAGTAAGGTTGTGAAAATTTAATCATATTCGATCTAAGGATATGGAATATACTTTTCTGGCTTTAATAAAATAGTGAAATCGAATTCCGATTCAGATGGGTGTACATATTATGTACCATACGGTAACAGTACCTTACCCACCCACCCACCAATGAAGTTTGGTCATATTCAAAGAATTACAATTTCTTTATACAGCACACTTATCAGACGATGTGGCTTTGTCAGCCAGGTTACAGGAAGTCGAAGAAGGACAATGAGCTAGATACTCTAATATATAACACTAATATCATGAGAACCTACATTGAGTGACAAAAGAATCTACTACTTATCTGGTTTACTCGTGGTCATATCTATGCTCACAACAACGGTACTGCCGGTTAATGTTAATATATATGCGCAGAACGAAGATATTAGCAAATTTACGTTCCCTAAAGGATTCTTAGAGTCATTACAAAAAGATGTCAGCGGACACTACTCTAACCCGGCATTTGGAATAGAAGATATTGTATTTCCTGAGGGATGGCATGGACGTCAAATACCTACTGGAATTGGTCTTATCGCATCTGTGCGTCCTGGAAACCAGAGCGGAGATGTAGGTGACTTGTTTGGTGGTGGTGGAACAAATCCTGCTTCTGCTTCTATACAACCACTTATGCTATTGCAAGTTCTCAACAATTCAGCAATCAGCAAACTAGGGCTCCCTGAGTTTTCGATTTCCAAAGATTGTAAAGAATTGGCTGCAAACTCAACTTCTATAATTGACGGTAAGAGTTTTCACGTATCTACGATAGAATGTCCCTTCTCATCTGCTTCTGCCGATCTGGGCATTAACTTATCTGCCGCTGTACCATCTAAAGAATTCAATGTCAAAGGAATAGGACAGTCCAAGATATACGAATACAAGACAACAGACAGAACTTATAGATTGGCGCTTTTAGTTAGCAGTCCATTATTTGGTTCTTCGCAAGAGAAACCCGATATCACTAAATACATTCCGCTAGTAGATGCGACAGCGAAAAGCTTGAAATTGAAAGTTTGATATAGAGAACGATTGTCATCGCATAAAGGTTGCGCTAAGGTATATGAATCGAAGCAAGATTTATCGAGGAGCTGCAGGAACTTCAGATCGATATCTTTTCTTCTTTCTTCTCTCAATTCGTCTCGCCCTTTCTTCTTTTTCTTCCCCTTTATTCTCAGATTTCCTAAAAGTGCACCCATCAGAATCCAAAATACTCTTACACTGTTTCTGCAGCGTCAAGTAACAGTTCTCGATATTGGAAAGCATATGTTTGTGTTGCAAGTTAATGCAGCTGTATTGAATATTATCGCCTTTGATTAGAGTTCTTGCGTTACTCAGTATAATGGATAGAAAAATGCGAGTCAGATCCTGTTATTACATCTACTTGGTTATGGTATATTAGAGTGTCATCATCAGAAACTAAGGATATAGAAATGCAAGGATTACAAGCTCGAATCAAGCTTTACAAACAGATAAAGGATCAATTACGTACCGAGCTAGAAGTTTATAATAAGCAAGAGAGAAAAGAATTTGCAAAAATAATTTCTGACTCGCTATAATTATTGAGTTTATAGTTGGGTACTGCTATGTAATGGGGCTAATTAATAAATAATGCTATTAGGCTAGTAGGTGAATTTCTGACAGGGCTATCGCTACAGCATGTTTAAGCATTATCTTTCATTTCTCCTGTTTCTTCTATTTCACTCATACAAGAATCATGAGATAGTAAATGTTTATTTGTTTATTCGCGCTAAGTACATTTCTAGTGCGAGTCAGATAAATGAGGATCACAAAATATAGCTGTATCTCCTCCGAGGATCCCTGATATTCCCTCTACATATAGATGCAGATATCGTACCTTCTCATAACATTAGGAAGGCATGATCAAAAGAAAGACGATGCTATAACCCATAGTTGGTTAGATCGATCCCCATCTTTATTTTCTCTTAACTTATTCTGTGCTGATATCAACAGGCTCATCTATGTTCTTTAATTATTATTTTACCTCTCATTGTGGATGGATGTAGAGAACAGTAATATTCAAAGGTCCCCGGTTTTTTCGATGCAATGGCAGTTACAAAATCTTGGTCTGATGACAAATATGATGTATTAATACCTAATCCGTCTACTATAAAATCATGTTTTACGAAATCTTTGTTCAGTATAACAAGTCTTGTCGGAGCGTTTACAACCGCAAATATCGTAGGATTAGTTCCATTAAAAACATTATTTTCTGCAATCAGTAAAGTACCGTTAACAACCTTTAGCTTCAACTGAGGTGGATGGATTAAATTACCAACTGCCCAGATTAAGCCCACAGATATAAAAGATATTGCTACTATGGCGATTACATTAGTATTCATCTATACCTATAATCATAGTACTGAGGTTAAATTTCTATTGTAGGAGTTATTTATACCTGTAAATCCAGTTTGATTACATATCAGTCTTTAGCCAACGATAACGAAATCTGGAACCTTCTGTATAAGAAATTGCGAGCTGTTACCATATATTAGTACGGCAAACATTCTGGTAGGCCAGTATCATGATTGATATATATTGCCAATCGTGATTAAACCGCATCATTTTCTCTTACGAAAATGGTGTAGGACCTAAACCTAGCTATATGCACAACATCCACCTCAGGTCTAACCCTTCCAGCTACTACTTCCGCTCAGGCTGTTAATAAGGGCTTCAGAGCTTTGGTCTATCGAGTAGAGTCAATACCTCGAAATATCTCAGATCTCTCTGAATCCTCCTTCCACAGCACATTCATTATTTAAAGTATCATTGAACTAAAATGATATTTGGCAGTTTCTAGTATTAGATCACATGGGGATAGAAGAGGCGCCATTCAGATGTAGATTCTGTAAGGACATTATTGAAGTTAACAAGGTTGGAGAAAGGTATATAATTACAAACTTCTCTGGTGGGATAGCAGAATATGAACATTGGAGATGTTATCAACAGCAATTGTTCACTAAGGTGTTGCAAAATATTTTTGGCGAATATATGTGATAGCTGGCCCTGATAACACTTGGTTTATGAACCTGTGAATTGATAATTTTTGTAAACTGACTATTTAAAAGGAAACTGGCATTTCTAAAGTCCTTAGTAGCAACCAAGATCTTCCTCTTTCTGTGCCCGTAGGACATTTCTAATGGAAAAGTAATTTTATTCACACTTTTCACAAAGGGCGGATCTGGGAAAAGACGCGTGTAAAGCTAGAATCTATTTCATACTGATCGTTGTTGGCAGAATATGTAGATGGAAAACTAGATTATTGCTAATCCAAACTCAGAATTATAAAAGCGGAGTTATAGGCTACTCATCTACCTCGTTGCTTAATTGGTATGTCTTACGTTTCAGAATAATCGTTTAATGCAATAATATGCCTTTATTGCAGCTCTTACTGCCCAATTGGAGCAATTTTTGCTAATTTGATACGCTATAAAAACTATTTTGTGATTAAAGTAATTGAAAATAACTGCACAGTGTAACACAGAGTGACATCCTTCTACTGGACTTATAAGTGAGCATTGACGTCACCAAAATATATCTGCAATGCTCAATATGTGGACAGGGGTACTACAAGAAAAGGTGGTGCTATTAGGCACAATGATAATCTTCACTCAGGATCCGCCATGATCATTAGACCTGTCGAATATATCATTGGAAGGCTAGACGGTCGACTCGCTCCCCCAAACGACTCTGTCATATAGACGCAACAACAAGAAAAGAAAACAGAAAGATGATAATAATCTATTTAGTTCTGTTCGTTCTCATGAAAATTATAACAATAATGATCATTTTGCTAGAAATGATAATATTAACAAAACATTTGGAGCCGGTATGAAACGAGATCCCGTCCGGCGAGATCATCGAGATAGCCCATTCCTAGAAAACAAACCTATGAAGCATAATAACGCTGACAGAATGGGGTCCCTGCGTGAAACGCTCGCTGAAAATAGATTATCCAGTAACTCGCCTAAGCTTGTAGACATAAAGTCGAAACTTGAATTTGCGATATTGTTGAATAGGGATTATCGTCCCCAGATGGCAAGCGAATTCCTAGCAAGAATTACGGATCAGCTAAACAATGCAAATGGTGAGGACTTTCTAGATGAACAGCTAACCTGGCTTCGTAATATCTCGTGATATCGATAGTACCTACTCGTCAGTCAAGATTCATAAAACATGATTTTAATGATACAAAAATACATTGACGAAGGACTGTCAGAGGATTATGAGAAATGCCACTGTTTGCATTTACTTCTTTGTGAGAATTAGTTAACTAATATAAGAGTGTACTTCGATTTCCTGTACATTTAGCGTACATACCGCCGAACAGTTTCATGCGCGGCAGTCAAATTACATCTGTCGGTAGCTGCTTCATTAATGGGTGGATTAGTAGATTTTGAAAGCAAGATTTCTTTAATTTCCTCATCATCTATTATTGAATTAATAATCTTTAGATGTTCGTCTAATGGGAGATTACCTGACGTTCCAATGGAATCTATTGCCTTAAGTTTCCAAGAATTATTAATAGCCTTTCCAATTCTCATTTGAGCATCATAAACTATTTTCCCAAATGAAGTAAGGAAGTGTTTTCTTTTCTCTTTTCTAATTAATCCAGACCTTGTCAGACTATTTAACCTTGAATAATATTGCTTACGAGTGAGATTTATCTTGGAAATAAGAATGCTACTATCTCCACCCGTTAGAGCGATAGTGTTAAAGATAGCCAGCGATTTATCGTTAGAAATTGAAGTTAGAACATCTGCACTAGAATCCAAGTTCTGAATTTTTGCAGTAGAATTATTATTACTGCTTTCCATTCTAAAGCATTCCCTTATCTCGGTATGTATTTTTCATTTTCGTCTTTGTCATATTAATATATTAACATTGGAATAGCCCCTTATTAATGTTTTGTGGTATTGGGTATATAACGCAATATTCACCAATACACTACAAAAGTACTAAAAACCGTTTGGCTTTGGAGTAATTCTAGGATCAGATATTTTTAAGTAAAATGAAGCACTATAGTAAATAGGTAATATTGTGTTATGAGTTCATCCGAAGGTAGGGACATAGAACCATTTGATTGGTTCAATAGATTCTTTGGTAGCAGAGCTGGTCGCAATAGTAGTAGAGGACTTGGCATTCCTGATATTTTTAGAGGAATTGATGAAATGAGAAGGGAGATGGAAAGAGAATTTGAAGATGCATTTAAGGACATAGAGACTAAAGCACCAAAAGATCTCGTAAGAGAATATGAAACACCAGGAGGAGGTAAAGTAAAAGAATTTGGACCATTTGTCTATGGATATTCAATGACAATAGGTCCTGATGGCAAACCAAAAGTAAGAGAATTTGGAAATGTTAAATCTGCATCACGAGGCGGAGGTAGTTTTTTCAGGACGCCCATGATCTCAACTGAAAGAGAGCCTTTAGCAGATGTAACGTCTACAGATAAAGAAGTGAAAGTGGCCGTAGAAATGCCGGGTGTTAACAAACAGAATATCAAGATAAATGCTTACGATAACAAGGTAGAAGTAACATCAACTGATCCCGATCGAAAATATCATGAAGTAATTGAAATACCACCAGAAACAGATATTGAAACAGCCAAGTCAGTTTATAATAATGGGATACTTGAAATCACATTCAAAAAGAAGGAACAAACAAAACCAAAGGGAAAGCAGATTAATATAGAATAGATAGAAAAAAAATCCCCCGATCTGTTTTTCTAGGAGCTTTGAGGTTAACCTTGCCTTTATGATTTATAATAGAGTAAACTGGTTTAGCCAGGCTATCTCTCAGAATTTTTCATTGGCGATTATTTTCTTATCAGATAGATATTAATAGCTTCTCATTTTTAGTATGACTTGGATATTCTTCTTATTATAAAGAAGAAATATTTTGTTTTGAATCTCCTTCTAGTTGCACATTTATACCTAATTTGGCTATTCTATAGGCACCATGGATTGTTGTGGCTTTGTATAGTAGTAATATTTATTCGCAGTCAGATTCTATTCATAATATAGCGGAAGGTGTATGAATTATAGAAATGGCAGACAAAATTAAATGCTCACATATACTCGTCAAAAAGCATAGTGAAGCTATTGCAATATTGGAAAGACTAAAGAATGGTGAAAGCTTCGCAAATCTTGCTAAAGAACTGTCTATTGATAAGGGAAGTGCAAAACGAGGTGGAGATTTAGGTCTATTTGGAAGAGGAATGATGGTAAAACCATTTGAAGAGGCAGCATTTAAGCTCGAGAAAGGAGGAATAACAACTGAGCCTATCAAGACAGAATTTGGATATCATGTAATCAAAAGAGCTGGATGAAAAAAAGGAAGTAAGATAGAGGAATTTGGATGCATATTTAGAAGAAGAACTCTATGATCTTCTCACTTACTGCATACAAAATCCTAATGGTTCAGTTTTTGAATCAAAAAAGCAGAGAGTAGTAGAAATTGGTAAAGAGCTATATGCAGATGGTGGAGTGGATGCTATGGAAAATATATTTTATCCAATTGAGTTTAGAATTAAAGAAGAAATAACAAAGGATGCTAAGCCATATCGTTCATGGTGGAATAATATAACTGAAGAGTGGAAGTATTAGGAATACCGAGGTTCTTCCTAGCTAAAATACTAGGTATGATTGACTTGTTAGTTCTGCCTAGTGGTATAATGGCAGAAGCTGAAATTACTTGTAACTCGATATAGTCTAGGGACAGACTTGATCGTTAAATCAAAGCCTAAAATTCAGCCATAGATGAAACAATAGGAGTGAGACCTTGACAGCGCTTTGACTGCAATTGCATTTGAAGCATTCAAGTACGATCTAACAAAGGAAAAAGAAATAGTAAATTTCTTAATACTCATTGGATTGACCTTTGTCAATTGGTGTTAATTCCTCATCATTCCTTAAATTCTAATGCTGTAAATTCAAGTGAACCAATCATTTTGTACAGTTGTAACAAATGTATCGAATTTTGCAGCTTCTGTAGTAAAAATGATGTAGTAGACTTTGTTATCAGATATTGTTACAAGTTGCAGTGTATTGGAATTAAAAGCTTGTTTGTGTATGTTATTATGATTTTGTTCTACAAGGAAGGTTTTCTAACTACTACAATTTTTCAACTGGTTACTGATTTATGCTCAACTTAAACACTTGTGTTTTGTTACCGACAATAGGTTCTTCAATATTCCAATCTCATATTGTAAGCAAAGTCTTTACCTTATTGAGGAACTCTTCATTATCAACTGGCTTTCTAAGAATATATTTTTGTTCTATTCCTGGCAGTGCAGTTACCAATTCTTCAGCTGCATCAAGAGCAGATATAAACAGTATTTTGATATTTGGGTTGATGGCTTTGACTCTATAGTAAAGCTGAAGTCCATTTAGATCAGGCATCCTTATATCCATGACTACCAAGTCTTCGATCATTGTTGAAGATGATGAAGCATAGGAAGTAAAGTACTGTAGAGCTTTATAAGAATCTGAAAATGCTTCTACTGTGTAGCCTTCGTCAGTTAAAATTGACTCATAAGTAATAAGAATATCTTTATCATCATCTACCAATATGATCTTAGACGATTTACTTTGTTGATGCTCCGGGTGCTTTACTTTTTCATCTTGATACAATAAAGCAGCATTATTATTTCTGTGTATAGCGCTAATCTTTCCTTCTGCTGAGGGCGCCGTTGATTCAACAGAATATACCTTATATAGATAGTCCTGACTAGACGAGCTAACTACGTATCCGCTAACTTCTTTAAAATCATAGCCAGCAAAATAAGAATCATCCTTTATTATTTGATATAGATCTTCACCTATTACCATTCCATTTGGTGGTGCGTTAGAGTTTATCTTGGCGCAAACGTTAACAGTAGAACCAAACAAGTCGATATTTTGAGAAGGCCCTGATTTGGCTATTTCAACCATACCGTAATTAGCACTAATTCTGTAACTAACAGATGGTAAGCTTTCTTCATATAATTTGATATTAATAACTCGGTTTGCTGCAATCATTGCTAAACCACATTCAAGTATATCTTTGAACGCACGACTATTGGTAGGACAAGACGCCTTTGGAAAATAGAACATTAGACCATTTCCTGTATTTTTTATAACCTTTGCATCGAAGCTTTTAGCTATAGCAGCCAGAGTGTTGATAAAAGTAAAATAGTATTTTCTAATTCTGTTATTATTGGCGATTTCACGTGTAATTTCCTTAGACTCTAGCATATTTACAAAACATACACAATAGTTTTGTGAGTCACCGGAGAAAGAGACTTCTTCCTTATTATCGTTATTGGGATAGTCGATGTAGGTCATAACAAAAACCAAATAGCTTGAAGATCAGACATATTAAACTATGATATAAAGATAGATCAAATATAACATATTTAACTTCATAACAATTTTCCGTCTACTGTAGGTAACGCCGTATCCATATAGTGACCCGTCATTTGTTGCTGCGATTGCAACGATAGCATCCTTAACTGATCTGGTGTTACAAGAAATGAATTTATATGACAAAGCATCTCTCTCTTCCTACTTACGGTACGTATTAGATAATTTTCAATGAATTCTAATATCGTATCCTGATGTGTCATCTGGTTTTTTCTTGGCGTCTTTTCGATGAATTCGTTTTTATTATTATTTTCATTTTTAAAAGGCAATTATGATAGTACTAATTCTCAGGTTTCTATTTTAGTTTGATACTGTTATACTATGATTTGTTGCTATATGTTATAATTAGTAATAACAGCTTATGAGTTGATTACTGCTGGAAGTAATATATTAAATCTACTAATGCTAGTTATGTTGCTACTGTTCAGCATATCTGCAAGCTATCTATAGTTAATATCATGAGAGAAA
>WNFX01020427.1_pt1 | contig 19427 bp, 20 predicted proteins | sample 5400111 | NCBI WGS metagenome assembly WNFX01 (sample SAMN13153363, study PRJNA577476) | soil metagenome | isolation source: 40 cm soil or saprolite under grassland replicate 1 | place: USA:California | collected 2016-06-15 | reverse complement strand
CATCACGTCGGCACGGACACCCTCGCGCCCATACCAGCCAGAGCGGGTCACGCGAAACCCGGTCAGCACCTCGTCGAGCACGAGCAGCGCCCCGTGCCGCGCGCATAGCTCGGCGACAAGCGCGTTGAATCCCGTGGCGGGCGGCACGACGCCCATGTTCGCCGGGCATCCCTCCGTGATCACGCCCGCGATTTCGCCGCCGTGCTCGGCGAACGCCGCGCGCACCGCCGCGGCGTCGTTATAGGGCAGCACGATCGTGTCCGCGGCGGCCGCACCGGTGACGCCCGGCGTATCGGGCAGGCCGAACGTGGCCACGCCCGACCCGGCGGCGGCAAGCAACGCGTCCACGTGCCCGTGATAGCCGCCGGCGAACTTCACCACCTTGGCTCGCCCGGTGTAGCCACGGGCGAGCCGCAGCGCGGACATGGTCGCCTCAGTACCCGAGTTCACCAGCCGCACCTTCTCGACCGGCGTGCGCGCGATGATCTCCTCGGCCAGTTCCACCTCGCCCGGGGTCACGGTTCCGAACGACGTGCCCCGCTCCGCCGCGCGCGTCACGGCGGCGATCACCGCGGGATGCGCGTGCCCGAGGATCAGCGGGCCCCACGAGCAGACGAGGTCCACATACGTCCGGCCGTCCGCGTCGGTCAGGTAGGGCCCGCGCCCTGACACCATGAACCGCGGCACGCCGCCCACGGCACCAAACGCCCGCACCGGTGAGTTCACCCCGCCCGGCGTGACCGCACAAGCCCGACGGAAAAGCTCCGTGGACTGGTCGGGGCCGCTCACCGTCCGCCAGCCTCCTCACACGCGTCGACAAGCACGGGAAGAATCCGCAGGGAATCCGGCAGCGGCTGGCCCGCGGGCTCGGTCAGCCAGTGCACCTGCTGACCGGAAATGTGCCGCGAAGGTGGCGCTAGCACATAGCTGTCCCGGCAGTGCCAGCGTATGCCGGGCGTGTCGGCGATGCCGCCTGGTTCACAGTCCAGATGACACGACCACCATTCGACCTCGTCGGCGGGCGCTCCCCGGGTAACGACAAAGAAGAGGTACCTGTCAGGGCCGCAGACAGCCACCGGCCCTGATCCGGCCGGGGCGCGGGCGAACGCCTGGGCGGCGATGCGGCCGGCGGTGGCGGGCACGTCAAGGACGTCGAAGACACGGCCGGTAACGAGCAGCACGTTCGCGCTCGGCTCCTCCCGCCACCAGCGGTTGATCACCCGCGTGTCCATGGTTGCCTGGCTCTGCCATGCCGCGGAGATGGGATGTGCACCTGGATCCGGACAGCCGACGCGGTCGCACGAGCAGGCGCGCCCGGTGCTGCCCGACTGCCCAGAGCTACGCTGTCCAGAGCTACGCTGCCCGGTGCCGCGCGCCTCCGCCGCGCCGCGCAACGGGTACGCGCCGGCGCAGACCGGCCAGCCCATCGCCGTGTATGAGGCGGCGGCGGCCATCCGCTCCCGCGCGCGGCGGCGCCCCCGGCGTGCCCTCACCTCCATCATCACTGGCCATCCCCCAGGGTAACTGCCCGCGCTGTGGTGCTCCGGTGGCGAAAGCACCTGTGTCCCCGCCCGACCCGCGTCCCGCGGTACAGATGATGCCGGACCTCCCGGACCATGGTGGTCACGCCCGACGCAAACCCTCAGTAATCACCCGGACGGGCGGTGTCAGGCCGGGACCCGATAGCCCGAACTGACTGCCGGTGACTGGCCAGCCCGTGGAGATCCGCCGCGCAGCCGTTAAGGGGAACTCCGAATTTCACCATGATCGCGGGCGACGCGCGGACCTGCGCGGTGCGGAGCGGGGCACTGCTGCCGGACGGTTCAGCCCAGGCGGCGGGCGGCCTCGGCAGCCCAGTAGCTCAGGATGATGTCGGCGCCCGCGCGGTGGATCGCGGTCAGCGTTTCCATGATGACTCGGTCCCGGTCCACCCACCCGTTGGCCGCCGCCGCCTCCACCATCGCGTACTCGCCGCTGACCTGGTACGCGCCCACGGGCACATGGACGGTGTCGGCCACGCGGCGGACGACGTCAAGGTAGGCGAGTGCGGGTTTGACCATAACCGCGTCGGCGCCCTCGTCGATGTCGAGCAGCACCTCACGCAGCGCCTCGTCCGAGTTGGGCGGATCCTGCTGGTAGCCGGCCCGGTCACCGAATTGCGGCGCGCACTCCGCGGCGTCGCGGAACGGCCCGTAGAAGGCGGATGCGAACTTCGCCGAGTACGCCAGGATGGCCACGTCGGTATAACCGGCCACGTCGAGTGCACCGCGTATCGCGGCCACCTGGCCATCCATCATCCCGCTTGGCGCGACCACGTGGGCCCCGGCGGCAGCTTGCGCCACCGCGGTCGCCGCGTACCGCTCAAGCGTCGCGTCGTTGTCCACCTCACCGGAGGCGGTCAAGATGCCGCAGTGGCCGTGATCGGTGTACTCGTCCAGGCACAGATCCGCCATGATCACCGTGTCGGTGCCGACGTCGGCGACCACGTCGCGCAGCGCAAGCTGCACGATGCCGGCCGGGTCATCCGCCGCCGAGCCTCGGCCGTCCTTCACCGCGGGAATCCCGAACAGGATCAGCCCGCCCACGCCGGCTTCGACCGCGTCCACCGCCGCCTTGCGCAGGCTGTCCCTGGTGTGCTGGACCACTCCTGGCATCGAAGGAACGGGCTGCGGCTCGCTGATCCCCTCCTTGACGAACATCGGGAGAACGAGGTCGGCGGGGCGGACGACCGTTTCCGCGACCAGGCGGCGCATCGCCGCGCTGCGGCGCAGCCGGCGCGGGCGCGCGGCGGGAAAGCTGGCACTCATCAGCGCATCACTCCCTCTCCCCCCGTGCTCAGCCCCCGGTCATCGACTGGTTAGTTGGCGCGCCGCCGGGCACTTCTGCGGCGCTGGCTCGGCCGCCGCACCTGCTCGCCGGCCGCCAGCGCCGCCGCGCGCAGGCTCGCACCGTGCTCGGCGAGGGCATCGACGAGAGCGGTGACCGACGGCCGCGGCGCCATCACGTCCACCCGCAGGCCGAACTCCTCCGCGGTCTTCGCGGTCTGCGGGCCGATGGCGGCGATCACGGTGACGGCGTGCGGTTTGCCCGCGATCCCCACGAGGTTGCGCACCGTCGAGGACGAAGTGAACAGCACCGCGTCGAAACCGCCTCCCTTGATGGCCTCACGGATCGCGGCCGGCGGCGGCGCGGCGCGGACCGTCCGGTAGGCGGTGACGTCGTCCGCCTCCCAGCCGAGTTCCGTCAGGGCGGCGACGAGCGTCTCCGTCGCGATATCGGCGCGCGGCAGCAGTACCCGGTTGATCGGATCGAGCAGGTTGTCGTACGGCGGCCACACCGCGGCCAGCCCCTCACTCGACTGCTGACCCTCCGGCACCAGGTCAGGGGTGATGCCGAAGGCGCGCAGGGCGGCCGCGGTCTGCTCACCGACAGCGGCCACCTTGACCCCGGCGAACGCCCGCGCGTCGAGACCGTACTCCTCGAACTTCTCCCGTACGGCACGGACCGCGTTCACTGAGGTGAAGGCGATCCACTGATACCGGCCGGTGACCAGGCCCTTGACCGCGCGTTCCATCTGCTGCGGCGTGCGCGGCGGCTCGACCGTGATGGTCGGCACCTCCTCGGGCACGCCGCCGTGCGCGCGCAGCCGGTCTGACAGCGCGCCGGCCTGCTCTTTCGTGCGGGGCACCAGCACCCGCCAGCCGAACAACGGCCTGGTCTCGAACCACGACAGCTTCCCGGCCAGGGCGACGGCGGGTCCGGCGACCGCAACGGCGGGGCCGTCCGTCGTGAGCAAGCTGACGCCGGCCGCCTTCAGGTCAGCGGCGATGCCGCCGAGCGTCGAGCCGACGGTCCGCTGTCTCGTCGTCGTCCCGTTCCACGTGACAGCGAAGGGCGTGGTCTCGCTCCAGCCCGTGCCCATCAGCATCTTGGCGATGTCGGCAGGCCCGGTCTCGGCTCCGAGAATGACCAGGGATCCTGGCCCGGCACCGGCCCGGCTTGCTTCGGCGGCGTGCACGATTCGCACGTCAGCGCCGATATCCGAGCCGAGCGGGATCCCGGCGTAGACCGGAACCGCGGTCGCGGGTGGCACACCGGGCACCACCTCGAACCGGACTCCCGCCTTGGCGCAGGTCGTGGCCGCCTCGGTGCCGACCGACAGGAGGAACGGGTCACCTGGGTACAGCCGCACCACGCGCTGGCCTGCCTTGGCCGCTTTCACGATCGCGCGGGCATCCCCGGACAGCTCCGCTGGATCGGCAAGCTCGGCATCCTCGCGCATGCGGCTGCGCAGCACAGGGGCCAGATCCGGGCTCGCCACGACCACGTCGGCCTGCGCGATAAGCTCAGCCGCGCGCAGCGTGAGCAGGCCCGCGTCGCCCGGGCCCGCACCCACCAAGGCGACCCAGCCTGATGACTGCTTATTCGGTTGGGGCGTGGAGTTCAACTTGCCTGCTCCCCGCTGTTCGACCGTGCACCTGGCACGGCAATGTGAGCCGCGGCCCCGCGGGCCAGTAGTTCGGCCGCTAGCTCCCGGCCGAGCTGCTCCGCTGCGGCGACAGGGCCGCTGTTTGACAACCGCACTGCGCCGCTGCCATCCACCGCCAGGACGACAGCCTGCAGCTGCAGCACCTCTGTACCTGCAGCGTACGCGCCGACCGGCGCGCTGCAGCCGGCCTGCAACGCCGCGAGAACGCTGCGTTCTGCGGCGATCGCGGCACGGCTCGCCGGATCGTCGACCACCGCGAGCGACCGGATGAGTTCCGCGTCATCGCTGCGGCATTCCACGGCCAGCGCGCCCTGCCCGGGGGCGGGCAGCATCTCGTCGGTCTCGAAGATCTGGGTAACCGCGTCCTGGCGGCCGATCCGCGCCAGGCCCGCGCAGGCGAGCACCACCGCGTCGAGGCCACCCGAAATCACCCGGGCGAGCCTGGTGTCGGCGTTACCCCTGATCGGTACGCAGTCGAGGTCACGCCGCAGCGCGTGGAGCTGGCCGACTCGGCGCGGGGAGCCGGTGCCAACCCGCGCGCCGGCGGGCAGGTCGGCCAGCTTGGCGCCACCCCGCGCGGCGAGTGCGTCGCGCGGATCGTCGCGGGCCGGCACGGCGGCAAGCACCACCCCGTCCGGCTGCGCCGTCGGCAGGTCCTTGAGCGAATGGACGGCGATATCCACCTCGCCGGTGAGCAAGCGCTCGCGCAGCGCGTTGACGAACACGCCGGTGCCGCCTATCTTCGCCAGCTCGGCCTGGCTGACGTCGCCGAACGTTGTCACCCCGGTGAGTTCGGCAGCTAGGCCGGTCCGGCTGGTGATCATCCGGGCGACCTGGCCGGCCTGGGTCATCGCCATGAGGCTGCGGCGGGTGCCGACCCGCAGGGGCGCGCGGCTCACGGCGTGCCCCCGGTCGGTCGGCCCAGTCCGCGCGGCCCGCTGCCCAGCCGCATCGCATGCGCGATCTCTTCCAGGTCACGGCCATCCGTGCCAGCGAGACGCCCGGCCAGCCGGGCGATTTCGGCATCGACCACCTTAGCCGCCTTGGCGCGCAGGGCGACTACCGTTGGCGTGACCCTCGCCGCATGTACCGCGGAGGCGTGCGCCGCGACCTCCTCGGCGACGATGCGCCGCACCGCCGCGATGTCCGCGTCATGGGAAATCGCGCCCTGCCCGCTGCGGGCGGCGTCGCGGCTCGCCGCACCGATCTCGGCCAGGCCGATTACCGCGGCACCGGGCACGCTCGTGACGGCGGGATCGACGTCGCGCGGCAGAGCCAGGTCCATGAAGACAACCCGGCCGCCGCCGGGGTTCCCGGGATCATCACCAGCTCGTTGCCTGGCCGCGAGCGCGTTCCGCACCATTTCTGCCGTGATCACCAATCCCGGCGCACCGGTGCAGGAAATGACGACGTCGGCCACCGCGATCTGGTGCGTAAGCTCGGCCAGCGCGGCCGTCGCACCGTGCACGGATGACGCCAGGCGCTGGGCGTGGGAGACGGTGCGGTTCGCCACCACGATGCCGGTGGCACCGGCCCGCGCCGCGGTGGTGGCGGCGAGCGCGCTCATCGAGCCCGCGCCGACCACCAGAGTGCGCACGCCCGCAAGCGCGGGCGCCGGTTCCGGCCGGCGAGATGGTTCGGCGTCACCCTGCGCCGCACGGAGTTTGCTGACGGCAAGGTCGATGCCGACGCTGACCATGCTCGCCCCGGCCAGGTCGATGCCTGTTTCGCTGTGCGCACGTTTGCCTGCGTGCAGTGCGAGCCTGCCCAGATCGGCGAGCAGCCGCCCGAGCGTGCCATGCTCCTCCGCGTACTTGAGCGCATGCCGCACCTGACCGAGGATCTGGCCTTCGCCCGCGACCATCGAGTCAAGACCGCACGCGACGGCGAACAGGTGTTGGACGGCGCGGTCCTCGTAGTGCACGTACAGATACTTCGTGAGCTGTGCGAGATCGATATCAGCGTGCCTGGCGAGTAGCTCCGACACCGCGGACACCCCGGCGTGGAATTTCTCCACGTCCGCGTACACCTCGACGCGATTGCACGTGGACACGACGAACGTTCCGGCCGTGTGCTGGCTCACGTGAACGTCGTGCAGCAGTTTGCCGAGAGCGTCACCGGTCACCGCGGCGCGCTCAAGCAGCGTCAGCGGAGCGCTCTTGTGGCTCAGGCCAACCACGAGCAGGCTCATGTGCTCACCGCCTACGCCTCGACCGGCGAGGACACCGCTTCGGCGGACGCAAGCCGAGGCCCCACTTCCGGTGCGCCGCCGACGGCAGCCCTCGCCCCGACAAGCGCCGCCATCGTCGCATCGTCGGGCACTGCCACACCAGGCAATGGCCCCGCTTGCTTGCTGTACGGCACGGTGGACCTACGCTGGGCGTGGAAGGCGAGAATTTGAAGCTCAATCGATAGGTCAACCTTACGCACGTCGACGCCATCGGGCACGCTAAGTACAACAGGGGCGAAATTAAGAATGCTCGTGACCCCTGCCGCGACGAGGCGATCGCAGACACTCTGGGCGGACCCGGCCGGTGTCGCGATGACCCCGATCGACACACCGTGCCGGGCGACAACGGCCTCGATCGCATCGGCGGGCTGGACCGTGAGCCTGGCGATCCGTGCGCCGACAACGGCCGGATCGGCGTCAAGGAGCGCCGCGATGCGGAAGCCACGGCTCGCGAAGCCACCGTAGTTCGCCAGCGCCCGGCCCAGGTTTCCGGCACCCACGATCACGACCGGCCAGTCCTGGGTGAGGCCCAGCTCGCGGGAGATCTGGTACACGAGGTAGTCAACGTCGTAACCGACCCCTCGCGTCCCGTATGAACCGAGGTGGGACAGGTCCTTGCGCAGCTTGGCCGAGTTCACGCCCGCCGCCGCGGCAAGCTCCTCGCTGGATACCGTCGCGACACCGCGTTCAGCGAGCGCGTGCAGGGCACGCAGGTAGACCGGCAACCGCGCAACGGTCGCCTCGGGGATGCCGTGGCTGCCGTTGGGGGACGTTGGACGGCGGGTCATACCCAGGCGCTCCTGGGAGGAATCGGCGGAGCGGCGGGCCGTCCGGCTTCCGGTGGAAACCTGGCCCGGCGCGTGGGCTGTCGTCCACGGTACGCCTTTGTGAACGTATGCACAAAGTCAGCCGCCCAGTGCCGCGCGCAGCCTCTCCTCGCTGACCCGCCAGAAGTCGTGCTGGATTCCGTCGATGAACGTGACGGGAATCTTGTCCCAGTAGGCGGCCGAATCTTCGGCAGACTCGCTGATGTCGCGTTCCTCCCAGGCCACACCGAGATCGGATGCCACGCGGGCCACGATCACGCGAGCGTCCTCACACAGGTGGCACCCGGGCCGGCTGAGAAGAGTGATCTTGTGACCCCGGGCGGCGGCGTTGCGATCATCGTTCATCCCGATCACCTTCCGCCGTCGCGGCCGCCGTGCTGTCCGCGGGGGGCTGCGCTGGCCCGGGGCGGCACCGCGCCCTCCCCTGGAACACCAGGGGTCCACGTGGCCCGAACCCCGCCCGCGTCGTCGGCAAGCACGGCGGCCAGCGAAGGGAGAGCGGATACCTTCGCGTATTGCAAGTCGAGTTCGATCACGTTCGTGGCCAGCACGTACGGCCGGTGCTTGGCGAAGAAATCCTCGACCTGCGGCCGCTGCCTGTGCTCTTTGTAGGCCATGCGGTCCCGGTAGATCTCATAGAAAATCCGTTGCCCCGGTGCGTTCGGGACGGTGTGCACCGCAAAGATCAATGTGTCAGGCTCGTGGCGGCGGACCGCCTCGACAATTCGCTCGGCCAGCCGGTCGAAGTCCTCTCCACGGCCGTCAACCAGGGTGTAAATCGCGATCAGCCCGAAGAGCTGTGACGGCGGCGCGGCGCCCGGCGGCGCGGCACCCGGCGATGTGAGACCCGACGGCGCGAGATCCGGCGGCGCGGCACCCGGCGGCGCGAGACCCGGCGGCGCGAGACCCGGCGGCGCGAGCCCCGGCGCCATGAGGGCGGATGCCGCGGCCGGGTCCTGCTCCCACGCGGGCACCGAACCGCGCGGCGCGCCGTCGAGTGCGTCGCGCGCCACGTCATCGAACTCGCCGGCTTCGCCGATGTCGAGCGGCGGCCGGCCACGGCGCCTGCGCCCGCGGGCCGGTTCGACCGCGGGCGGGGCCTCCGTCGCGCGCAACTGCGCCAAGTCCACCTGCTCGGCCCGTTTGGCGGCGAACCACACCAGCCCTGCCGAAGCGCTGGTTAGCAACGGATAACCGACAGCCGGCAAGGTCAGCCCCAGGCTGACGGTGAGCAATACCGCCGCGCCGGCGACGGCGGCGGGCACGAACACGTCCCACCACGCCGGATCGCGACGCGTCCGCACCGCGGCCAGGGTCATGACCACGAGGGCCACCACCACCGCGAGGATGTGGACGCCGGTCACCGCCGATCGCGGCAGCGCCATATAGTGCGTCGCGCCGGGCCAGCTTTTGCCCAACCGGGAACCGCCGGTCAGCGGGTCAAGGATCAAGATCACACCCGGCACGACCGTCAGCGCGGCCGTCACCAGCCGGGCACCGAACCTAGTGGCCGCGCTCTGCCCGGCAAGCTCGACGATTCCCCAGGCCGTCCAGAGCGGTGCGAGCAGCAGGCCGCAAAGCTCGGCGGCGCGGAACGTTGCGCTACTGAACCCGAGCGCAAAGCCCATGGCCTGGGCACCGAGCGCGACCGCGAGCGCGAGCATGACACCCGACCATGCCGCGAAGTCGCTTCGCGGTTCGCGGATGAGCCGACCGGCAAGCAGGCCCGTACCAACCGCGGCGGCGAGCGCACCGGCAAAAGCAATCACGACGGCGATAGACATCTCGCCTATCGTGCCCGACGTAGCGTGTGGATGCGAAGTGCGGCCCGGATACCAAGAGTTAGCCGCCCCGGTGTGGAGCTGTTCACCTTGGTCGTGAGGGAGCGCGTGGGCCGGGCATTTAAGCTGGATCCATGAGGGGGCTGTTGCGGACCTGGTCCAGCCATGATGACGAGGCCAATGGGCGGCGGACCGCCTGGGCCGGGGAGGCCTCTGCCGCTGCTGCTCAGGTCGAGTCGGTCACGCCCGAACCCGATCCGGCGGCCGCGGCGTTTTTCGACCTGGACAACACGATGATGCGGGGCGCCTCGATCTACTACTTTGCTCGCGGGCTCGCCGCGCGCAAGATGTTCGGCACGCGCGACCTGGCCAGGTTCGCCTGGGGACAGGTGTCTTTCCGGCTGAGCGGCATCGAGCGAATGGGCCACATGTATGCCGCCAGGGAGGCCGCCCTCGCGTTCGTGGCCGGGCACAAGGTCGCGGAAATCATGTCGCTGGGCGAGGAGATCTACGACGACACGATGGCGGACCGCATCTGGGAGGGCACCAGGAGCCTCGCCCAGCGTCACCTCGACGCGGGGCAGCGCATCTGGCTCGTCACCGCCACCCCGGCCGAGCTGGCCGAGATCATTGCGGTACGGCTCGGGTTCACTGGCGCACTTGGCACCGTCGCCGAGGCCGTGGACGGCAGGTACACCGGCCGTCTGGTCGGCGAACTGCTGCACGGCCCGGCCAAGGCGGCGGCGATTAACGCGCTTGCCGACCGCGAAGGGCTGGACCTGTCTCGCTGCTCCGCATACAGCGACTCGGCCAATGACCTGCCGATGCTGACGCTCGTGGGCTACCCGAACGCCGTCAACCCGGACTCGGAGCTGCGTGCTCACGCGCGCGGCGCCGGCTGGCCCGTGCACGATTTTCGCACTGGGCGCCGGGCGACCATGATCGCGCTGCCCGTCGCGGCAGGTGCGGGTGCCATCGCTGGCGGGGTCGTCGCGGGTGCCGCGATCCGGAAGAAGCACCGCATTGCCGGGCCGGCGGCGAGCGTGGCCGGAGGGCGGGCGATGGCGACGTCGGCGCTGGCGGGCGTCAGCCGTATGCCTCTCCGCGTTCGAGCAGCAGCTCGTAAAGCATCTGCTGGATCGTCTCCCGCACCTGGTCGGTGAGCTCGAAGACCGTGGCGGGATCGTCCGCCGCCGCCGTGCCGTAGTTGCCGGTAGGGACGGGCTCGCCGAATCCGATGAGCCACCGGGAAGGCAGCGGTATCGCGCCGAGCGCCCCGAACCAGGGGAACAGCGGAGTGATCGGAAAATACGGGAAACCCAGGAGCCGCGCCAGCGGACGAGCATTCCCGATCATCGGGTAGATCTCCTCGGCGCCGACGATGGCGCACGGGATGATCGGCACGCCCGCACGGATCGCCGACGCCGCGAAGCCTTCAGGGCACACACCGACAAGCTCACCCGCGCCGAACAGGCGCTCCGCGTCAGCGGGGCAGGCGAGCGCGTGCCCGGACTTACGGGCCACATGCGACAAGAACGGCAGCGAATAGACCAAGTCCGCGCCGAGCAGCCGCAGATGACGGTGCGCCGGGTGCTCATCGAGCAGCCCCACCTGCAGCATCACCGCGTCAACCGGCAGCACGCCCGAGTGGTTGCACACGACGAGAGCGCCACCGGCATCAGGGACGCGCTCAATGTGGCGCGTCTGCACGCCGAACCAGCTCCGGTAGAGCAGGCGGGCCAGCGGCATGACCACGGTTTCGTTCAGATCCTGGTCATAGCCGAACTCGTCGATCTCGTACTCGCCCGCGAGCCTGCGGCGAGCGAATGCGAGCAACGGGGCGAGCCGCTCAAGCGGCATGTCACCCTCACTGCCGGCCGGTGGCTGCGTCATCCCGGCTTCCCGCCCGCGGCTTGCCGCACCTCGGCGAGCAGACGGTCGACGACGCCGGCCGCGTAGTTCTTGGTCAGCCCGCGGCCCGCGACGAAACGGGCGAACGCTTCCGCGCTAGTGTGCCGCAGCGCCCAGCCAAGTTCACGCTCCAGCTTTGTTCCGTCCACGACGCGTCCGTACCTGAGCAACTCCCGCTGATCGGGGGAGACATCAGGGAACAGGCCACCAGCGAGGTCCACGAAAGTGCTCAGCGCCGGGGGCGGAATGGGTACGGGAATGCGTCCGGCCCGACGCACGCACTGGGAGATCACCATGGCTCCGCGCCCGGTCACATTGAACGTCCCCGGGTGATCCTCGGTCGCCGCCCGCCTGATGACCTCGACGCCGTCCGAGATATCCACGAACTGGATCCGCGGGTCATAGCCGAGCACGGTCGGCGTGACCGGCATGCTGAAGTACCTGGTCAGCACGGAGTCCACCGACGGGCCGAGGAAGTTGACGAACCGCAGGACGGAAACGGTGATGTCGGGCCGCCGTCGCGCCAGGCTGCGCACGTACCCCTCCACGTCAAGCATGTCCTTGGCGTAGCCGTGACTAGCCCGGGGCTCCATTTCCTCGGTAAAGACCGCGGGGCTCCGCGCCGACGTGCCGTATACGGCGGTGCTCGACCGCACGACGAGCTTGCGCACCGTCTCCGACCGCTGGCAGGCGTTCAGCACCTGCATGGCGCCGATGACATTCGTCTCTTTCATCGACGCTCGCCCTCCGGCTCCCGCGGGCGTCGCTACCAGACCGAGATGCACGACGGTGTCGGCTCCGGTGGTCTTGATCAAGTTCCCTATCTGACCAGTCCGGACATCAAGCCGCACCACCTGTTCCGCGGCGGCGCCGGCCTCCGCGGCGGCGCCGGCCTCCCCGGCCGCGGCCTCTCCTGCCTCGCCCTCCCCGGCCGCCGCCGGGCCCGTAACCTCAATTAGCCGTTCAATCTCGGGCTCATGCCGCAAGACCCCGGCCACCTCGGCACCGAGGTAGCCGGAGACGCCGGTGACGAGGACGACTCGAGCCATCGCGTGCTCCCTTGTACCCAGGGTCCGCTCGCTCCCTGCGACGCGGGGCCATCCGCTCCCGCCCGCAGTCCGCTACTTCTTGTTGCGGCGCTGAATACGCGTCTTCTTCAACAGCTTGCGATGCTTTTTCTTGGCCATCCGCTTGCGGCGCTTCTTGATGACAGAGCCCACGACACCACCTTCGCTCAGCTTGAGGGAACGGGCATGTGCATACTCAGTCCCAGGCGCATGCCCGGAGCAAGGGTACCGCCGCGACCATCACACCCCGTGCGGCGCATTCCCTCTGACCGGCCCGAGCCGGGGATTCACACCCCGGAAACGGGCAAAGCCGATGACCTTCCAGTCATCCAAAGCGTGGTCACCCGGTCGCTACAAACGCGTCCTCGAGGTAGTGGTGGACTGCCTGCTCTGGTACACGGAATGACCGGCCCACTCGGATCGCTTCAAGCTCTCCGGAGTGCACAAGCCGGTAGACGGTCATCTTCGACACGCGCATGATCGAGGCCACTTCGGCCACGGTCAGGAACTTAACTTCGCTCAGCGGACGGTCGCCTGCATCCATTGATTGCCCTCTTCCGTACGTGACTTGAGTACGTCCGGCCGGAAACTGCGCATCAGTCACGTACGTCTCCAGGGTAAGTCCCGTACAGAATGGTGCAACCCCGGCGGGACGGCTGTTTTACCCCGAGCACGACGATCGAGGCGCCGCTCGCGCTGGCGAAGCCCGCGGCGGCTAGGCGTGGCTAGGGGTGCGGATCGAGGCCGTGTCCGGGAAATACCGCCTTCCTCGTCGCCATGACCGACCGGTCGACGGGATCGGCGGGGTCGTAACCGTACTTGAACGATGCATGCACAGCGGGTTCCCCGTCGGTCATCCATTCCGGCGCGCTCTCGCCTGTTCGCGACCGCGCGTACTCGCGCCATTCGGCCGGGATCGCCGCGCCGGGCGCGACCGGCTGGCCAGCGGCCTCGGCCAGCAGGTGCGTCCAGGCTCTCGGCACGACCTGCACCAGCGCGTAACCCCCGCCCCCGGTCAGCACCCAGCGCCCGCCGGCGGTCTCGTGTGCCAGCCTGTGCACGGCCGCATAGGCGGCAACCATCGCGTCGACGCTCAACTCGAGATGAGCAAGCGGGTCGAGCCGATGGCTGTCGCAGCCGTGCTGGCTGACCAGCACCTGCGGCGCGAACGCGCCAAGCAGCGGCGGCACGATCGCATCGAACGCCCGCAGCCAGCCAGCGTCGCCAGTGCCGGTGGGAAGCGCGACGTTGACGGCGTAACCCGCGCCCGCGCCCGACCCCGTTTCGGAAGGAAGGCCAGTGCCAGGGAACAGGGTGCGCGGATGCTCATGCAGGCTGATCGTCAGGACCCGTGGATCGTCGTAGAAGGCGGCCTGGACGCCGTCGCCGTGATGGACGTCCATATCGACGTAGGCCACCCGCTCGGCGCCCTGACCAAGCAGCCAGGCAATCGCGATCGCCGGGTCGTTGTAGACGCAGAACCCGCTCGCGGCGGCGCGCATCGCGTGGTGCAGGCCGCCCGCGACGTTGGCGGCGTGCTCAGCCGAACCCGTCCAGACCGCCATCGCCGCAGCGACGGTCGCGCCAGCCACCAGCGCGGACGCATCATGCATTGCGGTGAACACCGGGTTGTCCGGTGTGCCCAGGCCCCACGCCGCATCAGGTGCCAGGGTCTTGCCCGCCTGCTTGACCGCGGCGATGTACGCCTCGTCGTGCACGAGGCCAAGGAGATCGTCACCCGCCGGTTCCGGCACCACCATGGACACGCCGGGCGCGTCAAGCACGCCGAACGCGCGGGCCAGCGCCATTGTCAGGTCGACACGGACCGGCGCCAGCGGATGGCCGGGCCCGAAGTCGTACCCGGTGAGCGCCTCATCCCAGACCACTCGCAAGGTGCCGCTCATCGCCGGCCCCGCTATTCTTCCGCGCCGAGTTCGCGGCCGCGGTCACGTGCGGCCTCGATCGCGGCGAGGAAAGCGGCCCGCACGCCGTGCTTCTCCAGTTCGCGGATGGCGGAGATCGTGGTGCCTGCGGGTGACGTGACCGCCTCCCTGAGCAGGACCGGATGCTCCCCGGATTCGCGCAGCATCGTCGCCGCGCCCGAGACGGCCTGGATCACCATCTCCAGCGCCACGGCGCGCGGGATGCCAAGCAGGATGCCGGCGTCCACCATCGCCTCGACCAGGTAGTAGACATAGGCGGGGCCGCTTCCTGAAAGTGCGGTCGCTTGCCGACGGGACGCAGCAGGTCCTCGGTGCGCCGCAGATGCTCCTCACCGGCGAAACGCCCGGCCGATATCACGCTCATCGCCTCGTCAACAAGCACCGGCGTGTTCGACATGACCCGGACCACCGGCAGTTCCTGGCCAAGCCTGCCCTGGATGAACGCGGTCGTGATCCCTGCCGCTACCGAGACGACCAGGCGGCCCGGCGGCAGGCAGGGCGCGATCTCGGCCAGCGCCGCGGCCATGTCCTGTGGCTTCACCGCGAGCACGAGGGTCTCGGCGACCTTCGCCGCCTCCGCGGCCGTCACCGCTTCCACCCCGTAGCGCTCGCGCAACTCGGCGCCGCGCTCGCGCCGCCGCACGGCGACGAGCACCTGAGCTGGCGGCCGCCCCGCCCGCAGCAGCCCGGACGTCAGGGCCTCGCCCATCTTGCCGGCCCCGATAATCGCAATCACGTCGGCAGTTTATCCGCCACCCCAAGGGCGGCCAGGAAGCATGATCCGGAGGGTGGGCCTGGTATGGGTTAGCGTCGAGAGGCTAGTGCGCGCAGGAAGAACATCAGGTTGGCCGGGCGCTCCGCGAGCCGACGCACGAGATAGCTGTACCAGTCACTGCCGTAAGGCACGTACACGCGCACCTGGGTGCCGGAATCTGCCAGCCGCCGCTGCCCCGCCGGGCTGACACCGTAAAGCATCTGGAACTCGTAGCTGTCCGCCGGCCGGCCGGCGAGCGTCGCCTGGGCGGCGGCGATCTTGATCAGGCGGGGATCGTGGGTGGCGATCATCGGGAGTCCGTGCCCTGCCATCAGCACCCGCAGGCATCGGGCGTACGAGCGGTCCACCTGCTGGCGGGTCGGGTACGCAACGTCTTCCGGCGCGCTGTAAGCGCCCTTGCACAACCGGACGCGGTACCCAGGCTGAGCGAGCTGTGCGCAGTCCCGTTCCGAACGGCGCAGGTACGACTGGATGACGCAGCCAAGGTCGGCGAAGTCCGAGCGCAGTTCGGCCACGATTCGCAGCGTGGCGTCGACGGTCTCATGATCTTCCATGTCCACGGTGACGGTGGTGCCTGCGGCGCGGGCGGCCGCGCAGATACGGGCGATGTGGCCCGCTGCCGTCTTTTCCCCCTGCGCGGCGAGCCGCAGCCCCATGGCGGTTGGCTTGACCGACACCTCCGCGCAGCCGCCACCGGTCAGCCCGGCCCTGGCCAGCCGTTCGATCATCCGGATGTATTCGTCCGCCGCGGCCGCCGCGTGCTCGGGCTGCGTGGTGTCCTCACCAAGGTGATCGAGGGTGACAAGGAGGCCGTCGGCGCGCAGCCGTTCGGTAGCTGCTTCCGCCTCCACCGCGGTCTCGCCCGCGACGAAGCGGGCGACGACGCCCGCGGTGTACGGCGCGGTGCTTATCAGGCGCCGTAGGCGGGCGCTTTCCGACATGGCCAGCAGGCTGCGGCGCAACATGCGTGCGACCTCCCAGCGATTGGCTGACCCGCCATGAGCCGGTGCGGCGGAGTTCCTGTGAAAAGGCTACGTGCGGCGGAGGGGCCGGGGCGCCGCGCGCAGAACAGCTTTCACCTTGCCGCCCTCGTCCGGCGAGACGATGATCTCTTGCGAGGCGGCGATGCCCGCGGCGGTAAGCGGCGCGTCCACCGGGACGGTCCGCTTGACCAGCGCAAGCGCGATCGGCCCGAGTTCGTAGTGCCGGGCGGCCGAGCCGGTGAACCCCACCGCGCTGCCGTCCAGCTGAACCGGGTCGCCGTGGGCGGGCAGCCGGTCCACGCTGCCGTCGAGATGCAGCATGACCAGCCGGCGCGGCGGGTGACCGAGGTTATGCACCCTGGCCACCGTTTCCTGGCCGCGGTAACAGCCCTTGTCCAGGTGGACGGCGGGCCCGATCCACCCGACCTCGTGCGGGATCGTCCGGTGATCGGTGTCCAGGCCGAACCGAGGCTGATGCGCGGCGATGCGCAGCGCCTCGAACGCCCACATGCCCGCGAGCCGCGCGCCGCGGGCTGTCAGCCCGGCTGGCCCGGCTGGCCCGGCTGGCCCGGCTACGGTTTGCTCGAGCTGGTCGGCCGGCACCAGCAGGTCGACGCCGAGCGGCGCCTGCAGCCAGAGCACTCCCGTGGGCACGAGTTCGGCCGCGTGGGGGCCGAGCAGGGTCAGGACCGCGAATTGCCCGGTGACGTCTTCGGGCTCCACGCGCAGCATGAAGCGCATCGACTCGAGAAACGAAACCAGGCCCGATGCCATGCCCGGCTCCACGTGCGCCCATACGGCCGTTCCGTCATCGACCAGCGTCAGATGGTGCTCAATGTGACCGCTGGGACTCAGCAGCAGCGCCTGGGTGCCCGTGTGCGGCGGCAAGTGCTCAACATCCTGCGAGGTCAGGCTGTGCAGCCAGGACAGCCGGTCGGCGCCCGCGATGCGGACCACCCCGCGGTTGCTGCGGTCGACAACGCCGGCCAGGCTGGCGATCGCGCGCTGCTCCGCGAATGGCTCACCGTAGTGCGCGGCGACCTGCGAATCGGGCTCGTCGGCGGCGACCGCCCCTGGCGAGGAGAGCAACGGGGTTCCCATGCCGCCAGATTAGTGCCCGTGCCGGTGGACTCCGGCCCGGCAGGCGCCGCAACGGCCGAACACGGTCAGGTGTCCGACGTCGGTCTCGAACCCTTCCTGGCGGTCGAGCGCGCTGACCATGTCCCGCACCACCTCCGGGTGGACCTCGGTCACCTTGCCGCAGTCGCGGCAGACCAGATGCACGTGGTCTGCCTGCGCGGCCAGGTGATAGGTGGGAGCCCCGTGCCCGAGATGAGTGTGGGTGACAAGGCCAACGTGCTCGAGCAGGTCGAGCGTGCGGTAGACCGTCGAGATGTTCACGCCCCGCGCGGTCCGCCGCACTTCGGCGCAGATGTCCTCAGGTGTGGCGTGTTCGAGCTTGTTGATCGCTTCGAGCACCAGCTGACGCTGCGGCGTGACACGGTATCCGCGGGACCGGAGCTCCTCGTGCCACGTCCTGGCCATAACCGGAGTCTACGGCGTCCCGGGCCGCGTGTTTCCTGGCCACACGGGTGCCTTTGGTGCAGGTCGGCGGCTGCTCAACCACGGGCCAGCCAAATGCTCTTGCCATAGCGATACCGCCCGACATAACCTGCGGCTACGCGGGAAAGGAGGTGGTCCAACAGCATGCATAGCAGTAGGACTCGCGAGGTGGCTGTCAGCTAGCCGCCGTCCCGCCTGAACGCAGGCCGCGAATTGGTGGCCGGCGAACATTAGGCAGACACCGCCCCCCCGGGCTGGCCGGAACTCGTCCATCCGGCCCCCGTACCCACAGGCTCAGTGTGAGGTCCATCGCGCGTGCCATCGGTACGGGAGACGGCCCGGGGGTTTTTATTTGCCCGTCCCCGTGCCGGTGTCACGTGCGGCGCGTGAGTTAGCGGCTAGCGCGCTGGCCAGTCACGGCCGTCCGCATCGCCGACCCGCTTGAGTTGCGCCGACACGTGCGCCTGCAGCGGCTGGCCCATCGCCGCCATATCAAACGCGTAGGCCAGATCCCCCCCGACCAGGCCATAGAGGCGGTGCCCAGCCGTGACTGGCTTCGCGGTCGCGGTCCTGGCGACGACGTCGGTGCGCAACTCGATCTGGGTCCCGGTTATCTCGCCCAGATACACCTCGGCGATCCCGGTGGGGTGGGCGAGCAGCAACTCGACGCCCGCGTCCTGCTGTGGCCGCCAGTATCCGCTCTCCGTGGCGAGCGGCCGGCCCGGGACGCCGTCGTCGTCGAGCAGCCACGTCCGGCTCACGTAGCTGAGAAACGGCTTGCCGTTGTGCGTGAAACTTACTTCCTGGCCGAAACGGAAGCTCTCGATGGTCGGATAACCGCCGACGCCGGCCCCCTCCCACCGGCCAAGCAGGAAACGCAGCGGATCGAGGGCCGGGTGCGGCTCGCCAGGCACCGCGCCTGCTGGCGTCGTCACCGCGCGCCCCCACGGGTGCGGTAAAGCCGCACCGCCACCCAGCCCGCGGCCGCGGCGACAGCCGCGAACACCGTCACCAGGATGGCCGCGCTGAGCACACCCGACATGGCCCGAAGCATACGGCCAAACGGCTCACGCGGGGTGTCGCCATGCCGCTCGGCGCGATGCCTGCTCCGCACGTCCGTGCCTGCCCGTGCTGTCCGCGCCTGCGAGCGAGCCGCCGAGCGCCTCCGGTGAAGGGACAATTACTGGCAAGTCATCACCCACTTCGCGTAATGGGCGTTTAGTGGCGCTTACGCCCGCCTTGTTAAGGTCAGCGCATGGCAACGCGATCGTTGGTGGTCAAGGTAACCGCAGGCAAGGACGACCCAGAGCGCTGCAACCAGGCCTTCACTGTCGCCGCGACCGCTGCGGCCAGTGGTATCGCGGTGTCGCTGTGGCTGACGGGCGAAGCGGCGTGGTTCGCGCTGCCCGGCCGGGCCGGCGATTTCAGCCTGCCGGAGGCAGCACCGCTTGCCGACCTGCTGGCCGGGGTGCTCGCGGCGGGCACGGTAACCCTGTGCACCCAGTGTGCCGCGCGCCGGAACATCATCGAGGGTGACGTCCTTGAGGGTGTGCGCATCTCGGGGGCGACGACATTCGTAGCCGAGATCACCGCGGACGGCGCCCAGGCGCTCGTCTACTGAAGCAGGGCGCCAACATCGGCCCCCAGCCCAGTGGAATTCCTCACACCGCGGCGAGCCGTTCCGCACGCAGCCGCCGTGCCCATTCGTCGTCCTGCTGCGCAAGCTGGGCGAGCGGACCCGCGGCCCAGGTCAGCAGCAGGTCCGCCAGGCCCGGGTTGCGCACGAGCGCCGGTCCGTGCAGGTAGCTGCCGAGCACCCGACCCGCGTACGCACCCTCCGTGCCGTCCCCGTTGCCCA
>WNFX01008239.1_pt1 | contig 19429 bp, 20 predicted proteins | sample 5400111 | NCBI WGS metagenome assembly WNFX01 (sample SAMN13153363, study PRJNA577476) | soil metagenome | isolation source: 40 cm soil or saprolite under grassland replicate 1 | place: USA:California | collected 2016-06-15 | reverse complement strand
CAGGCCCACGCCGGTATTGCCGCCCGCCCACAGGTTGATACCCGTAGTTACGCTGCCACTAGCGTTCTGGGTGCTGCCGCCGACGTCCGATTGGAAGCGGCTGTCCAGCTGGAACCACGCCCTCGTGCCGCCGCCCAAATCCTGCGTGCCGGAAAAGATGATGCGCGAGGACTGGTCGGAAACGCGTGGCTCGTAGTGGTAGGAAGCCGCGGGAATCGCCGCCTTGCCGGCCCCCAGTTTGTACATTTCAAGACCGTCCTTTATCGTACCGGAAATAGTTATCTGGGCAAAAGCCGGCGGAGCGGTGAGCATGCCTCCGACAACGGCGGCGATGAGTTGTTTCTTCTGCATGTTTACCTCCTCAGTTAGGGCGCACGCGCTACTTTAGCGCGCGCACCGAGCCGACGTAAAGTATGATGCCTAGTGAAGAGGTTGATGTCGGTTGGCCAACTCCAAAGTATCTCCGTGCGACTTCCTTCGGGCCGCCTTGGCGGCGAGCCTGGCGCTCGCCTTGGCCTCCTGCGGCGCATTGGGTTCCAAAACCGACACAGACGGACCCGAGGTCCTGCGCTACGAATATCGGCCTTCGCTCGGCTTCGTGCGCATCGAACGCATTGAGTCCGGCGCCCCGGACAACGCTCACCCCTTTGGAATTTCCATTGACGCGATGCGCCAAAGGCTGGCAAGCGTCAAACTGAAGAACGATCCGGTCTTTGCGAGCGAGGAACTCGACGAGGTCGTGCCCTATCTCGCGGCGGCGCTGAACAACGTCGGGTCGAAGGAAGATGTCACTTTTGCGGTCACGGGCAGCCACGGCCTGTTGGGTAAGTTTTCGCCGAAAACAGTCACGACCGGCCGCGTCTTTGTGCATGATCAACGGCTCAACATCATATTCGGAGTGGTCCACGATCCCTTTGCTATCCTCCAGATGCAGACCCCGAACGTTCCGCAGCCGTTTACCCCCGGAACGCGCGCGAAGCGCATCGATACCCAACTGGCCATCAAGCCGGGCAACGGGCGGCTCGCTGCAGGCGATCGTCCGGATTGGGTGACGTTCGACGCCGCGCGGACGGAGTAAACGGCGGCAGTCCTGCGGGTCCCTGAAAATCAGTTGCAGAATCCCAGGATTCTTTCCTCCGCCGAGCATTTTCTCGCGGGCTTTACAACCGCTCTCGTCCTGGCGACACAGGCGCGGATCTCTTTCGTCGTCGGCGGATAATAGATCCAGCCCGGACCGAGAGCGGGCAGGCTCAAGTTGACTTCGCGCCATTTGGGATGACCCTGCGCCTGCAGGGTGGAAAAATTCTGGCACAGGGATCGCGCAAACCGGATCAGGTGACCCACGGTGAACTGGAGGTTGTAGTCGTAGGTGACCAGGAACGCTCCCACCGAGACCGTCGTGAAGTCTTCCTTCAATAGGTTGGGATAGCTGCTCGCGTTGACGACGGAGTGGGAATAGACCGTCAGCGGAAGCTTGCTCGAGGGGTGGGTGGGATCGAACTTCAGCAGCTTGATGAACTTCTGCGCCTCGGGCTTCATGTTGGCGATCAGCGGGGCCGGCTGCCCCGCGGCGACGACGACGACATCGACCGACTTGTCGCCGATCAGCTTGACCAGCGCGTCCTGGTTCTCGAGGAAGCTGTCGTTCGCGTCCGGAATGGGCCCATTGAACATCATCCGATACAGGGTATGCGTGATCAGGGCTGCCCCGCTGCCGAGGACGCCTCCGTTGATCTTCGCGTTCTTGATGTCGTGGATGTAGTTCAAGGGCGAGTCGGCCCTGACGATGTAGTGGATCTCGGTGTTGTAGAGCGGCAGGATCACGCGCAGCGGACGGATGATGACGCTTGCCTCCTTGCTGCCACCAGCCGCCCTGTCGATGAAGGCCTGGTAAACGTCGGCCTGGACGATCGCGAATTTCACGCCGAGGTCGTAGCGGAGATGCTTGATGTTCGCAGCCGAACCCAACGTGGGCAGGACCTCCAGCGTGATCGCGGCCTCGGGAGCCACGTACTTGGCGAGATCGGCGCCGATCGCAAAATAAGTGCCCTTTTCATTGGCTGTCACAATCTTGTACTCGGCATCTGCGACAGCGGCCCCGCCGTGAAGGCAAAGGGCCGCCGCAATGAACGTCCCAACGAGTTTCCTGGTCATGTCACTCCCTCCTCTGTGTGGGTGTTGGCGTGCATAGCCCAAGGGCCGCGACCGCTTCCGTGCACGCCTGGGGACGAGGTGGCTCCTGCCCGCCTGCGCCGGTCGCTTGGGGACGTTTGGGCGCCGCTTCAACGGCGGCTGTTTCCCGGTCCTTTTTCTGAGCGGGTTTCGGGGCGCACAATCCAAGGGTCGCGGCCGCCTCTGTGCATGCTTCCGAGCGAGACGGCTCCGGATCGCCTGCTTTCGTTTCCTGTGATTTTACCGGCTGGCGGCTCGCGCGCGGCTGGTTTGCCACGGCACGCACTGGTTCGGCAGGCGGGGTCACGAATGGCGAGGTCGCGGGGCCGGTGGGCAAGGCGCCGTCGTCTGCACGGGCTGATTTCGGATCGCCGGCCGCCGCTTCCCCGCCGAGAAAGCCGGCGTCGGCGGGAGCGACGCGACCGCTCGAAACGCTGCTCGCAGCGGGAGGCTGAGGCGCGTCAGCGTACGAACCCTGGCGGTAGGCGTAGTAGCCCAGGACGGCAACCGACCTGCGCGCGGACAGTTGGCCGCCGCACCAGCAACAGACTGTCGCCTTGGCCGGGTTCACCGTCCCGCAGCGCGCGCACGATGCAAGGTGCACTGGAAGGTTCAAAGCTCCGCCGCAAGAGTTGCAGAACTTCGAGTCAGCCGGATTGTCGTGTTCGCAGTACCGGCATCGGGTAAGGGCCATGAATGAATCCTCAGGCCGAGCGGGCGTTTTTCGCTAACATCCAGCATTGTAGGGCGGTTCAGCCGCGAGCGAAACGGTAGGGGCGGGGTAGCCTGGATCCGGGGCCCCTATGACCGCCTGCTATAATTGACGCCTCGTTTCGCGCCCGTAGCTCAGTTGGATAGAGTACCTGGCTACGAACCAGGGGGTCGTGGGTTCAATTCCTGCCGGGCGCGCCAGTTACTTCAAGCGGTTAAGTGCAAAAGCGCTTAGCCGCTTTTCATTTACACGGGGAGTTTGGGGGACTTTTTCTCCAAAGCTTCCCGTGCAATCACGCGCAGCTGCTTGCGCCGCCGCTCTGGATCGCCATCGGATCATCGCTTCCGCTTCCCCGGTTCGAGGCCTGCAAGTCGATTCCACAGTTCCCGCGGCGAAACGACGGCGAGGTCTTCGATTTTCCGAAGGTCGAGCAACTCCTTGTCGCCGGTCACGAACACATCCGCTTTTCCTGTAATGGCGCAGGCGAGGATGGGGATGTCGTCGGCGTCTTTGATCGGGATGGAGGGAGTCTTGCGTGATTCGACCACAGTGCCTTCCGCTTTCAACAAGGCAAGGAAGCCGGCGACAACCGTTTCAGGCAAGCGAAGCTTTTTCGTGAGGACCCGTTCAAGCTCCTGGAGCACCGGCTTACAGGTCAGCAGCTCGTGGTCGTGAATGACGCTTTCCAGCAGTTCGCTGCACAGGCCGCGCGTGGCGATGCCGCTCGCGAGGACGTTCGTGTCGAGAAAGACCTTCAAGAAACGTTGCGGAACACGTCCTCATCGGTCAGATAGCCCGCGGCTGCCGCGTAGGGCATCGCCTCACGGCGCAACGCTCGGAATCGCTGGATGGACAACTGGCGGCGCAGGGCCTCACGCGCGACCTCGCTCTTGCTGCGGCCTGTCCGCTTCGCTAGGCGCGCCAGCTCGCGCTCAAGCTTTTCGTCCAAACGTATGGTAAGGGTACCCATAAAATATATCCTGTAGAAGGCGTAAGACATTGTAACACAGGGGTTGGTGCGCAATTCAGCGGTATGGCGACAGATCATTCAGATACGCAGCGGATAAACGACAAGCCGGGCGCCAAATCAGCGGTACGCCGACAAGCGTTCCGGTCTCAATTTCATTCACCCACACCCGATGGCGTGGGGACTTTGGGGGGACTCAACTGCACAGACACGTGCAAAACGGCGCAAAATGCGAGGAACGGGCGGCGCCGCGTTATAATGCAATCAAATACGTTGCGCTCAGCGGATCACCTACGAACCAGAGGGTCGTGGGTTCAATTCCTGCCGGGCGCGCCACATTCCAAGGGGTTGCGCAAGGCGGCCCCTTTTTTTGAGCATCACTACCCCGATTCCCATGCCCGACAACCCCAACCCCAAACGCCCTCACACGCTGGAGGACCATCTTCACGGCCGCGATCACGATCACAGCCACGACGGAGACGAGGCTGACCACGACCACGATCACTACGAGGCGGACGGTCGTCTCGAGGACAACGCCTTGTGGATCCAGGATCATGTCTCCCTGCTCAGCGTGGGAATCGATATCGGCTCCTCGGGGACGCAGGTCATTTTTTCCCGCATCAACCTGCGGCGAATGGGAGAGGAGCTCTCGAGCCGTTACTTCGTCGTTTCCCGCGAGACGCTGTTCCAGTCCCCGGTCTCTCTGACCCCATATCGGAGCGAGGAGCTCATCGACGATGCCGAGCTGGGAGCCATCATCGACCGGGCTTTCGCCGACGCCGGGCTGCACCCGGACGACATCGACGCCGGGGTCGTGATCCTGACCGGCGAAGCTCTGCGGCGCGAAAACGCCGAAGCCATCGCGAGCGTTCTTGCGGAGCAGCGCGGGGAATTTGTCTGCGCCACTGCCGGCCACCACATGGAATCGATGCTTGCGGCCTTCGGTTCGGGGGCCGCCCGCGTATCTCACGACTCGGGAAAGCGAATACTCAACGTCGACATCGGCGGCGGCACGACCAAGCTCGCCCTTGTCGAGCGGGGGAAGGTGATCGCCACCGCCGCCGTGCACGTGGGGGGCCGGTTGCTGGTCATCGATGAAGAGAGGCGCATCGTGCGGCTGGATCCTGCCGGGCGCCATCTCGCCGCCCAGGCGGGATTTCATTGGACCCGCGGTGATATCGCCGACGCCGCGGCCATGGAACGAGTCGCGGAATGGATGGCCGAGGCCGTTCTCGCCTCGGTTTCGGAGCGCCCCTTCCCGACCGAAGTGCAGAGCCTATTCCTGACCGAACCGCTTCCCGGGATGGAGGGAATCGACGGAGTGATGTTTTCCGGCGGGGTAGCTGAATACGTCTATCAGCGGGAGACGCGCGAATTCGGAGACATGGGCCCGCTGCTCGGCCGCGCACTGCGGAGAAAGGTGGACGCGGGTGCCTTGCCCTGGCCGTTGCTGCCGCCCGGCGAGTGCATCCGCGCCACGGCGCTCGGGGCTTCCGAGTACAGCGTCCAGTTGAGCGGCAACACGATCTACATTTCGAATCCGGGAGCGCTGCTGCCCAGGAAAAACCTGCAGGTGCTGCAGCCGTCCTACGTCTGCGAGGAGCACATCGATCCCAAGAAGCTTGCGGACGCAATCGGCGAACACTTCAAGGCTTTCGATCTCATCGAAGGCGAAAGCGAGACGGCGCTCGCCCTGCGTTGGGAAGGAATTCCGTCCCATGAGCGTATCGCCGCCTTTGCCCTGGGTATCCGGAACGGACTGGCGAACACCCTTGCGAAGGGCATGCCCCTCTACATCATGGTCGACGGGGACATCGCGCAAACGCTCGGCGCCATCCTGCGCGGCGAAATGGGCGTCGACAGCGAAATTCTCGTGATCGACGGCGTCGTCCTCTGGGATTTCGACTACATCGACCTGGGGCGCATTCGCATGCCCTCGCAGACCGTTCCCGTCACCGTCAAATCCCTGGTATTCAGCGAGGACCCGCGCGGCCCCCACGGGCGCGCGCATCACCGGCACCGCGGCCACGATCATGCCCGCCGGAGCGGAAGCGTATAATTGTGGGCGCGAGCGGAGATCACCATGGGCGTCGAATCGCACTACAGCAGCAAGAAAGACCGGGTATTCGTAAGGGCGATCACCGGTCATTACAAGCTCAAGGATGAGCTGGCGCGGCTGCGCGCGCTGCCGCGAGTACGCAAGGGCTCCGAGATCAGATTCGTGGACGGGCCGCAGGCTTACAGCCGCCACTACGTCGAGCCCCACGACGGGGTGACCCAGACGCTGCATATCCACCTCGAGGAATACGGTCCCGGAGGCAAGTCCCAGAAACACGGCCATGTGAATGAAGCCGCGTTCTACATCCTCGATGGCAGTGGTCCACAACAACTGCGTACACCAGCACTTCAACGCCGATCCCGCCAAACCGGCGCGCGCGCTCGTGCTGAAGACCAAGCCGATGTACATGTTCCTGAACATGCTGTTCCAGCACCTTGTCGAGCCTCGTCCCACCGAGCCGGCCCCCGGGGGGCAGGGCTTCGAGGCCAGGGAAGCAGAGGTCGATTACAACCATGCGAAATGATGAGCGCGTGACGATGACGAAGGAGAAACGAAATGGCCTGGGGTGAATCGAAAGCGTGGATGCGCGGGACGGCGAGCGGAAAGCTGTACCAGGCGTTGCTGGACGACGCGTTGAATCAGCCGGTGCGCAACGCCAAGCGCAAGAAGATCGTGCATCCGGAGGAGATGCCGTGGGAGATGTCCCGGCAGGGTTTGCTCAAGCATCTGTTGAACGAGCAGATGAACACGCGCATGGAAACGGTGGACGCCTACATGCAAATCGTTCCGCCCGGGAGCCGATCGGGTAAGCACCGTCACCTGGCCGAGGAGTGCCTGTACGTCGTGGAAGGCCGCGGTTACGACCTGCACCAGGACTGCGACGTGGAGATCACCGACACCTACCACTGGAAGCCCCAGGCGGAAGTGAAGCGCTACGAGTGGGAAGCAGGGGACGTGATCTACATTCCACCCAACACGATCCACCAGCATTTCAACGCGGATCGACAGCGTCCCGCGAGACTCATCTCCGCGACCAACCGCATTTACAAATATTGCGGATTGAACGACCTTGAGCAATTGGAGGACGCTCCGGAGTACGACTCCAAGGTCGTGCTCAACGCGGATCTCGTCAAGCAATACCTCGCGGGGAAGGTCAAGGAACCCGCCTAAGGTCGGCGGGGCGTCGGTCTCGGGCGGTCGCTCGAGGCCGTCCAGGTGAATCAAATCCTATTCGTACAGGTGCAGGAGCATTCCATGGCCAGAGACGCTGTCGTCCCGGAAGAATTCGCAAAGAAGTTTGCGACCGAAAAAGACACGCCGTACGCGCGCTGGGTGCGAAGCGAAGGTCTGGACATCATTGGCGCGCACTACGTTGCGAACCTGCGCACCGTTGCGCTGAAGCCTTGGGTACGGCGCGGAGGATCCGGCGTCTATCTCAATCACGAAGCCTCGCGGACCTCGAACGACTGCTACGTGTGTGAAATCCCGGCAGGGGCAAAGCTCGCTCCGCAGCGACAGCTGTTCGAGGAGATGATCTACGTATTGACCGGCCTCGGCTCGACGACGGTTTGGAACGACGCCGGCCAGCGCATCACCTTCGAATGGAAGGCGGGTTCGCTGTTTGCGATCCCCCTCAACGCCTGGCACCAGCATTTCAACGGATCAGGCAGAGAGCCCGCGCGCTACGTGGCAGTGACCAACGGGCCCGCGGTCATCAACCTCTATGAGGATGTCGAGTTTGTATTCAACACGAAATACGACTTCAAGAACCGTTTTTCCGGCGAGCCGGACTACTTCAGCAACAAGGGCGAACAGAGGGGCCTGCTGCTCCAGACGAACTTCGTCTCCGACGCCGTCAACTTGCCGCTCATTTCCGCCAAGGAGCGCGGCGCGGGCGGCGGGCACATCCGCTTCAATATGGCGCGGGGATCGATGAACAGCCATATCTCACAGTTTCCCATCGGCACGTACAAGAAAGCGCACGCGCACGGCCCCGGCGCGCATGTGATCGTGCTCTCCGGGGAGGGTTATAGCCTCATGTGGCCCGAGGGCGACGAGCCGCGCCGTTACGACTGGCAGGTCGGAACGATGATCGTGCCGCCGAACATGTGGTTCCACCAGCATTTCAATACGGGCACGGCGCCCGCGCGCTATCTGGCGTTCAAGCACGAAGCCACGTCAATTCGGAACGAACAAGGAGTTCCCAAGGCCTGGATCAGCAGGCGCATGGGCGGCGACCAGATCGACTACGTTGACGAAAAGCCGGAGATTCGCAAGCTGTTTATCGAGGCGCTCGCCAAGCACGACTTGAAGCCACGGATGGAGGAGGCCTACAGGGCGGAACTGGCCGAATCGGCGTCCAAGGCGGCCTGAATCGCCGAATCCGCCGCCTTTGAGCCCGAGCTCGCCGACCGGACAGGCTGAGGTATGGCGTAGCTCGGATTTTTCCGGCACAATCCGCCGCAGACGATTGTTCGGCCAGGAGTTTTGAGCAGGAGCTGATGGAGAACTTGGTATGGCGGGCGAAATTCCGCTGATTCTGACTCTGGATAATCACGGGGTGCCTCACCGCTGGGTCAACTGGCAGCAGGCGTGCTTTTACTACGCGAAGAACCTGGTGGCGTGGACGCTCGGCGAACAGGAGTTCGTTTTCCACGGCGGCATTTCCCGGGCGACGGGCAGGCGCTCGAGCATCACGGCGCGCTCTATCATCGCGATCAAGGGCAAGGCGATGGCGATGAAGGGCTTCAATCAGGTGCCGCCGCTCAACAACCGGGAGCTCTTTCGCCGCGACCGCCATATCTGCGCGTATTGCGGAGGGGGATTCAGCTTCCTGCGGCTGACGCGGGACCATATCCGGCCGGTATCGCGCGGGGGCACCGACACCTGGATGAACGTGGTCACGGCGTGCCGGGCCTGCAACGGAATCAAGCGCAACCGCGTGCCGGAAGAATCGGGACTGGAGCTTCTCTACGCGCCCTACGTGCCGAACAAGGCGGAGTACCTGATCCTCACCAACCGGAAGATCCTCGCGGACCAGATGGAATTCCTGGTCCAGCACGTCTCGTCCCACAGTCGCGTACTCACGCTCGCCGGCGCTGCGGCCTAGCTCTCATATCAATGCACTCCGCCCATCAGATTGCGAATGGGCTTGATCAGAAAAAGCAGAATGATGGCGGAAGCCCCTGTCGTGAGACAGACGGCACCGAAGAGCTGGGGCAGCGGAAATGTTTCGAACAGGCCCGCGATGCGTCCGCCGATGAAGTTACCCAGAGAGCTGGCAAGGAACCACACGCCCATCATGGACCCCACCAGACGTTGGGGCGCGAGTCTCGTGACGGTGCTTAAGCCCACGGGGGACAGGCAGAGTTCCCCGATGGTGTGAAGAACATAGCCCCCAATCAACCACATCGGGCTCACGCGTGAGTTGCCGCCCTGGGCGGAGACAAAGGCCGCACCCGTAATGACAAGGAACCCCAGGCTCAGGAATGCGAGGCCGAGCATGAACTTCGCGGGGCTCGACGGCTGCGTTTTGCCCCAACGGACCCAGAGCCAGGCAAAGAGCGGGGCCAGAGCAATAATCCCGAGCGGATTGACGGATTGGTAGTAGCTCGCCGGAAACTGCCAGCCGAAAACGGAGTTCTCGGTGAAGTTCTTGGCAAACAGCGTGAGACTCGATCCCGCCTGCTCGAAACCCGCCCAGAACAGCATGGCGAACACAAAGAACGCGATGATCGCCCAGATACGCTTCCTCTCGACCGGATCCCTTCCCTGGCGCAGCAACGACCAAAAAACGCCGATGGATCCAGCCAGCAGCACGTAGTCCCGATAGTCCCAGAGGAAATGCCGGCATTTCCGAGACGTGAACCGCCCAGCACATATTGGATGAGGCCTAGAGTCATCCCCACTCCTGCCGCTCCAAATCCCCAGTGCCAGCCGGCCCGCTCAGCCAGGGTTCCACAGACCAAGGGCGCCAGGAAGGCGCCCATGTTGATCCCCATGTAGAAGATCGAAAAACCCGCATCGCGCCGGTTGTCTTCTGCGGAATACAGCTGGCCGACGATCGCACTGATGTTTGGTTTGAGTAGGCCCGTGCCGAGCACGATCAGCACGAGTCCGGCGTAGAAGCTTGGCCTGGAATCGATGGCCAGGCTGTAGTGGCCCATCGCAATGAGGATTCCGCCGTAGAGCACGGCATTGCGCTGGCCCAGGAGCCGGTCGGCGATCCAGCCTCCCGGAATACCCATGAAGAAAACCGCGGCGGTGTAGAAGCCGTAGATCGCGGCTGCCGTGGCGACGTCGAGTCCGAGTCCCCCATCCGCCACGCTGGCAACCATGAACAGCGTGAGGATCGCCCGCATTCCGTAGTAGCTGAATCGCTCCCAGAACTCGGTGAAGAAAAGCGTCGTCAGGCCTTTCGGGTGTCCGCCCATTCCGCCGGTGCAGCTTTCCTATCGCCTGTCGCTTCGCTTGAACTCAGACCCCGCTTTCCATTGAGGGATTTCCGAGCCATGCGCGACGTCGTAGCCGACCATGAACAGCAGCCGCGCATCTTCTGCGGCGCCCGCGAGGTCCCAGTCACTGCGGACCGTGTCGGTGACTTTGTGGTAGCGCTGCGCAATATACTCGTCGACCCTGTCGCGGGCGTAGCTCTCCGGCTTGCCGATGTAGTCCGTACCGCCCTTAACGTAAACCACCGGCACCCCAGCTTTCGCAAATTCAAAATGATCCGCCCGGTAGAAAGAGCCGAGTTCGGGTCGCGTCTCGGGGCGCACGGTGCGTCCTTGCATCGCCGCAAATTTCTTTACGGTTTCGTCCATGCTCGATTGACCGAAGCCGATGATTTCCACATCCTTGGTACGTCCCCATGTGTTTATCCCATCGATATTGATGTTGACCAGCGTTCGATACAGCGGGCAGAGCGGATGGTGCACGTAGTATTGCGCGCCCAGCAATCCCTGCTCTTCGCCTGTCGTGGCGATAAACACAATGGTGCGCTTCGGCGCTGCCGGCAAGGCCTTGTACGCCTTGGCCAACTCGAGCAACATCGCCACCCCCGACGCATTGTCCAGTGCGCCGTGGAATATCTGTTGAGCCCGCGCACCCGGCAACTTGTCGTTGACGCCGAAATGATCCCAGTGCGCAGAGTAAACAACACACTCGTTTTTCAGCTCCGGATCGGAACCTTCGATTTTCGCCACGACGTTGTTCGAAGCGATTTCACGCAAGGTGTTTTGCACCTGGAATGTCGCCGTCACCCCGAGCTTGACCGGTTTGAATTCCCTCGACAACGCCGACTTTTTGAGCGTCTCGAAGTCCAGTCCGGCGGCGCGAAACAGATCCTTCGCGCGGTCCAGATGTATCCACGCCGGAACCGCAGGAAAGCTCGCGTTCGGGCCGTCGGTTTTCAGGGTGAAGTTTTCGCGCACCCAGCTGTTGATGACGACTTCATACGGATACGCGGCCGGTTTGGTTTCATGCACGATGATGGCGGCCGCGGCGCCGAGTTTCGCCGCCATTTCGTATTTGTAAGTCCAGCGCCCGTAATAGGTCATGCCCTCGCCCTTGAACACGGCGGGATCGAGTCTGGCCGAATCGTTGGGGTCGGGGACCGGAGGATCGTTGATCAGCATCACCAGCGTCTTGCCGCGCAGATCAGCACCCTTGTAGTCGTCCCAGCCAAACTCCGGCGCGACAACGCCATAACCGACGAACACCACCTCCGAGGCATCGACCCTGATGTCGCGCTCGGCGTGCGGTGAGAATGCTACGAAATCGCCGGGGAAATTGAGCGGTGTCGCTTTGCCGCTTGCATTGAATGCAAGCTTCGGCGTGGACGTCACGCCTCTCATCGGCACCTGCTGCACATAAGTGCCATCCGGATTGCCGCTCGCCAGCCCCAGACGGGTGAATTGCCGTTTTATGTAGGCGACGGTCAAGGTTTCTCCCTTGGTGCCAGGCGAGCGCCCCTCGAATTCATCCGAGGCCAGCACCTTGATGTGCTTCAGCATATTGCCGGCGTCGATGGCTTTCAGCGACGCCGCGACCGCCGGCGCAGCGGGTGTCGGAGGCGTCGGGCCCTGGGCGCTCGGCGTCCCATGCATGCAAAGTCCCAGTCCGGCAACGAATAGAAAGCGGCGCAGTTGCGTGCTCAAGATAATCTCCCGTCGTGGAAGCCCAATACCGTTAAATGTTTAAACAGCAGGAGTAACTAGACATTTCTCAAGATTTCTGGCGCAACTCGTGGCACTAGGATTGACGCGGGTTTACGAGGCGTTACTTCTACACTTCGACTTCGATGTCATTGCCTGCAACCCGTACGTTGTAGCGAGAAACGGATCTGGGTGCCGGAGGCCCCAGCACCTCGCCGGTGGTCACATCGAAGACTGCACCGTGCCACGGGCAGGTCACCTCTTTGCCGTCAACCGCGCCTTCCGACAGCGGGCCGCCTTTATGAGTGCAGGTGTCGTCGATTGCATAGTAGTTCCCGCCTACGTTGAAGATGGCAATCTTCTTCCCGGTCACTTCGACCATCTTCCCGCCCCCGGGGACGATGTCTCCGGTCCTGGCTGCTTTCACGAATCCCGCCATGGCACACCTCCTTCCGGCGTCGGGATCAAACGTGCTAATTTTAATCACCCGCGTAGTCGGCGTACCAGGGGAATCAAATGAAGCTGATCGAACCGGATGAAATGGCTGATTTTCACAAAGTCTTGGCACGATTCAATCTCCCCGCGGAGGACTTTGACCTGAGAGAGACGGACACCACCGATCCCAAGACCGACGAAATATTCGCGCTCACCGGATTTGTCACGATTACGCGAAAGTCCACCGGTCGGGAGAGAGAGTATCCGATCGGAGACGCCTCCACGTGGGTGGCGCAATTTCAGCGGGATGTCTTGCTCAAGATATTCGACTGATGCACGAAGCCGCGGCAGGGTCGCAAATCGTTAAACCGTTGAACTTCAGAGGGAATACACCATTTCTCAAGACTTCTGGCGCAATTCCGGCTTTCATCTGCTCGAGCGCGACGACGAGGGACGGCTTTCCATCACCGACGATTTCCTGCGCGCCTACCTGATGCGCCCGGAGATCCGGCCCGCCGAAGAATCCGGGCCAAACGAGATCGCGCTGCACGAGGCGCTCATGGAAGATCCGCGGCGGGACCTGCCCGAGTCGGCGCTGGAGACCGTCGAGGACGCGGATGCCCGCGACAACTACCGCGTTCTGTCCGCGTTCCTCGGTAGACTGAAGCGCGCGGCGTCGCTCCAATCCTGCTACCTGGAGATTTTCTCCGGCGGCGAGGTCGCCGTCCCGCCCCTCTTCATCGACCAGCTCGCGCAGATCATCGTCCGCAGCATTCTCGAGGGCTGCGACGATGCGCTCGAGCCGCGCGCAGGAGAACTCTTCTTCCGGGAGCAGAAGGCGAGCACCGACGACGGCGCGGTGATGCTTGCCGACCTCGAAACCGTCGAGAGGCACGCCTCGGGCGGCAGCCTCGGCAGCCTGGGTCGCCTCATCGTCGAATCCCAGGCGCCGCTCGCGACCGTGAACCTCGAGGTGCTCGACACGCAGAATGCCCAGGCCTACTGGCTGCGCGATCAGCGCCACGATTTTGTGATCAGCATGAATTTCGGGCGGGCCGCCAACAAGGCGTTCTGCCGCGTCATGGAAAAATGGGTCCGCCATTTTTTTGGCGTCGCGGTGAGTATCGAACCACTGCGCTCGGTCGAAGATCACAGCTGGGCTTGGCACATCGGCTTGGATACCGAGTCCACCGCGCTGTTGAACGCCTTGTGGCGCGGCGACGAGGTCGAGCCGGGAAACCTTCGCCGCCTGCTTGCCCTGTTTCGGCTCGATTTCGAGGACCCGGCCCCGGTACGCCCCGACCTCGCGGGCAAGCCGGTTTATCTGGCCTTGTCGATGGACGAGAACGGCGTGGTGCGCATGAAGCCGCAGAATCTTCTCCTCAATTTGCCGCTCGCCTCGCCCGCGTGAAGCGGCGCAAGCCTGCCGCGCCGGCTTACTGGATTCGGGCGAAGCGCGCGCTCGCGCGCCGCGATACGGTGCTCGCGGGGATCATTCGCGATCATCCGCGCATCGCGCTCGAGCCTCGCGGCGAGCCGTTCTTCACCCTGGCGCGCTCGATCGTTGGCCAGCAGATTTCGGTGAAGGCCGCCGCGAGCATCTGGGCACGCGTCGTCGCGCTCGCGCCGCGAATGCTACCCGAGCAGCTCATCGACGCGGGACCCGCGAGGCTCGTCGGCTGCGGCCTGTCCGGGCGCAAGGCCGAGTATCTCGCCGGGCTCGCCCGCCATTTTGTCGGCGGGAGCCTGCACGTCGCGGCTTGGGCCGAGATGGACGACGAGGCGGTGATCGCCGAGCTCGTCCAGGTTCGGGGCATCGGCCGCTGGACTGCGGAAATGTTCCTGATTTTTTGCCTGTTGCGCCCCAACGTGCTGCCGCTGGACGATCTGGGACTGCAGCGCGCCATCTGTCGGAATTATTTTCGAGGCAGGTCGGTTTCGCTTCGGACGATGCGCAGAATCGCCTCGGCCTGGGATCCCTGGCGTTCGGTTGCGACCTGGTATCTTTGGCGCAGCCTCGATCCGATTCCAGTCGAGTATTGAACCTCGCAGGACGGACTCGAGGGCGGCTCCCGCGATTCGGGTACAATGACCTGTTTTTTCGGGATTTTCCTATGAAAACGGCGTTTCTCGATTTCGAGCAGCCGATCGCCGAGCTGGAGGCGAAAATCGAGGAGCTGCGCTTCGCGCAGGACGACTCGGCGACCGACATCTCCGAGGAAATCCAGCGCCTGCAGAAAAAGAGCGCCGCGCTTACCAAGGAGATCTATGGAAAGCTCACCCCTTGGCAGGTCGCCCAAGTGGCGCGGCATCCGCAACGTCCGTACACGCTCGATTACGTCGCGGCCCTGTTTTCCGACTTCGAGGAATTGCACGGCGACCGCTCGTTTGCCGACGATCCATCGATCGTCGGAGGTCTCGCGCGTTTCAACGGCCAGTCCGTGATCGTGGTCGGCCATCAGAAGGGACGCGATACCAAGGAGAAGATCTTCCGAAATTTCGGCATGCCCCGGCCCGAAGGCTACCGCAAAGCGATGCGGCTCATGCGGCTCGCCGAAAGGTTCGGCATCCCCGTCTTGAGCTTTGTCGATACACCCGGGGCGTATCCGGGGATCGGCGCGGAAGAGCGCGGGCAGGCCGAGGCGATCGGCCGCAACCTCTACGTGATGGCGGAGCTGAGGGTGCCGTTCGTCTGCACCATCATCGGAGAAGGCGGTTCAGGCGGGGCGCTCGCCATCGCTGTCGGCGACCTCGTGATGATGCTTCAGTACGCGACTTACTCGGTGATTTCCCCGGAAGGCTGCGCCTCGATCCTGTGGAAGAGCGCCGACAGGGCGCCGGAGGCGGCGGAAACGCTCGGCATCACCGCCAGTCGTCTGAAGACTCTCGGTTTGATCGACAAGATCGTCAACGAACCTCTGGGCGGCGCGCACCGCGATCCGGCCGCCATGGCCCAAAGCCTGAAGAAGGCACTCGCCGACGCCCTGCGCGGTCTCGCCGACAAGCGTCCCCAGGAACTCGTCGAGGAGCGTTTCGAGCGCCTGATGGGCTATGGGAAATTCAAGGAACTCGAGCTCAAGTGAATTGCCCGAAAGGGTGGCGGCGGTGCTTGCGCCGAAGATTTTTCCGGGAGCGCACCTCGCGCTCGGCCTCTCGGGCGGCCTCGATTCGGTAGCCTTGCTTTCCATCCTGCTTGAGCTGGCGCCCGCGCTCAAGTTCTCGCTGCGCGCCGTGCACGTCAATCACGGCATCAGCCCCAACGCCGCGCGCTGGGCGCAGTTTTGCGCCGACTTGTGCGCAGGGCTGCGGGTTCCGTTCCAGCTGGAGACGGTGGACATCGGTCCCTACGGCGGTCTGGGACTGGAGGGCGCGGCGCGCCGGTCCCGCTACGAGGCCTTTGCGCGCGTGGATGCCGATTTCGTCGTCCTCGCGCAGCACTGCGATGACCAGGCCGAGACGCTTCTGCTGCGGCTTCTGCGCGGGGCGGGCCTGCGGGGCCTCGCCGCCATGTCTCCCCTGCGGCCGATTCCCGGCACGCGCGCACGATTGCTGCGTCCGCTGCTCGCGGTGTCCCGCGCGGAGATCGAGACCCATGCGCGCCTGCGCGGCCTCGAATGGGTCGAGGATGAAAGCAACGCCGATACGATCCGCAGAAGAAATTTCCTGAGGCGCGATGTCTTTCCGCTGCTCGAGCGGCAATTTCCCGGGGCGCGCGCAACGATCGCCCGGGCTGCAGCCCATCTTGCCGAAGCGCGTGAGCTGCTCGACGAGATGGCGCGAACCGACTTCGAACGCTGCGCGGGAACCGAAGGCGTCAATGTCGCGGATTTGCAGCGCCTCGGTGAAGCGCGGGCCAAGAACCTCTTGCGCTATTGGTGCGAGACCAAGAATATCGAGCCGCTCTCGGCGGCGCGAACCGGCGAGCTGCTGCGCCAGCTGAGGGAGTCTCGGGCCGACGCGCGAATCGGCTTTGCGGTACCGGGTTGGACATTTCTCCGTTACCGCGAAAGGCTGCACCTGCGGCGCGCTCCGGAAACGATCGGCAGAAATCTGTGCGAGGTCTGGGACGGCGCAAACGCCCTACCGATGCTTTCGCTCGGCGGAGTGCTGAGGTTCAAGCCGGAAGAAGGACGGGGCTTGAGTTTTGCGAAACTGCACGCGAGGCGGGTCACCGTGCGCCTGCGCCAGGGTGGAGAGCGTTTGCGGCTGGACGCCCGCCGGCCGCGCCGCACGCTGAAGAATTTGTTCCAGGAGCGGGGCATTCCGCCGTGGCGCCGCGACTCCCTGCCCTTGATTTTCTGCGGCGAGGAGCTCGCCAGCGTTCCGGGCATCGGCGACGCGTGCGAATTTCGCGCGGCACCGGGCGAAGCGGGGCTTATCGTGACGTGGGAACCGTTCGAGTAGAAACGGGGAGATCGCTGCGGGCGGCCTGCGCGGCCAGGCGCGGGAAGGCGGCCCGAATCAGCGTGCCGCGCCCTTCCGGAGGCCGGCTCAGGTCTATCCTGCCGCTGTGCCTCTCCGCGATCTCCGAGACGATGGACAATCCCAGCCCGCAGCCCTCGCCTCCGGTCGCCGCGATGCGATAGAAGCGCTCGAAAACCTTCTCGCGCTCGGCCTCGGGAATTCCGGGCCCGTTGTCCTCGACCTCGAGCACCGACTCGCTGTCGCGTACCCCCGTGCGCACCGTGACGCTGCCGCCCGCCTGGGTGTACGCAAGCGCATTGTCGAGCAGGTTCGCGACCAGTTCGCGCAGCAGGAGAGGTTCACCCAGAGTCCATGCATCATCGAGCTCGAAGCCGAGATCGATGTTTTTCCCTACGGCACGCTGCACCCAAGCGCGCAGATCACGGCTGATGATCTCGTGCAGGTTGACGGGCTGGCCGCCGCTCGCCGCTTCTCCCGGTTCCGCGCGGGCCAGAGTCAGCAGCTGGTTGACGAGGTGGCTCGTTCGCTGAGTCTCTCCTGCGATCATGTCCAGGAGCGAACTCAGTTCCGCAGTCGAAGGCTGGCGGCGCGCGAGCTCCGCGTGAGTCTTGAGTCCCGCAAGAGGTGTTCGCAGCTGGTGCGCCGCGTTGGCGATGAAGCGCTGCTGCGATTCGATTGCCGCGTTCAGCCGGGAGAGCAGCCGGTTGAGCGCGCTTACGAGCGAGCGTACCTCCTGCGGCTTGTCTTGCTCCGACACAGGGCGAAGGTCGCGCGGAGAACGTGCCGCGATCTCGTCGCGAAGGCGATCCAGGGGCCTGAGTCCCTGGCCGATGCCGAGCCAGAAAAGAGCGACCGCGACAAACGCGATCAGAACCTGGGGCACCGTCGAAGCAACCAGGAGCTCCAGCACGAGCTTGTCTCTCTTCACCAGCGTCTCTGCAACCTGGACGATCGCGGTTCCGGTCTCGACTTTGACCGCGCGGGCCGCGACCCGCACGCGCTCGCCCTCGAGCTTTGCGTCGTAGAAGACATGCTCCTCGGGAGCCAGGCGCTCGGGAGGCGCGGGCAGCCGCGGCGTCCCGGCGATCAGCTCGCTATCGGGACCCAAGACCTGATAGTAGACACGGTCCTCGGTATCGATGCGCAGCGCTTCGATCGCGATCGAAGGCAGGTCGAGCTCGAGCCGGCTGCCGGTGCGGCGAAGGTGACTGGCAATCGCAAGGACCGGATCGAGAAGCGCGCTGTCGTAGGCCTTGGTCGCCGCATCGAGCGCGATGCGATAGGAAACGAAGCTTCCCGCCACAACCAGCAACAGCAACGGGCCGATCAGCCAATAGGTGAGATGCCGGCGAAGGCTAGACTGCATCCGGATCTTCGACCATGTAGCCGAACCCTCGCACCGTGCGAATCCTGATTCCTGCGTCGTGGAGCTTGGAGCGCAGCCGCGAGATATACACTTCGATGGCGTTATGGGTCAGCGAGTCGTCCCAGCTGCACATGGCCTGCAGCATGTGCTCCTTGCTGACCACTTGCCCGACCCGCATGAGCAGGTATTCGAGCACCGCCCACTCGCGCGGGGTGAGGTCGAGAAGGTCCGGCCCGATGCTCGCCCGTCGCGCCACTGTATCGACGCTCAAGCGGCCGAAGCGCAACTTGGGGCTCTTTACCGCCTGGCTGCGGCGGATGAGCGCGCGCACGCGCGCTTCCAGCTCGGGGAGCGAGAAGGGTTTGGCGACGTAGTCGTCCGCTCCGAGGTCGAGGCCGCGCACGCGGTCCGCCTCGGCGTCGTGGGCGGTCAGGATGAGGATGCTGCCGGAATGATTGTCGCGGCGCAGCTGGCGCAACACCTCGAACCCGTCGATTCCCGGAAGACTGACGTCGAGCACGACGAGGTCATAGTGTTCTTCCGCGCAGGCCCGCAGCGCAAGCTCGCCCGATTCCGCGTGATCCACGGCGTAGCCCGACTGTCGCAGCGTGCGCATCAGCCCGTCCGCCAACGCATTGTCGTCTTCGACGATCAGAACTCGCATGACAAGTGGTTGAACTTGTTCGAAGTTCAGGATAGCACGCGGACGGGCTCCGGGTTCTTGAGCTGGGCACACGGACATCCCGGAAAAAAAGTGCGTGGGAACGCGAGCCGCGCCCCCACGCCACAGAGGAGGAAAGAGACTACGCATAAAACTGTACGCGGTCAGGCTTGCAATAACCTGATGCTAGACTTACAGAACGCTGACATGTTTTCCCGGCTCCGGATCGTCTTCCGCCGCTCGCAGACGAACCGCCCACGAGTCCTGGCCGGGGCGCGACACTCCGGCAAAAGCCTGATAAAATAAAACGTTAGGCGAGTTTCTCGTGCCGCTTCCAGAATTCCAACCGGAGATCTTGCATGGCTGTAGAGCGAACCTTGTCCATCGTCAAACCGGATGCGGTGGCGAAAAACGCCATCGGACAAATCTACTCTAGGTTCGAGCAGGCCGGCCTGAACATCGTGGCGGCGCGCATGCGCT
>WNFX01002275.1_pt1 | contig 19429 bp, 17 predicted proteins | sample 5400111 | NCBI WGS metagenome assembly WNFX01 (sample SAMN13153363, study PRJNA577476) | soil metagenome | isolation source: 40 cm soil or saprolite under grassland replicate 1 | place: USA:California | collected 2016-06-15 | reverse complement strand
TCAGGTACAGCATTCGCGGGCCGCGAGACGTATCCGCAAGATCCGGCGCATTACGCCCCGGGCGAGGGCGACGCGCTCGTAAGCCTGAGCTCCGGCGCCCAGCCGGGTCTATTCAGTAGTGCCAGGATTAGTGCCAACGGCGGCGTTGTCCAGCAACGCCGGCGTTGCTCGCTCGAAGCTAAGTCGTTGAAAATCAACAAAGGCTTCAACGCCCGCGTCGCCGGAACTGCGCTCCAAAACCGGGGGTTGCAGGTTCGATTCCTGCCGGGCCTGTTTGTGGAACATGTTGGATAGCGGCAAGCATGGAATTCCCAAGGCGAACAGAAGTCCGATTACTCTGAGAGCTGAGCTTCGATTCTTTGTGTCCAACTCTCCCGCCATTCTCCCAGTTACACTTGTCGCCCTTGTTCGTCGGCCAGCCACAAATGCAACGCCGCATACGCTCGCCACGGGCGCCACTGCTCCGCCCGAGTCGCGAGAAGGCGTGGGCTCGTCACACCGGCGGCCCGCTGCAGCGCGCGATCGGCCACAGGGAAGGCGTCCGGCCAGTACAGCGCGCGCAGTACGATCGCCGTAGCGGGGCGGTCGCCCACGCCCGCGATCCGCACCAGTGCGCGGTGCGTCGCGACCACATCGCTGTTTGGCTCGAGGCGGATTATCCCCGCAACTAGGGCCCGCGCCACGGCTACGATCACCTCGGCGCGGTGCCGCGCCACCCCCAGTCGCGCGAGCCGCGCCACGCCGGCTTCCGCCACTCGCGCCGCGCTCGGTACCAACCGCGTGAGCGCCGGGTTGCCGCTCTCGACGGTCTCGCCGAGCGCAGTGATCAGGCGTCCCGCGACCGGACGCGGCACCAGCACCCGGAACGCACCTTCGAATCCGTCGAGGGCCCCCGGCAGGCGCAGACCGGGCCGCTGCCGCACCGACGCAGTGAGCCCGCCCTGCGCCAGGTGCGCATCCACGACGGTGGGCTCGGCGTCGAGGTCGAAGCCGCGCCGCAACCGCGCGAGCAGCGGCATCAGCACCGGCACCAGCGAGGGCGAGATTCCGACCGCCAGATGTCCCGACTCGGCCACGTCCGTCGCGAACACGACGCCGCTCTGTCCCTCGAGCCCCACCGTCCGGGCGTACCGCGCCCCCCGCACCGCTTCCACCCCCGGCAGGGCGTCGCGCCCCAGCATGGCCACCAGGACGTCCCAGGCGAGCGGGGGCCGGTAGGCGAGCGTCAACTCCACGAGCTCGGGCGCCGGCGGGGCGACGGCGCGCGTCGGCGCGCGTGAGGCCCGCCGCAGATCGCTCGGTTTCAGCCGGTAGCGCTCGCGGAACACCGTGTTGAAGCGGCGCAGGCTCTGGAAGCCGCTGGCGAACGCGACGCGCGTCACGGGCAGCGCGGTGTCGGCGAGCAACCGCTTGGCGAGCAAGAGCCGATGCGTCTGCGCCAGCGCCAGCGGGGACACACCGATCGCGCGTTTCAACGCGCGCCGCAGGTGCCGATCGCTCACGTCCAACTCACGCGCGAGCTGCGCCACAGCGCGACCGTTGAGCGCGCCCGAGCAGATCTTGTGCGCAGCAACCTGCGCCAGGCGCGGCACCGCGTCGATCAGCGCGCGCCCCGGCGCCAGCTCGGGCCGGCACCGCAGGCAGGGCCGGAACCCCGCGAGCTCCGCAGCCGCGGCGGATTCGAAGAACCGCCGGTGATCATGACGGGCGAGGCGCGTCGGGCACACCGGCCGGCAGTACACACGCGTCGTGATGATGCCGACGAGGAAAAGGCCGTCGAAACGGGCATCGCGCGCGTCCACTGCGCGATGGCAAATGTCGGCGTTGAGGATCACGCAGCAGAAATTTAGACGGCGCCGCGCTTGCGGCTAGCCGGATCCGGACATCCTATCCTTACGGAATTCCGGGTCCGAATCCGGCACGCGCAGCGCCGCCCCCCCCTCTATGGTGAGGCTGCAGCACGTCTCGCGCACAGGAGGAATCGTGGAACAGCAAGGGCAGGTGGCAGTGGTCGAACCCGCGTCGCCGGTCAAGCGCTTCGACGTTCCGGAGCGCGTCGTGACCGTCGGCGACGCGCGGCTCGAGGCGCTCGCCGGCACCACCCTCGGGATCCTCTATCTAAGCGGCGTGGAAACGTTGATCGAGCAGCTGCAGGCGTCGTGAGGCAAACCCACCCTTTCACGTCATTGGAGGAACCGATGCGTCACATCCCGTTGGCGATCTTGCTCGCCGCCCTAGCCGGCTGCGGTAACGAGTCGCAAATCACGCCGGTGTCGCCCGTTGCGAGCCGGACCGTGGCACTCGACGCGAGCGACCATGGCAACACGGCCGTCTTTCCGAAGGGGTCGCGACCGTACGGCGCGGACATGGCGACGTGGGCCGACCGCGAGTCGCAGTGGATCTACGGCCAACCGCTCGCCCACAACCCACTGATCGATCAGACCGGCGCTGACTGCGTCCGCGAGCAAACCGGGCAGGTCTGGTTCATCCCGCGCATCGCAGGGCCCCGGGTGTTCAGCGGCAGCCGCACCTGCACCGTGCCGACCGGCAAAGCCATCTTCTTGGAGATCGGCGCGTACGTGAACGAGTGGCCCTGCCCGGATACCAGCTTCCACCCCGCGCCGGGACAGTCGATGTATGACTTCCTGCTCGTGGATGCCAGGAACTTCATGGACGGCGTGACCCAGCTCGACGTCTCGCTCGACGGCCAGGCGCTCGACGACGTGTTGAGCTATCGCTTTCACTCGGCGGCGCTGTTCTCGCTCACGGGCGATCCCACCTTCGCGGCGCTCGACAACTGCGTCACCGGGACGCCGCAGCCGGCCATCGTGGACGGCTTCTTCATGATGTTCAAGCCGCTCACGCCGGGCGAGCACACGCTGCGGGTCTTCGGCACCGACGTGCGCGGCGCGAACAAGACGTACTTGTATCACCTGAATGTGCAGTAAGCAGCTCCGAAGAAAGGCCGGCGCTGCGCTCGCGCGCAGCCCTCCAAATTGCGCGTAAGCGCAGCGCTGGGCCGAGCACAGGCTTGCGGCCTGTGATGGCGCGGTCGCCTGAAGGCGAACGGCGCGAATCCGTCGATGAACGGCCTGCCGAGGCGGGTGACCGGCGTATTCTAAGGCACTCGCGCGCTCACGACGGGCACCATCCACACTGCATAGCCGCTGGAGTCTCGGATGTTGAGGATCATCTGATTAAAGTATGCGATCGTCTCCTCACGCGTGAACCCTGTCAGCTCGGAAATCGACTTCGCATAGCCGTCACGCCACGCTTCGAGGACGGCCGCGAAGGCTACTCGCGCTACTCGTAGTGTGTCGACGACGATGTAGTCAATGGTGATGTCTGTGAGGCCGTGCCCCACGAGGATTCCGAATGTGTTGCGCCCAATGAAGAGATCGGTCCCGGTCGCGTTCCCGAACCTGGCGGGGGCCTCGTGCCAGAACTCGCGTGCGTCGAGCGTCCCCCGCTGGAAGTGCAACATGCCGTAGTCCTCCGCGATCAGGTGCAGACGCCCACCCGACCGCGTCACGCGCGCGAGCTCGGCGACAACTCGTTCCGGATGGGGGACCGCGTGGATCACATGGCGGCACACGGTCAGGTCGAAGGTGCCACCCGCAACGTCGAGCCCGAAAATGCTCTGGTGCTCGAACGTAAGGCGGGGCGCATACCGCGCGTACCGTGATCGCGCGCGGTTCAGGTGCTGGTCCAGCACGTCAACCCCGAGCACGCGAGCGCGTGGAAACAGGTCGGCTAGCCGGTAGGAGCCCTCTCCGGTGCCGCATCCGGCGTCGAGGATCAAGATGTCATCCGCAAGCGCGTATCGACGGATCAGTTCGACCTCTTGGGGCCAGATGACCAGTGCCTGTGCCTCGAGATTGCGGACCATTGAATCGTCGGCCATCTGCTTCGCCTGTGGGTTCAGATCGGTCACGGGCGCTCCTTGAAGACAGGACGGCGGCCGAATGGGTCCTGCCATTACAAGAGTTCGGCGGCCCGAAGTGCAGCGCGCTACGTCAGACTCAGTTCTTCACCCGTGTGTCTATCGCGATCCAGTTTACCTCCCACGTCTTGCCTCCATCATCGGAGAATGATTGCTCAAAACGGCACGAATCCGGAGTGAGGGGCAATATGATAAATCGAACCAAGATGGCTCGGCCATTGAAAGGCTCCTGGTCGTAAAACTCGCCGCGCCCATCCTTGAACTCGCCGATCGTCGGCTGGCTGAGTACGCCGTCGTTGGCGTTGGCGAAGTTGAGACTCCACTGGTGCGCCTGCGGGTTGTACAGCCGTAGGTTCATGCCCTCGAAGTGCGCTCCCGCGCCGTCGGCCACAAGCTCCAGAATGTTAGCCCGGCCATTCCACACCTTCCGCACGACGGTGGTCCCTTCCATCTCGACCCACGTCGTAGATCCGGTCAGCGGATGTATCAGCCGTCTAAGATGGGTCTTCCACGTGCCGATCTCGAAGTCAAAGGCGTGCTGCCCATCGCGCGCCGTGGGAGACTGGCGAGTGCGGGCTGTCGCGGGGTGCAGGAAGATTGCCAAGCTACCCGCGACCATGAGTGTTCGGATGTGCTTCAGCATGGTCTTTCCTCCGCGGTGTAGGTCTCGTCCGGTCGCCCGCCAGCATGGGGCAACGGGTATTCGCGGCGCTTGCCAGATCCGGACCCCGAATCCGATTGAAACGTCGCGAACCGGCGTCCGAATGTGGCCAGCCGGCTGCAGAGCTGCAGTCGTAGATTTCTCACCATCATTGCGACCGACCTGTTCCGCCCAGCCCGCGAACCGAACCTTCAAGATTCGGTCATCGGATCCCCAAGGAGGGAAAAATGACCCGCTGGACCACGTGGATCGCGCTCGCCATTCCCCTGGTGATCGCCGCGCCTGACCGGGACGATAAGCGTGTGGTGGCCGCTTTGGACACGCAGTTTCAGGCGGCGGTCCGTCGCCACGATTCATTGACGATCAACCGTATTGTGGCGGACGACTATGTATTGGTCACCGGGCGGGGAAACGTCTACTCCAAGCGCGACCTCTTGAACGAAGCCCGCGATACCGCCGTGGTTTACGAGCACCAGGAGGACACGAACCAGACAGTGCGGCTCTGGGGAGACGTGGCGGTCGTGACCGCGCTCCTCTGGCAGAAAGGCACCGACCACGGCAAGCCGTTCGATTACAAGCTATGGTTCTCGGACACCTACTTGCGGACGCCCCAGGGTTGGCGGTACGTGTTCGCCCAGTCATCGGTGCCGCTCCCCGCGCCCGACTAGACCGTAGAGTGCAAATCCGAAGGCTCGAATCGCTTTCACAAGCTGGTTTGGAACGAGAGACGGGTTTCGGTGTGGTAGGCGCGGAGGCCAAGCACCCAGTCGAAAGTGAAGGCACCATGAGGTACGACAGCCCTGACGCTGGGGCCGAGGGCTTCACCAGTCATCGTTCCCACCTGGCCGGCGAGAATGTACGTCGCTCCGACTCGCAAACGGCTGTCGACAGGGACGTGCACGGAAAGAGGATTGATGTAGTACTGCAAGGTTCCTTGGGCTCCGAGGGGCACGGCGATCTCGGCGCTTCCCGTGAGTGCAAGCGGTGCGATCGCAAGAGATGGCACGACGTAGATCTCCCCGTAGCGGCTGTCGCTCGCGTCGGAGAGGGCCAATGCGATTATAGTGCTCTGACGTTGAGCAAGTGTGATTCTCTTGGCGACACCCATTAGAGCTTCGTGATAACCGGTTCTCGGGTTCTCGATCAGCGCCAAGATTCCCTGCCAGGATTCGTTGCCATAGCCGGTGTACAGTGCCCGCGAAGTGCGGGTTGCGTACCGGGCAAACAGAAAGGTGGTTCGAGGCCCGTCATCGGGCATTTGGGTGGCGGCACGGTGAGGGGACAACAACACACCCAGAGTCGTAAAGCCCAGTGCGCGGGCAAGTGCCCATCGCGGCGTGACTGCGGGTGACTTGCTCATTCAGCTCGGGCAACGTCTTCGTTTGCAGTGTGCTGGAGAACGCCGCCCACCGCCACGCTGCGATGAGGAACCGCGACGGCGCTGCGCTCCAACAATGGTCGCTGAGGGCTGCGGTTCAGATTGAGCGAAAGCACTGCGAACTGGTTGTAGTGGCCGGTGATGTCGTGCATCACTTTAGGCCGTAGGAGATCATTGAGGTCGATGTCCGCGTACACGATCCCCTCTTCATCAATCAACTCACTGATCGCGTTACCGTCGGGGCCGAAGACCGCGGAAAGCGCATAGCCGTTGCCCTTTAGCAAACCTCTCTTTCCCGGTGAACACAGGAGGTCGATGGATGCAGGGTCCATCAGGCTGGTCGACGCGATGACGAAGACCTTTCCCTCGAAAGCGTGCGCTTGGCAACGAATACGAATTGCGTGTGCCTCTTCGTACCATTCGGTGAACGGAAACGCTGGAAAGTTGGCGATGTGGACCTGCTCCCCTAGCGCCAGGAGGGCGAACCGCGCCAGCGTATTAGTGTTCTCTCCGCATAGGAGGGTGCCGAGCCGCCCGTGGTCAGTGTGATAGACCACGTAGGTACTCCCATCTCCCGGTCCCCACACCAGTTTTTCGGCGTACGTCGGCACGAGCTTGCGGTGCTTCCCGAGCACCGCGCCGTGGTTGTCGATGACCAGATTGGTGTTGAAGATGGTTCCGGTCAGGAGAGGGTCAACCTCATTGACCCCGATGACCGCAATGATGTTGTTCTCTTTCGCGCACCGCGCGAGCACATCTGTCCACTCCCCCGGGATGGTGATCGAGTTGAGGTATAGTTGCTGAAAGCGCTTCTGGCTCTCTAGCGGGCTCTCGAGCCATGCCCAGTAGGGGTAGGCGGGGATGAACGCTTCTGGGAACGCGACGATGGCGGCACCATGAGCCGCCGCTTCGCGCATGAAGCCACATGTCTTCGCCACCGTGCGGCGCACGTCAAGGAAGCACGGGGATGTTTGTACCGCCGCAACCTTAAACGCTGTTTGCATGTTTCTCCTCAACAACGCGAGCCTGCCGGCAAAGAACGCTCTGTGACATCGCGGATCGATGTCCTGATCGACCTCCGTCACCGGCCAAGTTTGCGAGGAATGGAGCGCCATTTCTAGGACGTCCGGTGCGTTCTTGTATGGGAATTGTGCGGACCGGATTGGACAGAGTTGTGTGACGGTTGGGCATGTGCGACGTTTAACAACACGCTGGATCCTGCAGGCGGCCGGTGCTTGGAGGTCCGATGGTGATGCAATCACATGATACCTCCGAGTGGGGTCTCACCGAGCGGAAGACTATTGCGGGATTCTCTATCAAGGAGTTCTCGCAGCCGCCCTACCGTCGCCTTCCGTGGCATGAACACGATGATGCCAGCATTTGCTTTGTCGCCTCTGGTTCCTATACAGAGCTTGCGAGGGGCCAGGAACGGGAGTGCGGTCCTCAATCGATGGTCTTCAAGCCCGCCGCCGAACGTCATGCAGATCATTTCGGCCGCTTGGGTGGCACCTGCCTCCTGATCGAGATCAATTCTGGACGGCTGGAGTCGATCGAGCCGTTCTCGGACATCACAACAAAACCGAATGTCACGCGAAACTCGAAGCTCGCCGCGTTTGGTTTCAACATCTACCAAGAGTTCACCGCGGGAGACGTCTGTTCACCGCTCGCCATCGAAGGATTGGTTCTGGAGGTCCTGGCCGAGGCGTCACGCTCGCTGGTCGAGGAATCCACGACGCGGGAACCCGCGTGGCTCCGGAAAGCGTGTGATCTGATACGTGACACGTTCAGAGAACCGATAACTTTGTCGTCGGTGGCTCACGCCATAGACGTCCATCCCTCCCACCTGGCGCGTAGGTTCAGAGAACAGTATCACCGCTCGATCGGGGACTATGTGCGCCATCTGCGTATCGAGCACGCTGCGCGGGAGCTCGCCGATTCGAGTGCTTCACTGACGGAGATCGCGTTGCGTTGGGGTTTTTTCGACCAGAGCCACTTCTCAAGGGTGTTCAAGCGTCACACAGGTGTGACCCCTGCACGATTTCGTTTGGCGTCGCGTGCCTGCACCTCTCTTACCAGCCGCGCCTAAGAAATGCTGTGCGCCGAATTCCCGCACCAGTTGGGCGCCAACAGCGCGTCGCAGAAGTCGTCGCGCTTTCGCCAAGCTGCGCCGTCGAGCTCAAGATCAATCACGGGTGAGGGGTGGCGTGTTGCTGCCTAACGGACCGCGCTTAAGCTAACGGATCGCGCTTAAGCTGCGGCGAAGATCTCGAACGTCCGCAAACATATCGTTTCCTCTAAAAACAGCGCCGGCAGCTTCAAGCGCATGTTGGTAGCGTAGCAAGTGACGGTCCGTTGGCTATAGGATGCCCGATGCGGACGTGTACGACACTTGCAAGGCAGCCGCCTTAGGGAGCCCGGCACGAGCGCTTAGGTCCGAGTGCGCGTGCACGATTCCGTTCGTCATCCCTCCGCAATTACCGTACAAGGCTCGCATCAGACGTCCTAGCAGCGAGTCAAGGCACGCTATACGCTCGTGGCAGGAGCCGTCGTGGCAGGGAGCGGCCTAAGCGTGCCCGTTGCTGAGGAAGAATCGTGCAAGAGTCCGGCATTTCTGTACTACGCGTAGCCACGAGAGTCTGCTGTTCGGTGGGCCTGGCGGCTGTTCTGTCGCATCACCCGGTGTTCGCGCAGGGTGCGACGGCGGCAGACTCCACAGCGGCGACCTCGGAGGGACAGCACGATTTCGATTTCGAGATCGGCACATGGGTTATGCACCGCCGGCGTCTGCTCCGCCCTCTAACCGGCTCCAACGACTGGGTCACTACCGATGGAGATCGGCACATCGTCCGGAAGGTCTGGGCCGGCCGCGCCAGCCTGGCGGAACTCGAAGTCGACTCTCCGACACCACACTTCGTGGGCTCGATACTACATCTCTTCAATCCACAGACGGGTCAATGGAGCCTGTATTGGGCAAGTACGAAGGACGGTAGTGTGGCAGCGCCGATGATCGGTCAGTTCAAGAAAGGACGCGGCGAATTCTTCGACCAAGAGACGGTTCACGGTGCAGCCATCCTGGTGCGTGTCACCTACTCCGACATCACCCCAACCTCTTTCAGAACCGAACGGGCGTTTTCAGACGATTGGGGAAAGACGTGGGAAACGAATTCCATCGACATTTACGCCCGACAGCAATGACCAGGCCTACAGAACTCGCTCTCATGTTCTCCGGAGGCACGATGCGCGTCTTACGCCCGTTCATCGCGGGGATCCCTTTCCTCGTCTTCGCGACCGCGACCTGGGGTCAAGGGAGCATCATGTCGGACGCAGTGCGACACGTTGCGAATGAGCACCGGGGGCCCTTGCTCGCGGTGGCCGAGGCCATGCCGGCGTCCCGTTACAGCTTCAGACCAACACCGGCACAGATGACGTTCGGCACGCTCATTTTGCACATTCGCGACGACAACCGCATCACGTGGGGTGCAATCGCGGGTAGGGATGCGGACGTGGAAGAACGACTGGTCGCGAGTGATCCGAAAGAGAAACTCGTAACGGCGCTGCGGAGATCTCTTGATTTCTGTGATTCCGCCCTGGCGCACGTCAGCGACTCGCAGCTCTCTGATTCAGTATCCTACTACGGTCACCCCGCAATGCGCGTGCAGGCCCTCGTCGGACTAGTAGATGATTGGGCCGATCATTATGGCCAAGCGGCCATCTATCTTCGCCTCAACCGCATCGCCCCTCCCACGGCGAAGCAAGGTGCGACGTAAAGCCAGTGGAAGCGAAATCTCTTTGTCGGTACATCGCTCTGTCCTCAAGTTCGCTTTGGAGATTGAGATCCGTAGTGTGGACCTCGGCCCGTCGGACCCACCAGGGATGGCATCATGACTGACACGCTCCTCATTCTTTCTGAAATGAAAGGACTTAACTCTGACCCAAATGCGTACGATTCGGACGTTGATTGTGGACGACGAGCCCGCATCCCGAGACAGGATGCGCGCCCTGCTCGCGGGCGACGCCGAGATCGTCGTCGTGGGCGAGTGCTCCAATGGGCGGGAGGCCGTGGCGGCGATACGCGAGACCGCGCCGGACCTCGTGTTTCTCGACGTCGAGATGCCTGAGCTGCAGGGCTTCGACGTCCTCCGTGAGGTGGGCGTCGAACGAGCGCCGACTGTAGTGTTCGTGACGGCCTGCGCCCAGTATGCGCTGCGCGCCTTCGAGGTGCACGCCGTCGACTACCTCCTCAAACCGTTCACCGACGAGCGGTTCTGCGAATCGCTACGTCGGGCTAAACGCCAAGTGCGCGGCACATGGTTCGAGGAGCTAGACAGCCTTGCGGCGCCCCTCCCCGAACGCGAACCATCGCGGCGCCCGCGGTACGTCGAGCGGCTGGCCGTGAGATCCAACGGGAAGGTCACGCTGGTTCCCGTACGAGAGATCGAGTGGATTGATGCCGAGGGGGACCAAGTGCGCATTCACGTTGGCAAGACATGGCACTTAGTCCGCGAGACGATGAGTAACCTCGAGGACCTCCTGGACGCCTCCCGCTTTCTGAGAATCCACCGGTCCACGATCGTGAACTTGGAGAAGGTGAAGGAGCTCCAGCCGTTCTTCCATGGCGAGTACGTGGTGGTGCTGCACAATGGTACGACGCTCAAGCTTTCCCGCGGGTACCGGGATCGCCTCAAGGCTCACCTCGGGTCGTTCTAAGGCTGCCAGCTAATCGGGCCCCACGTCCTTCTCGGCGCGTGATGCTGAGGTCGCGGGCGGAGTAGGACGGCCACTCTTCCCCGACTGACACGAAGCCTGGTGCGCACGCGCCAGGCTTTGTTGTTTAGCCGTGGCCAGCTTGCCCGGTAGCCAGGCCGGGTTGTCGTGAGGGCAGGCCGGCTTGGCGAAAATCCGTAGCGCCTCTTGGAACTATCCCCTAGCGTCGCGGGAGAGTGGAAGTCCGTCCGTTCCTCATTCCAGGAGGACCCATCCATGCACTTGAACGTTCGAAGCGTATGCGCAGCGGCGGGAGTCTGGCTGTCCGTCTCCTCCCGCGTGCTTGCGCAGGAGCCGGCGACCATCACGGGCAAGGTGACGAGCGACGCCGGCCAGTCCCTCGGGCAGGTCGAGGTCGCGATTCCGTCCATGGGCTTGGGCGGCCTCAGCAGAGACGACGGCAGCTTTACCGTCGTCGTCCCGGGGGCGCGGGTCTCGGGGCAAACGGTGCTTATTCTCGCACGGCGCCTCGGCTACAAGTCGCAGAGCGCCGAGGTCACACTGACCTCGGGTGCCGTTGCGCACGACTTCGTGCTCGCCGCGAACCCCCTGCAGCTCGGCGAGGTGGTCGTGACGGGCGCGGGGACGAGCGCCGCAGCCAACGCGCTCGGCAACGTCCGGAACAACGTCGCTGCTGACCAGATCGAGAAGGCGGGCGAGACCAATATGGTCGAGGCGCTCGCCGCGAAGGCGCCCAACGTGACCGTGATCCAGCAGTCGGGGGATCCGGGCGCCGGTGCGTTCATCAACATCCGCGGGATCAGCACCATGCTGGGTAACAACCAGCCGCTGTTCGTCATCGACGGCGTGCCGTCGGACAACTCGACATTCTCGACGTCGAACTTCAACGCCCCGGACGACGCCGGCGGGACCATCGCGTCGGCGGGCCAGACGGAAGGGACGGTGGCGACGAACCGAGCGGCCGATATCAACCCGAACGACATCGAGTCTGTCGAGATCCTCAAGGGCCCGGCCGCGAGCGCGATCTACGGGGCGCGGGCGGCGGCAGGGGTGGTGCTGATCACGACGAAGTCGGGGCGGTCGGGGCCGACGCACTTCACCTTCCGGTCCTCGACGTCCTTCAACGACATCAACCACACGTATCCGTTGCAGACGGCGTACGGCCAGGGCACGAACGGGCTCCACGCCGACACCTCCTTGGGTGGCACGTGCGACACGCCCGGGGCCTCGAGCTGCGCCCGTTCGTGGGGGCCGCCGATTCCCGTCGGGGCCACGGTCTACGACCATGCGAACGAGATCTACCAGGTGGGCCACACGCTCGATAACGGATTTACCGTGTCGGGCGGCAACGACCGGACCACGTTCTACCTGTCGGGGGACTACAACCACGACCAGGGCGTGATCGTCGGGCCGAACAACGCCTTCACGCGCAGCACCGTGCGGTTCAAGGGCACGCACCGGGTGATCGACAACTTGAAGCTCGGGGCAGACTTGTCGTTCGCCGATACCCGCGGTCGGTACGCGCAGCGCGGCAACAACACGAACGGCATCCAGCTGGGCGATCTCCGCAGCCCGCCCGATTGGAACAACATGCCGTACGTCGTCCAAACCAACGCGGGGCCCCAGGAGCGCAGCTATCGCCTGCAGCACCCGACCGACGGGTCGCTGTTCGACGACCGCACGTTCGATAACCCGTTCTGGACGGCGTTCCAACAGCTGAACTCCGCGAACGTGGGGCGCGTGTACGGCAACCTCAACGCCGAATACCTGCCGGTGGCGTGGTTGAAGGTGAACTACACCCTCGGCGCGGACTACTGGACGGACGAGCGCCTCGAGGGCTGCCCGGTGAGCTCGGCGTCGCCGTGCACGTTCGGGCGCGTCGTCGAAGGCAAGATCGTCAACTACCAAATCGACCATAACCTCACCGCCACGGCGACCTACACGATCAACCCCGACCTGGGTGGGACGATCACGCTGGGCCAGAACCTGGACGCGCGGAACAACCGCCAGCTGGGGACGGTGGGACGCACGTTGGTGGCGCTGCAGCCGTTCAAGCTGTCGAACACGGTGACGCAGGACCCGCCGCTCGACCAGGAGACGGAGATCCACGACGCCTCGTGGTTCGGGCAGGCAGAGTTGGATGTGAAGAATCAGCTGCACTTGATCGCGGCGCTCCGGAACGACGGCTCCTCGACCTTCGGGGCGTCGAACCTGCGGAGCTGGTTCCCGAAGGGGAGCGCGGCGTGGGAGTTCACAAAGGCGCTGGGGGAGACCTCGTGGCTGTCGTACGGCAAGGCGCGGGTGGCGTATGGGGAGGCGGGCCAGGAGCCGCTGCCCTACCTCACCTCCCTCACCTTCTCGAGCGGGCTGCTCGGCGGCATCTCCCAGGGCACCGGCAACACCCCGACCCAGAACGGGATCGGAGGGCTCGTGACCCGGTCCGACTTGCGGCCGGCGCAGACGTTGAAACCGGAGCGGTCGAAGGAGTTCGAAACGGGCCTCGACCTTGGGTTTTTCAAAGATCGGGCCGATGCGAGCGTGACCTGGTACAACAAGACCTCCTCGGACATCATTCTGCTCCAGCCGCTCAATCCCTCCAGCGGCTTTTTCCAACAGGGCGCGAACGCGGCGAGCATGCGGAACCGGGGCTGGGAGGCCTCGCTCAACGCCCGGCTGCTGCAAACGCCCGACTACGGGTGGGACGTGGGGCTGCAATGGGCGCGCAACCGGAACACGGTGCTCTCGCTCGGCGGCGAGCAGTTCATCACGATCGGGGACTTCAACAACCAGGTCGCGATGGTGGGCCAGCCCATCGGCGTGTACTTGGGCAGCGGGTTCTTCCGGTGCGCCCTATCCAGTCCGAGCGCCGTGCCTGGGGCTGGTGGACCCGATATGGCGACGCTGTGCGCCGGCAAGCCCCAAGGCGCGCTCTACATCGGGAGCGACGGGTATCCGTTAAAGGACCCGGACCCCCGCATCGTGCAGGACCCGAACTACGACTGGACCGGCAGCGTTCGCACCGCGCTGCGCTACAAGAAGCTGCAGGCTTCCGGGTTGCTCGACATCCGGCACGGCGGCCAGATCTGGAACGGCCCCAAGGGGGCCCTGTGGAGCTACGGAACCCACGGTGACACGCAGCAGCGAGCCACTTGCACCAATCGCAATGACCCGACGTCGTGCACCGGGAACCCCAAGATCTTCGGCCAGGGCGGCTGGTACGACGGCCCCGTCGTGGGGCCGGGGGCGGGGCAGACGGTCTCCATCGGCGAGTACTTCTACCGCAACGTGGTGGCCTGCCCGTTCATCCCGATCGACGAGCCGTGCATCGAGGATGCCGGCTTCGTGAAGCTGCGCGAGATCTCGGTCAGCTACACGCTCGACGCGCCCTGGGTGCAGCGCTCCCTCGGCTTCTCGAGCATCGACCTGCGCGTCAGCGGGCGGAACCTGCACACCTGGACCAACTACACCGGCTACGACCCGGAGACGAACCTCGGCGGCGCCATTTCGGCCAACGTCGGCGCCGGCGGTGTGGACTACTTCAACAATCCGCAGACACGCTCGTTCGTGTTCTCGGTCACCCTGAACCACTAACCCCGAGGAGACCGACCTATGTATCGCAAGACATATGTCGCGCTCGCGTGTCTGGGGCTCGTCCTCGGGACGGCGGGGTGTGACACCTTCCTGACCGGCGACAAGCTGTCCACTGACCCAAACCTGCCCACGACCGCGTCGACCCAGCAGTTGTTCGTCGGCATTCAGGCAGGGCAGTTTGCCTTTCAGGAAGGCACGATAGCGCTGGTAATGTGCGAGTACGTCCAGGCCTGCTCGGCCGGCAACAGCCGGTTCGTCCAGCAGGCGGCGCAGTACGTCTTCAACGAGGCAGGGGGCGACACCCCTTGGATCAGCGCCTACGACGGTGGCGGCTTGATCGACATCAAGAACGTGGAAGCGCTCACCGCGGGAGCCGGTGACTCGGTGTGGCTCGGGATCGCACAGATCTGGGAAGCCCTCACGATGGGCACCGTGTCGGACATCTGGGGTGACGTGCCCTACAGCGAGGCGGTGACGGGCAAGGCGGATCCGGCGCTCGACGACCGGTTCGTGATCCTCGGGAACCTCCAGGCGCTGCTCACGACGGCGATCGCCAATCTGGGGAAGGCCGGTGCCGGCCCGGGGGTGAACGACCTGGTGCTCGGCGGGGATAAGGCGGCCTGGACGAAGGTCGCCTGGACGCTCAAAGCCCGGTACTACATGCATACCGCCGAGTCCCTTGGAACGCCGGCGTACATCGCGGCGATCGCGGCGGCCACCAACGGCATCAGCGACCCGACGAGTGCGAGCGACTTCGCGTCGTTCCACACCACCGCCACGTCGGAGCGCAATATGTGGGCGCAGTTCCAGACCAGCTCGGGCTTTGGCACCGACCTCGAAGGGGGCAAGGCGCTGATCGATATTCTGAAGGCCCGAAACGATCCGCGCCTGTCAAAATACTACTGCAAGGCGACCACGGCGGCGTGGAAAGATACGACGAGGTACCCGGTAAACGCGGCGATCCTCGATCCGAATGGCAACATGGAGCAAGTCACGGCGATCGTGGATACCGCGCACAACCGATCGGGTCACACCCAGCCGACGTGGCCCACCACAGCGGGGGCGACAACGGCAGACAGCAACCTGACGTGGGTCAACCGGGGATTGCCGTACGTCGGGGATGACTACAACACGCCCCCACCACCACCGGTGTCGCAGTTCAACTGCCTGCCTCCGCGGTTCCACGCCGATGCGCGGATTCCGTACGTCAGCTACGTGGAGAACGAGCTGATCCTGGCGGAGGCGTATGACCAGACGGGAAACGACGCGCTGGCGCTCACGCACTTGAACAACGCGCGGGCGACGGTGCCCTCGTCGCCGCTCGCGGGGATCACGGGCGCGGCGCTGCTCGACTCGATCATGATCGAGAAGTACGCAGCCATGTTCCAAAACATCGAGTCGCTCAACGACTACCGCCGGACGTGCATTCCGGCTCTGGTGCACTCGGCCAACTCGCAGGGCTTCCAGAACGTGCCGGGGCGGTTGTTCTATCCCCAGATCGAGCGGAACGTGAACCCCAATATTCCGCTTCCGACCGTTCAGCTCGCCACGCACGGCTTCCGCAACAAGGGCGACGTGCACGCGTGCGAGAACGATAATTCGCCGTAACGGACGCTCGGGGAGGGCAGGGGAGTGGATCCCGATGCCGATATTCGAGTTCAGCGGCGCGGCGCTGTGTGCCGCGACCGCTGCAACGAGGGGTTAGGCGGGACAGTAGTGCGCCATAGCCAGAGCTGCCGGCGCTAGCGCTTGCCCACGCCGAGCCAAGGCATGCCGCGGTAGGAATCCGCCACCACCCAGGCGCCGGCCGTCAACGCCCAGGAGCTGACGAACTCGGTCCAGTCGGAGGCGCTGGGGCCCGCTACGACGATCGGTACCCACACCAGCAGCGTGAACAGGCCCAGCTGCAACGTCGAGAGCGTGGCTGCCAGCCGTGCATACACCCCGCTGAGCGCCGCCACGCCCGCCGCGATGAAGGCACCGCCGGTGAAGTACGCCCAGGCCACATGCCATGGCAGCCAGCCAGGCACCAGGGAGGCGGTTCTTTCGAGATACGTGAAATGCGCTACGCCGAAAGGGATCAACGCCAGGCCGTAAAGCACCCTCGCGACGCGCAGACCTTTGTCGCCGGTGGCAAAACTGAGGCGCTGTCGGTCCCGGTCTCCGGCGAACCACGCGTACAATACCCAGGAGGCCGCGGTCATCACCGCGGTGTCACCCAAGGCCCACCAAGCAACCGTGGTAGTAGGAGCACGGAAGATGAGAGGTACCCTAACCAGCAGCAGCCAAACCAAGAAAGAGCTGAGCAGCAAGCGAGCGGCAATGACGGCTGTGCGCCGCCAGAGCAGGCCGATGCCGGATACTAGAGAGATGAAGGCGCAGAGATAGGCGAATACCTCGCGGGCGGGAACACCCTTGGGCACGCCGGTCCAGGTTGGAGTGAAATCGCCTTGGATCAGACCCACGATTCCGAGGGTGAGAATGGTGGCAGCAAAGACCGCATGGCCCAAGCTTGCGATGCCCATCGCCCTTGCTCCGGTGCTATCCCAGTTCATTCGATCCGCTGGCTGCATGCTCAAACTCCGGGCTAACGGCTTCTGAGTCTCAGCGGCGTGGCCGCCTGGCTGGTGTTCTCATCATCACGGCGATGAGGATCGCTTGAGGCGTGAGTGTGGCCTTTCGAGGGCTGATGGAGGCTCCGTCGCGCGGTCCGAGTGCTGCCTAACGGACGGCGCTTAAGCTGCGGGGGCAATGACCGCTGGCGCAAGGAGATGGAGCGGAGGGGGCGGCGCGCCTTACCGCTGCCAGCCATCACCAGTCCGCGCTGGGCGGGACGGGCGGGAGGCGCTTTGTACCGGAAAGCTCTGCCGCCATGAACGGGATCTCTCGCGGCGCGCCGCCGTCGAACAAGCCCCAGGTTCCGTACTTGGCCTTGAGCGGCGGCAGCGCGACGGCGACCAGGTCGTCGCCCCTCATGCCCGAGCCCATGGCGGTTCTGACCGTCTCGGTCAGGTCCTCGAGATAGCGCTCGAAATCGACAAGGTCGGCCAGCTTGGCCACGTCGCCCTGGCCGGGGACATAGGTGTACGCCGCCGCGTCGGCCCGGTGCTGCAGACTCTCAAGGGTCTCGATCCATTTCGAGACCGTCGCGTCGATCAGACTGGGCGCCATCCGCCGCCAGAGCAGGTCGCCGCAGAAGAGGACTTTGGCGTCGGGCGCGGCGACAATCACGTCGCCTCCCGTATGTCCGGGCAGGGCGCGCACCTCGAGGCGGCGTGCGCCCAGCCGGATCGTAAGTTGCTGGTCGACCAAGAGGTCCGGCGACGGAAGGCCCACGACCAACGCCTGCTGCTCCGGCTGATCGGGGCCGAAGAATTTCAGGTTCTCCGTGTGAATCCATGCGAGGACGTTGCGCTGGGTTACCACGAGGGCGCCCGCGCGCTTGAACACCCCGTCTCCGGCGACGTGGTCGATGTGATAGTGGGTGTTGATCACGAAGCGCACCGGCAGCGGCGTCAGCTTCCGGATTTCCGCCAACAGGCTTTCCGCCGCCTCAGGGTACTGGAAGCTGTCCACGATGACCACGCCGTCGTCGCCGATCACGAACCCCGCGTTCGCGCCGGCGCGTCCGTCCCGATCGATGGCGGCGTAGATGCCGGGGGCCAGTTGCTGAAGCGTGAACCGCGGACTCCGGTCGCGTGCGGCGGCCGGAGCGCCAGGGCCCAGGAGCGCCAGAGCGGCGACCGAAGCGCAGGCCGCACTCATGTTTCGCCGTAGGGAGGTTCCGGCCCCCCTCAAACAACTCTCATCTGGCATTCGTACATCCTCTATCTCAGGAATGCCGCGTTCCCCGTTGAACGACGGTGAGGGAAGGCGGCAGGGGTGTTGATTGACGTCTACCGAGATGGAGATGTCCGGAGAGTATGAGGGCGGTAGACCCAACTCTAGGACGATTGGAGCGGGATGGGACGGGGATTGCGGCCCAAGCGACCCGGCGCCGAATTGGGCGGGGAACTTGAGAGATGAGACCGTCCACGGCGAGCGGGTTCTGATCGCGTCAAGCGGGATCCCAACCTTCCGCTCAGGGGATGGAAGCACCTGCGTGGTTCACCACACCGTCCGAGGACGGATCGGCACACTCCTCTGCGGCGAGAACACGAATACCTTGCCCGCTTCGCTCTGCTCGCACAGGGTGAGCAGCTGCACGTAGCCAATTCTCCCGCCTTTCCGTTCACGGAGTGGTACGACGAAGCGGATGCCATCCGCATTCGATGCCAGGCCCACGCGTTTGAGGGGTAAGGTGTTTGTGATCGCGTCGGCGAGTTTGTTGGACCCACAGTTCCTCGACCGCTCCTGCACGCCTGAGCAAAGATCGCGAATGGAGGGCAAGCGACAAGCGCTGTCGGTGGTGTTCGGTGAAAGAAAGCAGCCCACGAATTCGATGTCGCGTGGAGCGAGTCCGGGCAGTGGGTTTGGCAACACCGGCAGACAAAGCGCTCGTACCACACGTCCGGACTCGCGGCATTCTGCATTGGGCTGCTCGTAGAGCTCAGTCGTCGCCTACCGAAGAGCTAGTTCAATCATCACGTAGCGTGTTTTAGGAGGGCCTTGCGCCTAGTGCGGGTTGTTGGTACAATTACCAATATTCTTGGTATGTCTACCAACATGGAGACGCGATTATGGTTGCCTACCCGCTTCTGCTGTTCTTGCACGTGCTGGCTGCGATGGTATCGGTCGGTGCGGCCGTCGTCATGACGGTTGTGAGGGTCCGCGCGGCCCGCGGATCCGGACTCGAGGCCGATGGGCTGGCGCTGCAGCAGAATCAGCTCGTCAAGCCAACGGTGGCCCGACCTGCCATGATGCTCACGGTCATTGCAGGGCTCTCGATGGTCGCGATACGCCGACACATGGACCACTGGGCAGGATGGGGGCTGGTGGTGTCGCTCGGCTACGTTCTCGTGACGCTGATCTTCCTGTCTCGGTTTGAACGTCAGCTCGCGGCACTCCGGGCCGGTCCGGAGCCGGACTCCGCTCGTCGGAGGGCGCTGCGCCGACGGGCAGCCGCCGTGGCCCTGCTCAACGTGCTGCTCTTGGTGTCGGCCGTATGGGCGATGGTCTACAAACCCACCTT
>WNFX01004917.1_pt1 | contig 19437 bp, 28 predicted proteins | sample 5400111 | NCBI WGS metagenome assembly WNFX01 (sample SAMN13153363, study PRJNA577476) | soil metagenome | isolation source: 40 cm soil or saprolite under grassland replicate 1 | place: USA:California | collected 2016-06-15 | reverse complement strand
CCCGGGCTAGCGGCGGCGGCATCACCGGCTGGCGCGCCCCCGCGCCGGCCTTCAGGCGCGGCAGTTGCCTGCCGACGCGAGACTAAGCCGACCGGGCGGGTCTCGTCAGTCCCCCGCCGGGCGCCAGTCGACGGGCGGCGGGAGCGAGCCTAGCTTGATGATGTTGGCGTACACGCTTTCCAGCGCCTCGCTGAGCGGCCCCACCAGGTCGGCCGGCAGCCCCCCGAAGAACAGGCGCCGGACAAGATCCACGTGCCCGGGTGCCGCCCCCTCCAGAGCCTGCCGTCCCCGGCCGGTCAGCGTCACCTCGGTGACCCGCCTGTCCTTGGCGGACAGGCCGCACGTCACCAGGCCCCTGGCGCTCATCCGCCGCACGTGGTGGGACACCCGGCTGCGCTCCCAGCCAATCTGGGCGGCGAGCACCGTGATCGGCATCCGCCCCGCGTCGGCCACGCTCAGCGCCGTCAGCACGTCGTAATCCGGCAGCGACATGCCGCTATCGGCGAGGAGCTGGCGATTCATCTCGTACGCCAGGCGCAGCTGGACCCGGATAAAGGCCAGCCACGCCCGCTGCTGGCCCGGGTCGAGCCATCCGCCGACAGGAGCGGCAGCGGCCTTGCCGCTACGTGACATATCACCTGAGCTTACTGCTCGCGGGCATGACCAGGAGCAGATAATGGCGCAGGTCGCGGCGCGCGATCATCACCTGGCGCAGGCGGGATCCTCCACCGGGATCACCGCCGCACGGCTAGGTGCCGTGCTAGGTGCTCGATCATCTCACGCGCGTCGTCCTCGATGCCGCACATGAACGTGAACCGGCGCCGCCGCAGCACGGGCAGCCCCAGCGCGTACAGTCCCGGGCTGTCGGCCACGCCGCCCTCGTGACGCAACTGGCCCTTCGCATCGACCACGGGCACGTCGAGCCAGCCGTAGTCGGGCCGGAAGCCCGTCGCCCACACGACCGAACGGATCTCGCCGCTGCCCAGGTCGAGCTGCAGCCGTGTCGAGGTAGGCACGCGCGTCGGCGCGAAGCGCTCGGCAGGGCCGAACCCGGCGTCGCGCCCGCTCGTCAGCGCCCATTCGTCAAACGTGTCCAGCAGGCGCCTCATCTTGAGGTCCGCGAGCGAGAACACGTTGCGCAGGCCGCCGGAGAACAGCGCGCTTGCGTCCCGCACCGCTGCCCAGCGGCCCAGCGGCTCGACGCCCATCGAGGCGAGCGCGTTGAGGTCGAGCGTCGTCCGTTCGGGAGTCCCGACGAGCTGGGGCGAGGGCAGCCGCCGGGCGCGTGAGGTCCTCGATCCCGTCGTACCGCTGGTCCCACACGCCCGACGCGTCCATCCACCACAGCACATCGCGGCCGCGGTATGTGCGCGGCAGCCGCACGTGTTCCCCCACCGACAAGGTGACCGGCCGGCCTGACCGCTGCAGCTCGGCGGCCAGCTGGACGCCGGTCGCCGCGCGTCGTTGTCACGAGGTACCCGTCGTCGGCAGGCCGCATCGACCTGACGTTGACGCCGGTCCGGACGGGAGCGCGCTCGAGCTCCGGCCGGCATCTCCGCTGACGGCGGACTACCAGTGGCCGTGGTGGATCACCTCGCCCAGCGGGCGGCGGTTCGGCTTGGCGATGGGGCGCAGCGGGCGGTCGGCTGGGTAGCCGATGCCGAGGAGGAAGGCCACATCGCGGTCGGCTGGCACGCCGAGGATCTGGCGGGCCTGGTCCTGGTCGCCGACCGAGGAGTGGCCGGTGCCGATGCCGAGATCGGCGGCGAGCATCATGGCGTAGGTGGCCTGGCCGAGGTCGTAGTAGTCGATGAGGCGAGTGCGGTCGTCGTCGGCCTGGGGGACGATCAGCGCGATGGCGGCGGCGGCTCCAGCGATGTGCCCCGCGCCGCGCCAGACGGCGGACAGCGCGCGCAGCTGGTCCGGGTCGGTGACGACGACGAAATCCCAGTGCTGCCGGTTGGACGCCGACGGGGCCCGCCAGGCTGCTTCCGCGATGCGGTCGAGGTCGGCGGCTGGCACCGCGTCGGTTTGGTAGCTGCGGACGTTGCGCCGGGCGCGGATGGCGTCCCAGGTCTCCATAGACGGCCTCTCCTTCGATGTCGATCCTGGTTATATCAGCGCCGGGCTTGACGTTCCGCGCAAGCCTGATCGACCAGTTGCGGGCTACGGGCATCACCCTCACCTAGAACGCGTCGGCTAATAATCCGTCGACCTGATCTGCGGGGACCGCGGCACCCGGGTGTGTCATTGGGGGTCAAAACACCCCCCATCAGGGGTTTTTTGACCCCCGATCACAGGCGCCGTGACAGTTGCGGCACCTGATGCGGCTCCATTGCCCCAAACGACACAGGTTATTTTCCTACGCGTTCCTACGACCCGGCGCGACCCGCCGCGAAGGTGCGCCGCTCGGCAGCGCTGGTCATGTTGTGAGGTAGACCGCGGAGAGGTCGTCGTCGGCGTGCCCGCTGGCTGCGGTGTCCCGCCAGCGGGGGAGCAGCGCGCTGGTGAGGGTGAGGGTGGCGCCGCTGTCTTGCGCGGCCTGGGTGGCGAGCTCGGCGTCCTTGAGGGCGTGCTTGAGCGCGAATGCGGGGCTGAAGTCCCCGGCCAGCATGCTGCGGGCCTTCCGCACGGCGTAGGGTGCCCCGAGCGGTGTCGACTGCAGCAGGTCCACGATCTCGGCGGGGTCCAGGTCCAGCCGGCGGGCGAAGGACAGGGTCTCCGCGGTGGCTTCGGTGAGATCGGCGAGCCAGTTGTTGAGGACGAGCTTGGCCCGGGTGCCGTGGCCGGCCGGGCCCAGCCAGGCGGTGGCACGCCCGAGCGCGCCGAAGACCGGGGTCAGCATGTCCCGAACGTGCTGCGGGCCGCTGGCCAGGATGACCAGATCGCCGGCCCGGGCCGGGCCCTCGCTGCCCGAGACAGGAGCATCGACGAACACGATCCCGCGCGCGTCGGCGAGGCTGGCGAGCCGGGCCGTCCATTCGGCTCCGACGGTGGCCATCTGCACCCATATCGTCCCCGGACCCGCAGCCAGCAGGCCGTCCGGCCCGGTAGCGGCCTGCTCGGTGGCGGGCCCGTCGGCCAGCATGGTGATGACGATCGCGGCGCCCCGGACGGCTTGCGCCGGGCTGCCCGCCACGACCGCGCCGTCCGCGGTGAGGGCCTCGGCGCGGCTGATGGTGCGGTTCCACACGCGTACGCCGAAGCCGCCGCGGGCCAGGTTGGCGGCCATCGGGGCGCCCATCCGCCCGGTGCGGGGAGGGGGCCAGCAGGCCGAGCGCGCGGGCCTGGCCACTCACCACCCGCTGACCGCGTTCTACACCGGCGCCGCGACCGCCCTGGGCGTCGGCGTCAGCATGGCCTTCTCCGAGGGACTGTCCGATACCGGTGACCTCACCGGTCGCGGTCGCCCCGTGCTGCGCGGCGCGATCACCAGAGGCGGGACGTTCGCCGGGGGCATCTTCCACACCCTGCCGTTCCTGATTCCCGGCTACGGCGCGGCGATCATCGCCGCGATCGCCGTGGTGGCTACCGAACTGCTCACCCTGGCCTGGCTGCGGCACAAGTTCTTCCAGACCAGCTTCGCCCGGTCGTTCCTCGCGGTCACCGTCGGCGGAACGATCATCGCCTCGCTGAGCGCCGTCCTGGGCATCCTCGCCGCGGCCTGAACGGCTGAACTGGGCTCGCGGCCCACGGAATCACCTGGATCCGGTGAGGGCCGTTCACCTGTGCGGTGGCAAACCTGGCAACGGCAGCAGGCCTGACCACCCTGCTCCTGCCAGCAGCAGAAGCGACAGGAGAACGATGACGAACGACCCGGGTGTCTGGAAGCGCGCCGCGTCAGCTCACGGAGGCCACTGAGATGGCTGGACGCTGGCGAGGAAGGTCTGCGTCGCCACGGGCACCGGCGGGAGCATGGGACGCGCCGCCGCCCTGACGTTCGCCCGCGAGGGCGCGCCGGTCGTCGGCTGCGACGTGACGGTCGAGCCGGCGGAGGAGACCGTCACGATGGTTCACGCCGCTGGCGGCGAGATGGTGTCGCTGCAGCCGTGCCATCTCGGCGATCCGGCCGAGTGCGCGAGGCTCGTCGACCTGGCGGTGAGCGAGTTCGGCCGGATCGACGTGTTGTACAACCTCGCCGCCCGGTCCCACCTGCACTGGTTCGAAGGCTTCACCGATCAGGAGTGGGACGCCGCCTGATCGAAAGCAACGCGACCCGAGGGGAGCTAGAGGACGAGCAGTGGGGCCGCGCGATGCGCGACAGGACGCTCCTTGGCCGGTTCGGTCAGTCGGAGGACGTGGCGAACGTCGCGCTGTTCCTCGCGTCCGACGAGAGCTCCGGCGAGCCGCGGGCGACGGCATCGTCGGCGGTGCTCGTCGTGGCCGGCCAGCCGGTCGCCGTCGCCGAGGAGTTCGTCATGCTCCGTTTCGCTGAGACGCTGGCGTGATGGCTACCTTCTGGATTGACGACCTCGCTGTCCTGCTGTGCCCGTGGGACGACGAGCTAACCGTCGCGCCACGCCTACCGCCACGTGCGGTTCGCCCGGTTCCTCGCGACCGTCCTCGTCCGCAGCCGGTGCTCCGCCTTTGATGTGCGGCAGGCCCACGGCGCGGGCTCCGTGGCGGACCTGGAGGCCGCCGACGCACCCCCGGCACTTCCTGGTCCCCCACAGGTAGAACGGGGAGCGGTGGTATCCCCTGCCGCCGCAGGCGCGGTGGATGGTGCGCGGGTGGAGCATGCACCCGATGAGGTACGGGACGCCGAGGACCACGGCGCCGAAGACGAAGCCCCTCGCGCCCGCCCCGGCCGTGGCGACCAGCTCGACGACGATCCAGGCGATTAACCAGCGGCTCATGCGCATACATGGACGTTAGAGCGCGCGGCGGGCGCGGGCTATATGCCGCCCGTCGGTGTATCCGGCGGGGTTAGGCGCCGGTCGTGACGGCGTAGCCGGGGCCGTCGGCCAGGATCGGCCCGAACGCCTCCGCCGCGGCCTCCCACTTGTCGCGGAGCGCGTCAGTGGCGAAGGTCGCGATGTCCACCTGCTGGCCCTATGTGACGGGCATCGACCTCGTGGTCGATGGCGGCATGAAGGTCTGGTGACCGCTGTGTCCGCTACCGCCGGAGGTCCGGTACCCGACATCGATGCGTCCACGGCGCCCGCGGCGCGCGGACGCCGTTACCGCTCCGGCTTCTGGGCCGCTACGTTCGCCTTCCTGGTCGTCATGGCGGTCGCCACCCTGCCCAGCCCCCTCTACGGCCTCTACCGGACCCGAGATCACCTCTCGGCCCTCACTATCACCGTGGTCTTCGCGATCTTCGCGGCCAGCACGATCGCCATGCTGCAACGGGACAGCTCCATCGCCGCGCGTATCGGCCGCCGGGGCACGATGCTCGCTGCCGTCGCGACGATGATGGTGGCGATGGGGGTGCTCGCGGCGTGGAAGGACCTGCCGGGGCTGCTGATCGGGCGACTAGTCACCGGGGTGTCGGTCGGGCTGGCTGCGGGTACTGCGATCACCTACCTCATCGAGTTGCGTCTGCACGCGGATCCGAAGGCATCGGCCGTCCGTGCCAGGACCATCGGCACGTCTGTGACTGTCGGCGCGCTTGGCATCGGCCCGCTGATCGCCGGCTGCCTTGCGCAGTGCGTGACACAGCCGCTAACCGTGCCCTACCTTGTGTTCCTCGCGCTGGGGGTTGTCGCGCTGGCCTGCTTGTGGGCTGCGCCCGAGACGGCGCGCCGACACCGCTAGCGGCAGTAAAGAGTCGGCCCGCGGCGCACGGTGCGGCTTCCGGTCCCGGCGGCGGCCGGGACCCTTGCGGCCTTCGCCGCGAATGGCCTGTTCGCGGGGCTGTCCGGGCTCTTCCTCGCCGCCACGCTGCACCAGCCCTCGCACGCACTGTCCGGCGCCGCGCTCTTCCTGGTTTTCGCCAGCGGAGTGATGTCCCAGCTGGCAACGTCCAGGCTGCGAGCATCGCGCGTGCTCGCACTCGGAACGATTTCCATGCTCGCAGGTCTGGTGCTGCTTGTTGTTTCCGTACGCCTGTCCACGCCGAGCCTCGCGCTGTTCCTGATCGGGGGTGCGCTGATCAGCGCGGGTTCTGGTGCCGTCTTCAAAGGGACGACCGGGATCGTGCTCGAGGCAAGCCCGCCAGAAGGCCGCGTCGCGATGACGTCGGACCTGCACATCGCGCTCTACGGAGGACTCTCGGTTCCGGTGCCGCAGAGCGCGTATCCGGGGTAATCGCCCGCGATAGGTTCTGGCGGGCGAGCCGATCCTGGACTGGAGTCCTCCGCGGGCCCCGTTCATGTGTCGGCCTTGACGTACTGCACAACAATGACGACCTGCCCGTCAGGACTCTCCGTGACCGTGTACCAGATCGTCAGGCCGTCCGAGGGAAGGTACAGACGGTAGGCACCTGGCAGCGGGTCTACCTCGGGAAACGGGTCGGCAAGCGCGGGGATTGGCTCTTCGAGCAGGTAAAAGATCGCCCTGTGGGCGGCGTTCCGGAGTGGTTGCGGCAATGCTTCAAGCTCGTCCCAGGTTCTGTCCGGGAAGCGAAGAACCCGGTCACTCACTAATTCCCCACGCCTCCGCCAGTTCCTCGCGAGTGAAAGCACGGCCTTCGCCGGAGTCTGACAGGATGCGCTTCAGAGCCTCACGATCCCCGGCCTCACGCCGCAGGCGCCTATTCTCAGCCCGGAGCGCGTCCAGCTCAGCTCGCGGGACCAAAACCATGTCTTGAGCGTGTGCGGTCACGTGAACTCCTCACCACCACGAGGGCTGTTCGTCACCGAGTCTACTCATCATGCTCCGCCTGACCCGTCGGCAGATCTCCGCGCCCTGTCGCCGAAAGGATTCTACGGCTACGTCGCCGACCGTGACCCGCCGCTGGAAGCGATGCTGGACGCTTGGGAGCGGGAGAGCCTCGACGAGGCGATCGACCGCGTCGAGCACGAGGGCGGCGATCCGAGGACCAAGATCACGCGCGCGGGCGTGCTTACGTTCTCCGGCGACCGCCTGCTGCCCATCGTCCTCGCAATCCGGGACTGGGCCCGCCGCGACCAGACGGTCGCCGAGCGACTGCGATGGGTAGACAACCGGCGTATCGCGCTGCTCCGGGTCGGAGCGCTCACGGCCGGCGCAGCCAGGGCTCGCCTCAGGCATACGCCGGCCGTTGCTACAGCGAGCGCCGCAACAGAGAGTCGAGCCGGGTGAACGAGCTTTCCCACGCCGCTTCCGGGTCGCCGCATATCTCGTCGCGGGACGGTCCTGGCCCGTCCTGGCCGTAGCCGCAGTTGGCATCATCCTGCTCCGCCGGTTAGGAGGCAGACTCCCCGGCCTTTGCCTGCAGCTCGGCGATCTGCTTGCGGGCCGCGGCGACAAGTTCGTCATTGGTGTTCGCGTGACCCCATAGCCCCCACCCCGCGGGCACGGCCTCGGTCAGCAGCACCCAGGTGCTGCCGGCGAGCGCCGGGTCACCTGCGGCGTCCGCGACCATGCTGGTGAACTGGCTCACCACCGCGAGCTGCTTGTCGCGGTCGAGAGCACCCGCGTTGGTCAGCACCTGCACGCGAACGTAGCCGGATGCGCCGTCGACGTTCGACAGGTCGCCGGCCGGAAGCTCGTGGACGAAGCCAGCCGTGTTCTGGCGGAACATCGGGATGTCCGGGACCCCCTCGATGGCCATCAGGGTCGCCGCGAGATCCGCGGCCAGCTGGTGCTTGTCCGTGAATGTGCCCGCCGTGGCGTACACGTCGATCATCGGCATGGCATGAGTCCTTTCTGCGCTTACGTGAGCGGGCGCGCGCGCCGCCGGCGGCTGTGGCTACGTTCATGCGCACCAGCATCTGGCGGCGCATCGGGGCTGAGGTATCCGCAACATGACTGCACTTAGCAGACGGCCAGGCTGACGGGGTCGGCCGTGCGGTCGGCAGAGCGCTACGTCATGGCGTACGTCATTGCCGGGGCAGATTTCGGTCATCTGGCGCACGCGACCGGGGGCCAGTCGCTCCTACGTTGGCTGTGTCCGCAGCTACCATACGAGAGGAAGACGGACATGAGCGAGTCAGCGAACACGCCCACGGTGGTCCTGGTTCACGGCGGCTTTGCCGACGCCTCGTTCTGGGTGCCAGTAATCAAGGACCTGCAAGCGCACGACCTGCCGGTGCTGGCGCCGCCGAACCCGCTCCGCGGGCTGGCGCATGACGCCGAGTACATCGCGAGCTACGCCAGCCAGATCGACGGCCCGGTGCTCCTGGTCGGCCACTCCTACGGCGGAGCAGTGATCTCGGTCGCGGGGGCGAGCACTCCCAACGCGGTCGGGCTGGTCTTCGTCGCGGCATTCGCCCTTGATGAGGGCGAGTCCTTCGCCGAGATCTTCGCCCAGTTCGGCGACACCCCGCTCCCGTCGGCGGTGCGGCCGGGCACCTACCCGCTCCCGGACGGCGAGACCGCGGTCGAGCTCACCATTCGGCCTGAGCTCTACCGTCCGGCGTTCGCCGCCGACCTGCCGAGCGAGGAGACAGCGGTCCTGGCCGTCAGCCAGCGTCCGTTCGCCGCGATCTTCGACGATCGCGCGCAGGCGGCGGCGTGGAAGACGCTGCCGTCATGGGCGGTCGTGGTCACGTCGGACAAGGCCATCCCGCCCGATGGCGAGCGCCACATGGCGAAGCGGGCCGGCGCACAGATCATCGAGGTCGACGCTTCGCACTCGATCGCGCTCTCGCAGCCGGCTGCGGTGGCCGAGCTGATCCGCACCGCGGTCGTCGCGACGTCGGCGGCCCCGAGTGTCGCCTAGCTGCAGCGGCCCGGACTCCGCGCAGGGTACCCCGTGCTCGGCAGGAGCACGGGGTACTTTCCCGGTCTGAAGCAGATATCGACGTGCTGTCTGCCGGGTGGGAAAATGCCACTCGATGCTGCCCCTTTCGGAGAGCCGGCTGCCGCTATTCGGCCGGGAAGCCGAGCTCGAACTCCTCACCGGCCTGCTCGACGCGGTCCAGCGGTCCGGTGCGGCGCTCGTGCTGCGCGGGGAACCTGGCATCGGCAAGTCCCGCCTGCTCGCCGAGGCGATGTCGCTCGCCGGGCAGCGGAACATGAGCGTGCTGGCGACACGGGGAGTGCAGTCCGAGGCACGGCTCGCGTTCGCGGGCGTGCAGCAACTGCTGCGTCCGGCGCGTTCGCATGCGGCCGGTCTCTCGCCAGCGCACCGGTCCGTGCTCGACGCGGCCCTCGGTATCGGCGATGAGCACCCGCCCGAGCATTTCCGTATCGCTCTGGCGGTCCTTGATCTGTTGTCCGAGGCGGCAGCTAGCCGGCCGCTGCTCCTGATCGCGGAGGACGCCCACTGGCTCGACCAGCCGTCCGTAGATGTCCTCAGCTTCGTCGCGCGCCGGCTCGAATCGGAGCCGATCGTCCTGCTGGCGGCGGCCCGGGATGGCTACCCGGCCGTGTTCCGCGCCGGCGAGCTTCCTGAGCTCCGGCTTCGGCCACTTGACCCGGCGTCATCGGCGCGCCTGCTGGAGCAGAGCACCGATACTCTCTCGTCGGCTGAGCGCGGCCGGGTTCTGCGCGAGGCCGCCGGGAACCCGCTCGCCTTGGTCGAGCTGCCCTCGATCGCCCGCCGTCTCGAGGACGAGCACTCGATGCCGGGTCTGGTCCCGCTCACCGAGCGCATGGAGCGCGCGTTCGCGGCCCGCGCCGCCGACCTGCCGCCCGAGGCCCAGCTGCTGCTGCTCGTGGCGGCCCTGAACGACAGCGAGAGTCTCGGGGAGGTGCTGCAGGCAGGGGCTGAGCTAGCCGGGGGACCGGTTGATGTCGCGCTGCTGCAGGCGGCGGCGGATGTGGCGATCATCGAGCTCGGCGAACGGATCTTGCGCTTCCGGCACCCGCTGATGCGCTCAGCGGTCAGCCAGGCAGCGCCGATCGAGCGTCGGCGGCGCGCCCACGAAGCCCTCGCGGAGGTGCTGTCAGGCCAGCCCGACCGCGGCGTCTGGCATCGAGCTGCCCTGATCAGCGGCCAGCACGAATCGATCGCCGTCGACCTGGATCAGGCCGCAGCCAGGGCCAGCAGGCGCGGCGCGGTCGGCGTGGCGGTGCTGGCTCTGCGGCGGGCAGCCGATCTGAGCGCTCAGGAGAAACGCCTCCCGCGTCTGCTGGCTGCGGCCGCGCTGGCCTTCGAGCTCGGGCAGATCGAGGTGGTGACGGCGTTGCTGCGGGAGGCAGAGCGGCTCAATCCGGGGCCGGTCGAGCGGGCGCGCATCACCTAGATCGACGTTGCGGTCAACACGGTCGTGCACATACGCCCGCTCGGAGGAACGCGGCCCGCCCGGTCGATGATCGAGATAGCGGAAGAGGCGGGGCGGGCGGGCGACCGGGATCTGCACATCGAACTGCTGTGGCTCGCCGCCCTCCGGGCGTCCTGGTTCGGCATGGACCACGACACGAGCATGGTCCTGCTCGAGGCCGTCAAGCGCGCCGGCCCGCCGGACCCGGCCGACCCGCGCCTGTTCATCACGTACGTCTACGCTGATCCGTTCTCGCTGCCCGCGGCGTCGATGGACAAGCTCCGCGCGATGGTCGCTGACCGCGCCTTCAACCATCGGGCCGCGCTGTTGCTTGGCCCGGCCGCGTTCAATGCCGGCGCGTTCGATCTCGTGGACGTCTTGGTGCGAGAGGCGGCCGACCTCCTGCGCGAAGGAGGGCGGCTTGGCTACCTGCCGCGCATGCTCACTGTTCTCGGGATCGTGTCGGCCCGGCTGGCCGACTGGAACACGGCGATCCCGGCGGCGGAGGAGGCGCGAAGACTGGCGGCAGAGATCGGTGCGCCGCAATGGGCAGGCGGGGGCGATGCCGTCGACTGCCTGATCGCGGGAATGCGCGGCGACGCGGACGCGGCCGAACGCGCCGCCGCGCGCGCGGAGCAGATCGGCGTCCTGTCGCAAGCAAACGTCGTTTCGGCGCTCACGTTGCCAGGGCGCGTCCTGGCCGCCCTCGGTGCATCGCGCCATGCCGAAGCGTTCCAGATCGCCGAGCGGCTCTTTGATCCCGCCGACCCCGCGTATCACCCTGTGATGCGGTGCTGGCTCATCGGCGACCTCGCCGAAGCGGCCGCGAACATCGGCCGGCGTGATCACGGCCTCGCCCGGGTGGCCGAGGTCGAAGCCGCGGTGGGAGAACAGCCGGAGACGTGGGTTGCGCTCGAGCTTCGGTACGCCCGCGCGATTCTCGCGACGGACCCCGGGATCGCTGCGGCCCGCTTCGAGGATGCGCTGTCGGCAGACCTGGCCCGGTGGCCGTTCGACCGCGCGCGTTCTCTGCTTGCCTACGGCCGGTGGCTGCGTCGCGAACGCCGCATTGCCGAATCCAGGGATCCACTGCGTGCCGCACGGGACCTCCTCGACACGCTCGGCTGTGCCGCGTGGGGAGACCAGGCGCGGCGGGAGCTGCGGGCGTCCGGCGAATCGAGCCGTCGCCGCGATCTGTCGCTGCGCGACGAGCTGACCGCCCAGGAACTGCAGATCGCCCAGCTTGCCGCGGAGGGGCTGTCCAACCGGGAGATCGGGCAGAAGCTATTCGTCTCACCGCGGACGGTGAGCACGCACCTCTACCGCATCTATCCCAAGCTCGGAATCACCGCGCGAAGCCAGCTCGCCGTGGCTCTATCGGAAACCCCGTAATCTGCCGTCGCGCTACTTTTGCCCAGCGCGGCCGGGATCACCATGTAGGGCCTGATCATCCGGTCCTGACCGGCCGAGGTCCTGCATGCCTGAAGCAGCCGCCGGCAGGATGGCCTTCTCGGTCGTCAGGATGCGCTCCCGGGGCGGGGGCGCTACCGGATCTGCCGTGGCACCAACCGCTCCTGCATAGAGCATCCGGACCGATCCCTCCTGCTATCGTCGCACGGATCGGACGCGGCATTTCCCTGCTGGTCAGCGTGCTCTGCTCACCGCTGGGAGGAGTGCGCGGATGGATCGGGTGCCAGCATGCCGGAAGTGCCTGTGACCATTGTGAGCATCGGGTCATGCCCTGAGCGGACCCCGGGAGATCAAAAGCTAAGAAGAGCGACAACGTTGATGCCGACTCGCATGCCGGGCGTGAGGATGGTGATGTCCGATGCAGGCGCGGCGGCGCGGGAGGCGGAATGACACAGGTGGCAGTGCTCGGTACCGGGATCATGGGATCGGCCATGGCGCGCAACCTTCTCGAGGCAGGGCTGATGGTCGCCGTGTGGGACCGTTCGCCAGCGGCGACAGCCGGGCTGGCGCGGGACGGTGCCCGGGCGGCTGGATCGCCTGCGGAAGCAGTGCGGGACGCGAGCGTGGCGATCACGACGCTGCCCACCGCGGCCGTCGTGGAGTCGGTGATGTTCGGGGACCACGTCGCGGAAGCGTTCGCGCCGGGAGCGGTGTGGGCGCAGATGGGCACGATCGGCGTGGAGGCGACGGAGCAGACCGGCGCGCGGCTCGCGGAAATCCGTCCCGACCTGCTGTTTGTCGATGCCCCGGTGTCCGGCAGCAAGGGGCCCGCCGAGCAGGGGCAGCTGCTCATTCTGGCGTCCGGGCCGGATGCCGCGAGGGAGCCGCTCAGCGAGCCGTTCGCGGCGATCGGGCGGAACACGGTCTGGCTCGGCGCGGCGGGCCAGGGCAGCCGGCTGAAGCTGGTGGTCAACGCCTATATGTCCACGCTGATCGAAGGGGTCGCCGAGGCGGTGGAACTGGCCCGGCGGCTGGGCATCGACGTGGCCGCCCTCGACGCTGCCATCGAGGGCGGCCCGCTGGACGCACCCATCGCAGACGCCAAGCTGCACAAGATCGCCAGCGGTGATTACGCGCCCGACTGGCCCTGGACGCCGGCGGCGGGTCCGGGCTGCCGCTGCTGGCCGCGCTGTCCCGTCAGTGGCATGCCGTCGTGGACGCCGGTCATGGACGCGAAGACGTCAGCGTTGCCCGCCTGGGGCTTAGCGAGAACCACACTGGGTGAGCATGCGGCCGAGACTCGCCTCCGGCCTGAACGATAAATCCACGGCCAAGTCAGTTAACCGGTCTCATTCGGTTTACCGCTAGCTAGACGAAATGCACCTCGGCGTGGTTCGGCTCGTGGTCGACGAGATGGTCGCAGGTCGGGCAGTACCAGCGGGGCTCGATCGGGGTGCCGCACGCGGGGTGCCGGGGCGCCTGCGCCGGGTCGGCATGCCCGGCCCCCCAGTGCGCCAGCAGGCGGAGCGCCCCCGCCAGTTCCTGGCCCTCGGCCGTCAGCTGGTAGGCGGCGCGGGGCGGCCGCTCGGAGTAAGGCCGGGCCACCAGCAGGCCGTCCCGTTCGAGCCGCTTGAGCCGGTCGGACAGGATGTTCGCCGCGATACCGGGAACCTGGTCGAGCAGGTCGTTGAACCGGCGCGGCCCCGGGAGCAGCGCCTCCACCACCAGCAGGGTCCAACGGTCACCCACCCTGGCCAGCGCCTCGGCCAGCGGTGAGGAGGCAGTTTCGCTCTGGGCCATTTCGCTCTGGGCCATAAAGACGATCGTAGCCGCCGCGTTGACATCGCCATAGTTAGTAGTAACTTGCAAGTTACTACTAACAAGAAGGAACGGACGGCAAATGACGATCTTCGACGAGATCCAGGCCAGCATCGCGCGGCTGGCGGAGAACTCCGGCCCCTCGGTAGCCGGCATCGGGCAGCGGTGGGGCATCGGCTCGGGCATCGTGCTCGGCGCGGGGCGGGTGCTGACCAACGCGCACAACGTACGCGGCAGCCAGGCGACGGTCACCTTCGCCGGCGGGCGCACCGCCGAGGGGACCGTGACCGGGCACGACCTCGACGGCGACCTCGCCGTCATCGAGGCCGACACCGGCCAGGCCGCCGCGCTGCCGTGGGCCACCGCGGCACCCGCCATCGGGATGCCCGTCTTCGCCCTGGCTAACCCGGGCGGGCGCGGGCTGCGGGTGACGTTCGGGACCGTCTCCGGCATCGACCGGACCTTCCGCGGCCCTCGCGGCCTGCGCATCACCGGCAGCCTGGAGCACACCGCCCCGCTGCTGCCCGGCTCCTCGGGCGGCCCCGTCCTCGACGCGCAGGGACAGCTGCTCGGGATCAACACGAACCGCCTCGGCGAGGGCTTCTACCTGGCCATACCCGCCGACGAGACGCTGCGCGGAAGGGTCGACGCGCTCGCCCGCGGCGAATCCGTCAGGCCGCCGCAGCTTGGCATCGCGATCACTCCCGGCCACGTGGCCAGGCGGCTGCGGCGCGCTGTGGGCCTGCCCGACACCGAGGGCCTGCTCATCCGCGGGGTAGCCGAAGACAGCCCGGCCGCGCGCGCGGGCCTGGCATCCGGCGACCTGATCGTGGCGGCCGCCGGCCAGCCGGTCCGCACCGTCGAAGACTTGTCCGGCGCGCTCCAAGCGGCCGGCGAGACTATCGACCTGAACGTCCTGCGCGGCACCGACGAACGAAGCATCCAAGTGGCCCTCGGCCAGAACAGCCAGCCGGACGGGGAAGCCTAGGCAGCCCCGGCTACGCCGGGCACCGGCCCGGCGCGCCAGTAGGGACGCCATGAGCCGAACGGGCGGGAGGTTGCCGTAATACGCCGTGTTACAGTGAAGCATGGCGAACATCCGGTTCTCGATCTCGACGGACCCGGCTATCCAAAGGGCGATCAAAGCGCATGCGGAGGCCGCCGGGCTGGACGTGTCGGCGTACATGGTCGCTGCCGCCATCGCGCAGATGGCGGCCGATGACGCCGCATCTGCGGTGTTCACTCCTCTGGATGCGGAGAATGCCTCTGCGCTGGCGGAAGCGGCGGAGATCAGCCCGTCGCCACTGCCGGCGTTCGAGGACCTCACCGCCGAGGAACAGCACCTCGTGCTCCGGGTCATGCGCTCGGCGCTGGGAACCGGCGGGACCGGCGAGGCTGGGGTCGCGTGACCACCCGGACGGTGGTCTATGACTCGGGCATGCTCGTGGCGCTCCTGCGTGGGAAGCCCGCCTCGGTCGTGCTGCACCATGCCCTCCGCGCCGCGGCGCACCGGCCCATCGTCATCGGCCCTGTCCTCGCCCAGTGCTGGCGGCCCGACCCTAAGACGGTCCACGCGTTCAGCCAGTACCTGAAAGACTTCACTGTTCCGCAGGCGCGGGACTCCGCGACGCCGATCCGGGCAACCGATGCCATTGGAGGCTGTGTGGCGTGCGCGCGGACGGCCAGCCTGGACACATACAAGCGGGCGGCGGCCATGCTCGGCAAGGCTCTGCTGCCCCTGAAGAAGCGTCCCGACGCCGTGGCCGCCCTCGTCGTCGTGACCGCCGCCCTTCATGGGCCAGCGCAGATCCTCACCAGCGACCCAGAAGACATCCGCGCCTACACGGCCACCCTTGATCACGCGGATATCATCACCGAGACCATCTGACGCCATCTGGGTTGTCTTGATGCCGGTCCGTCGGCTGGTCGCGCCGCGTGACGAGGGCCGCGGGCTTCGATGCTCATGCGCGAACGGCGTCGGCAGAGCCTGGCGAGGGCAGCCCCTCCACGCCGACCATCCGTGCATAACTGACCTCGTCGCGCAGCGCGTGGAGGCCCTGATACGCGGGGCTGTGGTAGAAGCCCTCGAAAGCCTCCCGCGAGGGGAACTCCAGCAGCACGAGCCGGTACGGCGACCAGTCGCCCTCATACACGGTGTGCGGCCCGCCGCGCGCCAGGTACTTGCCGCCCGCTGCTTCGATCTGGGGTAGGACGCGCGCCATGTACTCCCCGTAACGCGGGGCATCACGCACGTCGACGTCGAAGACGACATAGTACGGGGTCGGGGCGGCCTGCCCGGCGGGTCCTGTCTCGGTCATCACGGTCTCCGATCAGTCACAGCCCTGACTGAATATAGGGACTGTCTGGTGTGGCTGTACTAACCGGCCATGGGGCCATGGTTGGCGAGATCGCCGGACTGCCGGCTCGTCAGCTTCTGCCGTCTGGCCTCCTTTAGCCGGGGACTGGACAGCTGACCGTGCAGGTTCGGATCACTGGAGGATCGCGTGGCTTACGATGAGGACCTGGCCGGCCGGGTGCGGGAAGTGCTCCAGGCCGTTGAGGCGGTGACCGAACGGCAGATGTTCGGCGGCCTGGCATTCATGCTCGGTGGCCATATGTTCTGCGGGGGAGTGCGGAACACGCTCATGGTCCGGCTCGGGCCCGACGGGGCTGAACGTGCCCTGGGCCAGCCGCATGTGCGGCCGATGGATTTCACCGGGCGGCCGATGAAAGGCATGGTCTTCGTCGAGCCCGGTGGTCTGCATGGTGCAGCGCTGCGGGAATGGGTGACCGCCGGTGCAGCATTCGCCCGCGCGCTGCCGCCCAAGGCCGTCGCTCCGCGTGCCCGCACCCGCCGATGACCTCACTACCTCTGATGCCCACGCTAGCCGACATCAGGTGCTGCCTCCGGGCTTCTCAGCCGCTGCGCAAGCCGCTGGGGTCATTAGACTCCGGCGGCTTGTTTGCTTTCAGATGCTTAAGTAGTTATAGCCGTTTCGGAGCATCCAAGGGCATCGCTGGCATGCTATGAGCAACGTTTAAGAGTCATCTGACTCTATAGATAGTTTACGCAGTTTACGATCTATCCGCCAAGTTGACGGAACTTTACCGCCTACCCCCAAGTCTTTACGTGCAACTTTAACAAAATGGTTGAGGAGGTCCGCGTTAAATCGCCGGTTATCCCTAACCATCAGATAGAACTCCTCGACAACTTCCATAGCTTCCGGCGAGGCGATGAATTGCATTCTTGTATACGAGTCGAATACCTCGTTCGCCGCCGCGTTTATCGTGCGGACTTCTTCCTCGGGTAGTTCAGTCAAGGGGATGTCCGGGAAACCGCCCCCTAGGTTCTCCCACTCCTCTATCAGCGTCAGGAACTCATAGTATTGCTTCCGCTTCTCCTCCATCACGCTTTGAAGCTTAAGAAGACGGGCATTATTGCGTGCCTGTCCCCATGTTCCTATGAGTACGCCCAACAAGGTTCCACCAACGGGAATCGCCAGCTCCCACCATGTCGCCATGCGAGCAGCGTACCGGGAGACGAGCGACAGAGCCCCTACGGCCGCCTCAGAGCCATACGGGAGCATCTCGGCCAGCTCTGCGCTGGCATCCGTCACCATGCCACGGCGGGCAGACGCCTCGGGCCTGTTACGGCCAGATCGGTAGCCGAAAGGAGCTATCGGGAGCTATCCGGAGCCAGTCGGAGATATCTGGAGAGGTCGGAAGCCAGATGAGGAGAGATCAGGAGCTATCAGGAGACAGCGAGAATTTTTTTTATTGGCTCTATGGCAAGGGAAGCGGCTACGCCAGTGGCGACGGCAGCACCAGCTATCATCACCCAGACCAGATAGCCGCATGCAAACGACACGAGCGCGGACATGGCGGTACCGACTGCGGCGAGCAGTCCGACCATGCTCCGGGGCATCGACCCTCCGCGCAGTGAGCTACGTGCATTTAGTCTACCCGGCATAGCAAAGGGAGACAGCCTCGCACAGACACGAGACTGCCTCCCTAGCAAGTGTCGGCAGGGTCAGACGCTAACAAGCGCTTTACCTTCTCAGCGAACCGACGCCATGCATCGGGAGTGAGCCGCAGCATTGCGCCGGTACGGTCCTGTGTATCGCGGACATGCACGCGGTTGCCGTTACCGGCAACCTCTACGCAGTTGCCGCTGTTGTCTCCGCTATAGCTGGACTTGCGCCAGTTCATAATATTGACCATCGTTCTTTCGCCACCTTCATTATCAGTTCTAGTGAAGCCTCACGCGGGAGCGCATAGGAGCGAAGCACGGTAACTCTCCCTCGTGCCTTGGCGACGATATCAGGTTCAGCCGAAGTCTTGCCCGCCGTAAACCCATCTTCGTGGACGACAGTACCGCCTTCTTCGGTGTCCGCTATCGCGACTGCTCCCGTCAATCCCGTATGAACGCCTATCGTTGCCGGTATTACCTGAATCGTTACTCTCGGCTGCTGGCCGATTTCGGCCAGAAAAACAAGCTGGTCGTGCATTACCTCTGCGCTTCCTACGCAACGATGCAAAACCGCTTCGGCAAGCACTACCGAAACCATCGGTGACCGTGGGCGAGATAGTATCTGCTGACGTTCCAGCCGTCCGGCCACACGTGCGTCTACCGTTTCGTCGCTATCTGGATCGGCGGCCAGTATCGCATGAGCGTAGGCTTCTATTTGGAGAATCCCAGCAACGATAACCGGCTCCCAGTAGAACAGGCCGGTAGCGGTTTTCTCATTGTCAACCCAGCTATGAAGGAACTTCGGAAATACCCCGCCATTTCTCTTGACGTATTCTGCCCAGCGTTCGATTAGCCCGCTTTCAATAAGCGCGTTCAGCTCTGGGAATTCTCTCGCGTACGCTTCGGCCACGTCTGGCGACGGTGGACGGTAGCCGGACTCAGCTTTGGCGATAACCGATCGGTCAAACCCGAGCTTGCCCGCTAGCGCTTCCTGGCTGGTGAAGCCAGCGGCCAGACGAGCGCGCCGTAGCTCTTCGCCCAGGAACGCAGCGTCGGTGTCTCTCTCCATCGTGCCCTTGCCCTTCCGAAGGTGCCGGCTGTGCCCGGTGTGTGCCGGTAGGCCGTGCCACGTAGCTAATTGTGCTCCCTGGCTGCCACGGTGGAAAGCGAGATACCGACGCCAGCAGCCGAGAGAAGACCGACGATGCCAGCAACAGACCGGCGGCTACGGCCGCTCTACCCGGTAGAGCAGATGGCCACCTGGGAGCTAGCCGAGTACGCCTCAGACCTTGAGGAAGCCCTAGCGCTGGATACGTTGCCGCCGCTCTACGCGCCGCGTGAGGTATTGCAGGCGCGGCTAGACGCCGTGCTCGCAGAGCAGGCCGACCGCGAGCGCATACGGCACGGGGACGGCTCATGCTGAGGTTGTGCTCGTGCGGCTTCGCTTGTGACGACGATGCCCGATTCAACGGGCACCTATGGCAGCATCCTGGTCATATGGAACGGGACATGAGCCGCTATCTCGTCAGGTCCTCGCTACGCTAAGCCCGCTATGGCGACCGGGCGCATCAGGCGCAGCGGGATGAAAGACAGGTCCCTCCGCAGCTCCGTCGCGGAGGGACCTGTCGCATGTTTGAGCAGGTCAGGTGGTCCCTGTTGCTGTCATTAACTGTCTGCGGTACTGGCCAGGATGACCATGAACTGAGCCACGCTCAGCACCACCATCAGCGCCCAAGACCGGCGCCCGCCGTCGGGCTCGCCCGCTGCCGTCGGCTCCCCTGCGGCGCCAGCCGCTGCGACCCGCTGCGGGCAATGCCGCTTAGCTTATTTTTGATCATGCTGCGGTTCTGACCTTTGCGCTGGTCAGGATGGGATTGGCGAGTTTTATGGTGGCGCGGGCATCGTGGCGGGTGCCGTGCTGGCCGGGTTTCTTGACCGGGTAGTGGT
>WNFX01002272.1_pt1 | contig 19438 bp, 19 predicted proteins | sample 5400111 | NCBI WGS metagenome assembly WNFX01 (sample SAMN13153363, study PRJNA577476) | soil metagenome | isolation source: 40 cm soil or saprolite under grassland replicate 1 | place: USA:California | collected 2016-06-15 | reverse complement strand
TTGGGCCACTCGCAATTGCTCGGTGACTTCATCGAGCCGCTCTAAGGCTTGCCTGAGTTGGGCTTCTAAGAACGCTATCTTCTCTTCTGCTGTCATGTCCGCCAGTATATCAGAAAAGGGCTAATCTGAACAGTTTCGTGCATCGTGAGCCGACCCACGACCCGCTCCAATTCGGCGATCCGCTCTTGCTCCTGGCTGTGCATGGCTTCTTGCTCAAAGAGCAGGGGAGCCCTCTCCAGGAACTCGGTCTTCCAACGGGCCAGTAGTTGCGGGTTGAGTTGATGCTTCCGGCATAACTCCGCTGTACTCTTGGCTCCACTCACCAGGTCAAGGACAACATGCGCTTTGAACTCCGCTGTAAATTTCCGTCGTTGTGCCATTTTGTACCCCCTTCTTGCCGATAGTATACACGCTGGTTTTCACTTTGCCAGCTGTCCCATCCCTGGGGGGCACTACAGGTATGAAAGTATTATCGGCAGATTGGTTGTATATTGTCAGCTTACACGATATAGTGATATTTAAGAAGCGATTCCGTAGTCGTAGTATGCTGGCGACTCGTAAGTGTACACTCACAACTTACCATGAGAAGCAAAAGCAGGATGAGAGAAGAACACCGACAGCTACTTAATGATGTGTTCCTTGCCGTTCGGGGACGCATCTGGGAGTTGGAACGAGTCATCCATCCGGAAGGTCGTCCCCTTACTGCACAACAGCAATGGTCCATTGATGAGATGTTGACGAGCCAACTTGGGCGGGACCTAGCAGATATTATTGCATATGCAGAGGGTTACCAGGATAGTGCCCTCCGCGTCAAGCGTGCTATTGAGCGCGTCTATCGGGCGCTTTTCGGCTCTGTTCTAGATGATGGCTATAGCGTTCTTAAAAACTTCGAGAAGGTGCACCTTGGACAGATCATTAATCAGGCGAGGGTTCGTATGTTCCGGCCAGAAGAGTTGTTGGCTCCGCGCCAGGTGCGAGAGAAGCTGGGAGTAGCCAGGCAAACAGTGTACGACTGGATCGCCGAGGGGAAGCTGATCCCAGTCTATGTGGATGGCAAAATCATGTTTCCCCAGGAACAGGTTGAGCAGTTCCTGACTCACCGCAGGCGTCGGAGAGAATGATCAGACCAAATCAGGAAGCAGGCAATCAGGTAACTTCTTCCCAGCAGAAGATGGATTCTCACATCCAATACATCAGTGAGGCAGCGCTCACCTCTTCTCGCAATTCACTTGAAAGAAGCACCTGTTTGTTTTTTGCCTCCCGTAAACGGTCGATAATCTTCTGCTTGCTCCATCTTTATCTGGCGGACCAGACCCGTATCTCCTAGTCGAGAGGCGATGCGCTCGTCAATCGTCTGCAAGCCGTCATTGTTGCTTGTGATGACAGTTAGCAAACGATTGATGTACCGGTAGTTGAGTAATTGGAAGAGCTTTTCGACTGCCCAGGAGGTAGAATACTGGGCCCCGAGATCATCGATGACGAGCAATTCAGCCTCGCGCATGTTTGTAAAAAGTTCATCATATGCGATAGTTGACAGAGGAGCGAAAGTGGCACGAAGATGGTCAAGCAGATCAGGCGCTGTCGTGAACAGTACGGTCATCCCCCGGTCAAGGCACTCGTTAGCGATTGCGGCGGCTAAATGTGTTTTCCCAGTCCCAGATTTAGCAGCAAGTAATAACCAGCCATCGGGGTCCCGAGCAAAGTCCTTTGCAGCTTTATACGCTTCCTGCACACCCGGAACGAATTTGTTGAAATTCGCTAGGCGCTTGTCACGCAAATTATGCAACTGGGACAGGTTGTAGAGTTGTTCGCGCCTTTTCTCGGCCAGTTCCTTTTCTTTACAGATGCAGGGAATAGGTTTGCCAAATTGGGGATGGCCAATGGGAACATCAGCACGAAGATATCCAGCACCTTTACACTTTGGACAGATACCTTCAGGAGTTGCTTTTGGGATTCCTTCACTCACCGAGCGCTTGTACCTGGGCATGATGATGCTCCCATTCTTGGAATGAGGCAAAAACGCAATCCTTTGGTCCAATGGTAACCTCAACGATATATGCTGCTCCTTCTGCATGAGTCACCTTCCGAAGGCCCTTTACATGGGCATAGTGAGCCTCCTTGGAGATACGAATTGCAAGTGCATCAGCAGTTGCCTTATCCATATGTGTTCCTCTTATTGGCTTGAGAGGAGTTGATTCGTCAGCCTCCCGGGAAGAATGTCGATTTCGAGATCCTGGGGGTCTGAGTGAGGTTTTCACTATCGCCTCGACTTCGTCGTAGGGTCGATGTATACAGCGGGCGACCAGATCAGCAAACCGATCTGGAATACTCTTTGGCAGATACTCCTGGCAGCATCTGGTGAAGTAGCCGCCGGGCTTTTTGAGCAAACCTTTTCCTTGCGGATAATGCTTACGCTCCAGAGTGGCGATCAGAGCGGCCATGCGGATGGGTGGTGGATAGCCTCTGATGAGAGTGATATATCCTCCCAGGTTACCCTCATCTGCCTTTCCCTCGAGGAATATGGCGAGTTCTCGCGCCTGGGAGACGACGATGGGGTGGGGCAGAGGGGAATCTACCGGCATCATAGCCTGTTGGTTGTTAGCGGACGGATCGGTAATGGAATCGGGTAGAGATCTGATAGATATATTTTTATTATTCCCGATTCCGTTACCGTTAGACGGCTTGCCTGCCGGAGAATCTACCATAACAGGTAGATTCGTGGGTGCCGAGATAGCAGCCGCAGGAAGGTCGGCAGGGGTGATGATAGTATCCTGAGCAGACCTCTTGAGAGCATCGGCATGCAAGAATCTACCTACACTGTGTCTCGGGGTAGATTCACAGGACACAGAATCCACCCTGGGATGATCATTGGGTAGATTCTGCCTTACTTGTTTGACGCTCTTCTGTCTTTGAGGCTGGAGGACAGTAGATTCTTCAAGTTGCTGGATACCTTCTTCGGAATCTTCCTGATCTTTCAAGGGAGGAGGCGAATCCTCCCTTTTTGCTACTGGTAAGCTAGCATGGACTCTCTCTGCAGGAAGGAAGTGGGCAATGCTGGCCGCGATATGCAGTGCCATCTGTCGGCTATTCTCCTGCGCGATAGGGTCAGACAAAGCTTGCTGGATAGTGTCAACCAGTTCAGAGGGGATGGCTGTTTGGTTTACCGGCAGCTGTTGGACATCGCTCTCTAACATGACCTGGAGACGCTCGATGACCGACTTAAGCAATTTCCCCAGTTTTGGACGATGGCTGCGGTATCGCTCTCTGAGCTGCTTCACTGTGTCCAGTGCCCCAGCGGGAGGATGATACGAGTGCAGCGGAATGATCAGCATCAACTGACCTTCCAGCTTTTGCGTAAATACGAGGCCAAGTGCCTCGAAGATTAGGGTGTACTTATGTGTAGTATCATACGCCAGATGCAAACGCTGCCGGAGATCCTCGTATCCCTTAGCATAGACGGTAGCAGCATCTCCCCTGACTTCCCCGTAGATGGTAGAAAGTTCAACCTGTTCGACCTGCGCAAGTGTGAGCAAGCCAACAAGGTAACGTAGCGCACGGCTGTGTGCTGGAAACACAATCTGCACGAAGCGAAGTATCGATGGGAGCTGCTTATAGGCAGTGCCATCTTCTACAGCAGGAAACTGTGCTGCCTCTATAGATGGCTGTGCTATCGATTGTATTCTCATGAGGTGTTTACCTGCCTTTCAAGTCTTGTTTTCAAACTGGTTCATCTTGCCAGTTGCCTTGTTCCTTTCACTGGTAGGCCAGCACTCTATCACTCTGCACTTTCTGAGAGCCCAATGCCAATGCCTAACGCCTCTAGATCGTCACCTATCGATCTATCGAACATTACTCCGTCACCCGACATAGTTTGCGGTGATGGCATTTCGTGTTGAGGGAATGAAAGGGAAACTCTGCTAGTACTGGTGCTCATGGTACCCTGGTAGGGATGTTGGCCTTGCTCCAGTAGGAAGTCAATAGCAGAGCTCAGGTGCCGCCGCAGTGCTTTGGCGAGATCGGTTGCTTGCAGTCCTCCGTAGGTTCCGGCCTGATCGGGCGCTATCTTGGTGAGTTCCACAAAGAGGCCGCTGGCAAGAGCCAACCGAAACACTGCATTGACCGATAAGCCGGTTTGAACGCTCGTGGCACGAGCGAGTCGTAGGATATCAGGGGGAATATTACGGAGCGACATGGGATTAGTCATCGCTATTACCTCGGCTGTGTTGCGGATGGATTCATGCGTTCCAACAATTTCTGTGCGGTCGTTTGTGCAAGTATGTAGCCCCCAATGGCATTAAGTACAGAGGCCAGCTCTCTGGGAACGATGAGAAAACTCTGAGGATCGCGTTTGATACTCACTAGCTTGTAAAGGCTCCCCGCCAGAAGGATGGCACCCCCGCCTGTAAACGTTAAAAAGCTCTGACCTTCCTGGAGTAACGGCAACATCTGTGTAAAGAGATTCTGTGAGCGGGCCTCAATGACATCTGCGACAATGTCATCGACCCGTGTTCGTCGGCCTCCTAACAGTGACGAAGCCACTGATAAGCACCTGCTGCGCTTCTGCATCGGACAAATGGATGCCGGGGTGTCGGGCGCGAATGGTCTCGCGAGCTGCACGCGCTATGGTGATCGTTCCATCGCCGAGCAATGAAGCGGACATCCGCAACTTTGCTCTACCTGCAACCTGATGAAGGATATCCACTTCGCAGCTATGGAACTGACCTCCCCCTATATCGAGGGTCACATGTTTGACTATATCCGTCTCGATCGGCGTGCCATCAAGCGTGTAGTACCAGGCAGCGAACGAGGCAAAGCTCTGCGGGTAGGGACTGATTTCCACCAGACGCAGGATCCAAGTAGTCACCTGTCCTTGATCATCAGTGCGACGTACTTTAACCGCAGTGTTGAAGATTGAGCGAAGTGCTCGGCTTACGGTCTCTTTCGGGCCTCTCAAGGTGATCTCTTCATTAGGGATGCCGAGACCGATGTAAAGATCATGCTCCCCTTGAAATTCGCTGGGGTGGCTTCCATATCCTGCTTCTATCAGCAATTCGACCATGAAAGCAAATAGAAAGTGCTGGTAGCGTTCATCGGGAAGCCGTTCTTCCGTGAAGCCGATAGGCAGGCTCTCAGCTCTCTGGGTGAAGACGGCATCAGCCCCAACCCAGAATGGTTCGGAATCATTCACCTGCCAGGTCGTAACCCCTTCTCCTGCACGAATGGTCTTGGCTGGGGCATAGGCAGTCACAAGCCGTCTGGTGCGGATAAAGGGATCACGCACATGGAGCATTGCTCCCTTTAAGGCGTCATTGCCATTGTCTACAGATACGACTTTCGCCGAAGTTAAAACTCTTTTACCCATCTGTCCATCCCACCGTTGAATGGGTACCTGGCGAACCAATTCTTTTCCCGAAGTACTCACAAGAGGCTGGTGCTCATAGATGTGAGCAAGGATCGAACTGGGATGAATATTGATGCTTGTACTCATAAATTCTCCTCGAGTAGTCGAAATAACTACAAGTGACGACAACAATCACGAAAAGCTTGTATTTTGCCGGACATTACCCCGCACACAGGGAGTGTGTGTAATCGAATTGACTACAACTGGTTACACAGAGTATGTTGTCGGCGAAATGCAGCCATCTCACTATCGGAGGGCTTCATTCAGCCTGACCACGGCATCTTTTTGCATAGTAGGTAACACATGCGAGTAGATATCCATCGTCATGCTGATCTGGTTGTGTCCTAGGATCTCCTGGACCACTTTGGGATGGATGCTCATACTCAGGAGAATGGTTGCCGCACTATGCCGCAAATCGTGAAAGCGGATGTCAGGTAGGCCAGCCATCTTGAGTAAAGTTTTGAACCTGTCTACGACCTTCGATGGATTGAGCGGAGTTCCCAGCGACGTACAAAACACAAGGTCCCGATCTTGCCATGCTTCCCCTGCTTGCAGCTTCGCCTCCAATTGTTTCACCCGATGTTGCTTGAGGATCTCGACTGTCAGAGTGGCAAGCAAAATACTCCTACGGCTTTTCTCTGTTTTCGGCTCCGCTTCGATGTACCTATTCCCTGATGCACGGGTAAAGATACGTCGGATCTGGAGCATGCTGGTTGAAAAGTTGATATCCTGCCACTTGAGGGCAAGCAGCTCGCCTCGGCGCATGCCTGTCGTGAGGGCAAGCACGATGAGCGCTTCCAAAGGATGCCCTTTTGCAGCAGTCAACAACTGTTGTGCCTGCTCCATGGTCAAAGGGCGTATCTCGTAATTGTTTCTCCGCGGCGCTGAGACAGCATCACAGGCATTACGCGCAACAAGATTCCACTTCAGCGCGTCCACCAGAGCTTTATGCAACATGGCGTGCAGAGTGTTCACCGTCGTTGGCGACAAACCCTCCTTGAGCTTCTGTGTATAGAGTGACTGTATTTGCTGTGGTGTGAGCTTTTGCAGGGGGATACGTCCGATCACCGGTATGAGGTGCAGACGCACGAACTGTTCGTATCGCTCATACGTGCGTAGGCGTACGCTTGGTTGGTGATTCTCCAACCACTGGCTTAAGTACTGAGCTACCGTCTGCTGCCGTGTGGTGACGAGTGTTCCTTGTTGCTGCTCATGCAATACAACCTTTAACTGCTCCTGCACCTCTTTGCGGGTTCGGCCATAGTAGGTTTTACGTCTGTGATTTTCGAACGTGATACTAGCTGCCCATCGCCCATCCTTGCGCTGGTAGATGGAGCCTTCCCCGTGTCCTCGACGTGCCATAGTAGTATCTCTCTCTTTCTCATGTCAGCGTCCCGAGAACTTGCTTCCAGAGGGATGAATCCTCTGGTAAAGCGAATCTCGATCAGCCGAGACATACTTACGGATTCTGCCTTTCGCGTTGCTCCAGCCAATGCTGAAGCGCTACCCTTGATATTCTTCTAGCCCTGCCAAATTTTTGGACTGGGAGACCCTCCGTATAGATGAGGTTATAAATGGTATTACGTCCCAGTCCTAGAAGCTTGCAGACCTGTGGGATAGTCAGCAGCAGCGATTCCGGAGTTACTTCGTTCTGCTGTTCCATAGGTTCTCCCTTCCTCATAGAGAGCATCCTCTCTTTCAATTCACTGATCATATCCGCTTCTGTTTACTATTGTCACCGGCTGTTTGTTCATGGTTGCCCTCCTCAAAAATAATTATACAAAGAAAAAACGATTTTACAACAACGTTCGTCTATAGAAAATTAACATTTGTTAATCATTATTAACGTAACCATCATTTATATAATACATGACCTAATATAAACTTATGCTTGTATCCACTTATTATCAATATTTTCATAGACCTGATGATACAAAGTCTCCAATACCTCATCTATGATTTTGAGCTAAACCATCGATACTTAGGTGGATACCCTCCAGAAACAACGTGACCCAAACTGAGGCGATGCTGGCGTTCGCGGAGATGTTGATGTGATCCCTGCTGATTGCGAAGTCAGCATAGGGATACACAAGTCGCTCAATTTCTTCTCGATACTAGGTGGTGCGCTGGGGATAAAGTTCACATCGGGTCGACTTATCTCGCCACCGTGCAAAGAGCACTGCTCCCTTTGCACAGCATTGGCAGCATGTAATGCGTTCTGGAGATACCCCTTCGCACCACTTTGGACTAAAATGAATGGAAGTCACGATGTGGTATCCATCAACAGGTAATAGAGTGCAGGGCTAAAGGCGGCAAGTACATCGGAGGAGACTGCGCACCACCCTCCGATTTACCAGCAGAAGTGATTTCCTCCCCGAGAGGGAGTATCATCTGCGCTAGTGGTTTGCGCCAAATAACTATAGAGACCTGTTTAGGCTCTCGCTGTTCTTGTTATGGCCTAGATCCCTTCTTGTTGAACAAAACGACGTGCCCGACGAATAGCTCGTTGTTGATCAAGCCAGGCATCATGTTCTGGACAAATTGTCGAAGACCAATGCGCCGGATAGGGCTGGCCTGGATAGAGGTGGGGCCAGCACCATGCACATCCTTCTAAAGGAGCAAGGACAGGTGGTATCTCACCCGGAGGTATCGGTTGTGTACAAGGAAGTGGCGTCTGTGTCCCGCGTTTCAGTTGGGTGTCGGCGGTGCTGGTGGGAAGCGCTGTCTTCGTGAGCGGTGGTCGGTTGTGTGGTACATGGTTAGTCCGCATAAAAGTATGTCTCCTTCTTCTCCAGCAGACTCGCCATGTGGTAGCAGTGGAGCACGGCGGGTCTCCCGCTGCGGCTAGGCTGATCGATTTCGAGACTGAGCAGCCTAGCCGGCGCTGTTTCCAGGGGCGCACTACAAGACCGAGCTACAGGTTCTATTATGTGAGTGCTGGCCAGTGTTCTGTGAGGGGTGAAAGACTGCACGCTTCGGCAAGAAAGCAGCTCACTCGTCATCCTCCCTTCCCCATGCGGTTGCCGCTGCTGAAGCGCGTGACTGAAGGTCATTTGCTGCGGCTAGATTGTGCGTCTGTTCGAGGGCATTGGCAGATGGCCTGGCAGTCTGTGTAGCTGGGACAAAGCCGCCTCCTACCGAGAGCCTGTACCAATCGGCGATGCGAACTGCGCACAGTTGCGGGATTGATACACCCGTCTCTTTCGCATCTGCCCTCAGCGCCTGGTACGTTTCAGAGTCAATGGGAATGCCGACCGTGAAGTAGGCATTTTTGGTCCTGTCCCTTGCCATAGTGACCCCCGTCCCATACCTACGCTACTGTTCGCAAGCGTTGAGAAAGCTCGTGCGACAGAGCTGCGTAGCCGATAGCATTGGCGAGTTCCGGTCGTTGCGGTACAACCAGATGTGGGACGCGTGCCTTGAGTGGCTCGGCAAAGTAATAAGCCCCACCGCCAACGAGCAGCACCACGGCGATGTCGCTCCCAACTGCGCCCGACTCCGAGGTGTTCCAGACCGTCCCAACGAAGCTGGTGATCTCGTTGCCGACGCTCGCCAGCGCTGCTTCTATCCAGTGGCGCAGTTCATATTCGTTGACCTGCACGCCGTTCGCATGAATGGCGGGGTAGGTCCGTTTGTTCACGTGGGCGTGCAGGAGTTCGCGCGTTTCGCCCGGCTTGAGCGGACGGTGGTATTTTGCCTGAAAGCGGCTGCTCAGCATGTCGGCTGCGATCTCGACACCCAGTTCTTTGCCCTTGCACAGGTGCAGGATCGGGCTTTGCCCCTCGGCCACGAACAGGTCGGTGGTGCGCCCGCCTGGATCTATGCAGCCTTGCATAATCTCGCCATTTGCGCCGTGGGCGATGATTGCTCCCGCACCTTCCATGATGATTTTCATCACACGCACCACGGCCAAGCGATGCACTCCGTTCAAAGTGAATCGGTGCTCGCCTTCCAGGGCCTGTTTGACCTTCTTGCGGATGTCCGCATTGACAAAGGTCTCGACTGGCAGGCCGGTGACGATATTGAGGTGATACTCCGGGTGCGGGATGAGTGACCCGGATGCGGAGAGCAGGAGGTGTAAGGAGCGTGGGCTCCAATAGCGGCTGATATCGCCACGAGCGGCTGTGGCAGTCCGTGATTGCTTGAGTGCCAACTCGCCAAGAAACAGCTCACCGCCGTTATACTCCAGGACATACTCTCCCTTTTTGAGCGCCTCGGTGAGGCTGTCTGTGTAACTGTCGCTGATGGCACTACGTTTCTGCGCCAGGTCGTGCAACGATCCCAGAGCTGTGGCGCTCGGCAACGTGATGGCACGCTGGATACCGCGATCGAATAGCACGCCGCAGGTCTCGGCGTTTCCAAAATCATGCCCATAGGCGTAGACTGGTAGCATAGTTAGTTTCCCTTTCTGTGAATGCTGTAAAGGTACCGCACGGGTGATGCACATGTGCCTGCCGAGAGAAGACGGCTGGAAAGGTATCAAGCACATGCGCATCACTTGTGCGGAAGAAAGTAGTGATATGGCCGCCAGGGCAGTTCAGGTGATGCACGTGTGCTACCCATGTGCGGTTCCTTGTGCCTGGTTCGGCCATTCCGGTTTGTCATCCGGTTGGTTCTCTGATAGCGTGTGTGTCTGTGAGTGTTTGTGTGCCTGCTGGGAGTGCGCTGCGCTCACCAACAATACAAACCCACACAAACAGACAAACACATACACCTCACGAGGTCGTTCAAATCGCTGTCCGTTTCTGGCGCGTAATCAGACCCTTGGCATCGAGCTGGCAGATGAGCCGGTAGGCCTCGTCGTTAGAGATGCGCTCCTGCTCGGTACTGAGCGCAGCAGCCAGGGCACGCACGCTTTGGTGCCCTGCCTTCCATACCTCCAGGGCGCGCTCCAGTTTCGTGCTAGGACGACTGTGCATCACCCGGGTATCTCGTGCTAACGAAGAGCATGTTTCCGTGGTCGTTGCGCTTCCAGGAGTCGTTGCTGTGTTGACAAAGGTGGGAGCAACCTGTTCGATGGGCCGAACTTTTCGAACATGCGACCTGAGCTGGTTGAGTCCTGGTGTATGCGCCAGGTGCGGGCTGTGCCGCGCTCGCATCATCATCTGAAAGCCCAGTACGCCAGGCGAGAAAACAAAACACTCGCCAGGTTTCAGCGCCTGCACGGCCTCACCATCCAGGCCAAGCGCCTTATACCGCGCTATATCGACCTGTTCGGTCTGCCGGAAGAGGAATTTCCAGGTACTCTGCAGCGCCCGCTTGTCCAGTTCCACGATGCGCTGGGTGGTGAGCGCCAGTCCCAGGCCGCGCTTGCCGCCGCGCCGGACCATGGTTCCGAAGAAGGCCCTTTGCAACTCAGTGAGGACCTCCTTCGAGACGTAGCTTTCCCGCTCGTTCTGGGGCAGCCACTTGTTTGCCTCGTCCAGCAGGAACATGCAGGGGACGCGGCTTGCGTTGGGGCGGCTGGACTCCCACTCATTCATCCCGGCGATGATCTCGCACATCACGAGCGCGGCCTCCTCATCGGAGGCAAAGGATTTGAGATTGAGCACGACCTGCAGGCAGTCCTCCAGGATGGTCTGCCCGAACTGGTAGGCACCATTCACATCGATGGCGATAGCGTTGGAGCAGGGGCTACCCGCTTCCAGCAGGTCCAGGCTCCCGACCAGCACTCCACGCGGCATGTAGCGATGGTCTGCAAGCGGCCCATATTCGTCCTCGGTATCACCGACGACGAGCGGGACACCATAGCGGGCTTGCTCCTCGGCGAGTACGGCCATACCATTCGACTTGCCTGAGCGCCGGATGCCGCAGAACAGTACGGTCTGCCCGAGGATGCTCTCTATGCCCGGCTGGTAGGGCTCGGAGAGGTACAGACCGTGCGGCTCGATAATTACATCGGGGAGATCCTCGTCTTCCTCTCGCTTGTCCTCTTCTCTCTCAGCGTCATAGCCTGGGAGAACCAGGGCTTGCTCGTCGTCGAGGTCCAGTAGGGAGAGCAGGTCGCCCGAGTGGGCAAGATGCACACCTCTACCCGACTCCACTACTCGCGTTTCTGAGGTGTAGCCCACCATGAACCTGGCCAGGTCACGCCCGGAAATGCTGCTGGCACGCAGCTTCCGGCGCACTCTGCCGAAGACGAACGCAGCCAGGAACGAGGCGGTTGTCGCGGCGATCATCGCAAGGAAGATACCCTGCATGCCCCAATGCGCCCGCTCGGCCGGTGGGACGATGAGTGCCAGCACCAGGAAAAAGGTGGCAAAGCCGATCACACTCTTATGAAGATGCATGCGGTTGCTCCTTCTCCTTGCGTCCAGCCTGCTCGCGTAGCCGTGCCTGGAACGCTTTCCACTTCTCGAGCGCAACAAAGCCTGCCCACAGGTATTCGATGGAGCGGGCAAACATGATGGTCGTGCTGGCGTAGAGCGCGCAGCCGTACATGAACAACAGGAACCAGTTGTCGGTGTAAATGTTCAAAAACGTGTAATCGCCCACGGTATCGGCGATGAAGCCGAGCACGCCCCAAAACAGGACGAGTGGAATGTGCTGGACGATTTCGACGGCGGTGGACCTGGCCGCGTCGACCCCGCTGGAGGAGCGGGATTTGCTGTTCTTCCAGTCGCGCTCAATACGAAACACGAGGAAGAGGATAGCGAACTGGAACGAGATGGCAATGAAGAAGCAGACAATGGAGATGAGCGGCTGTGCTCCGATGCGATCGAGGGGCTTCATTGCCTGGTAGTTGTCTCCCTGGGTGAACATACTGAAAAACGCGCTAAAGCTGGTGAAGACCTGCCAGATGGTGGCTCCCAGGGCCACCAGGATACCTCCTCCTCCCAGCAGGAACATGCTGATGGGGGGAACAAAGACGGTGTCGTCGGGCAGGGACTGCCCTCTGGCCGTTTTCTCGCTGGGTCCCTGTTTGCGGGTGTAGTTCTTTGGCGGGCCTTGCTCACGAGAGTGCTGTTGCATCAGCGGTACCCTCCTTTCGGTGTACGCTGCAATGGTTCAACCACTTGACTGAGACGGAAATGAGTGCTCCATTCCTATGCGACTTCCTGGCTTGCCTGTGAGAGACGATGCCAGGTGAAAGCCCACCGGGTTGCCAGCGCCTGAGCAATGTGACGGTAGGCTCGCTCGTTCCGACCGGGATAGATCCAGAAACGCGAAGCATGGACTGGAAGGCGCAGACCATCAGGATCAGTATCGCGCCCGTAGAGGTAAATGACCTGGGTGCCGTGCTCATCGGTGTAGTGGTATTGCGCGGGCAGGTCGGGCAGCCGTGTGTACGCCGGATAGCGGATCGCATCCATCTGGAAGGAGAGGGAAAGGCCCAACCCTTCGAGCAGGGTAGTGACCGCTTCGGGTGCGGGACAGGTCTGGCAGAAGGCATCCAGACCGCTGGTTGCTCGGTGTGTCGTAGAACACCTCCTTTCGCTTGTCATGGGGGATAGCAGGAAATGTGCAAGCAGCGACGTGATTCAATGGAACCTTGTACGCTCAAGGCTCATTGCAGCCTACCCCGTCGGAAGCGCGATAGGCTGTATCAACCTTGAAGGTTGAAGAACAGTGTTGTGCGGTCTCGTATGCGCCACAGTCAGGCTGATTCCCGTACGCAACGCAGGCGGATGGCCTGTCTCACCTCGACCTGGATGAGACTCTCCCTTTGGATGCTGCCCATGAGCCATGTCGTGCTCACGGTCCCGCCGTACCGACACGGCAGGACAAAGAGGAACAGCGTTGCTAGACCCGCTATTGGGGGGAGCGGAACGTGCCCACTCGCTTTTACCCTGGTTGTTCAGGTACCCGCACCGATCCATGAACGCAGTCGGAGTGGCCTCAGCCAGCCGTGGCTGCTCACCTGGGGTGTGGATCGGAGTAGCTTTGAGGTAAACCCCAAAACCTGACGATCGAGAGGCAAGGAGGGCATGAAAGCTAATAGATCGGGATTGTCTGGTCACCCACATACCAGGTGATTAGGGTATGCGTGAGGTAAGACAAACGGCCAGCCATGGCTCAGAATCTCCTTGCAGAAAAGTGTCGATTGCTAGCCGGGCCCGAGTGGGGTATACTACCAAACAGACCCGGCATCGAACGCCAGCAACAAGCTAGCGTAACAGGCATGCATGTTGGTGCAGTTGTCCAGACCGAGCCAGCACACATGTGAGACTGGGTTCATCAACGAGGCGTCTGTAGCTCCAACTACAGGCGTCTCTTGTGTTTGCACGACCGGAAGCGGTCAAACAGTAATCATTACTGATACAATGATTATAACTGAGTCAGTACTAATTAGTCAATAGAGTTGTCAGGGATACTTGTAAACCTGCCAGGACAGACATGTTATAATTACGCTAACAGAAATCAGTAGCGAGGGAGTGACAATGCTGAAAAACATTGACGTCAGCCGTGAATATATCACAACATCACAAGCTGCCAGGCGCTCAGGGTTGAGTCCTGTGTACCTCACTCAATTACTGAGAAAAGGCACGCTGGAAGGTTTTCAGCTTGCACGTGAATGGTTTCTTTATACCGATTCTCTAGAGCGATTTCTCGCAACTCCTCGCAAGCCTGGACCGAAAGGGCCTCGTAAAAAGTCTTCCCAGAAGCAGTTCGGCTCTGCATCTATGAATAGCGGGGAAGCTGCAGAGACTGGCCAGGGCGGCTAACCCACGTCCAGAAGGCGCTGTCCTTCTTCGTCGCCTCACCTTCTGTCCCCCGGCATCCAGCTCTCATCGCCTCCAGGAGTAGTGTAGCAGGTAGATCTCCTAATAACAAGAAAAAATATGCGTGTTCATAACAAATAGCTTCATATACTTGCGAATTCTCTCCAAGGATGGCACAATAGGAGCAGGCATCTTTCCCGGTGTGAGTTCAAAGGGGCTACGGCATGCTACAGCAAGAAGATTTCCTGTCCGGAAGTGAGGATGAGCTGGATTTTGGGATGCTGCTTAAAATCTTGCGCTCCCAAAAGAAGGTCAGGCAGCGAACGATCGTTGCTCTCCTCCCGGGGTGGACTCAGACTGCGTACACCAGACTCGAGAGTGGCGAGATCGCCCCCCGTTATGATCAGTTACTCCCCATTTACCACGCGTTCCAGCAGGTCGGTATCTCGTTCTCACTGGCCGCACGGCAGAGCTTCATAAAACTGGCGCGCAAAAAAATCAAAGAGAAGAAGACGCACCGCGACACTCGGACCGACGCCGAGTGGGCTGAACTGCGCTATCACCTGGCTTGCATGGATCACCTTCCTGATACACCCACTCGCCAGTCTGTAGAAGCAATAGTCCCATCCAGGCCTCTCCTTGCGGAAACGAACCACCTGATCAGTCGCGAACCATGGCGTGAGGAGTTGCTGGGTTTCCTGAACAGATCTTCACCTCGCAAGAAGCTGGTGATCGTACGCGGGCCAACGGGGATAGGAAAATCTTCGGAGCTGAACTGGCTGGCGACACATCTCCTGCAGCAGTCCATGACCAGTTACCAGGTGATCTCCTGCGATTTTTCCCCAATTGAGCAGACTAGTGGACCAGGAGGTGCGCTTGACGTGTTCCTGGGTATCCTCCTGGCCGAGCTCGGCTCTACGAACACACCTTCCCTTCCGCTGACTGTGGAAGAGCGCACAGGGATTCTCCTGGAAAATCTGGAACAGGTGACGACACCCCTCGTGGTGCTGGTCGACCATGGTGAGTGTCTCCTTGAGGAGCACGGAAGGCTTGCGCCTTGCTGGGAACGCTTCCTGACGCGCTTTTTACGCGGCCAACACCAGACGACCATCGTTCTTGCCACGAAGCAATGGCCCGGCTGGTTCGGAGGCGAGCACGTGTTTGTAGCCGAGACGGCGCTGCCGCCATTATCGCTCGAACAGGGCGTGCTGTTGTTGCAGCAACTGGGGTTGGACGTAGTCCCGGTACCTGTTTTGCGCGAGGTCTATACGGCCGTCGGTGGTATCCCGTTATGCCTGGAGTGGGTAGCGGCACTGGTCAAACAACCATTCTATATTGACGAGTGGGAGGAGTTCGGCACGCATGATGAATACACCGCGACGCTTGCTGCCAGGGCACGTGACATGACGCAGGCAGTTCAGCGTCTGCTAGCAGAGCCGCATGTCTTTGGCGGTACGCTTGCCGAAGCCATTGCTCCCATTCTGGACAGGATCATCTCACAACAGTATCTCTCCTCCGAGGCCAACCACTTGCTGAACGTGCTGTCGGTTGCCACCGTTCCTCTGGCAAGGCCAGCACTGGCAGTGGTATGCGTACGCGGGCCGCACCCGGTCAAAGAGCTGCGCCGGGCCTCACTCCTGGTGGCCTACCCTGGACGGGTACAGTTGCTCCCGATGGTGGCCTCCGCCGTGATCAGGCATCTGACAGCCGGGCAGATCCACGAGAGCGAACGCCTGCTGATTCAAGCTTACACTGCATGGCTGCAGGAGGGCTTCTTCCACGACAGCGAAAAAGGAGCGGTCATCACAGAACTCACGGTGCTGCTCCTCAAGCATCACCACCTGCTGGAGGCAGCACAGTTACTGATACAATACGGGTGGCTGAGTTTCGCTTTAGGGCACGGCACACCTCTGGGACGATTGGCGCGAGAGGTAATGGGTGCTGTGGACTGGCAGACAGAGCCAGAGAACGAATGCGGGGGTATCCTGCTCTCTCACTACCTCGGACGATTTCTCGGGGAGAAGATCGACACTCAGGGGCGAGCAGAGGCGTATCAGCGGGTACATCAGATAGCGAGGGAGCACAATATAACACTTCGCCCCGCAACGGAAGTGCACTTGATGCATCATCTGCTCCTTGATCTCATCAATAAATCGCGTTTTCCTGAAGCTCAGGCGCTGTTCGGTGTCGGCTTTGACCGCATGCAATCGCTGGAGACAGCTCACCCGGCAACCTTCGCATCCCTGCTGAGCGATCAGGGCTATCTTTTGGGGAAATGGGGTGAGTACGAAGCAGCGCAAGGGCACACGGCAGAAGCAACTGATTTCAGGGAGCGCGCCGTAGCGGTCTATCGTCGATGCGTGCGGATTCTGCGCGAGAAGCGTGAAGGAACGACTCCTCTCCAGAGGAGTACCCTGAACTATCACTTAGCCAAAGTGCTGAACGACCTCGGCTACTACCTCGTCTGTTTAGGGCGCCCCCTGGAAGCGATAGCGGCATTGCAGGAAAGTATTCAGTTGAAACGCCAGGGCTTTTCGAAGCCCGGCTCACTGGCGATGTCTCTCGGCGAGCTGGCGCAGGCACTGGCGCGTTCAGGCCATTTTCAGGAGGCGCTGCGCTATAATCAGGAGGCCCGCGAAGAGATACAGCGCCTGGCCGCTACCGGGCACGCCATTGCGCGCGAAGAGATCCCTGTGCTCGAGGTCGATCGCGCTCGCCTCCTCATGTGTGTGGGACAGCTAGATGAGGCAGAGCAGCTCCTCAACGAGGCATCAGGCCGCATCAGGGAGTCCCGGCGCGCCTATCGGATGTTCGCACGCGAAGCCCGTGACGAAATCGCCCAGTGTCGAGCCGCCGCGAGTGCTTTAGGGCGAATCTACCTGGACTGGCGCTGGTATGCGCGCTACAGGGATGCCATCTCTTATGATCCCTTTGGCTGGCTTGCCCATGCCGGCCCCTTCACGGAAGAGGAGCAGAAGAAATGGGAAGGCCTGCTCAAGCGAAGTGATGAGGAAGCTGCCAGGCGCAAGGCTATGCTCATCAAAGCGTCGCGGGACCGCGAACTTGCCGCAGCGATCGAAGAGCGGCGAGAGCCTCAGCTCTCTTATCCCTCCATCCCAATTGAAGAGCTGAAGGAGCGCAAGGCGGCATTCATACAACTGCGTGCGGAGGTGGAGGAGCATGAGCCCAATACTATCGTGCGTCGCCTCTACTGTGAGGCAATAGAAGAGCAACTGTGGTATCTGTACATGATCCAGGCAACGTACGAGGGGGATGTTGAAACGTTCTGGTCCTACAACAGACGCATTCACGCCGAACCCACAGTTGCAGAAATGGAAAGCGCACTGCATTACCTGGCGCGCATAATCGGACAGGGACTGCAACACCCGAAGGCCACTGAGATCAGTAGACATCTCCACCAGCAGCTTCACGATATGCAGGTATCCCCCCATCTTCCTGATTCCCTCACCGAGGCACAACGAGCGCCGGAAGTATGCGAGCAGCGTGGGCAAAAGCAGTCAGGAAAAGAGCTACTTCCAGCGCACCGAGACCATCGCCTGCTTTCCCCCTTTGCCGTCAAGCGCTTTTTTGAAGCGATTCTCCAGGAGTATGGATTTGAAGGCTGGCAGGTACAACTTGACCATGCGACCAACAATCTGCGCATTGAGACAAATGTGCGTACCATCTTTCTGTCTGCCAATAAAACCATGTCCGTTGCGCGCGTGCGCGAGTTGCTCTCGCACGAAATCGAAAGTCATGTGTTTCGCGCAGAGGCAGGCAAGCAGTCGCCTCTGGCATTATTATTCCTTGGAACAAAGGGAGCTCTGGTAACTGAGGAAGGGCTCGCCCTCTACTACGATCAGCAGACAGCGCAGGCGCAAGGGACTGCTCTTGACGAATCTGCGATGTCTAGCTGGATAGGAACGCTGGCCACCGGACTTGCATGTGGTGTCCTCACCGCTCCGCAAACGTTTTATCACCTGTTTGCCTTTCTCGAGCCACTGTATCTGCTCTCGCGCATCCTCTCTGGAAAGGAGGAGGAGGTATCGTCAGCAGCTGTGGAAGCGCGCAGGCTTGCCCTGAACCGATGCCTGCGCACCTACCGCGGCGTCCCAGACCTAGCTATTCCAGGTGTCTGCTATGCAAAAGATGCTATCTACCTCCGTGGGTACCGTGCTGTCTCTCGTGCCCTACAGGAGGATGCAGGGGTGCTTGAGCGCTTAATGGTCGGCGTTGTCGCGCTCGAGCACCTGGCAGAACTGGCAGAACTGGGTATTGTTGCCCCGCTCAAGCGCCCCCAATGGTTAGCCCATCGCCCGGATCTGGACGAGTTTATCCTATCCTTCGAGGGTTCCGAGCAGAAGGCGTAAGGTGACAGATCATCTCGTGTATCCCAACAATGTAAGGGTCCGCTCTGCTCAACGAGGTATATCTTCTGATGAGTTCCGGATATGAAGCAAAGGGTGAGAAAAGGTCTCTAGATGTGGTCTATCCCTGGACAGGTAGGAAACAGGTTTTTGTAAGCTGTCATCGAATACGAGCATCATTTTCAGTGGTTAAGAAAGGAAAGGGGCATGCCTGACGAACCTCCGGAAGACGATTAGCTGTAGACCGGAACACGAAGGGGAAGCTACTCCTCCTGGCAGGGCCAGGAAGTTCAGCTTTCCCTTTCAAGGTCACGAAAGAGCGAGTAGTCCATCTTTCTTTCAGCCGCGTTGCCCTGGTCATCCACTCTCTTGACGTTTCATCAACTCGCGCTGCACCTGGTTGTGCGCCAGCACCTGACCAGAACCTATAACCCATTCTGGTGGCTGTTGCAGGCGCAGCACCTCGCGTGCTGTGGGAGCCGCCAGAACATTCACATCGGCCCGACAGCCGGGTTCCAGGCCGTAATCGTGCAGGCGTAGGGCTCGCGCGGCATTGTACGTCACGAAGTCGAAGGCAGCCTCAATTTCACTGGGGGCGGCCATATGGGCGGTATGGCAGAGATAGGCGACCACTTCCTGCTGATCGTTGCGCCCAAAGGGGTAGAACGGGTCGGCTACATCATCCTGGGAGGCAAAGACATTGACGCCGTGTTGCCAGAGCTGCTTGACGCGGGTGATGCCCCGGCGAATCGGCTCCTGATCGTAGCGGCCCTGGACGACCAGGCTGATGTGTGGGTTGCTGCTGATGCTGACGTTGGCTTCCCGGAGCAGGTCCATCACCTTGTGGGCATGCACCTCGTTGTAGGCCGCTAGGACATCGGTCAAGTAATCAGGCGGCGTTCGAGAGAGCCGTGACACGAGCAATGGCATGTAAATTGTGAACGACTGCGCAACGTCGCAGGTCAAAGAGATTTTTGCGGAGACCTCGGTAGCGGGCACGTCGTCCC
>WNFX01006504.1_pt1 | contig 19439 bp, 16 predicted proteins | sample 5400111 | NCBI WGS metagenome assembly WNFX01 (sample SAMN13153363, study PRJNA577476) | soil metagenome | isolation source: 40 cm soil or saprolite under grassland replicate 1 | place: USA:California | collected 2016-06-15 | reverse complement strand
CAGGCGCGGGCTCGGCCGGCGGGACGGGTCGCGGTCCATCGCGGCCCGGACCACCTCGAGCAGGCGGCCGTGGAGGCCGCGGAGATCGGGCTCCTCGTGCAGGATCCGGTGGGCGATGGTGCCGACGGCGCCCTGCCCGAACGGCGGGTGGCCGGTGCCGGCGAAGGTGACCAGCCCGCCCCAGGCGAACACGTCGCTGGCCTCGGACGCCTTGCCCGTCCGGAGCTGCTCGGGCGCGAGCCAGTTCACCGAGCCGACGACCTTGCCGGTCTGGGTCAGGGTGGTGGCGTCGACCGTGCGGGCGATGCCGAAGTCGATCACCTTGGGCCCCTCGCGAGACAGCAGCACGTTGCTCGGCTTCAGGTCGCGGTGGACCACGCCGGCGGCGTGGATGGCCTCCAGCGCCTCGGCGACGCCGACCGCGAACGCCTCCAGCCGGGAGCCGGTGAGCGGGCCGCCGTCCTCGACGGCCTCCTGGAGGGTCGGTCCCTGCACGTACTCGGTGACGTAGTAGGGCTGCGGCGCGTCCAGGTCGGCGTCCAGCACCCGGGCGGTGCAGAACCCGGCCACGCCCGAGGCGGCACGCACCTCGCGCCGGAAGCGCGTGGAGGACTCCGGGTCGGAGGTCCGGTCGGCGCGGACCACCTTGACCGCCACCAGTCGCCGGTCGCGCGCCTGGCCGAGGTAGACCACGCCCATGCCACCACCGCCGATCCTGCTGAGGATCGCGTACGGCCCGAGTCGCCTCGGGTCTCCCGACCCGAGCGGGAGCGCGCTGTTCACTCGAGCACCTTACTACGCCTTGCGGGGCTCCTCCTTGGTCGCCGCGTGGCCGGTCGCGCCGACCGGTTGCTTGCGACCCGGGACGCGGCCGAGGATCTCGTCCACGTCGGTGCCGTCGACCGTCTCGCGTTCCAGCAGCAGCTCGGTGAGGCGGTCCAGCGCGTCGCGGTGCTCGCCGAGCAGGTCCATGGCGCGCCGCTCCGCCTCCCGCAACAGGGCGGAGACCTCCTGGTCGATGACCCGCTGGGTCGCCTCCGCGTAGGGGCGGCTGCGCACCTCCTCGCCACCCAGGAACATCGGACCGCCGCCGGAGAAGCCGACCGGGCCGAGCTCCTTGCTCATGCCGAACTCGCGGATCATCCGGGTGGCCAGGTCGGTGGCGCCGGCCAGGTCGTTGGTCGCGCCGGTCGAGCCCTCGCCGAACACCAGCAGCTCGGCGGCGCGGCCGCCCAGCCGGATCGCCAGGGAGTCGCGCAGGTACCCCTCGGAGTACAGGTGCCGCTCGTCCACCGGGAGCTGCTCGGTCACCCCCAGCGCCTGCCCGGCGGGCAGGATGGTGACCTTGGCGATCGGGTCGCCGTGGGCCGACAGCGCCGCGACCAGCGCGTGGCCGCCCTCGTGGACCGCGACCGCGCGCTTCTCGTCGGGCAGCAGCGCGTTGGACGACTCCCGCCGCCCCAGCAGGATCCGGTCGCGCGCCTCGGAGAAGTCCGTGGCGCTCAGCACGTCGCGGCCGCCGCGGACCGCGTAGATCGCCGCCTCGTTGATCAGGTTGGCCAGGTCGGCGCCGGAGAACCCGGGGGTGCCGCGGGCGACCACGTCCAGGTCGACGTCGGGGCCGAGCTTCTTCCCGTTGGCGTGGACCTGCAGGATCGCCTTGCGCTCGCGCTGGGTCGGCAGCGGGATGACCACCTGACGGTCGAAGCGGCCGGGTCGCAGCAGCGCCGGGTCGAGCACCTCGGGCCGGTTGGTGGCCGCCATCACCACCACGCCGGTGGCGGGATCGAAGCCGTCCATCTCCGACAGCATCTGGTTGAGCGTCTGGTCGCGCTCGTCGTTGGAGATCACCTGGCCGCCACGGCGCTGGCCGATGGCGTCGATCTCGTCGATGAAGATGATCGCCGGGGCGCGCTTTCTGGCGTCGTTGAACAGGTCGCGGACCCGGGCGGCGCCGACCCCCACGAACATCTCCACGAACGACGACCCGGTCACCGAGATGAACGGCACGCCGGCCTCGCCGGCGACCGCGCGGGCGATCAGGGTCTTGCCGGTGCCTGGCGGGCCGACCATGAGCACGCCCTTGGGGCCCATCGCCCCGGCGCGCCGGTAGCGGTCGGGGTTCTTGAGGAAGTCGACCACCTCGGTGACTTCGCGCTTGACGCCCTCGTAGCCGGCCACGTCCGCAAACGTCGTGCTCGGCCGGTCGGTGTCGTAGACGCGGCCGCGGGAGCGGCCCACGCCGCCGATGGCGCCGAGCTGGCGCCTGGTGGAGCGTCCGAGGTAGATGAAGAACCCCACGAACAGCAGCAGCGGCAGCAGGCTCACCAGGACGGTGACGAAGGAGCTCTGCGCCCCGACCGCTGTGACCTGGACGTTGTGCTGCTCCAGCAGCGTGGTGAACTGGGGGTCCTGCAGGTTCACCGGGTACGAGGACTTGAACTTGGTCCCGTCCGTCAGCACGCCGTCGATGTGCCCGTCGCTGCCGATCTCGACCGACTTGACCTGTCCGGCCGCGATCTTGTCCTTGAGCTGGGGCTGGTAGGTGAGCGTCTGAACCTGGCCGCCGCTCATGCGGCTGGTGAACAGCAGGATCCCGAGGGTGATGGCCACGCCGATCCACGGCAGCCACATCCGCCACCTGGGCGGCGGGGGCGGGGGCGGCGTCCGCGGCCGCTCGGGTGGCGGCCCCGGCTTGGCTTGGTTGCTCAGGTGCACCCGCGGGTGCAGACCCTCCGACATCGTCTGTGCTCCTCGCAAACGGGCAGGTTGCACGGTCCACGGTAGCGCCCGTGGCGGGAAAGGGTAAGAGCGCCCTCAGCCAGTGTATGGAACGCGGCGATCAGCCGGAATGTCGCTGAGCCGCGGGTTCTCCTTGTCCCGGTCGGAAAGGATCGGCTCGGGGTCGGGCCAGACGATCCCGAGGTCCGGGTCGTTCCAGGCGATCCCCAGCTCGTCGGACCCGTCGTACTCGTTGGTGACGAGGTAGGTCATGGTGACGTCGTCGTGGGCATAGAAGCCGTGGGCGATGCCCTCCGGGATGAACAGGGCGATGTCCTCACCGCCGCCGAGCTGGAGGCTGGTGTGCTTGCCCTCGCTGGGCGAGCCGACCCGCGTGTCCACCAGCACGGCCGTCACCCTGCCTTCCTGCACGAACCAGAGATCGGCCTGGCGCCGGTGATAGTGGAGCCCCCGCAGCACCCTCGGGATCGAGTTCGAGCGGTTGGCCTGGACCATCGCCTGGGCGAACGGGAGCCAGGAGGACCGGTAGGTCTCCATGAAGCGGCCGCGCTCGTCCTCGACCGCCTTCACCCGGATCAGCCACACCCCTTGCAGCTCGCTGGACTCGAACACCTCGGCCAACGTCGCACCTCCCCCGTGCGGTACCAGCGGCTGGGAGGCTACACACGAGATCCTCGATTCGCCAAGGACAGACGTAAACCTAGCCCCTCTAGGTGGTACGGGCGCCTGCCGAAGTAGTACTACGGATGGGTGTCGCAGTACTCGGGCTCATGCGGACGTACTACGACCTTCTCCGGTGGCGCTTTGCGTGCGCCACCCGCCGCGACGGGATGGACGCCAAGGACACTCGTCACCTGGATGGACGACGATGCCCAAGCCCGCTGCCGCGCTGGTGCTGTTCCGGCTGGGCGACCGTGGCTACGCCACCCCACGCGACCAGGTGCTCGAGGTCGTCGACGTGGGTGCCGGCCAGCCGACCGTCCCCGGCCTGGAGCCCTCGACCCTGGCGGCCCTGAAGGCCGGTGAGCGCCTGCCGCCGCTGGTCAGCCTGCGGGTCGCCCTCGGCCTGCCGGACCGCGGGCCGGAGGGCCGCATCCTGGTCGTGACCACCAGGCAGGGCCCGGTCGGCTTCCTGGTCGACGAGGTCGTGCAGGTGCTGGAGATCGACCCGACCGCCACTCGCGTTCGCGAGAACCGCCTGGGCAGCGGCTATGTGGTCGGGACCGTGGAGGCGCTCGGCGGGACCTGGCTGCTGGTCGACTGGGACGCGATCAGGCTTCCCGGAGCGCTGCGCTCGACTCGCTGAGGGGGGCGTGACCGGGGGTAGCATGGGGCAAAGCGTCCATCCCGCTCCTGGAGAACGTGCCTGTGCCACCCAGCCCGACCGCGGCGGAGTACCGAGCCACCGTCGGGCTGTTCGCGACCGGCATCGCCGTGGTGACCGCCAACGCGGTCGGCCAGGAGCACGGCATGACGCTCAACGCCTTCGCCTCGGTGTCACTGGACCCGCTGCTGGTGCTGGTCTGTGTGGAGCGCGACGCGGTCATGCACAAGGTGCTCGAGGAGGCGACCAGCTTCGCGCTGTCGGTGCTGGCCGAGGACCAGGAGCCGATCGCCAGGTACTTCGCGGACTCCGCCCGCCCCTCCGGCGCGGCCCAGTTCGCCGGCGTGGGCTACCGGATCGGCGGCGCGACCGACGCGCCACTGCTGGACGGCGCGCTCGCCTGGATCGAGTGCGAGCTGGAGCGCACCTACGACGGCGGCGACCACTCGATCTTCCTCGGCCGCGTCCTGACGGTCGAGCGCGGCCGCGTGCGCGAGCCGCTGCTGTACTTCGGCGGCGCCTACCGCCGCCCGGGTGACGGCCGGCCCGCCGCGTAGCCAGGCAGAAGCCGCGGGGTGGGCGCCCTGGCCTGGATCACGGCGCCGGCGGCGTCCATCCCCGCCCCGACTGTGACGGCTGGCGCCGGCGCTCCTCGCGCAGCTCCTCGACCATCCGCAGCAGCGCCAGCGGCGAGAACGGCTTGGTGAAGTAGTCGTCGGCGCCCGCAGCCATGCCGCGGTCACGGTCGCGCTCCTGCGCCTGGGCGGTCAGCATCACCACCACGATCCCGCGGGTGTGCGGGTCGCGCTTCAGCCGTCGGCAGACCTCCAGGCCGTCCAGCCGGGGCATCATGATGTCCAGGAGCACCAGCCTGGGGTGCTCGCTGCGCGAGACCTCCAGCGCCTCCATCCCGTCGCCGGCCTCCAGGATGAGGTACTCGTCGCCCTCCAGGGTGGCGTGCACCAGCGCGCGCACGGCCGGCTCGTCGTCGGCGATCAGCAGCTTCATCGGCTCCCCCGCAGGACTCGGTCGCCGCGCAGGGGGAGCGTGAACGAGAACACCGCGCCGGCGCCCGGCCAGGATTCGGCCCAGATGCGCCCGCCGTGCATCTCCACCAACCGTCTGGTGATGTAGAGACCCAGGCCGGTGCCGCCGGCACGGCGGACCTCGTCGCGGTCGACCCGGTAGAACTTCTCGAAGAGCTGGCTCATCTCGCGCGGGCTCATGCCGATCCCCTGGTCCCGGACATTGACTTGGACGAATTCCGTGTCGTTCTCGACCGAGACGAGCACCTCGCCCCCGGCGGGAGAGTATTTGATCGCGTTGCCCACCAGGTTGGTCAGGATCTGCTGGACCTTGTCGGGATCGCCCCACACCAGGCTGAGCGCGCCCGGCAGCTTGGCGCGCAGGACGTGCCTGGTGGCCATGGCGCGGAACGGCGACAGCACCCGCTCGATGACGCTGGCCAGGTCGATCGGCCGCGGGTCGATCACCAGGCGGCCGGACTCCATCCGCGAGACGCTGAGCAGGTCATCGATCAGCCGGCCGAGCCGCCGCGAGGCCTCCAGGATCTCGCTGGCCGCCGATCGCTGACGGTGCACGGTCATGTTGTCGCGCAGCGCCAGGAGCTCGGCGAAGCCGTGGATCAGCGTGAGCGGGGTGCGCAGCTCGTGCGAGACGGTCGAGATCAGCGCGGACTTGACCTCGTCGATCTCGCGCTCCTGGGAGACGTCGCGCACCACGTCGACCGCGCCCATGACCCGCCCCCGCGGGTCCAGGATCGGCGCGGAGCTGATCGCCACCGGCAGGCGCCGCCCGGAGCGCGTCAGCAGGTTGACGCCGAAGCCCTGGTCGCTGGCTGGCCTGCCGGTGGCCAGCGCCTGCGCCAGCGGCCGCTCCGCCGGGGAGATCGGGGTGCCCTGGTCGTCGGTGACCGGCATGATCTCGCCGTAGGCCCTGCCCTGGGCCTCCAGCTCGGTCCAGCCGCACAGCCCCTCCATGGCGCGGTTCATGGCGGTGACGCGGCCCGCGGGGTCGGTCAGCAGCACGCCGTCCGCGATCGCGTAGAACACCGCCTGCGCCTCGCCGGCCGCCTTCACCGCCTCCTCGTAGCGCAGCAGCGCGACCAGGGCGCCGGCCAGATGGTTGCCGGCCAGGCCGAGCAGCGCCTCCTCCTCCTGGTCGAGCGGGTGCGGCTCGGTCCAGAACAACCCGAGCAGACCCAGGAAGGTCCCCTGCGAGCCCAGGAACGATCCCTGCGACACCAGCGGGACCAGCGCCAGCGCGCGCACGCCCATGACGCTGACGAGCTCGCGCAGCGGCTGCTCCAGGGGCTGGCGGTCGAGGTCGCCGATGCCGATGACCTTGCCGGCGCGTAGCGCCGCCATCGGCAGGAAGCCCCGGATCTCCTCGTCGGCCTTGACGACGCGCTCGGCCACCGAATCGTCGGGGAAGCCGGCCACCGCCCGCAGCCGGAGCTGGCCGTTGTCGCGCACCACGCCGAGCGCCGCCCGGCTGGGGCCGACCTCGGGGGCGAGCCCGGCAAGGGCGACGTCGCACAGGTCCCTGGTGGTGGTGGCTCCCAGCACCTGGGCGGACAGCTCACGCAGCCGCTTCATGCCGTCCATGCGGTGGGCCAGCCGCTGCCGCATCGTCTCCAGGTCGCCAGCGACCACGCCCAGTTCGTTCTCGACCCTGGGCCGGATGGGGGTCTCCAGGTCGCCGCCGGCCAGCCGCCCGGAGGCCGCGCGCAGCGCCACCGCCGGGCCGCCCACCGCGCGGCGCAGGTAGGTCGCCAGCAGCGCCACCGCGCCGAGCACCATGCAGGCCGCGGTCAGCGCCAGCTTCTGCGCGGTCCGGTAGGTCGACGCCTGCGTCCGGGCGGCCGCGACCTGCATCGAGGAGAGCTCGCTCACCAGCATCCGCTGGCGCGCCCTGAGCACGCTGAAATCGCGCCGCGAGCGCGCCAGGTCGGCGGCCAGCGCCCGCTCGCCGGTCCAGACCTCCCCGGCGCTGGTGCCGCCGCCCTGGTCCCGGCTCTGGCCACCCGCGGCGCGCCGGTGGTCGTCGATCTCCTGCTGCTCGGTGCGGATCCACGACCGGTAGGTGTCGGCGACCGCCTCCACCGTCGGGGTCAGGTCCAGCCAGGGCGCCGCGCCGGTGCGGACCGCGGCCATCAGCTCGGCGGTGCGGCTCCTGGCCTCGTCGTAGCTGCGCAGCGCGTCCTGATCGCCGGTGACCAGGAAGTCCCGCTGGCTGGACTCCGCCTCGATGAAGCTGGTGCCGAGCTCGTCGACGTCGCGGCGGAGCTGCTCGCCGCGGTCGGTCATCACCTCCATCGCGGTGCTGGAGTCCGCCGCGGTGCGCGCGCCCAGGAACACGGTCGCGCCCCAGGCGACCACCAGCAGGCCGAGCAGGGCCAGCAGCACCGTGAGCTGCACCCGAAGGCGCCGCATGCCTAGTCGTCCCCTTCCACCGGGGGGCTGCCCCCGGATCGGGAGGTCGCCTGGACCTCCGCCAGGCGCTGCGGGTCGACCTGATGGATCGCCTCGACCGCGTCGGGCGCGAACTGGGTGCCCGAGGCGGCGCGCAGCCGCGCCAGCGCCTCGTCGAGGCTGGCCCCCGCCCGGTAGGGGCGGTCGGTGGTGATCGCGTCGAAGGCGTCCACCGCCGCGAACACCCTGGCCGCCCGCGGGATCGCCTCGGCGCGCAGCCCCTCGGGGTAGCCGGCCCCGTCCCAGCGCTCGTGATGGGAGTAGACCACCTCGCGGACCACGTCCATGTGCGGGACGCCCTCGAGGATGCGCAGGCCGATGGCCGGGTGCTGGCGCATCAGCGCCCACTCGTCGTCGGTCAGGGGCCCGGCCTTGTTGAGCACCGCGTCTGGCACGCCGATCTTGCCGAGGTCGTGGAGCAGGAAGGCGTACTGGAGGCCCGGCAGCTCCACCAGGTCGCCGCCGAGCACCGTGCAGGCCTCGATCCCGTAGGCGGTGACGCGGCTCAGGTGGCCGCCCGTGTAGGCGTCCTTGGCCTCGACCGCGGTGGCCAGCGCGCGCACGGTGGCGATGTAGGCCAGCTCGACGGCGTCCAGCGCCCCGCGCAGCTCCTCGGCGTGGCGCCGTTCGGCCGTGTAGGTGGTGCGCAGGTCGTCGGCGTAGCGAAGGAGCTGCGAGTGGGCGGCGTCGGCCTGCGCCAGCTTCTGCGACCACAGGCGGTGGAAGCGCAGCCGGTCCACGGCCATGCCGGCGCTGGTGGCCAGCGCCTCCAGCAGCACCTGCTCCTCGCCGTCGAAGGGGGGCGGGCCCTGGCGCCGAACCGCCAGCACGCCCAGCCGGTTGCCCTGGACCACCATCGGGCACCACAGCTCCGGGACCGGGGTCGTGCTGGCCCGGGCTCTGCCGGCCGCCAGCACGGTGGCCGCCACGACGGCGTCGCGCGGCCTGGAGCCGAGCGCGCCGCCCGTACCAGGGGTGCCGTGGTGCGCGCCGGGCAGGAACGAGGGCGCGGGCGCGGTCGCACCCGCCGGTGCCGGCGCGGCCGCCGAGGCGGCGGCCAGCAGGATGGCACCCTCGTCGGCGCCCAGCGCCCGGCAGGCACGCGCCAGGAAGGTGGCGCCCGCCGTCTCGAGCCCGGAGCCGCCGGCCAGGGCTCGCAGCGGGGCAAGCAGCCCCTCGCCCAGGAAGTGGCGAGCGACCGGGACGCAATGGCCCGCTCGAACCACGCTCGCTCTCCTTGTCTGCTTCGTCAGGTTCAAGATTGAACCGCAGTCTAAGGGAGTTTGTCGCCACGGGGGGCTCGCGAACGTGCGAATTCGGTGGGGTGGGCCAAAGAGGTTCGCCCGGTAGCGCCGGTCGGATGTCCGCTCTTCGCTCCGGGACTAGTCGCTGCGATCGGACATCCGACCGGCGCTACCGGGGTGAGGTTCGCTCACCTCCCGGGCTGGGGGAAGTCGGGGGGTGGTTGGGGGGGTCAGGTGCCGTAGAGGCGGTCTCCGAAGTCGCCGAGGCCGGGGAGGATGTAGGCCTGCTCGTTGAGGCCGTCGTCGACGGCGGTGGTGACGATGTCGAGGGCGGGGTGCTCGTTGTTGAGGCGCTCGATGCCCTCGGGGGCGGCGACGACGGAGAGGAGGGTGACGCGGGCGGGGTTCCGGGCGTAGAGGCTGGTGCAGGCGGCGGCGGCGGAGCCGCCGGTGGCGAGCATGGGGTCGAGCAGGAGGACGTAGCTGTCCTGTAGGGGCGGGAGCTTGGTGTAGTAGGCGGAGGGTTGGAAGGTGGCGTGGTCGCGCTCCAGGCCGATGTAGCCGACGGCGACCTCGGGGAAGAGCTCGGTGACCGCCTCGACCATGCCGAGGCCGGCGCGCAGGATCGGCACGGCGACCAGCGGGACGGCGAACTCGGTGCCGTCGGTTTCGGCCAGCGGGGTGGTCACCTTGCGGGCGGCCACGGGCACGGTCCGGCTGGCCTCGACCACCAGGGTGAGCGCGAGCCGCTTGGCGAGCAGCCGGAACAGCGGCGGCGGGGTGGAGACGTCGCGGAGCGCGGTCAGCATCGTCCCCGCCAGGGGGTGGTCAACCACGGTGACGCCCAAGCAGGCCTCCCTGTGACTGTGTGTTCGAGAACCTTTCGGTGGGGTGATCTCGGCGCGGGTCCCCGTTCCATTCGGGGGGGAGCTCGCTCCCCCCCGAACCCTCCCAAGAGCGCCTGTGCCATGGGAACCGCGCCTGTGCCATGGGAACCGCGCTCCCACTCATCGGCCACGGGTGATGAGGTAGCCGCCGAGGGCGATGTCCTCGCGGAGCACGGCCGCGGTCAGGCTGGCATGGCTGGCGCTGATCGGGCTGGTGCGGGTCGGCGACGGGTAGGCGACGAGGCCCAGGTCGCTGGCCTGCTTCATGGCCCTGAACATGTGGAACGGGTCCGAGACGACCACCACCTTGGGGTGCTGGCTGCCCAGGTGCACGTCCAGGACCCGCTTGGCGCCCTTGAGGTTCTCGTAGGTGGTGCGGCTGGTCTCCTCGACCAGGGTGGCGCCGGAGGGGATGCCGTGCTGCACGGCCCAGCGCGCCCCGGAGCCGCCCTCGGTGAAGCGGTCGCCGGGCTCGTTGCCGCCGGTGAAGACGATCAGCGGCGCCACGCCGCTGCGGTAGAGATCCACCGCGTGCTCGAGCCGGGCCGCATAGATGGCCGAGGGCCGGCCGTCGTACTGGGCCGCCCCGAGCACGACGATCGCGTCCACCTTGGGGTGCTCGTCCTTATCCATCCAGATCGCCACCAGCGCGGTGGTGACGGCGAAGTAGAGCACCACGGCGGCGACGAGACCGATGAGTACACGGCGCATGATCTTCAGGATTCTACGTAGGGCCACCGAGCAACGGGTGCCGGCGGCGCGGCGGACGGTGGGCGTTTCATTCCCAGGCCAGGCGCCTGTCAAGCTCGTGACCGCCGTGATGCGGCGGGATACACTCCGCACGACTCGGATACGAAGTCTCGATGTACGAGCTCTCGGTGGGACAGGAGATGGAGCCATGAGGATCAAGTTCCGGGTGCTGACGCTGCTCGCGCTGGTTTCCCTGGTTGCGGCCGCGTGTGGCAGCAAGCCGAGCAACCAGGGCACGACGTCCGGGGGGACGACCGCCAGCAAGTTCCTCGCATGTCAGGTCACGGACACGGGTGGCATTGATGATCGCTCGTTCAACGCGACCGCCTGGAAGGGCATGCAGGACGCTCAATCTCAGCTCGGCGTGCAGGTGAAGTTCCTCGAGTCAACCACCTCGAACGACTACACGCCCAACCTGCAGACGTTCGTGCAACAGAAATGCGGCCTGATCGTGACGGTCGGCTTCCTGCTCGGCGACGCCAGCTCGGGCTCACGTTCTCCACCGACCAGGCCGCGTTCCTGGCCGGCTATGTGGCCGCGGGCATGAGCAAGACCCACAAGCTGGGTACGTTCGGTGGGCTCAAGATCCCGACCGTGACCATCTTCATGGACGGCTTCTGGGCCGGGATGAAGTACTACAACCAGAAGAACAACGCGAACGTCCAGCTCGTCGGCTGGGACGCGAAGAAGCAGAACGGCCTGTTCACCGGTGACTTCACCAACCAGGACAACGGCAAGCGCGTCACCGAGACGCTGCTGAGCCAGGGCGCCGACATCATCCTGCCGGTCGCCGGCCCGGTCGGTCTGGGCGCCGCCGCCGCGGTCAAGGCCGCCGGTGGCGACAAGCACATGGTCTGGGTGGACACCGACGGCTGCGAGAGCGCGCAGCAGTACTGCAGCCTGTTCCTGACCAGCATCGAGAAGCACATGGACGTCGCGGTCCAGACGGCCATCAAGAGCGCCGTCGACAACCAGTTCAAGGGCGGCACCTACGTCGGCACCCTGCAGAACGACGGCGTCGGCATCGCCCCGTACCACGACTTCGACAGCCAGGTGCCCCAGAAGCTCAAGGACGACGTCAACGCCATCAAGCAGGGCATCGTCTCGGGCTCGATCTCGGTGAAGCCGCAGGACTACAAGTAGCGCACAGGGCCGCGGGGGGCCGGATCGGCTCGACCCCCCGCGCGGGCCCCCTTGAGGAGGCAGTTTGAAGCTCGAGCTCAAGGGGATCACCAAGCGGTTCCCCGGCGTGGTCGCCAACGACGGCATCGATCTCACCGTCGGGGACGGTGAGATCCACGCGCTGCTGGGTGAGAACGGCGCCGGCAAGACAACGCTGATGAACGTCCTCTACGGGCTGTACCACGCCGACGAGGGCGAGATCCTCATCGACGACCAGCCGGTCCGCTTGAACAGCCCAGCCGACGCGATCGCCGCCGGCATCGGCATGGTCCACCAGCACTTCATGCTGGTTCCCGTGTTCACCGTGGCCGAGAACGCCGTCCTCGGGATCGAGCCCACCCGGCGTGCCGGGATGCTCGACCGCGCCACGGCCAGGCGCGAGGTGCGGGAGCTCTCGCAGCGCTTCGGCCTGGTGGTCGACCCCGACGCGATGGTCGAGGACCTGCCGGTCGGGGTCCAGCAGCGGGTCGAGATCATCAAGGCGCTGCTGCGCGACGCGCGGCTGCTGATCCTGGACGAGCCGACCGCCGTGCTGACCCCGCAGGAGACCGAGGACCTGTTCTCGATCATGCGGTCGCTCCAGAAGTCAGGCCACTCGGTGCTGTTCATCACCCACAAGCTGAAGGAGGTCCTGCCGATCGCCGACCGCATCACCGTGCTCCGCAACGGCAGGGTGGTCGGCTCGACCGTGCCCGACGAGACCAGCGAGCAGGAGCTGGCATCGATGATGGTGGGGCGCTCCGTGCTGCTGCAGGTCGCCAAGGACGAGGCCACACCTGGCGAGCTGGTCCTGCAGGTCGACGGCCTCACCGTCCTCGACGACCGTGGCCACCTGGCCGTCGACGACGTGTCGCTGCAGGTCCGCGCCGGCGAGATCGTGGCGATCGCCGGCGTGCAGGGCAACGGCCAGACCGAGCTGGTGGAGGCGCTGACCGGTCTGGCCCCATCGCTGGCCGGCTCCATCACCCTGGCCGGCCGGCACCTGCACCATGCCAACCCACGCTCGGTGCTGCGCTCCGGCGTCGCCCACGTGCCCGAGGACCGCATCAAGGACGGCCTGATCGCCAGCTTCTCGGTGGCCGAGAACCTGGTGCTGAACACCTACGACACCGCGCCGTTCGCCCGCGGGCCGGTGATGGACACCGGCGCCGTGCACGCGTCGGCCGTCGAGCGCGCCAGGGAGTTCGACATCCGCACGCCCTCGGTCGACGTCCAGGTCAGCAACCTGTCCGGCGGCAACCAGCAGAAGGTGATCATCGCCAGGGAGCTGTCGCGGCCGATCCGGCTGCTGATCGCCTCGCAGCCGACCCGCGGCCTGGACGTCGGCTCCATCGAGTACGTCCACCGGCGCATCGTGGAGGCCCGCGACCAGGGCGACGCCGTGCTGATCGTCTCCTCGGAGCTGGACGAGGTGATGGCGCTGGCCGACCGCATCCTGGTCATGTTCCGCGGCCACATCGTCGGCGAGCGGCCGGGCGGCGCCGACCGTGACGAGATCGGCCTGCTGATGGCCGGCGCCCAGGGGGAGGTGGCCTCGAGTTGACCGAGCCGGCCGTCAAGGCGCCAGAGGTCTCCGAGCCGCCCCGGCCACCCGGCCGCTCCTTCGCCTCCCGCTTCCTCGAGGAGCTGACCAGCCCGAGCCCGGTGCTGGTGACGCTGCTGGCGATCTTCACGGCCCTGGTGGTGGGCGCCGTGCTGATCGTGTTCTCCGACGAGAGCGTGCTGTCGACCTGGGGCTACTTCTTCGCCGCCCCCGGCGACGCGCTGGCCGCCTCCTGGGACGCCATCACGGCGGCGTACGGGGCGCTGCTCTCCGGCGCGGTCGGCAGCAGCAGCGCGCTGTCCGAGACGATCGTGGCGGCCACGCCGCTGATGCTCGCGGGCCTCGGGATCGCCCTCGGGTTCCGGGCGGGGCTGTTCAACATCGGCGCCGAGGGGCAGGTGATCGCCGGCGGGCTGATGGCCGGGTACGTGGGCTTCGCGATCCATGGCCTGCCGGTGTTCGTGCACCTGCCGCTGGCGCTGCTGGCCGGGTTCGCGGGCGGGGCGGCGTGGGGCTTCATCCCCGGCATCATCAAGGCGACCACCGGGGCGCACGAGGTCATCACCACCATCATGCTGAACTACGTGGCCCTCAACCTGTCCTTGTACCTGCTCGCCAGCTCGACCTTCCGGCGGCCCGGCCGGATCGACCCGATCTCCAAGGTCGTGGCCGTGCCGTCCCGCCTGCCCCACCTGGCCGGCCAGGGGCTGCGGCTGCACGCCGGCATCATCGTGGCGCTGCTGGCCGCGGTGGCCGTCGCCTGGCTGCTCGGCCGCAGCACCTGGGGGTTCGAGCTCCGTGCCGCCGGCGCCAACCCGGCGGCGGCGAGCACCGCCGGCATCGACATCCGCCGGGCCACCGTGATGGCCATGGTCCTGGCCGGCGCGCTGGCCGGGCTCGCCGGCGCCGGGCAGGTGCTCGGCGTCCAGTTCAGCCTGGCGCCAAACTTCTCCGGCGGGCTCGGCTTCGACGCCATCACGGTCGCCCTGCTCGGCAGGGCCAGCCCGCTGGGCGTGGTGCTGGCGGCGCTGCTGTTCGGCGCGCTGCGCGCCGGCGGCCTGAACATGCAGGCGGCGACCTCGACGCCGATCGACATCGTCACCGTGATCCAGTCGCTGATCGTGATCTTCGTGGCCGCTCCGGCACTGGTCCGCGCGATCTACCGCATCAAGGGCGCCCGCGGCGCCGACACCGGGGCGCCCGTATCCAAGGGATGGGGAGGCTGACCATGGCCGTCGGTGCGACCGCCGTGCTCGGGCGTGGCCGGGCAGCCTCGGACTTGCGCCGCCGGGTCACCGGCGTGCTCTACCTGGTGCTGGCGGCGGTGATGGCGTGGCCGTTCGGGGTCGGGGTGCCGTCCGGAGCGGACGCGACCTTCGTGCTCCACCAGGCCCCGGCGATCAGCATCCCGGACGCGGTCATCCCGGTGCGGCCGTTCGCGCTGGTGCTGGCGGCCATCTGCGCCTACCTCGGCGCCTACCAGATCGTGCGGGGCTTCGGACGCCGCGCCGGGCTGGTGCTGGGCGTGGTGCTGGCGCTGTTCATGCTGGCGTTCCTGACCTGGGCGGCCAAGGACAACTCCATGAACCTGGTCGGCCTGCTGGGCAGCACGCTGCTGCGGTCGGTGCCGCTGACGCTGGGTGCCCTGTCCGGCGTGCTCTGCGAGCGAGCCGGGGTCATCAACGTGGCCATCGAGGGGCAGTTTCTGATGGCGGCGTTCGCCGGCGCCCTGGTCGCCAGCGCCACCCACGGGCTGTGGTACGGCCTGGTCGCCGGGGTGCTGATCGGCGGCCTGATGGGCTCGCTGCTGGCGGTGCTGGCGATCCGCTACCGGGTCGACCAGATCGTGGTCGGCGTGGTGCTGAACCTGTTCGCGCTCGGGCTGACCGGGTTCCTGACCGACCGGGTGCTGGTCCCGCACCAGACGACGCTGAACAGCCCCAACGTGTTCTCGTCGATCCAGATCCCCCTCCTGTCCAAGATCCCGGTGGTCGGGCCGGTGCTGTTCAACCAGAACCCGTTCGTCTACCTGATGTACGTGCTGCTGGTGGTCCTCCACGTGGCGCTGTTCCACACCCGCTGGGGATTGCGGGTCCGCGCGGTCGGGGAGCACCCGCGCGCGGCCGACACGGTCGGCATCCAGGTGCTCGCGGTGCGCTACCGCAACGTCATCCTCGGCGGCATGATGGCCGGCCTCGGCGGCGCCTACTTCACGCTCGGGTCGGTGGGGTCGTTCGCCAAGAACATGACCTCCGGCCGCGGGTTCATCGCGCTGGCCGCGATGATCTTCGGCCACTGGAGCCCGCTGGGCGCGTTCGCGGCCGCGCTGCTGTTCGGCTTCGCCGACGCGCTGCAGAGCATCCTGGCCGTGCTGAACGTGCCGATCCCATCGCAGTTCCTGCTGATGGCGCCCTACATCGCCACCATCCTGGCGGTCGCCGGCCTGGTCGGCCGCGCCCGCCCACCCGCCGCCGACGGCCAGCCGTACGTGAAGCAGTAGGGGCTGGCGCCCGGGCGCGGCCCGGGAATTTGGCGAAGGTGCTCGCCTCGAGCTGGAGCTGTTGATAGCCTCCCGACCGGATCGCTCCAATCGAGGAGCTTGGGAGGTCTCGAGCTTGGAAGAGACTACCAGTGCCATACGTCTCATCGGCGCCGAGGCGGAGCGCCCCGGCCCGCGCCTGCCGACCGTGCTGGAATTGCGCGACAGCGGCTGCGCCCGCGGTCCCGACCGCGCGCTGGAACGGGTGGACCTCCGGGTGGCAGAAGGCGACATGCACCTGCTGGTCGGCGAGCGCGGCGCCGGCAAGAGCACCGTCCTGGAGCTGTTCGCGGGGCTGGCATGGCCCGACCGCGGCCAGCTCCTGGTCCGCAACTGGCCGACCTGGATCCAGGGACCTGGCGACGCGCTGGAGCTGGCCATCGGGCACGTCGCCGAGGAGCCGGCGCTGGTGCCCGGCTTCACCGTGGCCGAGAGCGTGGTGCTCGGCGCCGAGCCCGGGTCCTGCGGGCGCCTGGCACGCCGCCGCGCCGCCGCGGAGGTCAGCGAGCTGGCCGGCCGGCTCGGCGTCACGGTCGAGCCGCGCGCTCGCATGCGGGACCTGGGCAGCGGCGAGCGGCGCCTGGTCGAGGTGCTCGCGCAGGCCTGGCGCGGGGTCGAGGTGCTGCTGCTCGACGAGCCCACCACCGGGCTCTCCTCCGGCGAGACCGCCAGGATGCTCGCCGTGCTCGACAGCCTGCGCTCGATCGGCAAGTGCCTGCTGATCGCCAGCCGCTCGCCGGGAGAGCTGCTGGACCTGGCCGACGAGGTCACCGTGCTGCGGCAGGGCGCATCGGTGGCGACCATGGCCGCCGGCGGGGCCGGCCGCCGCCGGATCGCCGAGATGGTCTCCGACGCCCGCCAGCCGTTGCAGGTCGAGCGGCTGGCGGCGCGCGTCGGCGAGGCCGTGCTCCAGGTCAAGGGCCTGTGGGTCGCCGAGGGGCGCAAGGAGCCGGTGGCCGGCGTGGACCTGGACGTCCATGGCGGCGAGATCCACGGCCTGATCGACACCACCGGCCACGGCGCGCTGGCGCTGGCCGAGGCGCTGGTCGGCCTTCGCCAGCACGACGGCGGCCGCGTCTACCTCGGCAACGACGACCTGACGCGGCTGGGCGTCCCGGCCCGGCGCGCGCTCGGCCTCGGCTACCTGCCACCTCCGGACGAGCCCGGCGGGCTGGTCGGCTCGCTGCGCCTGTGGGAGAACACCGCGCTCGGCCCCCGCCGCCGCGGTGGCCCGCGCCCCCCAGGGCCGGCCCCCCGCCGGGCACTCGCCGCGATCGCCGCCGAGCAGGCGGCCAGGATGGGGGTGGACGCGCATCCGAGCACGCTCGCCTCCCAGCTCACCCGCGGGGAGCGGCAGCTCATGGCGCTCGCCCGCGAGCTGGACGGGCCGCCGGGCATGCTGGTGGCCGCCTGTCCAACCAGGGGCCTCGGCCGCCGGCAGGCCGAGCTGGTGTGGGCGCGGCTGCGGGAGGCACGCGCCGCCGGCGCCGCCGTGCTGCTGGCCACGGCCGACACCGAGGAGCTGCTGGCGACCGCGAACCGCGTCACGGTCATGGCCGGCGGCCGGGTCGCCGGCGAGCTGGACGGCCGCTGGCTCAGCGAGTCCGAGCTGGCCCGCGCCATGGCGCTGTCGCCATCGGGGTTCCTGCCGAGCCGCCTGTCCGCCCAGCCGCCGCCCGGGGCGCCGCCGGAACCACCCAGGCTGCCCGGCCCGGTCCCGGGGTGGGTCCGGTGACCGCCGTGGGCGTCGTCGCGGCCACCGGGGCGGCGCCACTGTTGCTGGCCGGGCTCGCGGTCGCCATCGGCCTGCGCGCCGGCGTGATCAACTTGGGCGTCCAGGGCCAGGCGCTGGCCGGCGCGCTGGCGGCCGTGCTGGTGCAGGACCGGCTGCGGGCGCCCGCGGGCCTGCTGCTGGCGGTCACCGTGCTGGCCGCCATGGCCGCGGGCCTGGCGTGGGCGTTGCTGCCGGCGCTGCTGCGCGCCTGGCGCGGCGTGCCGGAGGCGCTCACCACCGTGCTCGGCAGTTTCGTGGCGGTGGCGCTGATCGCCGCGGTGCCGCTCGTCTGGCAGCCGCCGCCCGCCCGGCCGCGCGCCGGCATCGGCAACCTGGCGGTGCCGCTGCGCGAGATCGCTCCCGGCGCGGCCTGGCCGTCGCTGCTCACCTGGACGGTGCCGGTGGCGCTACTCGGCGCCATCGCCATGGTGCTGGCGCTCCGCGCCAGCAGGGTCGGGCCGCGGCTGCGGGCGATGCTGGACCAGCCGCGCGCGGCCCTGCTGGCCGGCGTCCGGCCGCGCCTGGTGGCCACCACCGCGCTGCTGCTGTCGGGTGCGGTGGCCGGGCTGGTCGGCCTCCAGGACGTGCTCGCCCATGGCGCTCCGGTCGCCGGCGGCCTCGGCGCGGTCGGCACCTCGGCCGCCGCCCCGCTGGCCGGCCCGGCCGCCCCGGCCCCGGTGGCGGTCGTGCACCTGCCCGACTACGGCCTGCTCGCGGTGGCCGTGGTGCTGGCGGGGCGGGCGTCGGGGCTCGGCATGGTGCTGGCGGCCTTCGCGCTGGAGCTGCTGGACCGCGCGGGCGCGATCGCCGGCCCGGTCGCGGGCTTGTCGCCCAACCGGGTGATCGCCCTCCAGGTCGTGCTGGTGGTCGCCGCGGTGCTGGCCGCCCGCGTGGTCCGTGGCGTCACCGTCTCGTACCAGGCCCGCGCCACCAGGCGTCCGGCCAGAAAGAGGGTCGAGGAGCCCGCCGGCCGGAAGGCCACCGCGCCGGAGCAGCCGGTCCAGGAGCCCGCCGAGGAGCCGCTCTTGGAGCCAACCATCGACGACGCCACGGAGGGTGCGCATGCCTAGCGGGCTCGAATGGGTCGCCACTCCGGCGTTCAGCGGCGCGGTGATCCAGGCCGCCGTTCCGCTTTACCTGCTGGTGCTGGGCGCGCTGGTGTGCGAACGGGCCGGCCTGGTCAACCTCGGGCTCGAGGGCACGATGCTGGCGGGCGCCTGCGTCGGCGCGGCCATGGCGCCGCGCCTCGGGCCCGGCCCGGGCATCGCCTTCGGGGTGCTGGCGGGGGTCTGGCTGGCGCTGCTGCACGCGCTGGCGACCATCCAGTTCGGCGTCGACCAGGTCGTCTCCGGCCTGGCGCTGAACGTGCTCGCCTTCGGCGCCGCCCGGCCGCTGGCCACCAGCGCCTTCGGGGCGACGGGGATCTCGCCCAGGCTGGAGCACCTGCCGGCGATCGCGGTCCCCTGGCTCGGCGCGCTGTCGCCGCTGGTCCCGCTGGCGCTGCTGATCGGGCTCGCCGTCCTGGCGGCGCTGCGCTTCGGCGTCGCCGGGCTGCGTCTGGACGCGGCCGCGGCGGCGCCGCGGATCGCCGAGGGCGCCGGGCTGGACACCGACCGGCTCCGCTACGCCTCGCTCGCCATCTGCGGCGCCCTGGCGGGGCTGGCCGGCGCCGGGCTGTCGGTCGAGCTCGCCGGCCACTACCAGGCGGGCATCACGCAGGGCCGGGGGTTCCTGGCGCTGGCCGTGTGCGTGCTGGTCGGCCGCTCGACGCTCGCCGGGCTGGTGGCCGCAACGCTGCTCGGCGCGCTCCAGGCGGTGCCCCCGTTCCTGCTGGTCGGGTCGGGGGCCGTCCTGCTGCAAGCGGCGCCCTGGCTGGTCGTGCTGGTCGCGCTGGCGCTGCTCGGGCGGCGCCCGCGCCGGGCGGGGACCGTCCCCGACCACTGGAGGGCGGGCGTCACCC
>WNFX01006009.1_pt1 | contig 19451 bp, 15 predicted proteins | sample 5400111 | NCBI WGS metagenome assembly WNFX01 (sample SAMN13153363, study PRJNA577476) | soil metagenome | isolation source: 40 cm soil or saprolite under grassland replicate 1 | place: USA:California | collected 2016-06-15 | reverse complement strand
TGTCTATCCAATATGACCTATAAATACAACCATTCTCTTGCATTCTACTTAGTGTTTTTGTACGTCAAACTGTCATAATGTACTTGTTAATAAAAAATAAAATTTAATAAGTATTTATCTTTGTATTATCTACTGCTAATTATATGGCAACTAAAACAAAACCAAAGGGGAAGAAGAAGGCGAAGAAGACCAAAACAACTAAAAGGTCTAAAGCCACTCCGAAGAGGAAGGGATCTAAGGCACAAAGTACAAGGAAGTCAAGCAGTAAGGGCGCTAGTGTCGCGCGTACAAAAAAAATTTCCCGACGACCAAAGAAATCCACCCGTAGCAGAAGGCCTGTCCCACGTAAGGAGCGACCGACCGAGTTAGAGAGTCCACCTTCATCGTTAGGAGCAACGACGACAATTTATGAAAGTCAAGAAGTCACAGCATTCGGTTCACCAGTAGACGAGCGCGACGACAATGAGACTATGACTACCCCGACGGTATCACCGTTGGATGAAAGCGATGAGAACCTGAATGATAGCAGCACATTGCTGGATTGATGTGATTAATAAATAGATTCGAGATACCACCTCTAAATTGGGATGATATTAGAAATAAGCACCACTCACTTTGGAACCATTTACGTAGTGCAATCTGTTGCATACTATTTGTCTCAAACCGATATTGGAAATTCGAATAAATTATGGCAAAACGCTTTGTACTTTTGATCAAAGCACGATAAATACGTTAAGCTCTTTGGACGGATATGATGAAATCAATTCTCTCCGACTTTACTAAACGGGGATTTGTCCGATTGATTAAACCATTTGAGAGTTCGACTGATGATCTTATCAAAATAACTAGAGCCTTTGGGATTGCCCTTAAGACTCATGTCGGAGAGTTCAGAGATGAAAACAAGATCGAACCATATATCAATCATCCGCTGAAGGTGGCCCTAGTTATTGCCGAAGAGCTTCATATACATAACGCAGACCTCGTAAGTGCGGCTCTTCTCCACGATACGACACTTAAAGATGATGTCGAATTGAAGAAGGATTTCGGTGAAGCTATTCATGACATAGTTCATCTTGTTACAATGCCAATAATAAGAAATGAAGAAAGGGCAAAAACACTGGACGAATATTTCTACAATATTGCAAACAGCTCCATACTTATTCGATATTTGATCCTTGCAGATAGGCTTGAGAATGTTAGAGCCCTAAAAAATGGCGCTCAGAAGAATAAAATCCTCCGATATAAAGAAGAAACTCAGAAGTACATAATACCCATAGCAGAAAAGACCGATGAAGACGTCGTATTTAAACTATCAATTGCACTCTATGAACTAAAATAACCAAGTATTCCGAAGCCTTATCTTCGTTTGATTTTTTTTATTCTTTTTATGATTTCACGAGTGGCTAAGATATGCCCGCTGCAACCACAGATGGGAGATCATTTTAATTTAAATAAGCTGTTAATCAGCAGGCCCAGCTCCGACATGTGAAATTCATTAACATGCCTTCACTTCACATCATCTTTGTATTAACACCACTCAGTATGTGTGTCCTATATCTTCCCCAGTTTCTTGACATATTTTTTGTAAGCCTCGAGATATGATTTCTTGTCTCCTATGTCAATAAATCCTGAATCTATTTTGAACCCTTTTACAAGTCTATTTTGTTCAAGAGCTTTTCTTACTGCATCATCCATTCCAAAGGCGCTTGAATTGGGTACAAGTTTGAGAAATTCTGGCTCCATAACATAACAACCGATGTTAATTAATCCTTTCACCTCTGGTTTTTCTCTCCAGCTAATGACTCGATTTCTTTGCCTTTGTTTTTCGTGTTGTCGTTCCCCTGCCCTTTCTTTTCCATCATTAATATCTATGAATCCATACTTTAGATTTGTTTTATATGAGAGTAGTGCCATGGAAATAAATGCTTTAGAACTCTTATGCTCATCTATCATGTTATCAAGATCAAATGCGTAAACCGCGTCCCCGTAGAGACATACGAAGGTGTCATCTAAGAATTTCTCTGCTGTCTTTAATTGGCCTGCAGTAGCTAGAGGTCTTTCTGACCTAGCATAGTCTATCTTGATCCCGAATCTACCACCATCTTCAAAATAATCTTCAATTGTCCTATGGAGATAGCTCACGCATAGAATAATATGGTCTATTTTACGACTGATAGGGCTATTGCGATTGATATTATTATTACCATTACTACTTGTAATCCACTCGATTATGTGCTCAAGTAATGGCTTATTACCTAAAGGTAACATAGGCTTAGGAATAAAGAACGTATAGGGCTGTAATCTAGTCCCTAAACCACCAGCTAAAATTACTGCTTTCATGTATATTGCTATAACGCCGCCCTCTCTACTACATGTGGTTCATTAATGGGACATATAAATAAAATGTGGATTGCTTTTAGCCAGTCCTCCTTTGTTCCTTGGGCCTTTGTATTTTTTCTACCATATATCAGTATGTATTTATGGCGTAATTTAGAGCTCAGTCCTATGGCCAACAGGACACAAGAGGAAGCCCAAAAAAACAAAGAAAAGTGCCTTAGGATACTTGCAGTGTCGCCAAATATACGTTACGCGGGAAAAATTAACAAGTTTGGACGGACTCTTGGAGGACAGCTTCGTAGAGGCGTAGTACCACTTTTCAAACCAGATGAAGCCCGCAATGAGAACTTTATTGAAGCGACAAGGAACCAACTACGCAGAGCCTTTGAACTCTCTATCGGCAAAACAGAGTATACTTTGACTGAAAATGAGAGGGTCAAAATCCTGACATTGCCTACAGAAGCCTCCTTCTACTACATCACTCTAGATAAAGATACGAAAACAGAGGACGTACACAAGATTATCGGAGCACTAAGAGAGTTGGTCAAAGAAGATGAAATTTGAATTGCTATAATATTCGATCAACCAAGATCCTTCGTATCATCGTTGGAACATTGGCAACTTCTGAATGCAGGTAGCTGTTGAATTTGTTGCTGAGCATTACGGTGAGCTAATTTCTCTTCAATGGCTGTTTTTTGCAAACGTCTTAAGTCTTCGGCGCATCTCTTTATCGTGAGAAATAGATGGATGATATGGATCTGCAAGTATCACTTCGTACCATAAGTAACGTCCATCTTTGTGAAGGTAATAAGAACCCAGACTCTCCATGTTTGGAAAGTTCTTAAGAACTCTTCGTTCAGCAACATGCTGCATACTTATTCCTTGTTTGATGTGCACTACACCGAGGTGTTTTGGTCTTCTGCCTGAAACCGGTCTTTGTTTTCTCATGCCTCCCCTGCCTACTCTTGCCCGCACCATAATGATACCTTGCTTTGCTTTGTAGCCCAACTTCCGTGCTCGATCAAGTCTGCTCGGTCTTTCGATTCTATGTATAGAATGTTCTGTTCTCCAACCAATTGCTTTCGACTTCAGTTCATCACTGTTAAGCTTCCACATATTGTTCCATGTTGCAGCCATGTAGCCACGCATACTGTTCATACATGATTTGATGACCCTTAATATCTGTATACTAGATTTGAGAGCTATAAATTAACCTCGTATGTACCGAATTTCTAGTTGTTTAGATGTAAACTATCAATTTTGCTAAATTGGATCGCATAATTTGGTAAGCAGCTTAAAAACTATATACCGTAATTTACGACTAGCTATTTACCAAATCAGATTGGTTTTCGTACATGATCTGTAGTACCTTTTCTGCAATTACTGTAGACGCCAGTTCCTGAGACTCTTTAGTTTGTGAGGCTATATGAGGTGTACATATTATGTTTGGCAGCTCAATAAGGAATCTATTCGTTGGGGGTTCGATCTCAAATACGTCTAACGCCGCGCCTGCAATTCTATTATCTTTCAGAGCCTGGTATAGCGCACTTTCATCGATGACCTCACCACGCGAGGTATTAATAACATACGCTGTCGGTTTCATCTTTGCTAAGAGTTCTGCATTTAACATGTGTCTCGTGTCAGAAGTTAACGGTACATGACATGAAATAAAATCAGCACTCTCTACCAATGTATTAAGATCGGTTCTTATCAATCCTATTTCTTTGATATAGTCTTGATTTATAGGATAGATGTCATATCCTAGGACGTTCATACGTAGCCCACGTGCAATGCGTCCCACGTTCCGACCTATGTTTCCTACACCAATAAGCCCCAGATACTTTCCTCTTAATTCTGTACCTATCAATTCGTTCTTTATCCAATTTCCCTTTTTAAGTTCACTGTCTGCTCGTGTAACGCTCCGAGCGAGAGCTATCATGTTGCCTATAGCGAGTTCGGCTACCGCATTAATAGCTGCCTCGGACGCGTTGATTACACGTATTCCTTTTTCTTTGGCACTATTTACATCTATATTATCGAGACCAACGCCTACACGTGCAATAATTTTTGCATTAATTGCTGCTTCTATCACTTCTCGGCTAATTTTTGTTCTACTTCTGACAATGATGACTTCGTAATCTTTGACCCTAGAAATCAGTTCATTAGCCTCGATATGAGGACAATAATCCACCGTCATTCCTGCTTTTTTTAACGTAGAAAGCCCAGCATGATCTATAGGGTCACAAACCAGAACCTTGCCAGTAATATGCACATAGCTTGGAGATTCCGGTACTTATATAATTATTACTTAGCTATATGCACAATGAATGCATGCAAAATTGTTATATTATCAATCATTGATATCTCTGCTGTGAATACTTGAACGAAATTCTCCAGGTAGACTACGTCAAGAAGTATTTTCCCATCAGGAGAAGTATCAAAGAAATGTTCCGTAAGAACAACCAGTCCTATGTCAGAGCAGTAGATGGTGTAAGCTTAACAATAGAGAAGGGAAAAGCATTTGTCCTCGCTGGTGAGTCAGGATCTGGTAAGAGTACCTTAGCAAGGATTATTCTACGTGCTATTGAGCCTGACAGCGGATCGATAATATTTGATGGAGATGACATTACAAAATATGAAGGCAAGAGATTGAAAAAGTTTCGCACAAATGTACAAATGATACATCAAGATCCTTATACTTCACTCGATCCTCGAATGAGAATATTGGATGTAGTCATGGAACCTTTGAATATTCATAATAAGAGCAAGTCAAAAAAAGAGAGAATCGAGGACGTATTAAGATCCCTGGAGGAGGTACGATTAGAACCTGCCGTAGACATAGCTGAAAAATTTCCAAATATGCTTTCCGGGGGTCAGCGTCAAAGGGTATCTATAGCTAGATCGCTCGTTCTCAAACCAAAGTTAATTTTAGCCGATGAACCCGTATCAATGCTTGATGTTTCTGTAAGGGCCGAAATACTAGAATTAATGAAAAATTTGAAAGACAGACTTAGACTATCATACCTATATATCACGCACGATCTTTCTACAGCCCGGTATATCGGTGATGAGATCGGGATTATGTATGCTGGGAAGATAGTTGAAGCGGGACCAATCGAAATGGTCTTATCGAATCCTCTTCACCCATATACGCAGGCGTTGTTAGACGCAATTTCGGAACCTATGGCACAGAATTTGGACAAGGAAAAAGTCATCCGCATTAAGCAGACTGTGACAAGAGAGATACCTCAGACCGGTTGTAGATTCATTCATAGATGTCTTTATTCCATGGATATCTGCAGAAGTGAACCCCTATTAGCCGGTGAGGAAGAGTACCACTATGTATCGTGTTTCATTTACCCTGTGTAGTATATCAGTTAGACCAAGGGTTGAATTTTTTGTACTGTGTGATCCCTCGTTTGCCGATTCACGGGACAAGGTTTGTTAGTTTGCACGCGTTTCAGATCTTATTTCTTCGAGAGAAAATTGGCTTGGATGCTTGTACCTTACAACTTGAGATACTCCGTTCTGGGAATAGACTCCATATATCATGCCTGCTTGAGCCACCGTAGCATCTTTCAAAGTAACCATAAGCATCTGATTATCCTTCGATCTTTCCAACAAGACTTTAGATAATCTTTCAGTATTTTGAGCATCAAGATGAGCGTCGACCTCGTCCATTAGATAGAAGGGGGACGGTTTAAGTGACTGGAGTGCCAAAAGAAAAATTATAGCAGCCATCGTCTTTTCTCCCCCTGACAAAGCAGTGGACTCGCGTCCTGGTTTGCCTTGGAATTGAACCATTAACATTATGCCGCCTGAAAATTCGTCTTCCTTATTCTCTACTTCTAACCAAGCATTTCCCCCTGTTACTTTGGAGAAAGTCTGTCTCAAGTTGTTATCAACCTTCTCAAACGCTTCCGTGAAAACATTCTTTTTTTCCGTAACGATCTCTTCGATAAAGAGGACGATCGAGTGACGTTCCCCTTCCAACAGATTTCTCTTACTCGACATGCCTCTATATCCGTCAATTACCTCTACATAAAGTTCATCGGCGAGTAGATTGATTCGAGTTTTTATTGTGTCAAATTCGGCTGTTAATTCTCCTATAATCGCATCAACGTCAAACGCCTCCAGCAAATCCTCGTACCCCATCGACTTAAGAGTATTCATTAGAGAGGATTCCTCGGACTTGAGATCTGCTATCTCTTTACCGCCCAATGCAATATCTTTTTCAAGGGAATTATTTTCTTTGGAAAGCTTTCTTTCATTTTCCTTTATCGCCTTTATTTTTTGCTCATATACTTGTAACTTACCAACTGAAGTTCCGGCAGAATCTATTCCTTGCTGTTCTCGGTCTCTCTCTATCTGAAGCCTTGATTCGACGGAAGACATATTAAATTTTAATTCATCTGCTTGGCCAATCCTTTCTTTCCTTTCAGCTTCTAGGTCACTAGTTTCCTCTTTCAAGGTTTTTAATCGTTCCAGTCCTATTCCAATCTCACCTCTCAGTACTTGTGAAGATGTAAGTATGTCTTGTAAGTCAAGATTGTCCGAATCTATAGAACTTAAGATTTGACCCCTTTTTGCATTCATTTGTGCTAGTTGGCCTCTGATAGAAACATCGGCCACGCCTTCCATTCTTTGATAAACACGCTCTATAGTCAATCCGACCAATGACAAGCGCCTACGCAGTTCCTCCAACTCGAGTTTAAAGGATTCATTTTGTGAGCGAACGGTAATATTTTCCAAAGTAAGTTGCCCAAGGTTTTTTTCGTCTTCCTGAATGAGCCTCACTAAATTAGAAATTTGTGCAAGTGAATTAGCCATTTTTCTCTCCATTTCAAGTTTTTCAGATTCCGAACGATCTATTTTTAATACAATTTGTCTGAGGTCATTTTCCTTCTCCTCAATTAAACTCCTCAATTTAGTCAGTGAATTTCTTAATATATCAATAGACTCATTGAGAAGAAGTGCATGGGTAAGATCAGAAATCGTGGAGCCAAAATCCGCCGACATTGATCCTCCTGAAGGCTCGAAAAGCTCTCCCCCTACGGAGACCGCTCTGTACCCGCCTCTAGCTAAAAGGTACGCAGCAGTCGGAGTCTTTACAAGAGCGGTATTACCAAAAAGGAAATCTGGCAGTTCCTTGTAGTCAGAATTTACGAAGTCAGCAAGGCTACCTACGATATTAGGATCACCATCAGGGATGTATGACCTTTTAACATTGCGCACAATGTCCAATGGAATGACCTTGAGGCGTGGCAATTTGTTTTTTTTAGCATATTCAGCAATAGAGATCATCGATTTGACGCTGTCGACGACAAACGCTTTCATCCATTCTGAACCTGCCGCAAGAACAGACCTCTCGTAATTTCTATTCCATGTTATTAAATTGTGGACGAGCCCCTCGATTCCAAACTCATTCGACATCTTCATCAATTCCGCTATGGCAATATCTTCAGTCATGGCATTTTTGGCAGTAGAAGCCTTTACTTCGTATTTTATAGTAAAAGTGTCTGCGGTCGATAAAAGGTTCGTCGATGTCTTGAGATTGGTTTGTAAAGTGGCTTTCATTTTTTTTAGGTTATCAATCAGGCTGATTGTAGTATCTACTTTGACTTTATCTGAATCTAGCGTAGTGCAAAGATCGTCATAGAGTTGCTTGTTTTTCTTGATATTGATTTTCAACTCTAGAGTTCCTGAATCTATGCTGTTCGCTCTCTCAGTTACTATTATCATTTTTTCCTCCAACCTAGCGATTGAAACGTCTAGATTGTTCTTAACCTCATGTAGCCGTTTGTGCCGCCCTTCTAGCTTAGATCGGATATCAGCGTACCTATTGGCACTCGTTGACAGTTCGTCTATCTGCGAACTCATCGCAGTTAAATCAGATTTTAGGATCGATAACCTTCCATACCTCTCATCCACATTGGTTTTCTTTTCGGCTATCTGTATAGTTAAATTCTCTATTTTCTGGTTAATATTTTGCTTTTCTATTTCGATTGATGCAATGCGCCTTTCAATCTGAATCAATCTCTGTTCTGTCTCCTTAATCGATGCTCTATTTCTTTCCGAATCGTACACTAAATGTGACACCGCCGTTGCTATTTCCATTTTAGTCCTAGTTGCAATATCGGCTTCTTGGATAAGTTTTAGCTTTTCTGATTCCAACTTGTCCAGCTCCGAATTAATGTTTTCTATTTGCATGGATAGCTCTTTTGAGCGTAGGACGTTTGAGTCGAGAAGCTCGACTTTAGATTTTAAATTACTTCTTAGCCTTCTTACGGAGTTGGAAACCTTTACCGCTTTGAACTTTTCAAGGTCAGACTCTAGATGTTTATATCTCAATTGGTCGTTCCTTTCCTCTTCCAAACCATCAATTCGCTTTCGTATTTCGTCGATGCGAGCCATGGCAACGTCGAGGCGACGGTCTGATTCCTCTAGCTGCTTCATCGCCTCATTTTTTTTCTCATCAAAGTATGATAGTCCGATGATATCCTCGATAATTTTTCTACGGTCTTCAGAATTTAATTCTGAAATGCGAGTTATCATACCCTGCTGAATGATATTAAGCCTATTTGAAGTAGCAAGCACTATTTCCAATAATTCTACCAAGGTGCTCTTGGTTACTCTCTTTTTATTAAGATAGTACTGGCTCTCGCCTGTTTGCCCCTCCATCTCTCTTGTTACCGTGACTGAATCAGAATCTACTGGTATTCCCCTATCTAAGTTATCAAAATTTAAACTAGCTCGAATTAGCCTATTAGAACTGTTCTGACTATCATGAAACAACGATTGGAACTTATCGACACGCAAGACTTTTGGGCTATTTTCGCCTATAGCGAACATTATTGCATCCAAAATGTTACTTTTTCCAGACCCATTCGGACCGGTGATCGCCACAAGTCCTTTCTCAAAGTTTAATACTGTATTCCTAAATCCGAATGACTTAAACCCGTAAACCTCAAGTTTTTTAATGTGAACCAAAGCGTGTTAGGTATTGAGATTATAGGATCTAATTATATGTTGTAGAATACAACCCATCTCCTTTTTGTGAAATATTTTATATCGCCCCCTATTTCTTATCCTCGAAAGCTGCATGGAGTTATTTTTGTTCCTCTATTTTAGCGTTATTTTTCTACCAGAGGTTTTTGTTTTGGCCGAAAGATGAGGACTTGGGGTATTCTTCCTTCGGTGAATTCGGGATATTTGCGGTCTATTTTGAAATATACTCTCGTCGGTTTGACCAGATCTCTCTCAAAGTCAGTCTCAAGTACCATCTTTATTAGTTCTCTATACTCCACACTATCCTCTTGTAAGTCTGTAAGGATTTGCAATGTACCGGCTTTAACTAATTTTAATGCGAGTACCGCAAATATGGATCTGGCGGATAATTTTTCTTCGTTGGTATTAAGGGGATCTAAATTTTGAGATAAAATTAGCAAGAAATTATCGATTGACCTATCCGCAATATTTGGCAGAAGTTTTTGTGAATCTCCCCAGAACGAAGCTGCATTTTGGGGATCTAAGGCGGCAAACACTGATTTTGCTTTTAGTACCTCCTTCTGATCTTTACCAATAGCAATAAAATATTCCGCCCAATTATTCACAGCCATTTCCTCCAAGACCTCATAATGCTTCATACGTATTTCGACATTAACTTTTATATACAATTTTCTTGCCACGCTTACTGTTCTGCTTAGTTGCGTCGAAGGATTGCCCTCATGGAAAAAATTGTATATCATGGTCCATCTTTGCCTGAAAATATCTGGAAAGTGACGATCGCGAATTAATTCTTTAAAAGATTCGTTTTCGGCAAAATCTGAAAAGAATGCATCAGTTCTAGAGACGGCCTCGATTCTTGGAAGATACAGCTCATCATATAGATTACTAACTCTATCCCAAGCCCTGATCGGATCTGAACTCATATAGGTTACAGACAGATCCGAAAGCCATAGAATTTCACCAATTAATTGGATCTTATCTAAATCCTGTCCTTGTTTCTCGAGTTCGGCTAAGAGCTGCATGAACCTTTCTTGAGAATGTTTTTGTTTAAGATACGGAAAATCAGTTCGCCAGATCAAGGCTTCTACAATAATACTTTCAATGGGTCTCTTTTGGGCAGGCTTAAGATATTCTGGGTGTGTGGTTGCGAATTCTATTGCAGGCGATAATGTGGTTTCATATTCTCTAAAATAATCCTCAAAGTCAATTCTATTCATTGTAAAATAGGCATCATGAATTCTTGTTTTGCATATCTCATTAATTGTCCTCTTAACCTTAGGACCTTTTGGTTCCTTCATATCCCGCTGTTCCGTTGAAGAATAAGCCTGAGCAGGATCATAATCATGCAAGAGGGCAGCAATAAGAATTAATTCATAATCCTTTGAGCTGAAATAGTGCTTACGAAACTGCTTGGGCATCATCTGCAAGCTCATGTAGCCTACCTCAAGACTATGATGGAAATTGTGATATTCGCTTGATCCCTCTCCAATACCCTGTTTGGAATATGCATTTTTAAGGAATTCCATAAGTGTGTGCAAATTGTTAATTCGTTCAATCGATATCCCTTTCTGTGTCGCTAATTCCATCACGCCGGCAGCCAATTCTTCGTCTTGTAAATTGGCAAGGTTCTCATTTGTATCATTGATAATCCGTTTTTTAAGTCCCGGAAAATGTCTTATCGCACGTCTATAAATAACTTGAAGAGGCAAACTTTTGTTAAGGTAAATTCCAAATGCCGTCGTCGGCCACGGATACTGTATCCTAGGTTTCTCACGCTCGATAATTTCATCTGCAGTACGTACGAGATTTTTGTTGAGTTCAGCAATTAAATAATTCAATTGCTGGCCTTCAAGGTTCAGTCGTTCCTTCTGTTTCACAAATCTCACACGCTCGGTGTTCATTACGGACCATTGGGGGATCCTGACCCTGTAACGAGACTTTCTTCGCGATACCCGAGGGAGCCACCCACTACCCGGATCCAATATTTTGTAAGTAACCGCGACGTTTCTCACGCCTGATGTAAACGGCAAGTCCTGGTCCTTCACGACTTGTAATATCACTTCTCTAAAGTCTATTGGACCGAGAGGTACGTAACCTTTTTCATATTCTTTGGTTTCAGGATTAAATGAATTGTATTCGTAATCACCTATCATAGGATCAAGCTTTCTGGCCAGATCTCTTGCTGCTTTAACCAGATTGCCAGTCTTAGTGAACTCTTGGTATGCCATTATCCCCCAGATACTACCAAGAGCACTGAATAACGTGAGTAAGCTCGCTACAATCTCAATCTGGTTTACTGCCAGATATCGCGGCACAAGAGGAATTCCGAACCAGCCAGTAGATAACATGCCCACAAAGACGAGCGTGATGGATAGCCATCGTGCAAGATCATTATAATGTAGACTAAATGACTTCGCGGAAGTGTATGAATCATGATGATCATTCATACAGATATTTCACCCCCCATATCTGCCCTAATTTCAACACTTATACGTTGCCAGTAACAAATTACCTTTTATTGTATCTCAACCAAGCTTATTTCAGAAATTGGATATTAAAAAAAAATCTTACTTTTAGTCAGCAAATATTAAGATCCTTGTTCCACACGACATACTGGCTGCAAAAATACATTTGACATTAGCCCCAGAAAGATATAGATGCATGGGCTGTTGAAGTTGTGACAGTTCAAGATATTTACTAGTTGATTTTGCTGATAGTTTCATGAAATTGTTCCCACGAGTCAGTCTTGTGTCTACCCCAACGTTCGAAGCAGATTACTTCTTCCAATTCCATCCTGGTTAGCCAGCCGGTTTTTTCTAGATCAGGTTTATCTGGAAATTCACTTACATATCCTAAACACAAGTACGCCACAGGTCTAACAAAATCTGGAATTGAGAGGATTCTTTGAAGATCTTCGTTTGCGAGAATACTTACCCAACCGATTCCAATTCCTTCAGCTCTTGCGGCAAGCCAAAGATTTTGAATTGCGCAACACACACTATATACGCCTGTTTCTGCAATTGAAGTTCTACCGAGTACAAATGGTCCAAACCTTGTATGGTCGTATGTAACGCAAATATTGATTGCAGAGTCCAGTATTCCTTCGAGCTTGAGTGAAAGATACCTTTTCTGCTTCGCTTTATCACTATCAAGCATAAAGATGGATTTCTCTCTCTCTCGAACAAAGGAATCTTTGACCTGCTGCCTAATTTCGTTAGCTTTAATCAAAATGAAATTCCAAGGTTGTGAAAACCCAACCGATGGTGCATGATGCGCAGCATTAAGAATCTTAGCCAGTATATCATTCGGAATCTCTTTATTTATGAAATGTGAACGAACATCGCGTCGCGAAAATATCGCCTTATAAAGTCCATCCTTTTCGCATGCTGAAAACGAATCATTGGCGCGCATTCTCTAGATTGTAGAATGCTCCCCGTATTAGATTTATGGATCTAATGTGTTCATTTTTCGCTTGATTTAGAGATCTCATCCATTGCGTACGCAATATTTTGATGTGCTTTGACAACGTTCTCTTCATACAGATCTATTCCTGTAAAGTTTCTTTCAAGGGAAGTACATGCTATACCGGTCGTTCCTCGTCCAACAAATGGATCTAGAACCCAATCATCCTTCTTTGTAGCAAATTTCAGAATTCGAGAAACCAATGCTTCAGGAAATATTGCGAAATGTTCATTTCCATAATGCGCTCTATTAGCAATTTCCCACACATTGCCAGGATTCTTTCCACTGGAATTACAGACTGCAAAAACAGGGTAGTGCTTATGGCCTCCAATTCTTTTTCGTGTTGCATGACGCTTAAATTTCCGGTAGCATGTGGGGCAGTATTTTTCCGGATCATATCCATAAGCAAGAGATATCTCACTTGTTGTGGGCAATTCTTCAATTGGTGTATTAGATTTTGAGTTGTGTATAATTTCAAGAATTTTAATAATCTTTTCCCTGTCTCTTTTCTCAGGTTCATATTGCACCAAATGTGAGGGCGGTGTTTTGTTCCTGCCTCCGATTGCTTCGTTACCCTTTGTTCTTATTTTATTCATCGCGGTGAAACATTTTTCGTTCTTAGACAAAAATAGAATTACTTCATATGCTTGAGTTAAATTTTCTTTGGAGCTACTAGAGACATTGTTTTTCTTGTACCAAATGATATCATCTCTGAATGTATAGCCTGTTTCAACCAGTTTAAGCACTAATCTATGGGGTATCATAAGTTTTCCATAATTCCTACGTGTATCACCGCAAACAAGCCAGAGACTACCGTCATCACTAAGAAGATCTCTGCATGTCGAAAAAATTTTCGCCAATTCTTTGATATATGTCTCGGCGTCTTTTTCGTGACCGATCTCGTCCGGATAATCAAAAATCTTATAGGCGAATATATATTTAGGCTATCCAAAGAAAACTCGAAGACTCGTGGGCCGGTGGTCTAGCCTGGTTAAGATACCGCCTTGACATGGCGGGGGTCGTTGGTTCGAATCCGACCCGGCCCACTATAATTCTGGTGCTGTTTATGGATTCACTTTATATATCGGAGCCGTATACCGCTAGTTATCAGATTGTTAAGTGTGTCAAGCAAAAAAGCTAGAGCAAAGATGAGGAACAGAACTGCAACTATGACCGATCAAGATCCCATGTCGGTCTTTAGATACGCTCTTAAATCTCGCGAAAGCCAACGTCAGTACCCCGGACGATTCAAAGTTGTCTTAGACTATCTTGGTCTTAAAGGAATTATAGAAGATCAGGCCGTAGAATTTGCGAAAAGGGTAAGAAATGATCCCAAATGGTTTCAAGAATCTCTTATGAGATTTATAGTTTACCAGAAGGAACGGGCAAATAGAAAGGAAATATCGGAAGGGACAATCGGAAACTACTACAAGGCTGTAAAACTGTTTTGCGAAATGAATTTTGATCAGCCCATAATAAACTGGAAAAGGGTAGCACGTGGATTGCCTAGGGCTAGAAAGTTTGCTTTGGACCGCATTCCCCGTATCGAAGAAATCCGCAAACTCTGTGAATATCCAGATCGGCGGATTAAACCAATAGTGTACACGATGATCTCTTCAGGGATTCGTGTAGGAGCTTTTGGTTATTTACAGTGGAAGTACATTACGCCTATAACAAATTCGAAAGGTGAGGTAATAGCTGCGAAAATAATAATCTATCCTGGCGACCCTATTGAAGAACATTATACTTTTTGTTCCCCTGAAGCATACAAGGAACTCAAGTCTTGGATTGATTATAGAGAGGAATGTGGAGAAAAAATATCTGGAGAATCATGGGTCATGCGCGACATATGGCAAACTCATGGGATGGATTATGGTGCGAAGTTCGGTCTAGCGGATACGCCAAAGAAACTAGAGAGTATAGCGGTTAAAAGGGTAATAGAGCGTGGATTATGGGAACAAGGTATCAGAAAGCCTTTGCCAGAAGGAGCGAAACATCACGAATGGAAAGCAGCTCATGGTTTTAGAAAATATTTTAAAACAAAGGCCGAGCAGGTTATGCTCCCTCTGCATGTTGAAATGTTGCTTGGACATGACACGGGACTTTCGATGAGTTACTATAGACCTTCGGAGAAAACGCTCTTGGAAGACTATTTGAAAGCCGTAGATCTATTGACCGTCAATTATCAAGATGCAATTTTAGAAAAGAAGGTTGCCCAATTACAAGAAAAAAGTAGGGAAGAAAATTATGTGATTAAAGGAAAACTGTCCGAGAAAGAAAACGAGATACAATTACTCAGCCAACGGGATTCTATGAACACAGATGCAATAGCCACTTTATCGGATCAATTGGCAAAAGTAATGCAGGAAATAGAGTCAATAAAAAAGCAGCAAGGTCAGATCGCAGCTTAGTACCAGGGCATAATAAACAAACCCTTTCCTGAATTGCAATTCGGACAATCGACCCTCAAATCGTTGGTGACGCCACGAGGCATCAAGTCAAGATAACGTACTGAGACATTCTGGCTGCTTTTACATTCTTCACAATAACCTCTGAAAGCTATCCGTTCATAGCTATTTCTCATATCGAACCTGAACTCCTCATACTCGCGTGTTGGGTTTTGTTGTACAGTGTTGAACTTATTTTCAAGAATACCCTTTGCTTTACATTTTCTAAATAGGGTCAGATAAAAGATATTACTGACAGGTGAATCATCCTTCACTTCAAATGCCAGATCAATGATATCATACACATCCAAATAGATCTTCTCTAACCCTTTTCTGCACTCAATGATTTTGTCTTCTCTTCTAGTAATGTTCATCACTTCCTTGGAGTTCATAATTTTGATGATCAGTGCTAGGAGAATGCCGCCCTTTGTGTACTTATAAGTAGTAATTGGCGCTCCTGTTTTTTCTGCTGGCGCAAGCCCAGCACTCTGGATTAGATTCAGTTTCACTAAGATTTCAAATGCGTTATTAAGTTTCTCTTCCTTTCCATGTACTCTATTATAATAAGTAGTGTTTCTGCGATTTAGTGTCTTGTTATAAAAGTCTATAATTTCTTTGTTATTTCTTACCACCCAGTTTTGTAACTTCCTTTTCTTAAAGTGAACCTCCTGGGCAAGCGGTAATTCATTAATAATCAAAGAGTAGCGGAGTAAATCCTGAAGCAGAAGCGAACCCTTACAATAGCATTTGGCATTATCTACCTTCTGGAAAATTGCATCAATATACCTTATTTTTTGCATAGATTTTCCGATATATCGGATCCTGATGATCGAACTATAGTTTAAAGTCTATGGATACTATAGTTTAATGACTAACTCTGATAAATGTGAGATAAGGAGGGTTCAAGCACTTACTGGAGAAAGGACGCTAGTAATGTGCTTCCCACGACACTTAGCAGCTGACTTAGGCGTAGGGAAGGGAGACTTTTTGAAATATAGCATTGACGGTCGCCGATTGATTGTCGAAAAGGTCGAGACATAACACCAAGCGATTAACGTGGAGAAAAAAGAAATGTTTGCCAACAATAATAGTACAAAAGAACCTAAAAAAGGTGCCGGTTCTAAGGCGGTTGAAAAATTAGAAGACCGGCAAGTTTATTGTACAACCGGCAAGAAGAGTGGGGGAGAGAACCTTGAAACCATGACGATAAAGCCGTTAGAAATGAGCTCCCACCCTAGCCAAGGGGAAAAAGGGATGCTTTCGAGATGACTACTTACACCAAATTAACTCCAGAAGAACAAGATGCCGTCCTATATTGGCCCTGTAGATCTCACATACCAATCATACCATGTGAAAGTAAATCAAAAAAAGTTCATTTGATTGATTGGCAGAAACTAAACTTGGATGCAATCGACTATAGTAAGAATCTAAATGACGGAATATACGATAACGGGATTGCTGCTAGACTAGGACCAACCCTACCCGTTTCAAACGATGGGAATGGTGGCATCACCAGACTTTACTCAGCTGCTATAGATTTCGATAAAGAAGAAGGGGTAAAAGCTTGGTTTGGGAGCTGGGGGCATGTAATCGAAGCGTCTAAAAGAACTAGAATCGAGTGGCATAAAGACAAAGCGAAGATACATTCTATCTTTCTCACTAGAAGACCCCTAGCGAATAGAAGGATTCCAAAACTAGGCATAGAAATCAGATGCGAAAATCAATTGCTGTTTGTATCCCCAAGCATAAATAAAGATGGCAACCCCTGGACCATACTTGGAACCGATCAAATACTTATTCACGACGAGTCGGAATTAATCAAACTCGAAGCACAGATTGAGTCTATTTCACAGGGGTACATGTCAGATGAGCGTAAAGCCCGCTACATTAGATGGCTAGAAGAGCCAGGTAGAATGCTCGGAGAAGGAGAAGGCAGACATCCTGGACTTGTCGTTCTGGGAACTTCGTATTATTACAGATACTCAGGCGAATGGCGAGGAATGACAGATGAGGAAAGGCGTGCAAAACTATGGGAATGGAACCGTCGAGTCTGTCATCCGATAAAACCTGACAATGAATTTGATGCGATATGGAAATGGATTGTAGAACATCATAGAAAAAATAGAGATGAACAGCATGAGAAACTAGAAAACGAAAGGAGAGATAGTTTCTTCGGCGGCCTAGATACTATACCTGGGTGTGTAGTATATCAGATAAATTCCAAGCCTGATAGATTCGTGCTTGGCACACCCGACAACAGACTTGTAGAGATAGAACGCAAATGGAGTGAAAATAAACAAAATCCTGGAAGTATGGTGTCTCGTCTTGTTTATAATAGAACATTCATAGCCTGCAAACCTATCAGGATAATCAAACATACAAATCCACTTTCATTCATGGAAATACCCCAAAAATATACAGTAGAGTTTAGAGGCTCGGAAGACAGCGGTAACTTTACAGTAAAACACAAGACCTTGTCTGAGATAGCCACTGAATTAAAGCAAAGTAACGCCCTATGTGAGAACGGTCTGGATGTTGCATTGATTGCACAGATTAAGGGTTTTGAGAAATTTGGATTACTAACTATCGATGATGATATTGATTATATTGGATTCTTTCCTGAAGGTAGCAATAGATTAATAGCTTGTGGATTTGAATTAAAACAAGAAGAGATAGACGTTAGAGATTCTCTAAAATATATCAACGAACTTGCCAAGTATTTCGAAGGTAGGCTAGACCTCCTATCCCACACTATCCAATGGGCTATAATTGCACCATGCTCATTTATTTTTAAAGTCGTTAAAGCACCCGTTTTGGAGTGGCTAGAGTTTTATGGTTCTCCGAATGCAAGCAAGTCAACTTTAGGAAGGGTAGTACTCGGAATAGATGGACATGCTAACGATGGCAACTATAATGTGAATATATCACATGTTGATACTATTGCTAGACTGGGCGACACAATAGGAAAAACGACATTTCCGATCCTCGTTGATGAGATGGACTTCACTGATAATAAATATCTAGTTAATCAGGTAAAATCTGCAATAGACCAACCTAGATTAAGAAAAGTCTTGGACAGAAGCAGGAGAGTAGAACATATTGCGGCGCTATCACCATTGATAATGACCAGTAATCCGCCTCCACCACTTAACGACGCTGCATTTATGAAACGTGTTACTGCGAGATACTTCCCTGCCAAGGAAACGCGCTATAAAGATGAACAGTGTGCCAAAGATTTTGATGCCCTTTTATCACAACTTGATAGACTACAGCCGCTGGGATGCTTCAGAAATAGATTCATAATGAATAATCAGGCTATAATCTTAGATAGAAAGCTTACTCCGCTCGAAAAGGCAAGGAAGATACTCAAACATGCTTACGAATCGGCTGACATGCTTATGCCAGGCTGGTTCAGAAGACAATTAGAACAGAATCAACTAAAAGAGTCGATTGTTGACTCTAAAGAAGCGGTCCTGGATGCATTTGAAAACCTGATTATAGATAAAACGAAGAGTCTGAAGGGGATACAGGACCTAATCAAGTACAAGAATTCTAGCGACAGGTTCGTAAACCTAGTTAACGGTAAATTACTGCCTTTTGCCAAAATAATAACAGACAAGGCCCACAAACCAACTGATCGTATTGCCATCTATACAGGGATTCTTAAAGAGCTATATGAATACGGAGTCACAACGGAGCAACTATCTAACTTAAAGGCATTGGCTGACTACATGTGCGCTAAGCACCACCAATCACATGGTAAAAATGTTGTTGAAATATCAATCGGACAACTAGAGGACTATTTTGGGGAGGAGCAGGGAGAGCAGGGAGAGCAGGGAGAGCGTCTATATACAAAGAGGTCGGAGGACAGCCAGTAAACAAGCGTGATTAAACGACACCGTAAACCGGATTAGTTGCTTCTGATCACCAGACCACAGTAGGCAGGCCTCTTCGTGGTGTGGTTAGAAATTACTTTCATAGAAGATGAGTACTGTAAAGTAAGCCAAATCTGCCTGATAGGAGGTGAAAGAAAAAAAATGTTAAGTGAACAAGAAGTGAATAATAACATAAGCGAGATAGAAAAAATACTCAATGCCAGCAGTCAGTATATTAGCATCGAATCAGGTGGCAAAAAATTGCTGCAATTCCTCCCTGAAAGAGGGATCGTCGAAGTAGAAAGAATATACAATGATCAGA
>WNFX01002745.1_pt1 | contig 19454 bp, 13 predicted proteins | sample 5400111 | NCBI WGS metagenome assembly WNFX01 (sample SAMN13153363, study PRJNA577476) | soil metagenome | isolation source: 40 cm soil or saprolite under grassland replicate 1 | place: USA:California | collected 2016-06-15 | reverse complement strand
GCGCTGCCGGTCCCATGACCAGATGCAGATCGCGGGCGTGAAAGCGGTACGCGATGCGCCCGTTGGCCGTGTTCAGTAAAGTGGCCTGTTCCCCCATCGTCCAATCACCCGCAAGGGCCCACTGATTGAGCATCAACCGTGCGGGAACAGCATAGACGTGAGGTGTATCCAAGACGGCACCACCGGGGGACGCAAAGTGCTCGGTACGCTCATAGCCGACATAGTTTTCTGCAGACCTCAAGCTGTCCCAATCGGCGGCAGCTTCAGCACCACTGGCATCGACTGAAACCAGTTCATCATCTATGCCACCAATGCCGGCCTCGGCCAGCACGTGTTGAATCATCATTTCCGACTGTTCGTAGTCGCCCTCGCCGAAGTGATGATAGCGAATATGGCCCTGTGCATCGACGAGATAGAGGGCCGGCCAATAGTGGTTATCGAATGCATACCAGATCGCATAGTCGTTATCGATGGCGATCGGATAGGAGACCTTCATGTCCTTGGCGGCTCGGCGAACGTTCTCGATGTCGTGCTCAAAGGCGAACTCAGGCGTGTGCACGCCGATCACCACCACGCCGTGCTCCCGGTATTTCTCGGACCACGCACGGACATAGGGCAGTGTGCGCAGCCAGTTGATGCAGGTGTAGGTCCAGAAGTCGATCAGGACGACTTTCCCTCGCAGGTCGGCCGCCGAGAGTGGCGGTGAATTGAGCCACGCGGTCGCCCCACTGAGAGAAGGCAACTCACCTTCAATGAGTAATTGAATCGCTGCGGGGTGTCTCGCGGCGAGCAAGAGCTTGTTTGCTTTCATGATGTATGCCTTTCATATGCTTGGATGTGTGGGCGAGGTGCGTCTGCACCATGCAGGACGCCGCATCGATCTGCAAAAGTCGAGCCTTGTGGTTAGGGAAGCGATCAGCTAACGGCCGCGGCCGCCCACCCGCTTAACCGACGGCAGCGACCGCGCTCAGAATCATGTCCGTGACGGCCTGTGGCTGCGAGATCATGATCACGTGGGAGCCCTCGACCTCGGTGATCGTCGCTCCTGCGCGCCGGGCCATGGAACGGATGACATCACTGCCAGCCGCCTTGTCACCAGTAGCAATGACTGCCCAGGCAGGCAAGGTCTTCCAGGCAGGCACCCCGGACGGCTCGGAGAACGCCCCCTCGGCAACGGGACGCTGGGTGACAGCCATCACGGCGGCCTGCTCGGCGGGCAGGTCGGCGGCGAAGGCATCATGGAAGTGTGCAGGATTGATCGCAAACTCCACGGCGGTCTGCGCGCCCTGTCCTGTCGGATACTTGAGTGGGACCAGGGCGCTGCTCAGAACGCTGTCCTTCGAAGTGCTTTCGACATCGCCCAGGCGCTCACCTTCATCGGTGGCGAAGGCGGCGACATAGACCAGGCCGACGACGTTCCTGGCTGTGGTGGCGGCGTTGGTGATCACCGCACCCCCGTACGAGTGGCCGACGGCCAGGACCGGGCCGGGAATCTGGTCGAACACACTGGCGAGGTAGGCGGAGTCACTGGAGAGACCACGCAGTGGATTGGCGGGGGCAGTCACCTGCACCCCTGCTTTCTGCAGCCGCTCAATCACGCCCGTCCAGCTTGAGGCATCAGCAAAAGCGCCATGCACGAGCACGACGGCGAGAGGGCCAACAGTGGTAGAAGTTGTCTGAGACATGAGCGTTCCTTTCTTGGATGAATGTCGACCAACCAGTCAACGGGATAGTTGTCTGAGACATGAGCGTTCCTTTCTTGGATGAATGTCGACCAACCAGTCAACGGGATCGTTGAGAGATCGGCCAACGAGTACATCGTTTCTGCTGTGGTGCAGGACGACGGGCACACTGTGTGCCCGTCGTCCCCTCTCTCCGATTAGCGCAGTGATCTGAAGCCCGCGCGTACCTCTTCTGAAAAGAGCTGCGGCTGCTCCCACGCGGCGAAGTGCCCGCCTTTGGGGAGCCGGTTGTAATGAATCAGTTTGGGATACGCGCGCTCTGTCCAACTCCGCGGGGCCTGATAGAGCTCGTCCGGAAAGGCACTCACGGCCACCGGGATCGCGACACCTTTCGGGGCGAAAAAGGCCAGCTTGCTTTCCCAATACAGACGAGCCGAGGAGACCGCTGTGTTCGTCACCCAGTAGAGCGTGACGTTGTCGAGGACGTCGTCTCGCGTCAGGCCCTCAGGCTGGCCGTTAAAGACGCGTGCCATGAGTGCGTAACTGCGCGCGTCGTGGTCGAGCATCCAGGCCGCCAGCCCGACAGGTGAATCCGCAATCGCGTACAGCGTCTGCGGGCGGTTCCCCATCTCCTGGGCGTAGGCGAGGCCGTGCTTATAGAAAAAGGCCAGCTGGTCGTACGCGTGCCGTTCGTCGGCTGAGAGGCCGGATGGCGGCGGGTCGCCGAACTGGAGTGCCTTGGCAACGTCGTCTGGGACGGTGGCAGGCATGTTGGTGTGAATGCCCAGCAATTCGGGAGGCGCCTGCAGAGCCATCTGCTCCGTCACAGCATTCCCCCAATCGCCGCCTTGCGCCACATATCGCGTGTATCGGAGGCGCTTCATCAGCACGATCCAGGCACGTGCGATGCGGATGGGATCCCAGCCGGTCGTGGTCGGTTTGCCTGAAAACCCGTGGCCCGGCAGCGACGGAATCACCAGATCGAACGCGTCCGACGCACTCGCGCCATGTGCCGTGGGATTGGTCAGTGGATCGATGATCTTCAGCTGCTCGATAACCGAGCCCGGCCATCCGTGCGTAACGATGAGCGGCAACGCATGTTCATGTTTCGAACGCACGTGAATGAAATGCATGTCCAGCCCATCGATCTCGGTCATGAACTGCGGCAGCGCGTTCAGTTTCGCCTCGCACGTGCGCCAGTCGTAATCTGTCCCCCAATAGCGCGCGAGTGCCTGCATCGTCGCCAGCTGTACGCCCTGCGACTGATCTGCGACGGTCTCCTTTTCGGGCCAGCGCGTGGCAGCAATGCGCCGGCGCAGCTCGACGAGATCCTCTTCCGGCACGTTGATGCGGAAGGGGCGGATAGCCGGCGTCGTTTCGTGGGTTTGGGATTGCATCATAGTTCTCCTTTGTTGTGGTAAATTTCAGATGTGTCGTTTGACGGGGAAGTCCCCCGATTTCTCGAACGTCTCCGTCACACAACATGATGTCGACGTCTAGTACGCTTCGACATCGATGACAGCCTGGGTAAAGGCCTGGGGTGCTTCTTGCGGCAGATTGTGCCCGACGCCGCCCGTGATGACCCGGTGCGCATAGTGGCCCGAGAATTTCCTGGCATAGGCACTGGCGTCCGGGTGTGGTGCGCCATTGGCATCGCCTTCCAGGGTAATCGTGGGCACGGTGATGTTCGGACCCGCGGCGAGCCGCTGTTCCAGCTCGGTATATTGCGGTTCGCCTTCTGCCAGCCCGAGCCGCCACCGGTAATTGTGGATGACGATGCTGACGTGATCCGGGTTATCGAAGGCCGCGGCGCTGCGCTCGAAGGTGGCCTCGTCGAAGTCCCATTTGGGCGAAGCGCTCTGCCAGATGAGCTTGGCAAAGTCGTGCCGGTATTTCTCGTAGCCGGCCCGGCCGCGTTCGGTAGCAAAATAATACTGGTACCACCACTGGAGCTCAGCCTGTGGCGGCAACGGCACCCGGCCAGCTTGTTGGCTGCCGATCAGGTACCCACTCACGGAGACGAGCGCCTTGCAGCGTTCAGGCCAGAGCGCCGCGATGATGTCGGCCGTGCGCGCGCCCCAATCAAAGCCGGCCAGGATCGCCCGCTCGATCTTGAGCGCATCCAAGAGCGCGATGAGATCGACGGCGACCACCGATTGCTGGCCATTACGGAACGTGTCGCTGGACAGAAAGCGCGTAGTGCCATAGCCACGCAGGTACGGGACGATCACCCGGTAGCCCGCCTGCGCCAGCCTCGGCGCCACGTCGACATAGCTGTGAATGTCATAGGGCCAGCCGTGCAGAAGCATGACCACCGAACCATCGCTCTTGCCAGCTACAGCGTATCCGACATTCAGGAGGCCGGCATCGATCTGCTGAAGCTGGCCGAACGACGTGTTCGTCCCGTTCCTCATCATCCTTTTCCCCTTTCTACTAAGACTGTTCGCTGCATAATGACTTTTCGGCGCAGAGAACAGGCATACGTTGTCACATGCATTTTCCTGTTGGTCGTTTGCGTTGTTTCTTGTGCGCCAGAGCCACACAAACGGCGTTTTTCTCTTCTTGGCGTAAAGTGATGTAAGAAAGATGATGCCGCTGCTCAAAAGAACTCAGCTAATCGGACGAAAAGTTATGCGAGAAAAAGCAACGCGGCTGCATGTTCGCCATCTGGCGATGAAGCCGCGCAAACGTTTAGGAAAAGGAGTCACGCCACTTACTTGGTTGCGCATCGAAAATGATGACCGTCAAACAGGTACAAGCTCAAGGCACCTTTCTTCCACTCTGTCGCTCCTGCCGAGACAAGCTGGGACAATAAAGCACAGGAGAGAGTGCCGAAACCACTACAAGGGACACACTTGAGGAAAACCGCACATGTGCTAAAAATCACTCTCATTTTTGTTTACTGCGTAAAGTGTAAGCACTCTCTCTTGTTTTGTCAAGTAATCGTACTGTAATGGATGCGGTTCATTAGAGGATCTGCGCGGGCTGACCCCGCTGATCTACAGCAATGTCAATCCCTATGGACTCATTCGACTCAACATGGCTGAGCGTCTGAGGATTGAACGAGCCGAGGCCGTCTAAAGCGTAGCTCGTCCTTACGGAAGTCGAGTGGAAGCATCTGGGGCAAGAGGCAGTTCACGTCAAGCCGTCTCTTGCCTCCAGCAATATTGCTATCTTGCCCTCGGTGTCACCGATGTATGTATTGAGCCAGATGGTGAATCACACGATTCTCACTCATCACGCCGGTTTCTCACCCTTCAGCCCAGAATCTCACCACCCTTGAGTCAAAGTTGCCATTGTAGAAAGCAGTGATGGCTCGCTCAATCCTTTGACACGCCTCTGTTTAGAACTCTTTCCTTGTCCTGGCCGCGGCAATCCCCCGCTCGCGGGCCTTGGCATCGAAAGCCGCCTTGTAGTTCGGGTCCTGTTGTTTGAGGGCGTGATGGGCATAGCTTCGCAAACGCGGATCGGTCTCGGTGCGCAGAATCTGCTCCAGCGCCGCTCTGGCACGGGGGTCCTGCGGGAGGCGCCGCAGCCCCCATAACGCCTTCAGTCGCTCACTCTTGTGGGCATCTGAGAGCGCTACCCGCACATGCAGGCCAATCGGATCGCCCTGGTAGGTTGGGTCCTGGGAGACAAGCGCATGATAGGCAGCTATTTGCAGTTCTGGATCAGCTTCCTCAAGGATGCTCTTTAAGGCTGCTACCGCCCGTGGATCCTGCGGGCGATGCAGCCCCCAGAGAGCGTGCAGTCGGACACGACTGTTCGGATCTCTTAGAGCCACCTCAATGAGCAGGCCGACGAGATCGCCCGTCAGGGGGCATGGCTTGCACTCCTGACAGGTCGCTGAATGGACCGCCATCCGTCGAACGGAGGGAGCGGGATCGTGGAGTGCGACCTGCCGCAGTGGTGCAAAACACGCATCGGTCCCGTGATGATCCATAAAGCCCGCACATCCCCCCCGCACACGCACGTTCGGGTGGCAGAGACCCCAAATCGCCGCGGCGATTCCAGCCTCGCCTCTCGCCGCCAAAGCAGCCTCTGCCACTTTCCAGTCCCGAGCCCCCAATTGCTCCACCAGCGCCTGCAACTCATCAGTCGGGGAACGTTCATTACCCATTTCACTACCTCCCTGGAGAATTTCGCCGAGATGCTTTCACGCCACGCGTGGCAAGCAAACGTGGGTGCCGTTGACATTGCTACTCGAAGGCCTCGAAGCTTCCCATTCTAAAGTGGAAGCAACCCTTTTCAACCACCTCGCCGTGCGGATCGAACGACCCGCTCTCTCTGCCGCCGCCTCCTTGTGCGCCCGGCACGCATTCGCCTGCTCGATTTCGTCGCGTAGCGTAACCTGTAATGGCATCCTGAGCTTCTGCCGGGCCGAGTGCAGCCGTTTTTTCACCGTCGTGATCGGGATCTTGAGGAAGGCACTCACTTCCTTGTAAGAATACCCGCAGCCATAGAAGAGCGCTGCGACCAGTTGCTCATGCCGGGGGAGCGATGCCAGAGCCTCTCGCTCTGCTTGCATCACGAGGTCTTCGGTGTCCCTCTCCGCAATCAGGTCAGCGCTTGCTGCTTCGAGCGAAGAAGATGGCAAGGTTGCCTGCCTGAGCAGGCGAGTACACTGCCGGAAGACGATCTGGCGAAACCATCCTGGGAATGCTGATGGCTCCTTCAATTGGGGCAGATGAAGAAAGGCCTCGATGATGGCATCCTGAACCAGATCCTGAGCCAGATGATAGTCCCCGACATATCTAGATGCGATGGCGTAAGCCATCCCCTGGAAACGTTGCACCAAAGCAGCGTAGGCTTCACCGTCGCCTGCTTGTGCTGCCTCGACAAGTTGAGATAATTCTTTCATAGCCTGGGCCTCTTCGTCAAAGATCTTCTATGATAGAGGTGCCATAACAGGACGAAAAAGTTACCTGAATAGCTTCTCTATTTTATCATGCTGGAGAGGAGGGCAACCTATAGATGTAGCCATAGCACGCAGTACTGTGCTCTTCAAATGCATGTCTACCAGTTTCGGTGATCTCAATGTAGGTTTGCGGCTTATTGCGGACAAAGTTTTTGTGATTGTAATGTAGCAAGCCTCTTCCTATGGTGTAAATGCCCTAAACCGCTATTTCTAACCTGTTCATTATTAGGAATCATAACCTATTCTTAGCACTAAAGCATTCACCTATGATAATTGTTCGTATTTAGTCATTAGTAATTTAGGAGGATTTCCTGTTGAGAAATCTCAAATTATCGCGCAACCTTATCACGTTGGCACTAGAAATTATGGTCATTCTTAGCCTGGCATTCGGCACTTCTTTTGTACACAGCAGTTCAAGGGCTGCTGAGCTATCTGATGTGACACTGTCAAATAGCGCTGCTCAATGGATTGCTAGCGCTCATCTCGCTGGTCATCATTCTAGTAATGATCAGATGACTATCGGACTGATGCTTAAGACGATAAGTCTAGATCAGCAGCATTCGCTCATTTCTTCTCTCTATCATCCGAAAAGCTCATTATATCACCAATGGCTCTCTTCAGCTCAGTTTAGCCAGCATTTTGCCCCATCGCAGAGTAGTATAGCTGCAGCACAAAGTTTTTTGACTCAATCTGGGCTGCATCTTGTTGCATCTCCCGATGCATCGCTACAGCTAGCCTCAGGAACCACTAGCCAGTTGGAAGCGGCGTTGCATACGACGATCAATGATTATGCCATGGCGCATGGAAATACGTTTTATGGCAACAGTACTAATGTGCAGCTACCCTTAAGCTTGAACTCATCTGTTCTGGGCGTATTTGGTTTAAGTAATGTTCCAGTTGCACAATCATATGATCAGATTGATACTTCTACGAATCCAAATGTCGCTCCTCCACCTTATGGAGGCGGTCCATTCGGGAGCGGCCTTACCCCTACGCAAATCGCAGGCATTTATGATTCTGCCCGTGTCTACCATCAGTTGAAAAATCAAGGACAGGGAACTACCCTGGCCGTATACGAACTTGCAGGCTACACGAGCAGCGATATTACATTTTACGAGAATCATTATGATCTGCCACATGTAAAACTGGTCAACAAAGTGGTTCTTGGTGGAGCTACAACCCACAATGGCGCCGCAGAGGTCGAACTTGATATCGAGTTGCAGATAGCGATGGCGCCGGGAATGAAACAGCTCCTTGTGTATCAAGCACCAAATACAGAACTCGGCGCGCTCACTGAGTACTTGCAAATGGCCAAAGACAATCAGGCAGATTCGATCAGTTCGAGTTGGGGTAATGTCTGCGAATTCTTTGTGAATTCACAGGTAACGGTCGCAGAGAATCAGATTTTCCTGCAGATGGCTGCACAAGGACAGAGCATTTTCGCCGCATCCGGTGATTCAGGCGCCTATGGTTGTTCGCGCATTGGAATCTTACCTCCTGTAGGCCAGGAACTCCAGATTGGCGACCCGGACAATCAGCCGTATATCACAGCCGTAGGAGCTACTTCGTTCCAGGGACCGGATGACATTACTACCTTCGATCCCGGTAAGAACCAACATCCTACATATCCCGGTTCCACGCTTGAGTTACCCTGGACTGACGGTTGTGATCCACAAACCTGCACAGGAGGTGCGACAGGTGGTGGTGTTAGTCGAATCTGGGCAGAACCTGATTATGCTGCGAACCTCACAACTGGTCAATACTTTCCTGGTATAATTGGTTCGTACTCACAGGCAGGATCATACTGCGGCCAACAGCCAGGGGTTATCTGTCGAGAGAATCCGGATGTTTCATTGGATGGTGACCCAAGTACAGGCTATTCGATCTATTGCACCGACCCTGGTGATTCGTTCTGTTCAGTAGGAGAATTTACCCCCAAGCCTGGTTGGATCCGCTTAGGAGGGACGTCAACTTCTGCTCCGCTCTGGGCAGGGATTGCAGCACTCGACATAACCTTGCACAAGAATACACGTTTAGGTCTATTCAACTATATCGTGTATCCCTTTGATTCGACATCGGGTTATGCAAGCCAGTTCCACGATATCATCTCCAACTTTTCCAATGGTTCAGGTGGTACCAAAGGAAAGCAAGTAGTGCCTCCTGGTTACACAGCTAACGCGGCGTATGATCTGGAAACTGGTGTTGGTACACCCGATATCTTTAATTTTATAACCACTGGACTTTCTGCGTAAGTAGTAAAGTCATCAATAAAAGGAACACTTCCTTTTATTGATGACTTTTTCGAAGACTAAAACTCATAGCAATTCAATAGCTGGTAGAGTGACCTGTATCCCTTTACATAGCCGAGTGATCGCTCTGCAAGACGCCAAAAACGTTGCCTTCGGTGTCCTTCGCATACGCAAGCCACCCAACTTGTGGAACTGCCATTTTGGGGAGTTCAATTGTCCCACCGTGTGATGTGATTTTTGCAATTGTATCATCAACGGAAGGTACATCAACTGTACAGACATAGGCAGTAACAGCGTCACCGTTGATTGGTTGCGGGCGTTGCACAATGGCGCCGTTGATACCGGGCTCGGTGTCAGGCCCAGTGGTAATGAGCCAGTAGTCTGCTGGTCCTTCCCATTTGTTGATCTGCCAGTCAAATATGTTGTGATAGAAGTTGACGGCACGTTGGGGATCATCGGCGTGGATTTCAAAATGGACTACTCGTGACATAAGTTTCTTTTCCTTTCTGAGATAGTGTCAAATTATGATACTCTATTCTTGCTCTATTAGCAAAAACGGTTGAGGAAGGTGATTGGGTGCATTGGTGGACTTCATCCATAAAAATCGACTGCTCGATATAGAGGAGGTGTGCTTCATCCGGTCCACACTTTCGCGTCGTTAAACGCGACCTCAGTTGGACCATTCACTCCTGACGCAAAAACACCAATTCCACCTTGACTGTAGCTGCTGTCGCTCACGCTATCGATTTTTTGATCATTCACATACAGATCGATGGTACTTCCGCTGGTTACAACTGCCGCCAGGTTGGGCTGATTCAAACCAGTTTTGATGGCAGGACTAGAACCCCTGCGTAATGGATTAATCTTACAATTGTTATAGTTACCGATACAATTATTGTAGATCCCGAATTCATACGTCCCATTATGGCCGATGAAGAAGTAGTAACCGTTCCCCTTTTCATCGCCACGGAAGAAAATGCCTCCTCCATTGCCGTTGACAGTCGTCATCTGTACTTGATAGGCACCATCAACGAAGTTAGCTTTTGGTAAAGAGCAGCTTTTACCAGATTGCTGAATTGCATTCACGTGATACGCTCCTCCCGTGAATGCACAAGTACCAAATTTATCGCTATTCACATCCCAACCGTGACTATTATCGCTCAATGGGTCAATGCCTACCAGCGTTCTGTTCATAGGGGGATAGGGGTCAGGATTCTGAGCAATAATAGTTGCAGTAGCGTCGACAGTGACAGTGCCATTCCCTGTATTAGTGTCTGTCCCTGTATTAGAGCCATTCACTGCATTAGAGGCTGAACGAGATACAGCATAGAATACCAGGGCAAGTACCAGTACAACCAGCACTATTCCAGAGGCTATGGCTATAGTTCGCTGGTTGCGTTTAGCACCGCTCTGGTTATCGGTTGGGGGAGCTTTTACTATTGGGATATCTGGGATGTCTGTTTTAGGCTGAGGAGCACCAGCTTGTGGCACATCGATGTTGGGCTGAGGCTGTGGCGGTGTTGTTAGTGGAGTTTGTTCTTGTTGTTCGATGATAAGCGTGACAATCAAATCGCCTGCTGATCCCCCAGAGGTTGATGGCTCGCCCTGACTCGGAAAATTGAGAACCTGTTCGTTGTAAGCATTTGCTGGTACATTTACAGGCACTTGCCTCCCGCCAAGGAGGGTGAGAATACGGTGGGTGCCCGTCAGTGCCTCTGCCTCACTAATCACTAATGCGGCGTGAATAGCTCTCCTGCCTGGCTCGTGTGAAGTGTTCGTTATGGTGGGACTGGAGCTATCAACGAGCAATGCCTGCTCGAAGGCGCGTGCAAAGGCAGAGATGGAACCAAACCGCTCTTCAGGTTTTTTCGCCAAAGCATGCAAAATCACCGTATCTACGTCTGCTGGAATGCGCGGATTAAGTCTGCCTGGGGGCTGTGGTGTCACATGGAGGTGCTGATACATCACTTGCCCTAATCCTCCTTGAAAAGGAGGATGACCTGTCAACAGATCGTAAGTCATGATCGCAAGGGCATACTGGTCGGTCGCCGGGACGGGGGTACCTTCCCACTGTTCAGGGGCCATGTAAGCCGGTGTGCCGCGAACAGATTGGCTCACACTTGCAGTGGTACTATTGGACTTTGCCACGCCAAAATCAGCCAGCATCAGATCAGGACGGCCTGAAGCATCTTCACTATTGCGAATGAGAAAATTGGAAGGCTTGACATCTTGATGCACAATCTGGTGGTTATGTGCGTACTGGAGGGCACTGGCAGCCTGCTCTACTATAAAACCAACATTGTGTGGGGAGAGCAAGAAAGTATTTCTGCGCTGTTGCATCCAGGCAGCAAGGGTGTCCTCTTTACAAAAGGGCATGACCATATAGGAGGTCAGTATCGTTCCATGAATGGTTGCTTCACCAAAGTCAAAGAGTGGCAGGATGTGACGATGGTTGAGCATGGCGATAGCCCTGGCTTCGCGCTGAAAAAGGCGAGTCGCGTCGGGATCGGGATATTCGGTCTGTATGACCTTGATCGCTACTTGCCGTCTAAGCTGGTCATCCTCCGCAAGGTAGACTTCGCCCATACCCCCACGTCCGAGCGGACGTAGAAGGCGGAATCGGCCTATTTGTGACCCTTCTAATGACATTGTTTCCGCCCTGCTTAAAATAGTAAAACAGTATAGTGAGAGCGTACCTTTGAAGACAAGATGAGTATAACACACATGGCCAGGCGATGAAAGATTATATGTTCATGCGGGATAGTCCTGGCAATAACACAGCAATTGGCAGAAGCGTCTTAAAGCCGATATTTCTTTAAGTTGGTATTAACGCTATACTTTGTGATATTGGGATGAAAACAAACATATGAATAGTGACAGTGTATCTCACTGCAAGAATAGATAATGATAGAAGCGACCTCTCAAGAAAAAGGAGCCTTCAACATGTACTGTGCTTCAAAGCGTCCCAGGTTATTTTTGTTGACGTTTGTTCTGTTGCTGGTTGGTTGTTCTGCTTGTAGCACAATTACAAATACCATTACTTCTACACCGACGCCAATTCCAATTAACACGATTCCTGGAGAGGGAGACTGTGTCAAGTTCAGTCAACATGTCCAGGCACCGTTTGCGAATGTACGTGTGAGTCATGATAGTTACTTGGCTCATAGCGAGCCTATGCTCACTGAGAATCCCAAAAATCCACTCAATCTTGGAGGAGGTTCTAAATTCTTTACTGAACCGGCTCATTATAAATTTCAAATAGGATACTTTAGCTCATTCGATGGCGGTTGCACCTGGACAGATGGCGGTGTTCTACCGGGTTTTGAGAGGAATGAAACGACTTCTGATATTAGCTTCGCTTTTGGTAATCACAATGATGTCTATGCTGCCGTTCTTTATGCAATAGGTGGCGCTCAGGGTAACAGCGGTATAGCTGTCTCAACGTCCACCGATGGCGGTAAAACTTTTGGGAATCCCGTAAGTGTCTTTGAAGCCAGGGCCAATCAAGTTTTTAGCGATAAGCCGTGGATTGCTGTTGATCAGACGGGTGGACCCTATAGCGGGTATATCTATGTTGTGTGGTCCTATGATCATAATGGTACCTGTGGAGGTATCAATAACTGCAGTGAGGAATTGGCATTCTCGCGCTCAACTGATGGAGGTAAAACCTTTTCGCCTATCAGCCTGGTCGAAGGAAATGCGCCTTTCTGCATGAACCCTGCGACTGGGCGTTCAGCTGGTTCAACGAAATGTGATGCAGCGCAGGGAGCAATCCCTGCCGTGGGGCCAGAGGGCACACTCTACGTTGCCACTCCGTATATTGACGTGATGAGTGGTCCTATTCCGACAAGGTTGCTGATAACGTCTTCAACTGATGGAGGTAAAGCCTGGACTACACCTGTGCTGATAGCGACCATTCATGATATTTCTGGAGCATTTCCACCTGAGAAATATCGTAACCTGTCGCTGCCAGCATTTGCATGCGATTCCCGAACGGGACAACTTTATCTCACCTGGTCTGATAGAGGGACACGAGATGCAGATATCCTGTTCTCCACCTCGAAGGATCATGGGCAAACGTGGTCAGTGCCGATTCGGGTGAATGATGACCCTATTGGAAATGGCGCGAACCAGTTTCAACCGCAAATGGCTGTTGCACCAGATGGCGTTGTCAGTATATCGTTCTTTGATACACGCGAAGATCCGCGTCATCTGTTGATTGATGTGTACCTGGCACAGTCCGTCGAGCATGGCGCATCGTTTCTTAAAAATCTCCGTGTCACAACACAGAGTTGGAATCCGGCTGTTGATGCGCCGATCGATCCATATGGTTCGCAGTTTATCGGCGACTATCAGGGTCTAGCGGTTGATAATCATTTTGCCCATCCATTTTGGAATGATACGCGGACTGGTGCTCAAGAAATCTTTACAGCGACTATTCCGAGCGCACAGTGAACCAGAAACTAGCAACGAAAAGTTTGGAACAAAGAGAAGGTCGACTACTTGAAGCAGTCGACCTTCTTTTACGAGAATTTAACTTGCAACTAGGTGTTCACTTCGACACTGCTAATGCGCGTGTGCCAGTTCGCTAGAGTTGTGCGGGTCATGTTGCAGCTAAACAAAGGTGAGGCCGGGGTATTTGTGGTGTACTGCCTAAACGTACAAGTCTGCCCGATGTACTCCGAGGCGATCCAGACAATATTCCCTACTGGCACAGCGGCACCATAGTCACCCCAACGAGGGCGTGGGACGCCATTTCCAGTGGGACTGAAAACCTTTGTCTCCGAGAAACCATCTTGCGGACCGAGTCCAGCCTTAGCGATATGGACAGGTCCAACGCCATTCTGTGCATTAATCGATGCATAAGCGGCGCTTGGGAAGTTGTTTGGACCAACGAGAGTAAAGGCCATCACACCGCTGCCGCTTGAGGTCACACCGATGGCTGGATAGAGCAGATTCGCATTATTCCCTCCAAGGTAACCTTGCTTGATCACTTTGGATGCTACGGGATTCACAACGAACCACTCGATGCCAGCCTCGTTGACATTATTGACTGTCAACGTGGTATCCAAAGCACCCCAGAGTTTTCCGGCTGCGTAGGTTACCTGCTGCATGCGTGTATCGTTGCTATCCAGTGGTCCCTCAGCCTCGGTGAACGGATCTGGCCCACCTATGATGAGGGTGGCACAAGAAGGCGTGTTGAGGCATTGTATTAAGGGAGTGCTGCCTTTCTTCTGGAGTGCCTTTGGAGGGATGCTATACGGATTGACTGTAAGCACTTTGTTACTCAACAAGAGCGCAGGACTGGTATTGAGCGATGCCGTGTTTGCGAGTGTCCAGATGACCAGGTCCCTCGAAGCGCCATCTCCGTTCGCCTCCGCAGCAGCATCCGAGCTCATGAAGTACTCGGTCCCATTGAGATTCGTGGCGTATTGCGTGTCAGGGGAGGTTGCGGGCCAGACTGTGAAGCCAGGATTGCCTGGTAGGCCAGCGCCTGGGCTGCCAACAAGACCGATCGTATCTATCTGAACAACCGTGATTGATGCAGCATTTGCGGCAAGAGCTTGCTTGGAGATAGCGTAGATCTGCGCCGCATGGAAGCCCAACCCGGTTGCGAAGAACCCGTATTCATTGGTGGTGATGTAGAAGCCGTTGGCATCGGCACCAATATGGGGATAGTCACCCAGGCATAGTCCACCCTCGCAGTGATGGTTCGGCGTCCCGCCCGTGCCGTTGTCAATGGTGTTGATGGAATACAAGGTAAACGCGCCAAGCGGGCTGGATGTCTGACTCACTGCAAGATCGAGCTTGTTCGCGCCGGTGAATGCCCCAGTTTTTGGGTCTTGTCCAAGGGTCAGTATGACGTGGAACCAGCGCTGCGTCGGCTTATCGAAGTAGCAGCTTGGATCGGTCGGAAAGGGGCCAAAGATACCAGTGGTGCGGTTGATGGAAGGTGGAAAGCCGTAGAACGAGTTGAGGGCGGTCACACCTTTCAGTGTATTCCCATTGGCGCCATACACCGCTAATGCGTCGTTTACCGTTTCAAAGATAAATCCGTTGCCTACGCACAACCCCTGGTCAGGTGGTTCGAGAGAAAATTGATTGCCACCGTTGGCAAGGCGCTGATCACGGTGGTTAATGCCATTGAAGCTCTTTTTGAGTTCTGTTCCAGATGCAGTAGCTGTGGCGCCCTGGGCAGTTGGACTTACATTCGAGGAAAACTGCGAACTGCTGTGATTGACACCATTATTCTGGTGAACTGAAGCATGGCCTAAGCCAACGTTTGCGCTACTGACCTCAGGAGCCTTAAACCCATCTTTGCCAGGCAGTGTAGATTTGATGGAGGTCGTACCGGCACTTGAAATATGCCGGACGAATTGATTGCCTCCAGAAGCCTGAGCAGTGGAACTGCGCTGCACGACTCCAGTGATCAGCAAACCACTGATTATGGCAACGAGGGCAAACAGTGAGAGAACTACACTCAACTTTGAGCGTTTAGTAAGAGGCATACATGATCCTCGCTTTCAATTAAGAAGTAATTTGTCAAATAAACAAACAAGGGGCACCCGATGGATTTATCTGCTCGGAATCACAATGATAGAGCATGACCATCATGGGTAATGATGCTTGATGCGGTGAGAGTTGTGAATAAAGAGGTGGTTGCGATCTGGTGATGAGATGGTTAAGTTTGGGCTATTTAGATTGAGGTTTTGTTGGTCAGCGGAGTTCGTAACGCTTTTGTAACGGGGGTATGGTAATATGCTAGAGGAGGCAACAGTGTATATTTAAGATGTTTTTGTTCTTCGTTGTGTTGCTCACGATCTGAGGCTTGGGTAGGAGGAGGTTTATGAACTCTTCATCAACATCGACAAAGGTTAGTTTGAGTCAGAAACGGCAAAGTGAAGCGAATACGAGTCTGTATGGGCGTTGGCTCCTTCTGGTTCGCATAATGTGGATAGTCACAGTCGTGCTCAGCCTGACGATCTCACTTGTTGATATTCCACTGCAATTTGCACGACTACATATTGTCTGTGTTGGCTCTGATTGTGGGCAACAATTGACGGCAAGCATCATACGAGACCTGCACAAACTGAACCTCTCGGTTGACTTCTTTGCTGCTAGCGTAATCATCCTCGAATTTGGTTTCTATTTCGTATGGGTCGTCGTGGCGTTCGTAATCTTCTGGCGCAAGTCAAATGATTGGATGGCACTCCTGGTCGCTCTTTTTCTGGTAGTGTTTCCTGCTACACAGAGTCTTGGAAGTCCTGGAGATGTCGGAGCTGCCTATCCCTTTTTGCATTTGCTGACGTCAATCTTGGATGACCTTGGCTGGATCATGCTCCTTCTCTTTTTCTGCCTTTTTCCTGATGGACGGTTCGTACCACGCTGGACAGCAGGAGTAGCTCTAAGTTATGTACTCCTGAATATCATAGGGGGGAGTCTTATTTCTTTCTCCAGAGGGTCTTTTAGCGACATATTATCTTTTTTTCTTGGCCTCCCTTTACTTGCTTTGGTAGTAAGCATTGGCCTGTTTTCACAGGTCTATCGCTATATCCGTATCTCGAGTCAAATACAACGTCAACAGACCAAGTGGGTGCTGTTCGGTGTGATAGCAGCAGTCGCATTGTTCATTGTGCTGGTCTTTCCTCTTCTTCCCATTCCAAAGCCAGTTAGGGGCACAGTGTTTGGCGTGCTGATCGATAACACCCTTTTCCACTGCGCCGTAGTCCTGATCCCCCTCTCAATTGGGTTCTCGATTTTGCGTTATCGGCTCTACGACATCGATCTACTAATTAATCGCACACTGGTCTATGGCACGCTAACTGTACTGCTGGCCTTGATCTATTTTGGCAGTGTGTTTGTACTCCAAAATCTCGTGCGTGGTTTTACAGGACAGGAGGGGCAATCACCTCTTATCATTGTCGGCTCAACGCTGGCGATTGCAGCTCTTTTCCAACCACTACGTCGACGCATCCAGAGGATCATTGATCGGCGCTTTTATCGTCAAAAGTATGATGCGGCGCGAACGCTTGCTACCTTCAGTGCTACCCTGCGCAATGAGGTGGACTTGAACCAGTTGAGGAAGCACCTGATCACGGTTGTTCAGGAGACGATGCAGCCTACGCATGTATCTTTGTGGTTGCGTCCATCTGAACCTCAGAGAACTGTAATAGGGGTTGATGACAATGCTACAACATGAGAATCGAGGCAATCTCCGTTTTCTTGTTCCGCTCGACGGTTCGCGTCTCGCGGAGTCAGTGCTCCCTGTCGTCCAGCAGGTGGCAAGCAGCTTTCACGCACGGGTGACCTTGCTACACATCGTGGAACAGCATCCTCCAGCGGTCATTCATGGGGAGCGGCACCTGACCGGTGTTGCACAGGCGCAAGCCTACCTCGAGGAAATCGCGGTAAGATTGCGCTCCTCCGACATTCCAGTTGAAATACATGTGCACCAGGAAAAGGAAGACAATGTTGCGTCCAGTATTGTCCAGCATTCTCAGGAGCTTAACGCGGACCTGGTCATCATGTGTACGCATGGTCACGGTGGACTGCGGGAGCTTATTTTTGGTAGCAAGGCGCAACAGGCGCTTCAGCAGGGTACTCAATCAATCTTGCTTTTATTTCCAAGAGAGGATGATTCTGTCTTACCTTTCAAACTCCAGCGCATCCTGGTCCCGCTCGATGGTACGGCAGCTCATGAACCAGCGCTGCCTATGGCCATCACGATAGCCCGTACCTTCGGCGCGGAACTACACCTGGTGCTGGTGATTCCAACCCTGGCAACCCTTTCAGGGGACCAGGCAGTATCTGGCTTACTGCTCCCATCAACAACGCGTGCTCTCCTTGACCTCTCTGAACAAGATGCCGCGGACTACCTGGAACAGGTCATCGCTCGCTGCCAGGCGGAAGGTGTAGTGGCTCATGCTGAAGTCCTGCGAGGCGATATTGTCCCCGAAGTACTTGGTCTGGCTGAGCGCCTGAATGTTGATTTGATCGTGCTGGCCAGCCATGGACGAACGGGCCTCGATGCTCTTTTCGCAGGGAGCGTCGCCTCGCGTATAGCAGGACGAAGAATTCGCCCATTGTTGCTGGTTCGGGCAGGGCAGTCTATAGTTTAGAAAATCACTCAGGTCGAGGAGTTCGTAACGCTTATCGTAGCGTTTTTGAGATGGGGATGTGGTAATATACTACCGGACAAGGAGGTAGATCTCCACGAATTGAGTGAACACATGCCAGGGGTGATTGAGGAAACCCTGCAACCAGCGTATATCTCGTTATGGAAGAACAAACCCAGGAAGGAGAAACGATGAGCAAACGTATCAGCTTCTGGCTGGCATGGATCGCATGGGTACTCTTCCTGGTCATCACGCTTTTTTCCGAGCTACTCACATTGAAGAACGCTTCCTTTGAGTTGCTGGGCGATATTTTTTATGACCTCGTACTCCTGATATTTATTACCATTGGAGCCTTTATAGCCTCGCACCGCCCTGAGAATCCTATTGGCTGGATAATTTGCGCAGCTACGCTCATCTGGTCGCTGAGCGATCTCGCGCTCGAATATGGAGTGTATGGTTTGATTACCGCGCCAGGGTCGCTACCCGTTGGAGTTTTCGTTAGTCTTTTCGGGGTAGTGGGAAGAGGGATTGGCTGGTTCCTCATTATGACATTTTTACTGCTCCTTTTCCCGAACGGGCATTTGCCATCTTCTCGCTGGCGACCCCTTGCCTGGCTCATTGCAGGTCTTCTGACCGCTAATACAATAATTCTACTGCTTGATTCGAACCCATTCATTAATGTCAATAGCCGCCTGGCAGCGGTACAAAACCCTCTTGGAATTTCGGGCAGTAGCGTCCTCTTTGACCATTTCAACACTTTTATTAATCTTGTTTTGTTTGCAACTATTGTCGCCAGTATCACCTCTGTTATTGTCCGCTTCCGGCGAGCAAGAGGAGATGAACGGCAGCAACTCAAATGGTTGGCTTATGGGACTATTATGAGTCTACTCATAATAGTCGCTATCATCGTCTACATATTTACAAATGTAGATATAGGTCCTTTTGCCAGCACGCTCTTTTACCTTCCAGTGCTTAGTATTACCATCTCGGCGGGTATCGCTATCCTGAGGTATCGCCTCTATAATATCGATATTCTCATCAACCGTACATTAGTCTACGGTGTGTTGACGGCGTTGCTAGCACTGATATACTTTGGTCTTGTCTTCATCCTGCAATCTCTTGTACGTGCGCTTGCCGGAGAAATCTCGCAGACTCCTCTCGTTATCGTCGGTTCGACGCTGGTGATTGCCGCCCTCTTCCAGCCCTTGCGTAGACGCATCCAGCAGGTGATCGATCGTCGCTTTTACAGACGAAAATATGATGCAGCTAAGACAGTGGAGGCGTTCAGCGCAACGTTACGTAATGAACTAGACTTGAGCCAATTGCGTGAGCATCTGATCACGGTGGTTCAGGAGACTATGCAGCCCACATATGTCTCGCTGTGGTTGCGTCAACCTGAACGTGACAAGAAACAGCATGCTCCATAGAGAGCCACTTCTACGGTTTCCTCTGGCTTTTGAAATGGCGGTTGTCGAAAACAGGAAATAAA
>WNFX01008082.1_pt1 | contig 19467 bp, 31 predicted proteins | sample 5400111 | NCBI WGS metagenome assembly WNFX01 (sample SAMN13153363, study PRJNA577476) | soil metagenome | isolation source: 40 cm soil or saprolite under grassland replicate 1 | place: USA:California | collected 2016-06-15 | reverse complement strand
AACCTCTACATGTGGCAGGTGCTCGACAACCGTGATCTCTCACGCTCGTACACCACCAAGCTGGGCTGGTGGACGACACGGCAGTCGCGCCCGATCATCCTCCAGGGCCTGCACCACGCGCTCAAAACGGTCGATCCGCACAACGACGTGCCGGACTTCCGGCTCAACTCCCCACTCACTATCAGCGAGTTGCGGACCTTCATCAGCCCCGGTCCCATCTGGATGGCCGAGGCCGCCGAAGGCGCCTTCGACGACTGCGTGATGACGGCAGCCATCGGGCTGTTCGTCGCCGAGCGCAAGCAGCAGGGCTACCGCGAGACGATTCACGAAACCCGGCGCCGGCTCTCTGAGGAGTCCGCCCGACTCGACGCACGCCGGCAGCAGGAGAGGAACCCGGTGACACCACAAACAACCGACGTCACCTACGCGGAATTGATGGGACAGCCCGACCCCTACGACTCGCCGGACTGGGAGACCAATCCCCATATGCTTTAGAATGCCGGGCCGATGAAGATCACACTCTCGCTCGACGACGACCTCGCCGAGTGCTACCAGAAGGAAGCCGCCAGCCGGCGCGTGCCGATCGGCGCGGTCATCGCGCAGCGGCTCACCGACGCCCGATCGCTCGATCCGCGCAAACGTGGCTTTGTCGTCGCCGACGCCCAGGTGCTGCAGGAGCTCGAATCGATCCTCGGCGGCGGCTCGCTCGTCTCGGAGCGGACCCTGGTCGAGAAGGTGCGGCGCCTTGCCCGCATCCGCTTCGGGGATCACACGTTCCAGATCACGCCGGGGCAGTTCGAGGAGCTCGCCTTCCGGGCGAAGAAGACCGGCCGGACCGTGGAGCAGCTCGTCGCTGATCTCTACCAGCGCATGGCACAAGACCTGTTTCGGACGGTTGCCTGAAAGGATGTTGTCGATGGAAAGCAGCACGCAGCGCCGCCTCTACGCCTTCCTGATCGCGATTGGCGTGGCGCTTGGAGGCTTCGCCGCGCTCATCGCGCAGCAGGCGACGGTCACAAGCACGTTTCCGACGATGCCGCAGAACGTCGCCCAGTGGTCGGGCACCACCGTCACCGCCGCAGCCGCGCTCTCCGATACCTCCGGCAACCCGACCGCGCCGCAGGTTGGCGCCGACGGGATGGTTTGGGACACTACCCAATGGGTTCGGCGCAAGGGCACGGCGCTGGCAACCTTCCCAACGGCGGTTACGCTCACATCAAGGAACGCCGTCGGCGCGGCCATTACTGAACACTCCTCGCGCTGGTCGGTCATCCACAATCCGGCGGCCGGCACGCAGGCGACGGCGTCAATCGCCGCCGAAGGCTCCGTGCGGCACGTCGCGGATTGCATTTCCTTCAGCGCCGGATCAACGACGGCACCGGCGCTCACCGCGCTCACCGTCAATCTCCGCGATGGCGCGACCGGCGCGGGCACGATTATCTGGACGCATGAAATCGTGATCAGTAACACGACGGGCCAGAACACGCTGCCGTTTGCAACGTGTGGGCTCAACCTTCCCGGCACCACGAACACGGCGATGACGGCTGAGTGGAGTGCCGGCTTGGCGAATCTCATTCAGGCCGTCTCGTTCTCTGGAATCAACGTACAGTAGTCGTGGACATTCGGGTCGACCACTTTCACCATTTCTCAAACGCTGTCGACCTCGCACCAGTTATTTCGAAGCTCGATACGATCATCTCGTTACTGACCCAGCAAGGAGCCATGATGTCCGCCGATTTCGCTTCTCTGCAAGCCCAAGTTGCCGCCAACACTGACGCCGAGCAGTCGGCTGCCCTGCTCCTCAGCCAACTCCATGCGATGCTCGTCGCGGCGCAGGCCACTGGCGATCCGGCGCAACTGCAGACCGTGATCGATCAGCTCGGCACGTCGCAGGCCGCACTGGCGGCGGCGGTGGCGGCGAACGCGGTGCCCAGCTAGAGGAGACCATGCCACGCCAGCGCTTCCGCTGCCCGCGCTGCGGCTTCGTCGACACTTTCTGGTATCCGACGCCGGTCTATGACATTAACCACAACAGGATCTCGTCATGGCCATGCTGCCCGCACTGCACACTCGACGATCAACTGATGGCAAGCGACTACGAGCTGCCGCCGCAGATGGAAGCCTTCCCCGAGACGATGCAACATGACTTACTAACAGGCGGGACGGGCCTGACTGTCCAATCCGCCGACGGCGGCGATGTGACCGTCTCCTCCCTGCGCGAGATCCGGACCATCGAGAACGAATCCCTGCGCCGTGCGCGCAACGGCGACGGCTCGCCGATCGTCTTTCGGGGCTTCAGTCAGAATCGATCGAACCGGCACGTCAACAGCTTCTCCGGATCGTCGCTCGAGAAGAACAAATCGGAGCGGATCGATCCTCGATCAATGAAAACGACGCAGGGGCGGCCGATCACCGCACAGGTGATTCCTGAGTCGCAGGCGCTGCGCGAGTAGCTGAGATGCGCTATCGAAAGAAGGCGGTTGAGTGTGAGTTGATCCGGTTCGACGGAACTGTTCCTGAGGGTGTCTCTGAAGTGCGCCTGCTGGAGAACGGCGGCGCGTGTGTCTGGAACGAGCTGCATGGAAGCGCGATCAACATAGAGGTCGGCGACTTCATCAACGTCTCGACGCCTGGTGACATTTATCCAATCAAGGCTGCCGTTGTCGCCGAAACCTATGAGCCGGTCGAGTAGCTGATGGCCCCCGCCGTCCTCACCTCCATCTCCGCCAACCGCGACAACCCGCTCCTTCGCGCCACCGACACCTTCCTCAAGCCCGGCCAGACCACCGGCCCGGTGCACGACTGGATCAAGGAAGCGGTCGCCGAGGGCGAAGCCTTCATGCAGGCAGACCCGGCCTGGGACACCGTCGATCGCAACATTGATTACGTCATGGGACGGCAGCGCGCGCTGCAGATCACCGAGCTGCGGCCCGCCTACGTCAGTCACGCCGTCCTCAACGAAACCAAGCGGACGCGCAAGCGGCACATCTCGGCGCTGACCGATCTGAAACCCGTCTACGCCTACCGCACACCGAACCCGAACTTCCAGAAGCAATCCCTGCTCCTCAATCAGCTCACGGTCGTTCACTGGATCAACACCTTCGCCGACCTGGCGCTCGCCGACGCCGCCGACTACGCCTTCGTCGCCGGCAGCGGTGACATCGTCTGCGAGTACGATCCCTACTACGGGCCGATGGGCGACATCGTCCTGTCGGCGCGCGATCCCCGCGACACGATCCCGATCCGCCCGTCTCGAGACGGCTCAGTCCAGAACTGGTTCGGCATGATCATCCGCGAGGCGCATTCGGTGAACGTGCTGAAGCAGATGTATCCGAATCATCCGGCCTTGCTCGAGCAGTCCGCCTCGCCCTGGGGCGGCGGTGTGTTCACCAAATGGAAGCGCGCGCTCAACCGGATCATGGGCAGCGGCTCGACCTCGACCCTCTCGGGGCTGACCAAGGTCCACTCTGGTCCGTCCACGCTGACCGGCAACGAGATCATCCTCTACCGCGTCTACATCAACGACGCCTCGGTCAACACGACCGATCACAGCGTCCTGATGGGACCAGCGGGGGTGTCGTGGTCCTACATGGTGCCGCCCGGCGGCCGGCTCTACCCGCGCAAGCGCCTCATCATCGCCACCGAAGCCGGCATTCTCTGGGACGGGCCGAACACCTACTGGCATGGCATGTTTCCCTGCGCGCGCTTGCAGCTCGATCACGTGCCCTGGTCGTTCTTCGGCGTCCCCATCGTCGACAGCAACCTGCCGGTGCAGGACGCAATCAACGATCTGCTGAATCACATGCTGGATGACATCCGGCAGAAGAAGCGGCCGCCGCTCGCCGGCAACGCGCGCGTCAGTGAGCCGAAGCTCAAACAATTCGATCCGCTCAAGCCGAACGCCCGCATCCGCACCGAAGAGCAGGTCGGTACCGGCCTGCAGGTCGTCGAGATCCCCGATCTGCCTGCCTACACGCTGGAGCTCTGGCAGGCACTCCGCACCGCCTTCCACGAAGCAACCGGCGACTCGACGCTCGACGCGCTGCAGGCCGCCGCGGCGAATCAGTCCTTCGACCCCGAGCAGATCGAAGCCTTCATGAACGCGCTCAGTCCGGAGATGAAGCTTGAAGGACGCCGGGTCGAGGTCGGACTGCGGGAGCTGGCCGAGCAAATGAAAGCGAACATCTTTCAGTTTTATGATCAGCGCAAACGGATGGCCGTACTCGGCGATGCAGGCATGACGCTGGAAGACTTCGATTTCGATCCAGGGAACTTGGTGCCGGCCATGCAGCCGGGTACTCAGGGTTATCTACCGCAGCTGGACGCGAATCGCGATCAGCACGATCGCGCACAATTCTTCCTCCAGCTCTTCACCTTCTACGTCACGCCGAATTCGCTGCTCGCCCTCAATGCGAAATCAGAACAACTCAAGTACGTGCAGCTCGCGCGCGCCGGGCTATGCGATCGTTGGACCCTGTGGGAAAAGTTAGAAATTCCAAATGCCGGATCACCGCCGCTGATGCTGCTCCCGGCAGATAATGCCGGCCACGCCGATCCGCAGCTGATGCTGGAAGTCGCTGAGGGGCTCCATTCGGACATGAGCATCGATCCTGGAACAGGACAACTGCTAACGATGCGACAGCCAACGACCATCACCGAGCGGTTGATCGCCGAGCAGGAGATGTTTGGTGGGGGTATGACCGTCGGGCCTGCCGGAGCTAGTGCTGGGCCGGGAAAACCGACCTCCGGCGGCGGGATGGGTGGTGCACGTGACGGAGCGGGACGGAAAGCCACAGCACAGAAATCACCTTCGGTTGAACAGAAGCCGATCCCCGGTGGTGGGACCAGGACAACTATGGTTGAGTCACGACGCTGATCGACGGCGGTTGAGATCGCTGAGTCTTCGTGGGTTGATTCGACCTTTCCAAACGGCGTCATTGAAGTTGTCGCCGCGTGTTCCAAGAAATAGATGAGCGGGATTCACACAGCGCGGTGTATCGCAGCGATGCAGAACGCAGGCGCCTTCCGGCAACGGGCCGCGGATTTCTTCGTAGATGAATCGGTGCGCGTACATGCTGCGCTTGGCCGATCCGCCTCCACCGAACTTGCCGTAGCCGCGTTCGTTGACACAGCCGACCCACAGCCAGCAGTCGTCCGGTCCTCGCTTTTCGACGTACGGCCAGAATCGCTCGATGGCTGGCACCGGCTTCGGGCCTGTTTTTCGTGGGTACGGGCCGCCGCAGTACGGACAACGATTCGTTGTAGTCTGATCAGTAGCCATCGGCCAATGCTCCTTTGCAGCATGGGAGGTGGTGAGGAACCGACCGGCGTTGGAAGCGCTCGTCGGTTCCGGCCTATTCTAGCTGAGGTCGGCCTCGCGTGAGTCGTCTCACCGATCTCCTCCAGCGCTACGCGGCCCGTCATCAGCCCATCGACCTGCGCCTGCTCGACGCCGTCATCCGCCAGGAGCGCTACACCGGCAGCCTGACCCTTCACTATCGATCCGGGCAGCCAAAGCTGCTCGAAGCCGGCAAGCCGATCGTGGTCGAGGTCGAGCCTGGCCGTTCATTCGAACCGACCAGGGACGAGATCGTGCTTGCTAAGGCCAAGGCGTCCGCGTGACGACCGCTTGACAAACTCCGGCATTTAGCCTCACGCTCTCGAACGCAGCGTGTACCGGCGACTCGGCTGGCGCTGCCTGCACGGTGCACCGCGGGCACCAACGACCGTCTCACCAGCGGTCATCAGGCCCGATCTCCTCTTTCCTGTTCGAGGGGGTCGGGCCATTTTCGTTTAGAAGGAGAGCGCGCACGATGTCACCGACACGCAGATCCGAAGAGTCCGCATCCTCCGCATCGTCGAGCGCCTCGGCCGGTCCTTCGCCGGAAGGGGAACCACTCCCGACGACCGAAGCCGCTCCTTCGGCGGCGCCACCTGCCGCCGCTCCTTCGGCGCCACCTGTCGGCGGACCGCCAGCCGCGGCCGAGCGCGACTTTGACATCACGCTCAGGAACAACGACAACCCGAAGCAAGAGCAGATCGTTATCGCGAGCGGACCGAGTGGCGACCTCGCCGCGCAGCGGGCGATGCGGACGCACCCGGGCTGGACGGCCGATCACACACGAACGCAGGAGCATGGGACGGTGCCGGGGTCGACGATCTAGCCGTGAGCAGGTAAGCACCGATGGCTTACGTTGGCTTCTCGAAATTGAAAGGGCAGCTGGCGAAGAAGCCTGGGATCTCCAACCCCGGCGCCGTCGCCGCGTCGATCGGCCGGAAGAAATACGGCACGAAGAAATTCAACCGGGCCGCGGCGACAGGAAAGAAGCTCGGTGGCTGATGCCGCTGACGTCGAAGAAGCAAGCCTTCGACGAGTTCAAAGCGGGCACGCTCCACAGCGGCCCGGGCGGGCCAAAGGTCACTAGTCGCAAGCAGGCAATCGCAATCGCATTATCGGTCGGCCGCCGCCACGGCGAGAAGATCGCGCCGCGCCGGTCGATGGGAGGAAAACGCTGATGGCTTTTGGAATGCCCAGGATGCCGAAGTCCTCGCCGCCCGGAATGAGCGGGAAGAAGATGGGGCCGAAGGTGCCGAGCAAGCGTATCGGAGGGATCCGTACGAACTTTACGCAGGGTATCGCGACTCCGAAGCTGAGTAAGTAAGTGCCGTTCGGACGCCAGCAACTCGACGGACCGCCGCCTAACCAGGTGACGTTTCCACCGGCGGCGCGGGAGTCCAGCCAGCTCGGTGTGCTGACTGGCGGACGGCCACCGCTGCCACCTGGGGCTGGTCCTCCTAGTCTTCCCGGTCCTGGTAGTCCTGGCCTCAGTCCTGCCGGTCCTGGTCCTAGCGGTATGCCAGGGCAGATGCCCGGCGGCCCGACCGCAATGCCCTCCTCCGGTCCCGACCTCGGCGGCCTCATGGCACTCGGACAAAAAATCGATGAAGCCATCCTCGTGCTGGCCGGCGTCATGCCCGACGTAACCAGTGGCCGGGAGGGGGATTTGGAGCAGGCCGGGTCGCATGACGTTTCTCAAGCTCCTCGTCGGCGGACTCATCACGGCGGCGGCGTATGGCAGCGTGCGGTACTGGCTCACACACGGTAGGGAGCAGGGTGAATCCAATCTGAATGTCACCCTCATTCAACCTGCGCCTGGCACCGGCGTCCCTGAAGGTACTGCGGTAGAGAAGGAGACGTAACCTCGATGGCTCCTCAGATTCAACCACAACTGAATACGGCGAAGAAATTCCTCGATCTCGTCCTGCAGAAGCTGCCGGAAGAGGAGCGCGAATCGGTGCGTTCGCTCTACAGCCAGGCGCAGGACGAAGCGACAGCCATCGGCCGGCAGCTCGCCGCCGGTATTGCCGAGGTCAACGAACGCGCGCGCGAGCAGGCCGACTGGTGGGAGAAGAACAAGCACCTGGCCGGCAACGGCGGCGGCCAGCCACAGCCACAGCCGAACAACCAGCCCGGTCAACCCGGCAACATCGGCAATCTGCAGCCGTCGTTCGACCCGCGCGCCATGTTCACCGAGATCGACAAGCGGATCAACACGGTCGCTGACACGCTCGCTGGCCAAGGGCTCGCGCTCTCAACCATGCTTCCCACGCTCGTCGCACAGCATGGCGTGGAGTTCGGGGAAGTGCTTGATGCCGAGAAGCTGGCGCGGGATGCCATCGCCGCCAACACCGACATCAAGCAGTTCTACAACCAGTCGGTGGCCGAGCGACGTGCGGTGAAGGCCAAAGAGAAGTACGACGCCGACATCAAGGCCGCGGAAGAGCGGGGGCGGCTGGCCGGCATGACCGAAGCCGGCAGGCCCGTGAGCCCCTACCCGTCCGCCCGTCAGTCTCCGACCACGCTGTCGGGTCTGCGGATCCCCGAGGCTGACAAGGCGGCCCGCGCCAATCAGTACTCGCTCGACGCCGCGGTAGCGACTGCGATGGAAGTGATGAACAAACAGGCCGGCACGTCGGCCTAGCAGGATCACCCGCGCTCTAGTGCAGGGTGAGGAGGACGATCACAATGAAGTGGATACGTGCCTTGTGGCGACAGATCGAGGATCAGCGAAAGCTGATCGCGCTCGTCATCTGTCTCATCGCCCTGTACTACCATCCGGAACTGGCGTTCGTCGTCCCGGTGATCGGACTCGTGAATCTCGATCCGATCAACACCGCAACGACGAAGAACATCATGCCGGGCCTCGCCGATTGGCCCTAGAAGGGCGACTTTGTCGGCGTTAAACTGGTGGTGATTTTCTGGGAAGCCCACTCGTAGCCGGGTCACCAGAGGCAAGCAGCGAACGAGAGAATGAAACAAACCGATTTAGCTTGGGCGGCAGGATTCATTGACGGAGAAGGATCGATCCGTATCCGTCGAATCCCGATGCCGAAACACGCGACACCGATCTTCTATGGTCTGGCGTTGACGGCGGCCCAAGTCGGACGAGCGCCGTTGGATAAGCTCCAGCGGTTGTTCGGCGGTGCGATCAATCTGAAGCAGCCATCTTCACGACAGGGACCGAATGCGGCTCCGTACTATTCGTGGATGGTTACCGGACACACGGCGGCAGCCGCGATTCAGGCGGTACGCCCGTATCTGGTGCTGAAAGGTGAACAGGCAACGCTCGGTCTGGAGTTTCAGACTCACACAGGACGAAGTCGTGGAGGTCGTCGTGCGCTCACCGCAGGAGAAATCGCCCTGCGTGAAAAGTACTTTGAGCGAATGGCGTACCTGAATCTTCGCCTTGTGGCGCGCCGCGCAGCCGCAGAGACTAAGTCCACCGGGACGTTGTCCACTACAACGTCATGCGATAGTCCGGTCTGCATCGATAGCAAAGATGCAGAGGGCGACAGAAATGATCGCCCCGCGAAGCCCGTACACTGAACTCCTGTTCGGTGCTTCGTCGTAACAAGTACGAATTTTTTCAAGAACGACCCGCTCATGGAGTTTCTGAAGGCCCGGCACCACGTCTATCCGGGCGGTCCGCAGATTCAGGAGAACTTCCTCTACAAACCGATGATCGGCCAGGCGTATGCGAAAGGCACCGGCGGCTTCAACATTTCGAAGCGCCAGACCTTCGCCGGCCTGCTCTTCGGTCCGAAGTACTACGAGGTCTCGATCCCGGAATACCTTGAGGAAGTCGAGATCGAGGTCAACGGTCCGACCGCCGTCCTCTCGATGGTGAAGACCGACTATGGCAACGCGGCGCTGACGATGTCGGCGATGCTGGCGATCGACAACTACCAGGGCGGGCAGAACGTCGGTGGCGTCGACCGCACGCTGCACATCAACGGGCTGGCCGAAGCGCTCAGCGACGGCGCCGCGGCCTCATGGGACGGCAACACCTACGACACCTACGGCAGCCAGCTCCGCGCCTCGGTCGGCGGCGCCATCAAGACACCGGTCGGTCTGGTGGCCGCCAACGTCAACGGCCCCGTTACCTTCCGTATCCTCGAACATTCCTACCAGTCCTGTGTCATCGGGCGGGAGCACCCGGTCATCGGCGTGTCGACGAACCGCTGCATGGGCTACATCTCGGAGAGCTTCCAGCCGCACCAGGTCGTCGACAGTGTCGAGCCGACGATCGGCTACGTCGGGATCAAGTTCAAGCAGGCGACGATCGTCGAATCGCAGTACTGCCCCGGCGCCGACGGCGTGAACGATGCGGACATCGGTAACTACAATGCCTCGGGCGAAACCTTCTGGTGGCTGAATCCCGGTCCCGAAGGCGAGGACGCCTACATCAAGCTGCGGATCTCGGTCAGTCCGCTCTTCCAGTTCGGGACGACCGGCTTCAAGCCGGCGCAGGACAACACCGTCGTGGTGAGCCAGGTGCTGTTCGCGGGCAACGTGACCTGCCGCGCGATCCGGCTGCAGCGCGCGTTGTTCGGGATCACGGGCTGATCTTTTATAGGTGCTATAAAGATCAGCGTTCGACTGAGAAACAGCAGGATTGACCCGGCTGCACTTCCGCAGCCGGGCATACCCTGCCAGGCTCGAAAGGACGGCTCCCCATGCCGCAAGCAGGTTGGATCCAGTCTCCCTACTTCGCCACCGGCAACCCGGAGACCGAAGAATTCACGACGCTCTACGCGCCGGGGATGCTCGGCCTGCGGGCCGAGTTCGACCAGGGCACACCGGGGACCGCCCCGAATCGCTGCGTCTATCAGCTGGTGAAGGCGTATACGTCAATCACACCGGTCGTCGGCAACGTGCTCTACTGGGTGTCGAAGACCGCCTTCACCGTCACCACCACCGCGACCAATCTCGGCAACCTCGCCGGCATCGCGCGCATCGCCGCCGCCGCCGCTGCCGAATACCTCTGGATCTGCAAGAAGGGCGACCGCGACGTGCTCTTCATCGACGCACCGACGGTGGCGCCGGATGCGACGGGGCTGCCGGTCGTCGGTGTCGTCGCCACTGCAGGCAAGGCGGACGCAAAAGCGCTGGCCACCGGCGCGATTCCGTGGTCGTGCATCTGCGCGACGCTCGGCGCACAGGACGCGACCAGCAAGCTCGCGTCAGTTCGCATCAACATTCCAGATCCGTATTAGGTCGTACTGGACTGGACCTTTACGAACGACGGGCCGCTACTCGCCTCTGAGAGCGGCCCACAGGTGTCCGCAAAGGAGCGTTCTCAATGGCAGCAGGTGTTCTCTCCCGTACCGTCTCACGAGGCAAGGATGTCTGGGGGCACGTCGCCGTCATGCCCTTCAGTTATGTCGGCCCCACTTCGTACTCGACTGGCGGTGAATCACAGCCCGCGTCGGCCTTCAAGCTCGGGGTGATCGAATACTGCCCGGCGTTTCTCGGTGTCAACGCAGGCGGGACGCTCGCTGTCGTCTACCAGTACAACATCGCGACCAGCAAGATGCAGGCGTTTTGGCAGAATGAAGCGGCGGCGTCCGCCCTGGTCGAGGTTGCCGCCGCCACCGATTTGTCCGGCTACACCGGCCGCGGCATGGCCTACGGGAAAGGTTAGGAGTCCTTATGTCTTTGACTTCCAGCGTCGCCGATGCCGTGACCGCCCTCGATGCGGCCGATGCGAAGACCGCCTTCGCGACGACGCAGTTCGACGCGGTCACCGGCACGACCGGCGCGACGCTGACCAACGTCGTCGGCATGGCGCTGGTGCTCGCCGCCGGCACCTATCGTTTCCGCATCACCCTGCCCGGTGTCGCCACCGCCAACAGCGGTGTCAAGTACGCCTTCAAGTACACGACGGCTGTTCTGACCTCACTCGAAGCGATGGCGCGTGGATTCACCGCGTCTGCCATCGCCTGCCAGCACACGACGACGGCCACCGATCAGGCGACGCTCTACGCGCAGACTGCGGCGGTGATCAATACCATCATCGAAGGTCGGATGGTTGTCTCGACCGGCGGAACGGTGCAGCTCCAGGCCGCGCAGAATGCCGCCCACGCCGATACGACGTCGGTGTATGTCGGGGCGTCGATGACATTTACGAAAGTCAGCTGAGTTGTGCCCGTCACCTTCGAAGCCTGCTGGCGCATGGTGCTCGGCCATGCGCCGCTCGCCGGCGCCAGTCTCGCACGTGAATGGACGCAGTGGGCCTACGATGAGTTCGTCACGGCCCGCCGCAGCTGGTCGCATCTGCGTGTGCAGAGTGGGCTCTCGGTTGCTGCATCTCGCACGCTCACCGTCGGTGTCACCGCTGCGAGCGCTACGGTCACCGGGCTGTTTGTCGCCGCCGACGTCGGCCGCGCCTTCCGGGTCGGGACCAGCCCTTACTACACGATCACCGCGGTCAGCGTCGGCGTCAGCGCCACGCTCGACCGTGTCTATCTCGAAGCGACCGATGCCGCCGCCACTGCGACCGTGTTCGACGGCTACGCGACGCTCCCCGCCGACTTCGCTCGTTTCTACGCGATCATCGATCTCTCGACGCGCTGGCGCATCCGCTTCGATGTCAGCGGCGACTGGCTGAACCGGCTCGATCCAATGCGTCAATCGGCATCCGGCACCCCCCGCCTGCTGGCGAACGCGACCTATTCACCGGTGCCGGCAACGCTTGGTGCGGTGAGATACGAGTGGTACCAGACCTCGGCTACTGCGCGTAGTTTTCCGATGTGGTACATCCGCAAACCTGAAATTCTCTCTGACGATTCAGTACTCATCGGTCCTTTGGCTGATCGAAAAGACGTTCTAGTTGAGGGGGCGCTGAGTCGTGCAGCACTCTGGCCCGGATTAGAGAATCGACGGTCGCCGTATTTCAATCTTCCATTGGCCCAGGTCCACGACGCAAAGTTCAGGGAAAAAATCAGCCAGGTGTACGTCGCCGACGAAGAAACATATTTTGAGGGAATGCCGATCGCAGAGATCGGCTATGCTCAGTTTCCATTTGACTCTGCTTGGATGCAACAACAGGATCTCCCCGCAATGGGGGAGCTCGCTGGCTGGTACTGATGCCCTGGCCTAAAGGAGTGCCGACCGTATCGCTACGTCACGGCCAATGCCGCCGCGGGCTGAGAACACGAGAATTCGGCGTCTGGGCCTCGATGCGACAGCGCTGTCTCAACACCGACAATCCTGCTTGGCACAACTACGGTGGACGGGGCATCACGATCTGCCTTCGTTGGCTGGAGAGCTTCGATAACTTCTTCGCTGATATGGGTGTGTGCCCGCCAGGACTGACGTTGGAACGCCTCGACAACGACAAAGGGTACGAGCCGTCGAATTGCGTCTGGAGCACGAGAAAGGCTCAGATGCGGAACACGCGACTGACGTTGCGCGTGACGGCGTTCGGGCGAACGCAGAGCATTGCGGATTGGGCAGACGAGACCGGCCTCTCTGTTGACTGTCTCTGGGCGCGGGTTCGTGTGTTGAAGTGGACTGATCCAGAACGCATCGTCACTGAACAGCGGTGGAAATCACCAAAAATGGGGAGACATGTATGGCCGAAACTCAAAGCGACTACGGCGGTATCAGAAGTCCTTTTGTCAACGCCATCGCGCCGGTCCATGCCGGCAGCGACGCGACCAACGCCGACGACCGCGGCGGGATGACGCTGCGAGACGGCAGCAAGCAGACCGGCGGCGGTCAGACGGGCGAGTGGGTGACGACCGTCGAGACCAAGGACAGCGCCACCAACCCGATGAAGGCGGCCAAAGGCATTCCTGGCTCGTAAGCGAAAGGTCCGACGATGAACGTCGTGCTGCCGGTTCGAACGGTTTCCACGGTCCACTTCACCGGCGCCATCGCTGCGGCCGGCGCGGCAGCAACCGCACATCTCACGGTCGCATCAGGGGCGGTTCCGGAAGGGCTCGCCGCCGGCCGCACCGTTCGCAGCCGGCTCAAGGCGATCCGCATCGTCTCGGTTCAGCTCCTGCCCTGGGAGGTCCAGCTCTTTCACAAGGCGACGGGCATCGGCGGAGCGGTCATCGACAATGAGACGTTCATCGGGACGTGGGCCTTTGCTGGAAGCGGGACGCCGGGTGACGGCAGTCAGGCAACCGGAGACACGTTCTACTACTACTACACGGACGGCCTTGACGTGCCCTATGAAGATCTCAACCTGACCGGGCAGGTTCATCTCCGGCTGATCAACCGGCACGCCGCCACCGCGAAAATCGCCGGTGCTTCTGGCGCCATCGTCATCGAGCTCGGTTTCGAACTCTCAACCGGGCGACCCTGAGCATCCAGGTGCCAGGAGGTCAATGCCGGTCGAGCATGGCTTCACGATTGGCGACCTGCTCACCATCATCGGGATGATGACTGGGGCAACCGTCGTCATCGGCCGCCTGCTGCTCTCCATTCGTGACACACTCAAGGATCTCAAAGTCGCCGTCGGCGAGCATGATCCACCGACCGGCCTGATCGGGAAGATCGCCGAAGTCGAGGAGAAGCTGGAAAAGACGACCGTTCGTGTCGAAGAGGCCCGGGACTGGGTCATCGCGGCCGGCCTGCACGATCGGCGGAGCGGTCAGGAACGGCGGCATCTTGGCCTGAAGAAATCGGGAGGGTGAGCATGTTCCTGCGAAGTCGGCCCCCTCGCTCATGGCTGCAGACGGTCCTCGCCGCCGGTCTGCTTGTGTTGTTGTTCGGATTGCCTGCTGTAGCGCAGACGCCGTTCTCCGCACAGATCCAGCGGGCGCTTGCCGCCTTCCTCCGCACCGCCCACACCTGGACGGCGACCCAGACCTTCTCCGCGATCACGGTCAGCAGCTGTACCGGCTGCGGGGGCGGCGTGGCGGGCAGCGACACGCAGGTGCAGTTCAACGACGGCGGCGCCCTGGGGGCCAATGCCGGCTTCACCTTTGTCAAAGGCACGTCTGCCACGCTCCGCGTCGCCAATGGGAGTAACGCGGAGGTCGGCGGCATCGGCTGGAGTGGGAATAACTTCCGCGTCGGAACCATCGGCGGCGTCACAGGCGGCACTGCGCGGGATACCGTCCTCGGCAGCGCCGCCGGGGCGGCCAACGGCATCTACTTCGCCACCGAAGACACCTCCCGCTGGCAAGTTACCTCAACCGGCGTCTTGCAGCCGGTCGCCGATAACACCCTGGCGCTTGGTGCAGCGAGCCACCGCATCAGCAACATCTACGCGACCCTGGCCAACGCGACCGGCCTCCCGCTCTCGACTGGCGTCACGGGGAACCTGCCGGTCACCAACTTGAACAGCGGCACCAGTGCCAGCAGCAGCACCTTCTGGAGGGGCGACGGGACGTGGGCGACGCCGTCCGGAGCGGCCGGTGCGCCACTGACCGGGACGGGTGCGACCGTCACCACGAACACCCCGCTCATCGACATCAGCCAGACGTGGAATGCCGCCGTGGCGTTTCAGGCCATTAAGGTGAACGTCACCAGAACGAGTTCCCTCGGCAACGCCGTCACGGTCGATCTGCAGAGCAGCGGGACGTCCGTGTATCAGATGAAATGGGACGGGACGGTCGGCATCAACTATACGGCCGACAACACCTACCAGAACAACTCCGAGCTAGGCATTAAAGCCATCACCGGCACGAGCGCTGACATCGTGTTCGTCGGCAGCGACAACAAACGGATCATCCTGAGCGCCGGAGTCAACAATTCGTTCGGTCTCTATGACCCGGACACCAACAACGCGCCGGTGTACATCACCGCTGCCGGCCTCCGGCAAAATTCAGCGGCCTATGTCGCGTGGAGCTCAGACAATCAGTTCGCAGCCAATGGTTCTGTGGACACCGCCCTGACGCGCAGTGCGGCCGGCGTGATTGACGTCAGTCAAGGCTCGGGATGCGGCACGGCCGCCAATTGCCGCGACCTTCGCCTGCGCCACCTCATCGGTGGCGGCACCGCGCCGACCGTCGCCTCGACCACCGCGAACAGCTGCGGCACGTCGGCGCCAGCGATCACGGGTACCGACTCCGCCGGCAAGATCACCGTCGGTGCGACCTCCGGCACCAGTTGCACGATCACCTTCGGCACCGCCTGGGCCAATGCCCCCTCGTGCTGGGCGACCGACGAGTCGACCCTGATGGGCACGAAGGCCGTCAGCACGACGACAACCTTGATCATCTCGGCCACGGCGTTCACGGCCGGCGACGTCGTCGCCTACGGGTGCCTGTCGTATTAGAGCCGGACCCATGAACCCGGTCCTCGCCGATCTCCGCCCCTTTCTCAAAGGCTTTCTCGGCGCCCTCGCCGCGCTCCTCCTCGTCGCCCTGGCCTGGGCGCTCTATCACCTCTGGTACGATCACCTGGCGCTGCATCAGATCCTCGCAGCGCTGAACCAGCTCGCCCAGCGCCACCCGGACCTGTTCAAGTAAGACGAGCCAAGCAGGCTGGCCGAAGCCGGCCGGCACGCACACGATGCCGCTTCCCAATCCGATTCAAGGCGCCGCAGGAGGCTGGTGGTTTACCTCACCGTCACAGGAGCTGCCCGAGCCGGTCGTCATGTCCGTCGGACTCGGGGCCATCCCCATTGTCACCTTCGACATCATCCTGCACAGCACCACGTCGGTCGGCAGCACCCTCGTCGCGGTCGATTACTCGGTGATTCTGAAATATCGGAATGCGGCAGGGACGGGGTATGTCACCCTGACGGCGAACAACCCCATTCCCGACTCGGCCGTCGGCCATGTGATCAGTGGCGTGGCCCGCAGCGTCTGGGCGGCTCCCTGGCGGTTCGCGGTGGAATTCCAGTCGAGCACCTGGGACGGGAGTGCCTATGCCTCTGACGGATTCGCACGCCTGTATCTGAATGGCGGGTCGACTCCGTTGCTGAGTGCGGAGAACGTGAAGATCCCCATGCGCTTCACGACGGACAGCAACCTGAGGTACTCCATCTCGACGTATCTTGACTGCGACCGCATCTGGGCACGCGCGCTCCCTATCGCGCTGCCGACGGATGTGAACGGCGCGATGACGACGGCGGCGCCGTGGGATCTGATCTTCTTCGAGGAGTTCGATGAGGGGCTCTATCCGAACTGGACCCCGTTCTCGTTCCTGAGCGGGTTCCCGGCCACGCCGTATGCCTGGTCGGATTGTGGGGGTGGCGGCGGCTGGGGCGTCTCCGCTCGATGTTCGCCGCCCTCGCTGTACAACTGCGCGCCTGGTCTTGTTGGTCACTCGTTCGCTGGGTTGCGCCGGGAAGCGTCCTCTGCGGTGTCGCCGCCGCCACCGACGCCGTCGTCTCCCGCCTGCGTGCACGCCTGCCTCGTCACCGACCCGGCCCCGATTGCCGGCGGTGGGCAGGGCTGCCGGCTGCCGGATGCGCCGGCCGTAGAATGTAGCTGAAGCGGCGCGACTAGCGAGACGTGAATACCACTCTGGCTGCGCTTGAGGCCCGCCTGGCACGCCGCACCGAGCAGGCAACCTTCTGGACGTCCTCTTCGGCGCAGTTCGCTCTGAACGAAGCCCTGCGTGTCTGGAACCTCATGACGGGAACGGCCAGGCAAACCGTCAGCGTCTTGACGGTCGTCGACGATCCCTACATCGATCTGCCGGTACCACAATCCTGGCTCAAGGTCACCCGTGTCAGCGTGCCGACACCGTTCCGCGAGCTCAACCCGACCTCGCTCGCCGGGCTCGACGCCAGCTTTCCCGGCTGGGAAAAGCAGACAACCCTGACGGCGTCGGGCGTCGGGACCGCACCCCGCTACTGGGCGCCGGCCGGCGTCACCCGTATCGCCGTCTATCCGGCAGACACCGCGGTGCTCAGTGGTGGAAACGGTCCGCGGACGCTTGCCGTCGATGGCATCTCCTGTGCCAGTGTCCTCGCGGCTGATTCGGACTTCCTCGACGTCGGTGATGAAGAGCTGACGGCGATTCTCGGCTACGCGCTGCACGTGCTCAGCTTCAGCAAGGGCGCCGCCGCGCTCGCTGGGACTCAGCCGCTGTATCTCGCGTTTCTGAAAGCGGCAGCGGCGCGCAATGGAGTCTTCGCCGCGAGCAGCATCTATCGTACGATCATTGGACTCGACTGGACCCGGCTGGCCTACCCGCTCCGGGCTCCAGCATCAGGGACCACGGTCGGCCCACTGATCGGAGAAGAGAGCAGTGGGCGAGACGGACAAATTGGCAGTCAGCCAGGCGAATCCAAGAACGCCTGAGCCGAGGACGTCTGAGCCACATCGACGCCGTAGCATCGATCGTCGTCAGGTTGAGCGGCGCAGGCCGCCCGCAGCACCGCAGAACCACGAGACCTTCAACCGCCGATTTGACGACACCCTTCAGCTGGTCGCCGGCGGGAACGATCTGCTGGAGGTCACCTACCGATGTCTACGCCTCGCCACCGATCTCACGCGAATCTACCGGGCGAAGCGGCAGCCGTTCGAACTAGCCGATTTCCCCCTGGACGACCCCGTCATCCAGGATCTTCGCCGGCAGGCCGACAACCTGGAAGTCTTCCTCAAGATCCAGATCGAGGAGATCTGCCGCGAGAGCCGAGGGAGGGAACAAAGCGGCTGAAAGCGGCTGAGGACAGCGATGGTCCAGTGCCGGTAGAATCACCCGATGCCGCTTGCCACAGTCACCGACGCCGCCGCGCTCGCCGATCTGCTGTGGCGGCACACCGAGGACGCGACCTTCAGCTCGGGCCTCTGGACGATCGCCGAGATCGCCAACTACTTCACCGAGCGGCAGAACCGGTTCAACGCCGTGACGGGGCTGGTCGTCGCGCGTGGCACCGTCGCCGTCGATGCCGACAGCCGGGCGACGCTTCCGGCGGACTGGATGGCGACCCAGCGGGTCTCCTGGCAACCCACCAGCGGACCGCGCGCCGGCCGCGCCTTCTCGATCACCCGCGGCGATCGGTTCACCGACTACGCGACGCACCAGGCGTCGGCGACCCAGCCGCTCGCCTACGATGACCATTCCGGCGGCACCCGCGTCCTCGAGCTGCTCCCGCCGTCGTTCCCGAGCTCCGGGAACCTCGATCTGCTCTACGCCTCGACGCTGGCGGCACTCGCGCTCAACCCGGCGGCGCCGGTTGCCTTCTCGGTGCCGTCCGATTTCGTGCCCTATCTCGTCTACGGCGTGATGACTGACATGTTAAGCAAAGCCGGGCGTGGGCAGGATCTCGAACGCGCGGCCTATTGTCTGCAGCGCTGGGAAGAGGGGCTCGCACTTGCTGCGCTGCTGCTCGCGGGGTTCGCCTGATGGTCTGTGTCTGTCTCGATTTGGCGACGCTCGGACTTGCACCTCGGATCGGGCGTGATCGGCGGCCCCCGGCCCGAGGAGCAGCGCCGGATCGCGAAAGCCCTGAAGCGCCCGATTGGAGACTTGTTTCCCAGCGATCACCAACCGCAGGCGACATAGAGGCAGGCAGGAAGGAATGCGCCAGCGCCCTCGGATCAGGACGGCGCTGGCATGGCGCGAACGCGCGATCAGCCGAAGGAGATCACATGCCGAGTTCCCACAGTCTAGCAGACATCGGGCACGACACGGACGCCGCGATCATCGCCGCCTACGCCCACGCCGACGAGTTCCGGCAGCAGCTCGAGCGCCTCGCGGCGTTGGTCGAACAACTGATCGCGGAGCGCACGCACATCCGCGACGTGCTGACGACGTTCTATCGATCCGACATTTCGATGAGCAGCCTGCAGCCGGTCTGGACTTGTGCGTGGCCGTGAATCCCGCGCTACAGGAACAACCGGTGCGGTCATGATCTCCATCAACATCCATCTGCATCCCGGCGATGTGACGCCCACCGTCGAGACCATCCGGACCCGAGACGAGCGACGCTTTCTCGTGCTCGATCTCGGGGCCTGCTCGATCTCGCTGCCCGGCTATGGCGCGGAATCGGCCGCGGCCGCGCGCGCCATCGCCGCCGCCTTGCTGACCGCGGCAGAGGCGCTCGCCCCGCTGGCGCCAACCGATCAGGCGGTGGCGTCATGAGCGTCAACGACGGCGGACCGGCGTTTCCCGTGTCAATCGCGGAAATTCAAGGCGTCGCCACACACAGCGGCGAGTTCGCCTTGCCGGGCATGAGTCTGCGCGATTACTTCGCCGCGCACGCCCTC
>WNFX01004550.1_pt1 | contig 19468 bp, 21 predicted proteins | sample 5400111 | NCBI WGS metagenome assembly WNFX01 (sample SAMN13153363, study PRJNA577476) | soil metagenome | isolation source: 40 cm soil or saprolite under grassland replicate 1 | place: USA:California | collected 2016-06-15 | reverse complement strand
GCGCCGCCGCCGCCCCGGCAGTGTCCATGCCCGTCCCGGCCACCGATGCAAGCAGCGCCAGGTCGGCATCGGTGAGATGGTCCGCGTACCCACTGCCGACGAGGCTTTCGTCCATATCATTAAGGTAAGCCGCCAACCACGACGGCACCAGCACGGCGTGGCCGGGCCCGTTGCGGGGTCCCGTGGCGGGCCCGCGGCGGGCCCGCGGCGGGCCCGGGGCAGGACGCGTGGCAGCCACGCCACGCCGAACCGGCGGGAACTTCGGGGCACCTGCGGGTACGCCTGCTCGGTGACGGTACATACGATGAGGCCATGACTTCCGCGCCCACTGTCGAGCAAGTCACCCAGGCCCTGGCCAAGGTGCTCGACCCCGACATACGCCGCCCGATCACTGAGCTCGGCATGGTCAAGGACGTGACCGTCGCGCCCGACGGCACCGTCCAGGTCGAGGTTTTCCTGACCATCGCGGGCTGCCCGCTGAAGGACAAGATCACCCGGGACGTCACCGACGCGGTGCAGGGGGTATCCGGTGTGTCCAGTGTGCAGGTCGGGCTGGACGTGATGAGCGATGAGCAGCGCCGCGCGCTGCAGAGTCAGTTGCGCGGCGGCAAACCGGAGCCGGAAATCCCGTTCGCCAAGCCTTCCTCCCTCACCCGCGTCTACGCGGTGGCCAGCGGCAAGGGTGGCGTCGGCAAATCGTCGGTGACGGTGAACATCGCGGCCGCGCTCGCCGCAAGTGGCCAGAGCGTCGGCCTGGTTGACGCCGACATCTACGGCCATTCGGTACCGCGAATGCTCGGCGTCACCGGCCGCCCCACCCAGGTCGAGCAGATGATCATGCCGCCGACGGCGCACGATGTGAAGGTCATCTCCATCGGCATGTTCACCAAGGGCAACACGCCGGTGGTCTGGCGCGGGCCGATGCTGCACCGGGCGCTGCAGCAGTTCCTCGCCGACGTGTTCTGGGGTGACCTTGACGTCCTTCTGCTTGATCTCCCGCCGGGCACCGGCGACATCGCCATCTCGGTCGCCCAGTTGCTCCCCACCGCCGAACTGCTCCTCGTCACCACGCCGCAGATCGCCGCCGCCGAGGTCGCGGAGCGCGCCGGGGCGATCTCGATGCAAACTCACCAGCGCATCGCCGGCGTCATCGAGAACATGTCCTACCTGCCCTGCCCGCACTGCGGTGAGCGGGTCGACGTCTTCGGCTCCGGCGGCGGCGAGGCGGTGGCGACGGCGCTGCATCGCATCACCGGGGTGCCCGTCCCCTTGCTGGGGCAGGTGCCGATCGACGTGCGGCTGCGCGAGGGCGGCGACATCGGGGTGCCGCTTGTGCTCACCGATCCCGGCTCGCCTGCCGCCGGGGTGCTGAGCAAGATCGCGGACGGGCTGGCGAGCCGCGGCCGCGGGCTAGCGGGACGCCCGCTAGGTCTCACGCCTGTCTAAGCCTAAGCGCACGAAGATTACCCATAACGGCTGCCGCGGAGTTGTTTCCGTGCTTGATCCGCCTGCTCCGAGGACTAGAGCCGACGGGATCGTGACTCGGTCAGGTGGCCTCAGAGTCGTAAGGAGGCCGCTCACCATTCGCCAGCAGCCCGCCCGTGGCCGCACCGTTCTCGCCGATGTCTGCCGCCTTCGCGGCGGTGGCCGGATCGCCGACGTCGTCCACGTCATCAAAGAGGTGCTTGCGCACGAAGTTCTTCGGGTTGAGATCACCAATGTCGAACTCGGAGAACTCCGGGCCGAGCCCCTCGCGCAGGTCGGCCCGGGCCCCCTCAGCCATCCGGCGCAGGTCCCGCAGCGCACGACCCGCCTGCGACGCCATTCTGGGCAGCTGGTCGGGCCCGAACAGCACGAGTGCAATCAACGCAAGTACCAGGAGCTTGCCGATGGACAGGTCAAACACGTCGGTCCCCACAAGTGTGGAAGCTAGGTGCCGGGACGGCTCCTCTAATGTAAACCGTCCATCGCGAGATGTGGCACATCGTGTCCGTTTCGGCGCCTGGCTCAGGAGGAGCTTGCGGATCCCAGCGTGAGCATGGTCGTGTGCGGTGACCGGCCGCGCTCGTAAGTGATCCGCACCTTGTCACCCGGCCGGTGGACGCGGATGTCCACGATCAGCTCTTCCGCGCTGCCGACAGGTTTCCCGTCGAAGGCCACGATCAGATCGCCTGGCCGCAGTCCCGCCTTGGCCGCGGGTCCGCCGGGGATCACGGCAGGCTGCCCCTTGGCCACCGACGTCGCGATCCGCGCGCCGTTGCCTGTGTAGGCCATGTCGATGACCGCGCCGATGACAGGATGCACGGCCTTGCCGGTCTGGACGAGTTCGGCTGCCACTCGCCGGACCTGATTGATCGGGATCGCGAAGCCAAGACCGATGCTGCCGCTCTGCCCGCTGCCGCCTATCGAGCTGCCGCCGAGTGTCGCGATCGCCGAGTTCACACCAACCACTTGGCCCCGCGAGTTCACCAGCGGACCGCCCGAGTTGCCCGGGTTGATCGGCGCGTCGGTCTGAATCGCGTCGATGAAGGCCTGGGACGAGTTATCCGTCTGATCCCCGGCCTGCACGGGCCGGTTGAGGGCGCTGACAATGCCGCTGGTTACGGTGCCCGCAAGGCCCAGCGGCGAGCCGACGGCGATGACCGGATCGCCGACCACGACGCCGTCCGAATTACCGAGCTGGACGGGAAGCAGTTTCGAGATTCCCTGCGGCTGGATCACTGCGATGTCCGAATAGGGGTCCGTGCCGACCAGCTTGGCCGACGCTGTCTGGCCCCCGTTGAAGACGACCTGGAGCTTGGCGCCGTGCACCTCGCCATCCAGCGTGACGACGTGGTTGTTGGTGATGATGTACCCGCCGCTAACGATGAACCCTGAGCCGGTTCCCGTCCCGCCATCGACCTTGATCATCACGACGCTGGGCAGGATCCTGGCCGCGATTCCTGCGACTGACGTCGATGGCCGGTTCTGCACGGCTGGCGGCGCGGGCCCCGGGTTGAAGACCCGACCGGCCCCGCTGACCGCGGCGCGCTGGTAACCGACATACCCGCCCGCGAGCCCGCCTGCGAGCGCTGCGAGCAACGCGATCAGCACGCCGAAGGTGATGAGCGTGCCAGTTCGCGGACCACCGCGCTCCGCTCGCCCGTCCGGCAAGTCGGCAGGCCAGGAGGGTCCCCCTAGGCCGCCAGGTGAGCTGGCTCGTGGCCCTGATGGCAGCCCGCCGAGCTCTGTCCCGGCCGCAAACCCTCGCTCGCCCGCAGGCTCCGGCGGGCCCGCAAACCCGGGCGCGCCCGCAGGCGGTCTGCTCAGCCGTGGCGCGTCCGGCCCTGGACCGTCAAAAGGCCCTGGACCGGCCGTGAACGCGGGGGGTGTGAACTCTGGCGGCGTGAACGTGGGCGCCGGTACCCCGGGCTCGGCTGTCGCCCACCAGGGCTCAGGTTCCGGCGGCCTGGGCTCGGGCGGCCCAGGCCCAGGCGGCCCAGGCCCAGGCGGCCCAGGCCCAGGCGGCCCGGGTTCGTCGGTCGTCATATCCCTTCTCCCTGCGCTGCCGCACCGGCATTAGCATCAGTGTGCCCGCGTCGTCCGCCCGCGGTGTCGCCCGCTCACGCGCCCCGAACAGATCCGCACGCGCCGATGGCACGCGGCACCGACGCGTGCACGCGTGACGCGTGCCCGCGCGATGACCGTTTCATGCGTCCCCTGGGGCGACATTACCCGCTCAATGCTGAATCGGAACGTGACAGGGAGCGCTCATCCGAATGGGTCGATCCACGACACGAGCCGCCCAAAACCGTGTTGGAGGCGCTGCCAGAACCCGCGCTGGGTGTCGTGGGGCAGACCTCCGACGACCGCACTGATCGTCGCCGCGGGGGCGTCCGCGATGAGGGTGAGCACGTGGCCGCGGCCGGACCAGGTGAGGCCGTCACCGATCGACCAGACGGAGCCGCGCGCGTAGACCGGCCGACCGCCGAAAGTGATCTCATTCCACCCGGTGAGCCTGCGGGGCAGGCCGCCACGCTGCACGAACAGCGACACACCGGACAAGCCGTCGGAGTATCCGAGCTGGATAACCGGACCGGAGCGCGTTGCTGTCTGCCGGGCATCGAACAGCGTCAAGCCGCCCGGCAGGCTTTCAGGCAGTGGCCATCCCTTGACACGAAGCCGGCCCAGGTCGCTGTCGGTGAGAACCTCCCACGGCCGCGGCGCGGGGCCGGCCGCGTGCGGCGGACCGGCCACAACCACCGGCTGCCCGAGGTTGAGGTCGATGAAAGTGTTCTCGTTGACCATCCTGGCCCAGCGGTCGAATAGCTCGCGCCGGAGCGGAATCTTCGTCGCGCTGTCCACCCAGAACCTCGCGGCCAGGGTCCCGTCGTCGCGGCGCGCCTCCACAATTTCCGCGCGCCGGTCACACGCGGAACCCGCGCCGGCGGCATCCACGCGGTAGTTGGCGGCGAGCAGGCCGAGTGTCTCCTCGGTGACTCCGAGCACGGCGCCGGGATGCGCGCTGGACCGAGCCGCCACAAACGACTCGCCCGCGCGCTCGGTTCCGGTGCGCACGGTCTGCAGCAGCGTGCCGTGCCGTGAGTCATGCGTCACATGGACCACGGCCGTGGTTGAGCCTGCGGGGCTCCACCACGAGATGATCTGGACGCCTTGGTAGGAAACCGTCTGGCCGGCGGATGCCGCCTCGCGCAGGAGCTGAAGGCCAGCGCCACCGGCGATGCCCGCCCCCACCTGGGCATACGCTGCGGCGGGCGCACCGTCCTGCGATGGCTCCGGAGCCTTGACGGCGGCGGGTCCGCCGCTCGGCGGGCTGACCGCTCGGGTGCCCACCTGAGCACCCGCCCACGCCCCGGCCGCTCCGGCGGCTGTCCCGGCGGTCCCGCGCGGCAGTGCCTCGGCTCCTGTGACGGCGACAAGGGCGGGCGCCAGGATCAGGAAGAGCACAGCCATGGACGTGACTGCCGACCCGCCCGGTCTGATAGCCGGACGGGCCTCCTCTTGGACGGCGCCCCTCACGGTCCGGTTCGCCGGGCCGTCCCAGCCGGGATGAAGCTTGCGGCGGGGCTGGCGAAAGGTACTTCACCAGTGGTGACGGAGTGCTCGACCGTGAACATATCGACCGGCGGGGTGATGCGCGGCCCCGGGCTGCTCTGCGCACCGCCGGCGAGAAACGACACTCCGCCGACGCCGAGAACGAGCACAGAGACGACACTGGCGACCATGTACGGCCCGCGGCGGCGGCCGGGCGAGCGCGCCGGCCGCCCATTCACGTAGTGCCGTCCTGGCTCGTGCGGGCCGCGCGGCGGGCCCGCCTGCATGCGGCGGTCGGGGTACATCAGCAGCGCGGGGCGAGGCGCCGGGGAACCGGAAAACCCGCGAGGCGGCGCCACTACGGGCTCGCCAGGCTCGGCCACAGCGAGCAGGCGGCTGAGGAGCCGCCTGTCCATGGCGGCGTCGCCCAGCGCTCCCACGCGCCGCTTCAGCGCGCGCAGCGCCGCGGCGTCAGCCCGGCACTCGGGGCAGCCGACCAGGTGCGCGTGCAGACGGTCACGTTCATCGTGGCTGAGTTCGCCGTCGACAAGGGCGGAGAGGCGATCTCCCAAATGACTCATGGTTCCTTGACCTGCTGTGACAATTCCGATCGCATTTCCGGCGCCCGGGGACGTCGGTGATCGAGGGCAGCGCGGAGCTGTGCGCGACCGCGATGGATGCGGCTGCGCACGGTGCCGAGTTTCACGCCCAGCGTGGCCGCGATCTCCTCATACGACAGGCCCTCGATGTCGCACAGGACCACCGCCGCCCGGTATTCGGCAGGCAACGCTTCCAGGGCGGCAAGGACATCGTCGTCGAGGTGACGTTCTTCGAATGCTTGCGCCGGGGTGGGGCCGGGCCCGTGCAGGCGCTGGGCCGCATCTTCACCCAGGCCCTCGAAACGTATCCGTTGTCGGCGGCGCGCCATGTCGAGAAAGAGGTTCGTGGTGATCCGGTGCAGCCAGCCCTCGAACGTGCCTGGCGTGTAACGGGAGAGCGACCGGAAGACCCGGACGAAGACTTCCTGGGTCAGGTCCTCGGCATCTTGGGGATTCCCGGTCAGCCGGTAGGCGAGCCGGTAGACGCGCGCCGAGTGCGTGCGCACGATCTCTTCCCAGCTTGGGGGTGTCCAGTGCGGGACGGCCGCCGACGCCGCTCCCGTCCCTTCCACGGCGCTCCCCCTCCTGCCGGATATCGTCGTCACGACCATCGTGCCCGTTCTTCCCCCATTCCGCCAACCGGCCCGTTTGCCGGTTGCCCTAGCCCCCTGTAACAACGCCGAAACGGCCTGCCGGGTTCCCGCCGCCCGCGCCACGGACGCAGCCTAAGAGGCACCGGGCCATGGGACGGCCGCTCCGGCAGGTAAGCTGCGGCAGCAACACATGGATGTCGCAGGGAGGCAGCGATTACCAGCTCAGAGGCCACGCTGGCCTACGTTGAGGAGTACCTCGCCGAAGACGAGCCGCTGCGCACGGCGCGCATGAACGCTGAAGAGGTCGGCGGCGCCGCCCCAGTGGGCCCAGCGGCCGGAGCCGCCCTGCGTTTCCTCACGGCGGCCATCGGTGCGAAGGCCGTGGCCGAGGTGGGCACCGGCTGCGGCACATCGGGGATCTGGCTGCTGCGCGGCATGCGCCCGGACGGTGTCCTCACCAGCGTCGACGTCGAGCCCGAGCATCAACGGCTGGCCCGCGACGTGTTCAAGGAGGCTGGGTTCGCCAGCAACCGATACCGGCTTATCAGCGGGCGCGCGCTCGACGTGTTGCCGCGTCTCACCGACGGCGGTTACGACATGGTCTTCTGTGACGCGGCCAAGCAGGAGTATCTCGACTACCTCGTGGAGGGGCTGCGGCTACTGCGCCCGGGCGGGATCGTGGCGTTCGACAACGCGCTGTGGGGCGGCCGGGTGGCCGATCCCACGCAGCGCGACCCTGACACTGTCGTGATACGCGAGCTGGGCGCGCAGGTCAGGGACGACGAACGGCTGATACCGCTGCTCCTGCCGGTCGGTGACGGCCTGCTTGCCGCGATCAAGAAGCACCCCGCTTAGGGGGTGTCGTCCGCCGGTTACGGGCCGGCCAGCCAGTGCAGCAGTACGCGGGTGCCGAAACCGGTGCCGCCTTTGGTGGTTGCGCCGTCATCGCTCGCCGCGCGGGCCGGGCCGGCGATGTCGAGGTGAGCCCAGGACCGCCCGCCGGTGAATTCGCGCAGGAACAGCGCCGCCTCGATCGCGCCTGGCCGACCGTAGTGACGCGTCGCAATGTGCGCGAGATCGGCGACCATCGACTCGAGCGAGTCGCGGTACTCGTCGACGAGCGGCAGCCGCCACAGCCGTTCGCCGCACGCCTCACCGGCGGTGGTCAGGGCCGCGGCAAGCTGATCGTCATCGCTGAAAAGCGCGCCCACGGTCACGCCGAGCGTCATGCGGGACGCCCCGGTCAGCGTGGCCACGTCCACGAGCACGTCCGGGCTCAAGGCGAGGTCAGCGTAGGCCAGCGCGTCCGCGAGAACCAGCCGCCCCTCGGCGTCGGTGTTCAGGACCTCAACGGTCCGGCCGCCGAAGTGGGTGATCACATCGCCTGGCCGCATCGCCGACCCTGAGGGCATGTTCTCCGCCGCGGCGACGAGGCCGGTGACCTTTGACCTTGCCCGCAGCGCGCCCAGCGCTGACAGCACGGCCATGACGGCCGCGCCGCCCGCCATGTCGGTCTTCATGACCTTCATGCCCTCGAGTGGCTTGAGCGACAGCCCGCCGCTGTCGAAGGTGATTCCCTTACCCACCAGCACGACGTGGGTGTCCCACGTGGCTGGCTCATAGGTCAGCTCGATCAGCTGCGGCGCGTGCGACGAGCCGGATCCAACCGCGATGATGCCGCCGAAGCCGTCGCTGGCAAGGTCGGCCGCGCCGCGGACACGCACCCGAAGGCCGCAGCGGGTGGCCAGCTGGACAGCCTGGTCAGCCAGCCACTGCGGGCTCTTACGCGTCGACGGCGTGTTGGCCAGGTCACGGGCGAGCGCCACCGCGCCCGCGACGGCGGCGGCCCGGGTGGCCGCCCTCGCGGCAGCGTCCGGATCTGCCGGTTCAAGAGCAAGCAGCCAAACGGCTCCGCGGGGCGTGCCGTTCATGTCGGCCGGCGCGAAGTCATGTGCGATGTCATAACGGTACGAGCCGAGCAGCGCACCTTCCGCGAATGCCTGCACGGCGGCAGGCGCCGCGTCGACACCACTGCCGAGCACGGCCAACGCGGTCCGGCCGCTGGCCACCCGCCGGCCAAGAGCGGCGCCCGCTCTGCGCCATGCAGCAGCCGACCCGTCTCCGGTTCCGAGGAAGATCAGCCGCACCGGCCCAGCGCCGATGTCGGCAGGTGCCTCGGTGATTTCGCCCGCCGCGCCCGACGCTTCGGCGGACGCCAGGAATCCGGCGACTCCACCGGGCAAGGACGCGTCGAATTCCGCCGAACCCGCCACCGGGTGTCCGGCGCTCGCAACGACGCGGCCGCCGACGCGCGGAGCCGCGGGATGCGGGCCGCCGTGGACCTCCGATTCCCCCTGCTCATTCCGGCCGCTGAGCGGCATTACGACGTAATCGATGAGCGTGCCTGCGGCGCGTGCGGCGGTCAGGTGCTCGCGCAGCGGCGATGGCCCGCGGGCCGGCACTACGGCAATCGTGGTTTGCAGCACCCGGCTCAGCCGACGCTGACGACGGATTTGAGCGCGTCGCCGAGCTGGTTCGCCTCGTCTGCCGATAGCTCGACAACCAGGCGTCCACCACCCTCGAGCGGGACACGCATTACGATGCCGCGGCCCTCCTTGGTGACTTCAAGCGGACCGTCGCCTGTCCGCGGCTTCATCGCCGCCATCCTGCATCCCCTTCCTGTCTGGGGCCGCATGGACCTTCCTGGAACCCACGGCACCGGAACCGGCGCCCGCGGCGGGACCGGCCAGCCTCAACCTCGTCGATCAGTGACACCTATTATCCCGTCTTCGGGCCAGGAATGGTAACGATCAGCTTGCGTGCCGCGCACATGCGTATTGCGCCGCGGCAGCACCGGCCCGCGACGCACGGGACGCACCCTGGTTCCCCCGCCCCAGGTGTCACCAACAGCCCGGCCGCCCAGCGGCACGCTCGCTGCCTCCTTTGCCACCGGACTTCCGACTCGGGACACTAGATCGCGTGGACGCGCGCTCGGCCCTCTTCGACCTGTACGGCGATCATCTGCGCTCGCGCGGCGGTCGCGCACCAGTGGCGGCGCTGGTCCGGCTGCTCGCTCCGCTTGGCATCACCCCGCCTGCGGTGAGGACGGCGGTCTCGCGAATGGTCAGGCAGGGCTGGCTTGAACCGGCGCGGATGCCGGCCGGAGCGGGTTATGCCCTCTCCCGCCGTGCTACCCACCGGCTGGACGAAGCTGCTGACCGGATCTACCGGCGCACCAGGCACGAGTGGGATGGGCGGTGGCACCTCGTGGTCGCCGAGCGGATGCGTGAGCGATCGGCGCGGGAACGACTGCGAGCAGCCTTCGGATACCTGGGTTACGCACCGCTCGACGAGTCGACGTGGATCAGCCCGCGGCCCTCTCCCGAACTCGACGCCCTACTCGACGCCGAGCGTGTTCGCGCGCAGCTGTTCCTGGCCGAGTATGACGGCGATGACCGCGGCCTGGCCGCGCGCGCATGGGATCTTGACGGGCTCGCCCGCGCGTACCAGCGATGGCTCGACGCCGCCGATGAGTTGCTGACTCCGCCTGAGGCCGAACCGGCGGACGAGATCGCATTCGCCGTGCGGAGCCGGCTCGTGCATGAGTGGCGTAAGTTCCTGTTCAGCGATCCTGGCCTGCCCCCCGAGTTGCTGCCGCCGCAGTGGCCAGGGCGGAAAGCCGCCGAGCTATTCGACGCCGAGGCGGCGAGGCTTCTGCCTGCCGCCGCCCGTTTCGTGGATCGTTGTCTCTAGCCGCTAACGCGAAAGAGCGGCCGCGCGGACAGGGATCGCGGCGCTCGCGTACCCCTGCTCCCGCCGCTAGCTGAGCGTCAAGGTCTCGTGCCATTGCTGGCCCGGGTGCCCCTGGGAATGGTGCCCACGGGCAGCGCAGTGGCGGGTGATGCAGAGCCTACGGCTCTGCCGTCCACTGCCCCTTCGCTCTCGCCTTGCCAGATGGGCGCCGATGGCCCACTCACCATCGTGCCCTCCCCTCCCTATCTCCCTATCCGCGCGGCCAGTCAATGGCCGTGCCAGCGGCACGAGCGCCCCCCCGGCACCGCTGGCACGGCCACGCCGGGACAGCCCTAGACCAAGCCCCCCCCGGCTGCCGCCGGCGACAGATGCCCGGGTCCCTGCGGCCATTACACGGCCTGGATCAGTCCCGGGGCATCCCCGTTCCCGGCAAACGCATCGATTCTCGGTCCGGTGCTCCCCTCGGCCTTGAGCTGTTCAGACTCTGTCGTTCCGGTGGGCTGCTTCGCAATCCGCTGCGTCTTGGCCCTGAGTCATTAGGTCCTGTTGCGGTCGTCTTCAGTCTGGCGTTACTCAGGCCCTGCTGCGGCGGCGGCTTCCCGCTGCGCGGCACCTGCCGGAGCCGCGGCGTGCGCGAAAGGCCGTCAATCTGTGAAACACAGATTACGAGTCATGTGCACCTCTTCGCAACGGCATCATCGGAAAATTGGCAACATCGAACCGATCGTTCCACACTGCTACCTCACCAGCCACTGTTGCAACACTTGAGGTAATCAGATTCCAGGATCCGAACGGATCCTGCGGCTGATGGTGACACTAATGTGGCTAGGACGTGCCGGGGTTCTGCGGGCGACAGGTCGCGGCGGCTCGCGGCGACGCTGGGCGGCGGCCGCGGGGATTTCCTGCCGCCGACCGTGTCCGCTCCGGCCGGAATGTCACCATCTAGTGTCCTGGTGGCGGGAACGCGCTGTAGGCAACCGGCGCCGCGGATGCAGTTGATGGGTCGTGCGTGTACAGTCACAGCCGCGGCGGTACCCGCACGGAGAGCCGCCGAGCCTCGAGACAGGCGCAGCAATACAAGAATCCCCCGGGGAGACCGCCCGGGGGATTCTTCGTGGTGCGTCACATGATGGCTCGCTTCGCCGCGATGGCGGCCTAAACGTCGTAGCGCCCCGCCTTCGCATGGGCCAGGAACGCGGCGAATACAGCGCGGCCGACGACGTGGGCACCACCCTCGGGGCGTTTGCTGTCGCGCACAGCCACCATATCGGGGAGGTTGGCCGCAACTTCCACGCAGCCCCCGTTCTGGGAGCTGCTACGTGCTTTCCGCCAGGCGGCTCGAGACAGGTCGATCATTGCTCACTCCAGTTGTTCCGCGAGTTGCTTGAGGTAGGACTCGGTGTCCGCCGGCTCGAGGGCCGCGTCGCGGACCCGACCGAAGGATTCGATGTAGGCGTTCACGTCGTCGGTCTCGCTCACCTCCTGAATTGCGAAATCGGTTTCCACATACACGCTTCTTGGCTCGTCGCCGGGGAAGTCGAAGATGTTGACCATGGCGTGCGCACCCGTGGGTGGCCCGTCGGCAAAACGGTGAATGCGTAGCTCGACGCCTGGCCGACGACCCATGTCGATGAGGTGGGTCACCTGTTCGAACCGCTCGTCATTGGTGCCCCACCGGTACATCAGCGACGCTTCGGTGATCACGGCGAGTAGTTCGGGGGCCGTGCCGTCCGTGCGGTCGAGGATCTGCTGCCGCTGCATCCGCGTCTCAAGTGCCCGCTTGCGCCACGCCGGCGGTCTGAGCCCGGCCCGGGTGAGCGCCTCGACGTACGCCGCCGTCTGCAGCAGCCCAGGCAGGATGAGCGGCATGCAGACGCGGATTCGGGATGCGTCGTTCTCGAAACCCGGGAACTCGTTCTGATAAATCTCGGGGTAATCACGCCACCAGGGCCGCGCACGCGCCTGCATGGCCAGGTCCTCAAGGTAGTCGCGTTCGTTGTCCTCAACCCCGTAGATGCGCAGCAGGTCCCGGATGTCGCTCATCTCTGGGCGCTTCCACTGATTGGCCTCGAACCGTCCGACCTTGCCCCGCCCCCAGTTCAGGATGTCGCAGACGTGGTTGGCGGTGTAGCCGGTTTCGGCGCGGAGCTCCGCGAGTCGGCGGGACAGGCGGCGCTTCGCGACCGTGGCGCCGTAGGCATCGTCGCTCATCCCAGCTCTCCTTCTTGACAGACCGCGGCTTCTAGCATAGCGCTACCTAAATTGCGAATCGCAAAATCCACTATCAGCGATTGCGTGTCGGCCCGCGCTCCCGGCGCGGGCTGGCACGGGCGCTCGGACCAGGCTGCCCTGGCCGCCTTCCCGCCCCCCCGCCAGCCCTCAGGTAACCGCGTCATCGAACTCGCCATTCTTGACGCCATCGAGGAAGCACTCCCATTCATGACGGTCGTACACGAGCACAAGGCCGGCCGGGTCGCCCGCCACCCGCATCAGAATCCACGGCCCGCTGCTGGTCAACGGCGCGCTGGCGAACGCAATCTCGATCGCACCGTCCCCGTCGCCCGAGCGTTGCCATGCCTGCGCGCAGACGTCGATACCCAGCTCTTCAACGGTCGGTTTACCGACCACGATGCCCCCCCGTCCCGCGCCTAACGGCGCCTGTCTCATCGCCCGACCCCCACCAGGCCGAGCCCGTCTCATGGGTGCCGGGCCACCCCGCACCAAAGCCATCTTGATCCTTCGCTGTCCGCGAGCTCGGGATCCTCCGCGCCCCACACGCCGGCGTAACAGACGCCCGGCTCGGCACCTTCGTAGGGGGGGACAAGCTCCAACCCATCGAAGAACTGCTCCACCTCGGCCTTCGAGCGGAGGCAGCATTTCTCCGTGGCGTTCGCGTAGACGTCAAGGAACGCCTGCACCGAATGCGGTGGGTTCTTGTCGGCGGTAATGTGCGACAACGCAAGGTAGCTCCCCGGGGCCAGCGCGCTCAGGTAACGCGTCAGCAGACCCCACGGATCCGCGTCGTCGGCGACATAGGGGATGACCCCCGTGGCGAGAAAGCCGACCGGCTCGCTGAAGTCGATCAGTTCGTGCAGCTCAGGCTCGCTCAGGACGTCGTCGGGCCTGCGCACGTCGGCCGTGATTACCCTGGTGTTCCCGGTGATGGCCATCAGCGCCTTGGCGTGCGCGAGGACCATCGGGTCGTTGTCCATGTAGACGATGCGCGCATCCGGCGTCACCCGCCGCACGACGTCGTGCGTGTTACCAATGGTCGGTAACCCGGCCCCGACATCGATGAACTGCGTGATGCCCTGCTCCGCGATCCATCGCGCCGCTCGCTGGTGGAAGCCGCGGTTCGACCACGCGATATCGGGAAGCTCGGGCACCGTATTCAGGATCTTCTTGGCTGCGTCACGATCGACCTGGAAGTTGTTCTTGCCGCCCAGGTAGTAGTCGTAGAGCCGGGCCGGGCTCGGCCTGCTGAGGTCTACGCCACGCGGGGGGTGTTCGACCTCGGTCATCTCGCCTCCATCAAAACCGGGGGTAACATTCTGGCGAGCTATTGTTAAATCCTGTAGGGGCTGGGACGCTGCCCGCTGAGCCTCGGCGGGGACCTCCCATGAGCCCGTCATGACGCATACCCTCCGCGGCGGAAGCACGCTCGCAGATGATCGTCTACCAGCCCGCATGCTTGCAGCGTCGCGTACACGGTGACGGGCCCGACGAACCGGAAGCCGCCGCTCTTGAGCTCACGGGCGAGCGCGGCCGAGCCCGCGGTCGTGCTCGGCACATCGGCGAGCGTACGTGGGGCGGGCGCGTTGGCGTCCGCATACTTCCATACCGTCGCGGACAGGCCGGCGGGCAGGTCCAGGGCGGCTCGGGCGTTGGCGATGGCCGCCTCGATCTTCGCGCGGTTACGAACGATGCCTGGGTCGCAGAGCAGTCTGGCGACGTCGTCGGCCCCGAACGCGGCGACCGCGGGTATGTCGAATCCGCGGAACGCGGCACGGAAATTCACCCGCTTCCGCAAGATCGTCAGCCAGGAGAGCCCGGACTGGAACGCTTCCAGGCACAGCCGCTCGAACATGCCTTGATCATCGCGGACCGGCCGGCCCCACTCGTCGTCGTGGTACGCCAGGTATTCCACCGGCGTGAGGGCCCACGGACAGCGCAAGCGACCGTCAGGGCCCGGCCTGGCCTCGCCCGCCCGATCATTCACCAGGTTTCTTCCTCGTCCGAATGTGACCGAGCGGCCGGCGGCTCCGGCCCTGCCTGTGCGCCAGGCGCCGGCGGATCCGGTACCTGGCGCGGCTGGCGCGGCCGACGCCGCAACTCGGGCTGAGGCCGCGTCAACGGTTCGGACCCAGCCGGTGAGCTGGACTCCACTCCCGGCGCCCGAGCGGCCGTGTCAGGCGGCCGCGCAGCCGTGTCAGGCGGCCGCGCAGCCGTGTCAGATGGTCCGGGCCGGCCGGCCGGGCGTGCCGCGGCCGGCCACTGATGCGCGCCCGCTTCGCCGTCACGAGGCTCGGCTCGCGCGGCCAGCCGACCAACATCCCCGGGCCAGCCCGCTCCCGGCGCGGTTCCCGGGCCGCTCCCCGGCACGGTTCCGGGGCCGCTCCCCGGCACGGTTCCGGGGCCCGTTCCTGGCCAGGCTTGCCTACCGTGCGCGGTATCGCGCACGGGCAGCGACTGCGTGGCGGCGGCGGAACCCGCCTCCGGCGCGCCCGCGGCGGTCGCCGGCCTGGCACGCAGGTCAGCGATCTGCCGCTCAAGCGACGCGATCCGTATGTCCCTGGCCGTCATGGCGGATGCGATCTGGCTCAACGCATCGTCGGTGACCTGCATGTGGTATCCCCACAGCGCCGTGGGAGGCCTGATCAGCGCCACGTCGACCCCGGCCATCCCGCCAAAGTCAGGCGGCGCGTAGTCGCTGTCGAAGCGCGCCATCTCACCGCCACGGCCGGCCGCGGCGAACACCACGCAGACAAGGATCGCGACGATAGCGATACCCATGAGCACGAGCACGTAATGCATCGTGCCATGCTCAGCCCGTGGAGTTGTGCTTCCGGGGGAGGGTATTGCCGGACAATGCGGTCATCATGGCCAATCTGGGCTGGCCGCCACGGTCGCCTGAGCACCGCCATGGGGACGGTGGCTCTTCGAATGGTGCAGGAATCAGCGCAGCTCTGGCGCTGGTCCACCGAGCCGTCGCGGACGGGGCCTGCATGGTCGACCTGGGTCCGGCGAGCGCCACCGCCATCGAATCAGTCCGTGCGCTGGAAGCGGACGTGATCGTGTGTGCTGACGCCGACGGCGCGGATCTCACGCGCGACCCAGCGATCGCGCGGCGGACCGGTGCCGCGCTGCTCCGCACACCCGCCCCCGCGGCGCCATCGAGGCTCGCCTCCGGCCCGGCGCCATCGGGGCACGCCTCCACCGCGCGCGGCCTGGTCGAAGTGGCTCCGGCTGAGGTCGCCTCGCTGACCGCCGCCGGCTGGCCGGTCCTCGTCGACGCCGACGCCGGCGAGCTCGCCGCCACCATCGCTGTGGCGTCGGTCTGCGCCTGGCTCGGCGCGCGAATCGTGCGGACCAGGCACGTCGCGGCGATCCGTCAGGCGCTTGAGATGGTGGAGTCGGTCCGCGGCACCCGCGCTCCGGCCGTGGCCCGCCGCGGCCTCGCCTGAGCGAGCGCGGCGGCCTCCTGCTCGATCGCGTCGAGCGCCGCGGCGAGTGACGTCGCCCACGTCACGACCTCGAGGGCGCCCGATCGGACAAAACCCTGCTCGCGCAGTTGCCCGGTGAACGCGCGCAGTGGGGCGAAGACGCCGTCAGGGTCGAGCACGACGACGGGCTTGCGGTGCAGGCCGAGCGCCCTGGTCGTCCACACCTCGAGCAGCTCATCGAGGGTGCCGAGCCCGCCCGCCAGCGTGAGGAACGCGTCGGCCCTGCGCATCATCTCGGCCTTGCGCGCGCACATGTCCTCGGTCACGTGCAGCTCATCCGCCGCCGCATCGGCGACTTCCCGGCCGGAAAGAGCCTGCGGGATGATCCCCACAGTGCGCGCGCCACCGGCTCGGGCGCCCCGCGCAACGGCCCCCATCGAGGACACGGAGCCGCCGCCACTGATCAGGAAGTGGCCGCGGCGGGCGAGCTCGGCGCCGACCGCGGCGGCCAGGTCGCGGTGCCGGTCGCTGATCGCCGAGGCCGAGGCGCAGAACACGCAGATGCCGAGCGCAACTCGGGCGGGACCACTCATCGCACCAGGAAATTCTGCGATATGTGGGCCTCGACGATGACCCGGACGACCTCCGCCGGGTCATCGGTCACATGAAGCAGTTCCGGGTGGCCCGGAGAGATCTTCCCCTGTGCGAGCAGCGTGTCGGAGATCCACGACAAAAGCCCGCTCCAGTAGGAGCTGCCGACAAGGACGATAGGAAACTTCGTGATCTTCCCGGTCTGGACCAGGGTCAGCGCCTCGAACAGCTCGTCCAGGGTGCCGTAACCGCCCGGCAGGACGACGAAGGCCTGCGAGTACTTGATGAATACCGTCTTGCGCACGAAGAAGTACCTGAACTCCAGGCCGACTTCGACGAAGTCGTTCAGTCCCTGTTCGAGCGGCAGCTCGATCCCGAGTCCGACCGAGACACCGCCGGCGCCGGCCGCACCCTTGTTCGCCGCCTCCATGATGCCAGGGCCGCCGCCGGTGATTACCGCATATCCGGCTCTGACGAGGCGGGCCGCAATCTCCTCGGCGATCTCGTACTCGGCCGATCCGGGCTCGGCTCGCGAGGAGCCGAACATGCTCACCGCCTTGCCGAGCTCGGCGAGCAGCCCGAAGCCCTCCACAAACTCCGCCTGGATCCGCAAGACACGCCACGGATCAGTGTGCACCCAGTCACTGGGACCGCGCCTGTCGAGTAGCCGCTGGTCGGTCGTGGTTTGCGGAATCGCCTTACCCCGTAGCGTCGCCGGTCCCTGTCGCCGCACCCGGCGGCGCGACTCTGGATTCAAGCCCATGGCCAACACGGTAATGATGCTGACCGACTTCTCTGGCCAAGCGCGCGAAGCGGTGGCGCAGGTGTGCCTGGCTGAGTGGCGTTATGCCGCCGATGGGTGCGCCGTCACTCAGTCACGCCGTGCTCACGCAGGATCTCGTTCAGCATCAGCTTGTCGTGCGTGCTCCCTTCGGGCAGCCGCTTGAGCACAAGCACGCACGGCATACCGAATTCCCCGCCGGCGAATCTCCTGGCGCGCGTGCCCCCCACGCAGACCGACCAGGCCGGCGCCTCCCCGCGCGGCAGTTCCTCGCCGGTCTGCACGTCGATAACGTGCGTGGTCGCACCCAGGTTCGTGCCCGAGCCGAGCTTGGCACCCGTGCGCACCCTCGCGCCGTCGACGACCATGCACCGGGAGCCGACGAACGCGTCGTCCTCGACGACCACAGGCACGGCGTTCGGCGGTTCGAGCACGCCGCCGATGCCCACCCCGCCCGACAGGTGCACGTTCTTGCCGATCTGGGCGGCTGAGCCGACCGTCGCCCACGTGTCCACCAAGGTCCCCTCGTCCACATAGGCACCGATGTTGACGAACGACGGCATCAGCACGGTACCCGGCGCGATGTAGGCGCCCCAGCGGGCGACGGCACCCGGCACGACCCGCACCCCGGTCAGCCGGGTCTTCAGCGCAATCCTGTCGTGATAGTGAAAGTCACCGGCCTGCGAGCGCTCCATCGGGAGCAGGCGGAAGCTGAGCAGTATCGCGCGCTTGGCGCGCTCATCCACGACCACCCCGCCGGTCGCCGGATCCACGAATGCCACCCTGGCGGCGCCCGAGTCGAGAGCATCGACGGCGGAGACCACGATGGACCGCGCCGTCAGGTCGCGGGTTCCCAGTTCGCCCCGCCGCTCCCAAAGCTCGTCCACCTGCGCGGGCAGCGGGCTGGAGTACCTGGCCTGGGACAGGTCCGCTCGCCCTGTCACCCCTGGTGCTTGGCTCATAGAGAAGGAGCCTAGCGAGGGTTCCGGCCGTCGGGGCCCGGGGTGGTCCACGCGGGAGAGGTCTGGCCAGGCCAGCACGGCCGCACCGGGCCGCTCTTGCCGCACGTGGCCGGGCGGCGTGGCATCTGCAGGTAGCGTCTGATGCTGTGCCGAGGACACGCACGAGGCGATGGAGAGCGGCCGCGGTAATCGCCGTCGGCGCTCTTGTCCTCGGCATCGGCGGATGTGTCGCATTCCGCCACGCCAAGCCATTCCTGCTCAATGACGGCTGTCAGGCAACGGTCTACGGCCAGGACGTCCAGCTTGACGCCGAGCAGGCCGCCGTCGCGACGACCATCGCTGGTGTCGGCTACCGGCGCGAGGTGCCCAAGGCTGCGGTGACGGTCGCCTACGCCACTGCGCTGCAGGAATCGAAGATGCGTAATGTCAGCTACGGCGACCGTGACTCGGTCGGCATCTTCCAGCAGCGCCCCTCGGAAGGCTGGGGCACCCGCAGCCAGCTTCAGGATCCGGTCTACGCGGCGAACAAATTCTTCGCCGCTCTGGTCAAGGTGCCCGGATACCTGCGCATGCCCGTCTACCGTGCCGCGCAGGCGGTACAGCACAGCGCCGACGGCACGGCCTACGGCCAGTACGAGCAGGTCGCTGGAATGCTGTCCACCGCTTTCACCGGCAGCGCCGCCCGGGCGGTCTGGTGCTGGTACACGCCCTACAAGCACAGCACCGCGGCGCTCGCGAGCGCCGGTAACCAGCTCACCCGCACGTTCGGCCCCCTGGCGGAGGCGGGCACCGCCCTAGACCCTTCCGGCGAGCTGGCTGGCACGAGCGGTCGCGCCGCCATGACCGTTCGCGTCCCCGCGACGCAAACCGGCTGGGCCGTCGCGACCTGGTCGGTCGCGCACGCCAAGACCTACGGGATCAGGCAGGTCCGCTATGCGGGTTACCAGTGGCAGGCGTCGAGCGGCGAACACGGCTGGAAGCGCCGCGTCGGAACGCCAGCCAGCCGGGTGGAACTCGGCTGACGAGCGCTCGCCGAGCGATCAGCGGCGCTTCGCGGCAAATCGCAGCCGGACGTAGTCCGCGTACCACCCCTCGGGCCGGCGCAAGCGGGCCGCGGTGATCTCATTCACGCTAGCGAGCGCAGCGGGAACCGCCTCGGGCGGCAGTTGCGCCAGCATGTCGCGGCCAAACATTCGGATCCAGCTGGCGATGCCGCCGGCTGCGTCACTGAGCAGGGTCGGCCGGTCGAAGTACGTCAGCAGCCGCACGGTGAAGCCGCCTTGCTCGAGGCGGGCAGCGTGCTCGGCGGGGGAAGGGAAGTACCACGGCGTGCATGGCTGGACGTCGTGACGCGCCCACAGTTCGCGGACGGCCGCGAGGATGACCGCGCAATTGCCCGCCGCGCCGAGCTCGGCGACGAACCTGCCACCAGGAACAAGCGCCTCCCGCACCCGCGCGATGACGGCGTCGGGATCGCCGCTCATCCAGTGCA
>WNFX01002269.1_pt1 | contig 19471 bp, 14 predicted proteins | sample 5400111 | NCBI WGS metagenome assembly WNFX01 (sample SAMN13153363, study PRJNA577476) | soil metagenome | isolation source: 40 cm soil or saprolite under grassland replicate 1 | place: USA:California | collected 2016-06-15 | reverse complement strand
TTCCTTATCTATGTTCTGATTGTTTGGTTGTGATTGCTGGACAGCCGCTGTGGCAATCCAGGAGAAATTTGCTCTGGGGGTTGGGGGGCTATTTCTCACCTTCTTCTCCGAGAACTGCCGCGGGAAGTTCTCGAAAGAAGTTGCCCCTTCTAGCCGGGCTGCTTAAGGCTAGGCTCAAGCCATCCAGCTATTTTAGGGAACTTCGTTCCGTCGTTTCCGTAGAACGTGGGGGGAGAAAATCGAAACAGCAGCCGGCGGGGCGCTAGGAGCGGACACGTGTCGGACATGCAGAACTCAAGAAGCCGCTGTGCAAGGTCCTAAAGAAATTACGGAGCTTAAAGATGCCATCCGAGCGATGCATGGTTGTGAATCGCTTCACGTCGAATCCATTCCTGTGAAAGAAGTTCTCGAGGGTCAAACTGCATGGGAAGGGACCGTTGAAGTTTTCGATCTCGTCGGTCATCGCCAAGCGAAACGCGCTTACGCGTGGAGTTACCGCGACGGCAGTCAAAACAAGACGTTCGCTGTACTCGAAATTCTGCCAGTCGATTCGCCGGAGAGCGCCGTCAAAGTCGCAATGGCAAGCAAAGCACGTCAAATTAGCATTGACAAAAATGGTGCGCCCTGACCAACGTCCCTCGCCCTGAACATTTGCGCAGTGGCATGAAGACACTTGCGAGCCGAATCGACCGCGAATTGCAACTGGCCAATGGAAGCACTGCGCTGTTTACTCGACCAAAACCAAGGGAGTTGGAATGATCCGGCGTTTGCAAGGAGGTGCTTGAGCACGCAACAGACATCCGCTGGCGCTGGTCCAGATCTCCAACTTGAGATCGCCCATCTTTTGCTAATCGACGTTGTGGGTTATTCGAAACTGCTGGTTAACGAGCAGATCGAATTTCTGCAGGAACTCAACCAAATCGTGCGAGGCACGGAATGTTTCCGAACGGCAGAAACAAAAGGCAGGCTTATCCGGCTGCCAACCGGAGACGGGATGGCGCTGATTTTTTTCCGCAGCCCGGAAGAACCGGCGCGATGCGCGCTGGAAATCAGCCGTTCTTTGCAAAACCATCCGCATATCCGGGTACGCATGGGAGTTCACAGCGGCCCGATCCATCAAACCACCGACGTCGACGACAGGTCGAATGTCGCGGGAGCAGGAATCAACGTCGCGCAGCGCGTCATGGACTGCGGTGATGCCGGGCATATTCTCTTATCCAAGCATATTGCAGATGACTTGACGCATTATCGTCACTGGCAGCCTTGTTTGCATGATCTTGGCGAGTGCGAAGTGAAACATGGGCTCAGGCTTCACGTTGTTAATCTCTACAAAGATGGTCTTGGTAATCCGGCTGTCCCGGAGAAACTTAAGCGAGCAATAAGGTGGAAGAAGGCTGACGCATCGATCCGGCCGATTAGCGCACCGCGTTGGCCAAAGTTTGCGCTCGTCGTTGCTTTGCTTTTGTCCGCAGTCGCTCTATCCGCCAGTTTTTTGATCTTCTTTCGCCGCCCGGCGCCGACGGTGATACGCGGCTTGTCGCAGGTAACTGCTGCGATTTCCGAGAAGAGCATCGCCGTTCTCCCATTCGAGAATTTGAGTGAGGAAAAGGAAAACGCCTACTTCACAGATGGCGTTCAGGACGAAATCCTCACCGATCTGGCCAAAGTCGCCGACCTCAAAGTAATTAGCCGCACATCCGTAATGCAGTACAAAAGCGGCGCAGAGCGGAACCTGCGCGACATCGCTAAGGCGCTCGGTGTGGCGCACGTGGTAGAGGGCACTGTCCAGCGCGTGGGCGACCGGGTACGGGTGAGCGCTCAATTGATCGATGCCAGAACTGACACACACCTATGGGCCGAACATTACGACCGTGAATTGGCCGACGTTTTTCGCATTCAAACCGAGATCGCTGAGCAAATAGTTTCGCAGTTGCGGGCCAGACTCTCGCCGCAGGAGAAAGCAGCGATCGAAGAGCGCCCCACTCATGATCTTGCGGCTTACGATTTGTACCTTCAGGCGCGAGGTCTGGTCGATGCCATCGCGTTTACAGCGGGAGGAACCGAAAATCTGGTCGAGGCCACCCGACTGCTCGACGATGCCGTCGCGCGCGATCCGAAATTTGTTCTGGCCTACTATCACCTCGCTCGTGCCCACGACATTATCTATTTCTTGGGACTCGATCACACGCCGCAGCGCCTGGCTTTGGCTGAGGCCGCGGTCCAGGCCGCGCTTCGCCTCCGCCCCGACAGCGGTGCGGCACACCTGGCCCAGGCACAACATTATTATTCGGGGTATCGCGACTACGATCGTGCCCGTTCAGAACTGGCGATTGCGCGACGCGCGTTGCCTAACGAACCGCTGGCGCTTGTTCTCGCCGGTTACATCGATCGGAGACAAAACCAGTGGGATGATTCGACCAAGGAATTAGAGCAAGCGCTGGATCTCGATCCACGCAACCTGTTCATCCTTCAGCAACTCTCCTTCAATTACCAGTACCTGCGCCGTTATAAAGAGATGGCAGCGATTTTGGATCGCGTCGTAGCGATTACTCCTGGAGATGTGGCCACCCGCGTGCAGCGAGCCTTCGTCGAATTTCTATGGCGGGGGGATCTGCGGCCTTTGCATGCCTCTATTGACTCAGTTGTGGCGAAAGATCCAAAGGCGGCCGTGCTGATTTCCGATAAATGGCTCTTCCTGGCGTTGTGCGAACGCGATAGTGCCGCCGCTGAGCGCGCGCTCTCCACCTTGGCCACCGACGGATGCAAGGACGAGGGGATTCCGTTTCCACAATCTTGGTGCGAAGGCTTGGTCGCCCGTCTTCGGGGCGATGACGCGGCAGCGCGCTCTGCGTTTACGCGGGCACGTGAGGAAATGGAACGGCTCGTGCACGAAGAGCCAGCTTACGCGGAAGCATTGTGCGTCCTTGGAATGATTGATGCCATGCTTGGTAAAAAGGAGGAAGCAATCCAGGAAGGCCGGCGTGCGGTGGAGCTGCTTCCGGTCGGCAAAGACGCCTTGAATGGCGCACGCGTTGCCGAATATCTTGCTGTGATCTACGCCACGGTTGGAGAAAAGAAACGTGCGATCGAGCAGCTATCTGTCATTACGCGGCGGCCTACCTGGATCAGCTATGGCGAGTTGCGTTTGCACCCCTACTGGGGCCCCCTGCGCGGCGACCCGCGCTTCGAGAAAATCGTCGCCTCGCTCGCGCCGAAAGCGGCGGACAAATAAGGTTACGCGGCGAGCGCCAGCAAAAGTGCTCGCCCGAGCGACATAGTCGGGCTTAATTCGATATGTGGGCCATCGCAACGGTAAGCCCTAAACCCCGATTGCCTCTGGACCCTTGGAAATCGTGTTGTCGGGTAGTCGGGGATGAGGGATGCAGGGTAGCGAAGAACGACCCGGATTCCAGCAACCCGATTTACAGAACACCAGTATTGCAATGTTGCAGGGTTGAACTACCGGCCACTGGCTCGCCGCTATTTATAAACTGTATTCGGCTGGGGTTCGGAGATGAGTTTTCGGAGGCCGGATCAGTTCATCTTGCCCCAGTCGCCTACGTAGTATCGGCTATTTAAGGAATTGACTGTGACTCTTGCCAGCGTCTGTAGTCGGGCGTAGTTAATCCGTTATGTTGCGCAAGCAATCTATCGCCGCGCTAGTAATTGGAGCGATTTGCAGCGTCACCTTGGCGCAGACTGAATCAACCGAGCCAGACAAGCCGAGTGGCAATGACGCGGCGCGCGATGCGGAGTTGGCCAAGCAGGTCACACCGCTCGTCGATGCATTCTTAAACACTGCTGGTGTGCTTACGCCCGACGGTAAACGGTTGGTGTTTCTCTCGAATCGTGATGGCATTGATCAGCTTTACGTCGCCGACGCTGTTAAGGCCGACTCGCCGGCCACTCGTCTTTTCACGAGTTCGGAGCGTGTGACTGGCGCTCGCGTCACGCGGGATGGCAAGGCGGTCGTGTTCCGCAGCGACAAGGGCGCCGACGAGAACTGGTCCATCTCTCGCGTCGATCTAGATGGTAAGAACCTAACTGAACTCACACCGGGTGAGACCTTGAACCGCGATGATATTTTTCTGCCTGCGCGTGCATCGACGATGATGTACTTCTCCGCGCGCAAAAAGGAGCAAGGCGCCAGTTCAATCTATGGATTGCCCATCGCTGGCGGCGAGGTCAAGAAAATCTACGGCATCGATAGCTTCGGCAGGCTGCTGGACGTCACACCAGATGGCCACCACCTATTGTTCGAGCGCGTGCCGTCGATCAATGATAACATCCTCGAGGTGGTCGATAGCGCTACCGGCAAAGCAGTTAAACTGTACCCAGCCAAGAGACCGGCGACCATCAACGACGCCAAATTTTCTGGTGACGGAAAGCGGGTCTTTGTCAGTACCGACACCGGTGGCGATCGGGCGGTCCTGCTCGCGCTCGACGCGACCAGCGGCAAAGAGCTTGCACGCTACACTGACCCAGCTAGCGCCACGGCCAGCGTGCTTGATGTTGTGATGCCGGTGACCCGCGATAAGCTTGCCTGCGTCATCGATGCGGGCAACCACAATGAAATCCGACTCCTAGACGCCGCGACACTAAAGCCCAGCGCCGAGGTCAAGCTGCCGCTGGGCTCGGGTGCTGTGACGGATTTCAGTGACGATGGCAAGAGCGTCGTAGTCGCGTGGTCAACTCCTAACATGCCGACCGACCTATTCGCGCTTGACTTCAGCAGCGGCAAAGTCGCGCCACTGCGCCATGAGCCGCGCCCGTCGATCAGCGCGCTGCCGACGCTCGAGGTCGGCGTCAGTGAGGCTACGGCGCATGACGGGTTGAAGATCCCAGTGCACGAGTTTCTTCCGCCAGTGGCCAAGACAGGTAAGAAACTGCCGATTATCGTCAACTATCACGGTGGTCCGCCTAGCGTGTCGCGGATTCGCTGGAACGTCGGCGCCCGCTTCTTCACCTCACTGGGCTATGTCTGGGTCGAGCCAAACGTGCGTGGCTCCGCCGGCTATGGCCGCGCGTACGTGATGGCCGATGATGGCGCCAAGCGACGGGAGGCGCTCAAGGACATTGAGACTACCGGCAAATGGGTCGGGGCGCAGCCGTGGGCCGACAAAGCCCGCATAGTGATCTATGGCGGCAGCTATGGCGGTTACACGACGCTGATCGGGCTGACACGGTATCCCTCCTTATGGCACGCCGGTGTCGACCTTGTTGGAGTCGTAAACTGGGTGTCTTTTATGAAGACGACCAGCGGCTATATTCATGATCTGTTCAAGACCGAGATCGGCGATCCTGAGAAGGAGCAAGTACTACTCGAGGAATTGTCGCCGATCAGGGACGTCGAGAAAATTAAGGCACCGCTGTTCGTTTACGCCGGTGCCAACGATCCGCGGGTGCCGCGTTCCGAGGACGACCAGATCGTCAAGGCGCTGCGCGCGCGCGGCGTGCTCGTCGAATATATGGTCGCGCCCAACGAGGGCCACTCTCTGTCGCGGCGCGAGAATCAAATCGAGTTCTACTCGCGCGCGGCCCGATTTCTCGAAAAGGCGCTGCCCTGAGAACCTCGGAAACCCTTTTTTGGCGGGGAGCAAGGCTTGCATCCCTGTCACCCTTTTCCCCTGTTTTAATTTAGCCAGGGAGCAAAGTCGGAAGGGGTCAAAGAAACAGTCGAACAGTGAAGAAGGCCAGCATGTGCAGCCCGAAAGCCCTAAAGCACGAAGGTTTTGCTTACACGGGAACTCTTTGTCGGGTAGCAGTGGAGCAAGGGAGCAAGGCTTCACGCAGCCATAACGCGCGAACGCTCTGAAATCATGGTTGGAGGCTACACGGAATCAGGGTTGCGGTCACCCACTTAAACGTTGGCAATTTCTCTGCCAATAATGAGGGGGGACCCTTATACCCATACCCCCTCGTGCGAAACGCGGCCTCGACTTATATAGAGGTGTGAGAAAATTTTGGGTGAAAAAGCTCACGGGCGGAATCAGGCGCCGCTGAAAGGTTGTTTCGAGACGGTGCACGCGCTTTTCAAGTCACGCGCATCGAGGTAGAGTGCTTCAGGTGACGAGCGCTTCGTCAAGGCGCGCAGAGTGAACCCAAATAACTTCTTCGCCGAGCTGAAGCGGCGAAATGTTTACAAGGTCGCGATCGCCTACGCAGTCGTTGCATGGCTGCTGATGCAGGTCGCGAGTCAGATTTTTCCGTTCTTCGAGATTCCGAATTGGGCGGTACGTCTAGTGGTGTTGCTGCTTGTTATTGGATTTCCCGTGGCGGTGATTCTTGCGTGGGCATTTGAACTCACACCGGAAGGAATCAAGCGCACGGAAGATGTCGATCTTAGCAAATCGGTTAGGCGCAAGACCGGTCGCAAACTTGATTTTTTTATCATCGGTGTCCTGCTGCTCGTCATTGGGTTCCTGCTTTTCCAGCGGCTTCGTCCCAGTGTTTCGCCGACAGTTCCTTCAGCTCTGGAGAAAAGCATTGCGGTTCTCCCATTCGACAATCTGAGCCGTGACCCAGACAATGCCTACTTCTCCGACGGCATTCAGGATGAGATCCTGACCAAGCTCGCTGGCATCGGAGACCTGAAGGTTATCTCGCGAAAATCGACAGCCAAATACAAAAGCACACCGGAAGACTTGAAGACAGTAGCCCACGAACTCGGCGTGGCCACTGTGCTTGAGGGCAGCGTGCAAAGGGCTGGAGACAAAGTGCGGGTAAACGTCCAGCTTCTCGACGCTCGCGTCGACACGCACCTATGGGCAAAGAGTTATGATCGTGACTTAAAGGATGTTTTCGCAGTCGAAAGCGAGGTCGCGCAGGAGATCGCCGATACATTGCGGGCTAAACTTTCGCCGAGCCAGTCCGATGCTCTGGCCACAGCGCCTACGCGCGATACGGAAGCTTACGATCTGTTCCTAAAGGGTGAATACGAAGAACACCGGGCTGAAAGTGCGCTGAACGGTGAACCCTTTGATCGCGCCCAAACCTTTTATCGGCAAGCGCTGGCACGGGATCAAAATTTTGCGCTCGCCTATGCCCGACTCGCCTACAGCGAATTATATCGGCATTGGTTTATCAGTAATCTGACCTCGGCGGAGCTGGCAGAGGTAAAGTCTAACATCGACCGTTCGCTAGCGATCGCGCCGGCTTTGCCCGATGCACATCTGGCGCTGGGTGTATTTTATTACTGGGGCTATCGGGACTACGATGCTGGGCTGAGAGAACTTGACCGGGCCCTCGAACTCCAACCGAGTAGTTCCAATAGTCGGAACTATAGGGCTTCGATCTACCGCCGCCGCGGTGAATGGCAACGCGCGCTTGCTGAATACGAGCGGGCGGCAGAACTCGATCCGCGCGATCCTTTGAATCCGAACGACATCGGCGCAACCTATCTTACTCTTCGCCGTTGGAGTGACGCTGAACACGAGTTTACCCGCGCGCTAGCTCTCGATCCGCATTATGCATCGGCCGCGGCGGAACTCGCCCTTGCTTCCATCAACAGCACCGGCGATATCGGGCGCGCCCGTCGAGCCTTCGAGGGAGTGCCGGCACAAAGCAAAATCAGCTTCTCTCCTAGCGCGTGGGGCATTATTGCGGTGATGGTCAACGAACGCGTATACCTCGACATATTCGAGAAACATTTCGCTGATGCTCTTAAAGCTTGGGATACGCCGCCGAGCAACACTCCCGAAGCGCGTTTGCGCCAGCTGGAAGCGCGAGTCGGGATTCAAGTGCTTGCCGGCCAAGGTGCGGCAGCGAAATGGGAGTGCGAGCAAACACGCGCTTTACTCGAAGCCCGATTAGCCGAGCGGCCGGAAGACCGGATATCACTGACAGCGTTGGCTTGGGTTTACGTTTGCCTCGGACGTAACGCCGATGCACTCCGCGTCGCGCGGCAAGCCGCAGATTCACTGCCAATCGAAAAAGATGCGCTTGCCGGTCCGAACTTTCTTGCTGGACTCGCCGAGATCGAAGCGCACACCGCCCGACCTGAAGAGGCGATAAGAATACTTCGACAGCTACTCACAATTCCTGCCGGGGAAAACATTTCCATTGCCCGTCTGAAGATCGACCCGGTATGGGACCCAATCCGCAATGATCCAGGTTTTCAAAAACTCATTTCTGAACCTGAACCGGAAACGATTTACAAGTAGCTTTCAGTGAACCTGCGAAAATTCTTCGCCGAGCTGAAGCAGCGGCACAGCGGAATTTTTGAGCTAAGACTCCAGCTTCAGAGCTCGCGAGAGCTTCAACGCCACTCTGACGCTAGGGCGACCGAGATCACGACTGCAAAATTAAAGGGCAGCAGTGTTGCAGTGCGGCAAAAGAGATGATCCACCCCTGGCATGCCGGACTCCACACAGGAAGGCGGCTCCGTGTCTATATAGCAACGAATCGCCGTGTGTGCGATTTTGCTGGCCTCACCTTTGTCATTTTGTTAGTCATATTCCATGAAAACGCGATCTGGGCTATTTTTGGCTCTCCTAGCTAGCGCCACTTTTCTTGGCAGCTCGGTGAACTCTCGGGAATCAAGATTGGCAGCAAAAGTTAGCGGCCCCGACACTGTTAAATGTCGCTACTACTACCCACCTCCCCCGAAAAACTAGCTTGGATTTACCCCCACGAGGGTTTTGGAAACCCGGCTAGTTCCGAATGAAAAATGCCTTGCTTCGAGCACCACGCAATCGCGATGCCAATCGCGAGGAAAACGCCACGCCTTTTCCTCGCGCGCGCGCGTGGAATGCCCACCAGCTGGAGCTAAGCACCTGAATTTACGCCACGCTGCGCGAGGCCGTTCGTAACCGCATTTGTCAGCGCCTGTGGCCAATCACGGACACTATATTCGATTTGCAGTTTGCCGTCAGGTTCCCAAGCGATCGGCTCCCAGCCCTTCAAAACCTTGCCTTCGACGACAAGTTCCCGGCCAACTGTGCCAAATACGCCACCAGCAGGAGATCCGGTGTTTTCGGCCCGATGCGTGTATGCATTTCGCACCGCATACAACCAGTTAATTTTCCTTTCGTCGGACTCGATTACTTCAATCTCCATGTGTTTAACAGGATCGACCCTTCTGATGCGAACACTGTAAAGAAGATCATTTCTCGCTTCAGCAGTCAGAACGTGGTTGATAAATCTGATGAATGAATTACGGACACCATAAATGCGAAGATAGCCACGGTGAATCTCGGCAGCCGAATCGAAAACAGATGCTTTCTCCGTCAGGTTTTGTTGGACCTCCTCCCGCTCGTCGCCGCACGATGCAGCTGACAGCCAGGACTGAAAATCTTTGAACTCGCTTGGTTGCCCGAGCAGATCAAAACATGTCAACAACAGGTAATTCCGCAGCGCGTCCAAATATTTCCACGGATGTGTCCAGCCTCCTTCGGGCGTTAGTTTGATCAGCTTCGGATCGAGAAAATGCTGATTCAGACGATCAATTATTTCAACAAACTCAAGTCGCTCCTTTACCAGCCGAATGGTTCGATCTGACGTCGATAACTGATCTGCATTCAATCCAAAACGATAAAGCGTCTACATTTTCGATTCAAACTTGAACTCGTGATTCCTCTCCGAAACGATGCAGAGGCGGCCCTTAAGGCTCCTAAGAGCAAAGGTGATGGCTCGTGATCGAAACGCACGAGCAGGCGGGCGATTTCAAAGAGCCGTGAATTTTGCTCGCTCCACGTCGCACTCCCCGCTAGAACGAAAGCGCACTCAGGTTCATGTTTCTGGCTCCGGCCCCTCGTGCTCTAACCAGGCTCGGAGAACAGGGCTAGCATCGCTAGGAGCCTTCGCCCCGGCTGGCATACTCCAAGGCGAACCAGGCCTGCTATCGGGCGCGGCGGTCTGTAGGTTCGTGCCTGATTCCGGCAGAGTCATTGGGGCCGTAGCGATAGGCGGTTGCTCTCCGCGAAGTTTCGCTCGTTTCGCATACACCTTCTAAAGCAAACCAAAGGCGCGTTCCTGCCGTTGCCATATATCCAGGCTCATTCCGAAGCGCTCGCAAGCTGCTTTAATGTCTGCTTCCGGGATGGCGGCAAAGTTTAGCGGAACGCGAAAAGTCAGATGCCACGCTACTAGCTTTGCTTGACGTGTCGGCTGAGGCTTGAGCGCTTTGCGGTTAGCCGAACGCGTCGACTGGCTTGAGTAAAGCGCTGCAGCGTGCTGCGCGTGCCGCCCACAAATCGAATCCAGACGTTCGTCTGATTCGTGGGCTAACCTTTTCTTCGCCGGGCGCCGATACCCCCCGTTGCGCGATCGCCTGCCAGCGCTATATTATTTTCCCTCAATTTCGGGGGCGTACTGGCTTCGACAAAGAATGAAAATATCCTTCCGTCTCATCCATATTTGCGCTACGGCCACACTTTACGCGGTAGTGACCACTGCTCCTGCGCAAACAACCGAGAAACAGATCGCGCGGGAACAAGCAGAGTTGGAAAAGAAGCGGGCCGAGCTGGAACGAAAAAGTGCCGAGTTACAGCAGCGAGAAGCGGAGATCCAGCGTGCCCGGGAGGAGCTGCAAAACCAGCAGAGCGGCCGCTCGCTCAGCATGAATTTGTCCGGCGACGTGCTGTTCGATTACGACAAAGCGACGCTCAAGCCAGCAGCAGAAGAGGCGTTGAAGAAAGTGGCCGTCGTGCTGTCGCAATTCCCCGAAAGCATGGTGACAGTGGAAGGCTACACTGATTCCAGAGGCACCAAAGCGTTCAACATGCAGCTCTCGCAAGAGCGGGCGAACGCGGTGAAAGATTGGCTGGTGAAAAACGGCAACCTGCCTGCTCCTAACATCACGGCGAGGGGTTTCGGCGAGCAGAACCCAGTCGCGCCAAACACGAATCCGAATGGCAGCGATAATCCAGCGGGGCGTGCGCTGAACCGGCGCGTTTCAATCGTGGTGGAGAAACCGGCGTCCGCAGCCCAACTGGTGACGCCTACGGCGACCGCAACGCCTTAAGTTAGCGCCTCATTGCGCGTGTGGCGCAACGCAGAAGTTCTCGCGTGTTAAAAGCGCGGGATGAAGGCCAGCGTGTCTGACGTCGATTTGCCGGACAAACCGCCTTGCCGCTCGCCGCCGCTAACGCGCGCGCGCGAAAGCCCCACACTCATCCCCAGCGAGTTTGACCATCGGCGTATGACTGACCGATTCACCTCATCTGCACAACGAGCTTCCCCTTGGCCCGGCCCTTCTCGAGATACGCAAGCGCCTCCTTCGCTTGATCGAACGGAAATACCCTTGTCGATCACTGGCCGTCTTTGTGATCTTAGTTGTGGCTCATTTCGAATGCATTCGTCAGGTTGTTTTCAAGTTCCCGTTCATGCCGTTAGGGAACAACCTCCCGCTGGACACGCCCGATTTGTCGGCCAGATAAACAATTCTCAGCACCTGTTGCGGTGTGCGGCTGAAGGCAATTCCATCTCGATCGGACGGAACAATGTTGGCCTTGCCATCCATCACGATTCCTTGATCAACATCTTCGGCACCGTCGAGTTTATCACGCGCATCAGATAAGGCATTGGCCGCCTCACGTGCTTCTGTGCCCATTCGATAGAGGACCGAGCGTGCCATGCCTGTGTGGTAAGCTTCGACGTCAACGTTGCGCCGCTTCAGCTCGGAAAAAAGCGAAGGCTTGTCGCTCATCGAATTGCCGGAAAATTCATTTTGGCGACAAACGTTTGGTAGCGTGGATCGTCGCGAAGGTTGCGCAGCAAGGGATCAACCAAGAGACCAAGCATGCCCGTGTCATGCGTGTCGAACGAAATTTCCAGCCATCCGAACGCTTTGTCCGTTTCACCGCGAACAGCGTAAACCTGCGCGATTTGATAGGCCAATTTATCGCGACCGGTTGCAATCAATTCGGCTAAAGCGGCGTCCGCGGTCGCTCGATCGCCGCGCGCATAATGCGCGAGCGTGAGCTCGAAACGGCGGTAGCTTTCCTCGGGTTCCAGTTGCGCTTCGCGCAGTGCTGTCTCACTGTCGCCGCGTGCTATCGCGATGAAAACCTGATACCGATGGCCCGACGCCGTCGTCGGCTGCAACTCCACGGCTTTGTGCGCCGCTGCGTTCGCTTCTTCCAATTTGTTCCGGCAATACAAAACGCGCGCAAGATTGTTCTGCGCTGATGCCGAAAGCGGGTCGAGCTCGACTGCGCGTCGAGCTTGTCGCTCAGCTTCATCGGGTTTGCCCACGTAGACAATGCACCGCGCGAGCAAGTCGTTCGCCGTCGCATTGCCGGGGGAAAGTTCCTTCGCGCGGTTTAATTCGCTCAGACCCTCGGCAAAATTCCACTCTGCAAAAAAACGAACCCAGCCGAGGGCCGCGTGCGCCTCCGCCAGCATTGGAGCAATCGCCACGGCTCGCTCAGCATCCTGGCGCGCTTTCGGCCACTCCGTTTTACCTTCGCCGGTCAGATCTCCGATCAGTGTCCAAGCTTCGGCCCGTTCGGCATAGGCCAGCGCATAATCTGGATCGAGGCGGATCGCTTCTGCGAATTGGCCAACCGCGCGGCGATAGTCCTCGAGATTTAGTCGATGCAAGTAATAGTGGCCTAACAAATAGGCATTATGAGCTTCGGTATTTTTAGTTGCTCGATGTGCCACCGGACGTTCATCCGATCCGAGCAATGTCATCTTGAGTGACGAAGCCACGGCTGCGGCGATTTCCTCCTGCACGGCAAAGATATCTTTTAATTCGCGGTCGAACGTTTGCGTCCACAGCGCGATCCCATCAGCGGCGTTAATGAGCTCGGCGACGATTCGCACCTTGTTTCCTTGCTTGCGCACCGTGCCTTCCAGCAGCGTGCTCACGCCGAGTTTCTCACCAATCGTTCTACGTTCCTCTTTCCTGTCTTTGAACCGGAACGAAGAGCTGCGGCCGATAACTTTCAGCTCTCTGATTTGAGCCAGAGCGGCGATCAATTCTTCCGATAACCCGTCCGAAAAATATTCGTCGTGTGGGTCACCGCTTTCGTTAAGCAGCGGCAGGACCGCGATGGATTTCGCCGGCAATTCGCTCGGAGTCTGCCTACCGCTGTTCCGCGCCGTGTAACGCCCGATAAAAAACAATCCAACGGAAAACACGACTCCAATCACAGCGATATAGATCCAAGTGCGATTCTGCGACGTGTGCCCAGCACGAGGTTCGACTTCTTCCGTGCGCTTGATTCCTTCGGGCGTGAGTTCAAAAGCCCACGCGATCACGAGCGCAAATGGAAAGCCGATCACTACCAGAGCAATGATTGTCTGTAGCGTCCATTCCGGCGCATGGAATGTGGGGAGCAGAATGGACGCGACCTGGATACCGAGCCACCCGACCACCGCGTACGCCACCGCGACCTTGTAAACATTGCGCCGCTTCAGCTCGGAGAAGAAGCCCTTCGGATTCACGGCCTTGCTTGTGCCATACAGTTCGATTCCGAACAAGGTCAAGTCATTCTTTTCCTATCGTGGGAAGCGGCTTGAAAATCCGCGCGGCCCGATCAAAGTCATGAACCCGCAAAAATCGACATCGTCATGGCAAATCAACCAACTGAATCAAAGCGACTGCTGTCGCACATCATCGCCGAGTGGGCTTGCTCGCTGAAGTACGACCATCTATCCCCGGTCGCCATTCAAGCGGCCAAATTATTTTGGTTCGACTCCATCGGCTGCGCGCTGGGCGGCAGTCAGCAGGATGACGCCAAAATTTTACTGAAGCATTATCGCGCGATGTCCGGCGGCAACGGCAGCGCCACCCCGTTTGTGTCCGGTTTCAAGACCAATCCGGTGGATGCTGCGTTCCTAAATGGCCACATGATTCGCGCGATGGGTTACAACGACATCTATTGGAAAGCCGATCCATGTCATCCGAGCGATCTCATCGCGGCGCCGCTGGCACTCTGTGAAAGCGAGAGTCTAAGCGGTCAGGATCTGATTCTCGCGACCTTGAGCGCGTTCGCTGCGCCGGTCGCGGCGGGTCGCGTCCTGAATCTCACACCCGGTCAAATGGTTTCAGCCATCGGCATCAGTGCGGCGCGAACATTTTGTCCCGGCGCGGTGACGGCCAGCAAGGTACTCGCGGAGGGTCACGAGTCTCGTAGATTAGTATAGACTAACAATCTTTTTGATAGCAATAAAACGGTGCGCTGCGCTTCCCTGCAGCCCCGCCAGTTAGCGCTGAGCTAATCGCTAGCAGAGCGGTTTTCTGCCGCCAAACAAATACCGGCGCGCGCATTCACGTACGAATAGCTCTATCTGTAGGCGATATCCAACGTCGGCATTGGGGACTCGGTGCGAGCTACGAATTTTACCTAGCCTTTAATCAGGCGCGAGCCTGATGTTGACAACCAGAAGCGGAAGTGGCAAAAAATTAAGAATCAATCGATCAAAGATAGGAGATCCAATCAAATGAAAAAATTTACCCTGGCTGTGCGATCCGTCCTCGCGTCGCTTTTCGTAGCGCTTGCTCTGGCTTTGGTGTTCAGCATAGTCCGTTCTGCAAACGCTGTCACCAACGGCGAGCCGGATGCTGGCCATCACCCGTACGTGGGGTTGGCAGTCTTCGATGTTCTGGATGAGGACGGCAACCAGGTCCCATCCCATCGCTGCAGTGCATCCCTGCTTTCACCTACAGTAGTCCTCACTGCAGGACACTGCACCGATGGAACGGTTGCCGCGCGGGTTTGGTTCGATGAAGTGGTTCAAGGCAATCCTGAATACCCTTTCAGTGGCGCCACCTCATATGACGGCATTGCTTACACCTATCCGGGTTTCTGTATCGGATGCGGCAATGGCCTGCCCGGTTTTGCAGCTGGTGATGTAGGCATCATCGTCCTCAGCGAACCAGTTCCTACAAATGTTGTCAGCGAGTACGCCATTCTGCCCGAAGAGGGACTGGTGGATACGCTGAAGAACAAGACACCCATCGATTTTGTGGGTTATGGTGTGCAGTTCCAAGCCCAGATACCCGGAAACCAATTACCCCAGCCACCTCCATTCTACCGATGGACGGGTCCGCGCCAGCGAATGTTTGCACCCAGTGAATTGGTCTCTGGCAACTTTGTACACAGTGACGAGTTCCTACGACTGGCAATGAACCCGGGCGGCGGCTCTGGTGGTACCTGCTTTGGAGATTCAGGAGGGCCTGATCTACTTGGCGATACAGATATCGTGCTGGGCGTCAACTCGTACGTCACGAACGTCAATTGTGCAGGCGTGGGATACTCCTTTCGTATCGATACCTCTGAAGTACTCGCGTGGATCAACAGCTTCCTGTAATCCATTCAAGCAATCGGGTTAGAAAATCACTCATCAGAATAATGCAGGGTGAGTGATTTTTTCTTGAGGTGTGTGGACCTCACTCATGCGCTTTTGTTTTCACATCCTCTCTCAACTGGGATTCCGCGTTCAAGTGTGATGATATTGTCGTTTTTCGCTGGTATCCTTTGCTGCTGGATAATGTTCGTAGGCACTTGAAGCTGCGACACAGCAGGGCCTAACCAATCGATGAAACCAACGGCCCAATTGCGACGCAGCCTCAGCGTGTTTGCCACGACACCCTGCCGTGGCTTATCTCCTTCTAGTCATGCCCCAGTTCCGCAGAAGTGAAAAGGAGGTACGTCAGCAACAGTAGTCATGGGCAAAGGAGCGTTGATACGGCCTATACACTACACAGCGAGGTCTTATGAGTGACCCATTAGCAGCGGCGAAGCTCAAGGCTGAGACGGCCTACAATGCTGCCGCAGACTACTACGACGCAGACCCCTTGGGGTTCTGGGCGCGGTATGGCCGGCGGACCGTCGAGCGGTTGGGGCTGCGACACGGGGCGCACGTGCTGGACGTGTGCTGTGGTACCGGCGCCTCTGCGTTGCCTGCGGCGCAGGTCGTCGGCCCCGAGGGCCAAGTGATTGCGGTCGATCTCGCGGGTGAACTCCTCAAGCTCGGACAGGCCAAGGCCCAGACCGCAGGGCTGCAGTGCGTGGAGTTCCGCCGTGGGGACATGACGGGCTTGAACTTTCCCGATCGTCATTTTGACGCAGTGGTGTGTGTGTTTGGGATTTTCTTTGTCCCGGACATGGAGATCCAGGTGGCGGAACTGTGGCGCATGGTGCGGCCCGGCGGACAACTGGCGATCACCACATGGGGCGCACGATTTTGGAGTCCGGCCTACGAGATCTGGTTGGAGGCCGTGCGCCGAGTGCGCCCCGATCTGTATACCGCCTTTAACCCTTGGGACCGCATCACGACGCCGGAGGCAGTCCACACGCTCCTCCACGATGGTGGCGCCCAGCGTATCAATGTCGCTGCTGAAGATGGTTACCAGGCACTGCGCACGCCCGAGGATTTCTGGACCATGGCGGTGGGGAGTGGCCTGCGGTGGACCATCGATCAGATGGGCACTGAGCTGGCCCGCGAGGTGAAGCATGAGATCCTCGACCGGCTTGCTGCCGCCGGGGTTGATCGCGTCGAAACCAACGTCATCTATGCCATCGCCAAGAAGCCGCCAGGCCCGGTCTAACAACCCACTGGAGCTGACATGAAGCAGGTCGCGCCCGCCAGATTATACAAGGCTTGACCGGAGGAAGGAATCTGGGCCTACGGATTTACAAACCGATGTTGAAAGATCGTGGCGATTCTCGAAAGACAGGCTCCGGCGAGTTCAAAGGGTAAGAGCGAAAAAAAGATTGGCCATGAAGACAACACTTAAAAAGGTCCGAGAATGGGCCGTAGTCGAGTTGAAGGATGGCGACAAAATTCGATTCGGTTCCGTCGTAGCGATCTTTTGCGGGGCGTTGCGCAAAGGTTGATCAAACAGGCATTCGCAAGGTGACTCAAATCTGGGCGGCGGCTGTGTTGTCGCGGCTGTGCTGCAAAGGGAACGCAATCGCAACAATGGTGAACGTCGTGCGTGTCATCGCGACTGTTCATATCATTTCGTCGTTGCTATGTGGAGAGTAAAACAGGTACAATTCGATCAACGTGAAATACGGGATCTGACGATGCTGTGCAGGTGGATGACTTCAACTTTGGCTATCCCATTAATTGCAGGGTTGATGCCCGGCGTGCTATTAGACGCTGCAGCGGAGGCGCAATTAGCTGACCGCCCGCCGTCGCTTGCCGGGATCGAGGCCTTCTCGGCTCCGTTGAATGAAGGTAATGCACTAATCGGCATCCGCCCGGACGGTTGGACAGCCCGTGATTGGATCAATTCAGAACCGCTGGCGTTAGAGGCGCTCCGCGGCAAAGTGGTGCTGGTGCGCTGGTGGACGGCGCCCGGCTGTGCGTTTTGTGAAGCCAGCGCACCGGCTCTTAATGACTTCTGGAGGCGTTACGGTAGCCGCGGACTGGTTGTCGTCGGATTTTACCATCATAAGTCATCGGAGCCTCTAAGTTTGGCCAATGTGAAAAGACAGTCCCGCAAGTTCGGCTTTGAGTTCCCGGTGGCAATCGATCCGGATTGGAAAACGCTGCGCCGTTGGTGGCTCGACAAACACGATCGCGGCTGGACCTCCGTCACCTTTCTTCTCGATCGGCGCGGTGTAATCCGACATGTCCATCCTGGAGGAGCGTTTTTCAAAGGTGAACCGGGTTATGATCTTCTTGAAAGGAAAATCCAGGAGTTGCTGGACGAGTCCTTTACGACATAAATCCAATATGAAAGGAGTAATTATGAAAAAATTCCTTGCCCTAGCCGCCGCGACCGGCATCGCGGCTTTTGCTTTGGCCCAGACTCCCGAAAAGCACGACGCGTCAGTTCACCAAACGCCTGAAATCAAATGGCAGCAGGGACCCGCCGCCCTCCCACCTGGGGCGAAGGCGGCACTCCTGGAGGGCGACCCCGCAAAGGACGGAGATTTTCCCCAATTGGAGGATTCAGCGGGCTGAGTTCTGCCTGACTTCCTTCCGCAAGAATTCAGTGCCGCAGGGCAGCGGATTTAGGCCGCGCTATCGAGGTCAATTCCCGGCTCTCGGAGCGGCTGTACAAGCGTGAAACCGTTAGCGTCCTAGTTTTCTTATTCACGGCCTCCTCGCGCGACGACTCTGTCGCAGCGCGCGCGCCCGCACACCCTCACGCTTGTCTGCGCTGGTGCGGGTGACCGTACCCCTGTGGTGGCAGAGGGTCTGTGCGGCGGGTGGTGTCTTACTACAAGGGGTCAATAAATTTTTTATCCCAACAGCGAACGAGCGACTCACCTTTTGCCGACCCACATCGACTTACCTGCCTACCAAAAATCTGTCTGGATAAGCGTTTGAAACTAGTAAACGCACGCGCGTGACGGCAGAGCCGTCGCGCGAAAGCGATCAGATGAATTGGTTAGGAAAACTCTTCACTAAGACGTCGAAAGCTGCGTTCGACCTTCCAGTGCCGCTCCGTCGTGTGGCCGGGGCAGCATAGGCTATGACAACATTCGCAGAACAGAGTGTAGCATGCGGTAATTGTGGCCACGTGTTCACCCATCACACCCTTGGGAGCACCTACACTTTTGGCTCTCCGGACCTAGATACGCGTCCGCCAGAACTGCAGCGTTCCACAATGCATGCGTGGATTCAGCGTTGTCCATCCTGCGGTTACCGCGCTCGCGATGTGGCAGAGTTTGACCACCGGCTTCGACCAGTGCTGGAGAGCGCCGAGTACCGCTCCCAGCTCACTGATGCGGTTTATCCGGAGCTTACCTCCACATTTATCTGTGCAGGAATACTCGCGGAGGCGGCTGGGCGGCAAGCAGACGCTGGTTGGGCGTATCTCCATGCGGCTTGGACTTTGGACGACGCGAATAAGGACGAGTTCGCTAGAATTTGGCGCGGGAAAGCTGCCGACAAAATTCTTGCTGCTCTTGGCGACGAACAGCTATTCGCAGAGCAGCCCGGCGCATCGGACGCCATCATGGCTGACTGCTTGCGGCGCGCCGGTCGCGGGGCTGAAGCGCTGCCAATTATCGAGCGAGGTTTGAGCCAAAGTTATGACGAGGTGATTCATAAGATTCTGGTGTTGGAGCGAGGACTTATCGAGCGTGGGGACACTGGCCGACACTTAATCAAAGAAGCATTTGAAGCTCGATAGATAATCGCTGCCCCAGTTTGCCCGAGTCCTCCGCAGCAGCGCTTCACCTAGCCCCAGCAGCGCAACGCACTGAAATCATTACCAGCAAAGTTGCAGGCAGCAAGGTTGGAGCGAATCCAAGAGTTTCGTTCGTGCTCGACAGTGAAAGTCAGCTCTGAGAAGCTCAGGTCACCGACTCCGCGTGATCCGCGTTTACGATGATCGGGCAACGTGATCGAAACACAAGAGCATGCAGCCGACTTCAAAGAGTCGTAGGTCTTTTTCCTCCCGGCCCAGCGCTCGCTTTACTATAATCATCGTTGATATTTCACGCACACTTTACATGGGAATTCTTTCGAAACTTGAATAACTGATCACAGAGCACAGCTCTGCCGCAATCCTGCGCGAACGGCTGGCCTCATGATTATAATTGCTATCGCCCTGGCT
>WNFX01007438.1_pt1 | contig 19478 bp, 18 predicted proteins | sample 5400111 | NCBI WGS metagenome assembly WNFX01 (sample SAMN13153363, study PRJNA577476) | soil metagenome | isolation source: 40 cm soil or saprolite under grassland replicate 1 | place: USA:California | collected 2016-06-15 | reverse complement strand
GCTGGGGGCCTGCCGAGGCTGATGTGCGGAACGGTGATCCTGCCGCCCCGGCCGACGTGAATCCAACCCTGATTCTTGGCGACGTAGAACGCGCCGAAGAGGATGAGCGCGACCAGCAGCACGGTAGTCAGACCGCTGCGGCGGTCGCGGCGGCGCGGGGCGTGGTGGAGCGGGCGCCGGCTGGCGGCTTTGCGCCATGAGGTTCGCTTCCTCTGCGGCTTGCGAAGGCATCTGAGCACGAAGGCTCACGCCCATGAGCTTGCGCACCATGCGGCCACGGCAACCGGAACGGCCAAGGGCCCATCCCTGGCTACTCAGCGAGCATCCACTGAGCCGGGAAGAAGCCATGGCCGGTCCGTTCGCCAAGCGCTTCCTCCACGCTGCAGCGGCCCTGTTGTGGTGCGGCGACCAGGGGTGTGCTGAAGCCGCGACCGCCACTCGGATCGGATGGCCAATGCCATTTCGTCGCGCGGCTCCCCCGAGCGCGACGACTGGCCGGGAAATGAAACGGCTTAGCTTGCGTTTTAACCCGGCCTGGGTGGGCTGGTGGTCTTGTTCGGCGTGGCGCGTGACGTCGGGCGGCCACCGCGTAATCATCTTCGGGTTCCGACCAAGAGACTCGAAGAAGAGGCGGTGGCCGTGCGTGTCAGTGTGGACTATGGCGGCGGTCGGAGGATACCCGACGTGCCGGCCGGTCGTGATGAGCTTGGGGTGCTGGCGGGGTTCCGGGAGGCCTGGCATGGCTGCCTGACACGCCGGGCGGATGCGCTGTTCGAACTCACCGACGCGCTGTTGTGCGCGCCGGGGCCGGTGTCGTCGCTGCCGTCGTTGAGCCTGGAGCCGACGTTTCGCCGCGGCCACGGCAGCCTGTACGCGGCGCTGGCCTGCGGCGAGGTCGACGCCAAGGCGGCCCGGGAGCTGCTGGTGGCGCACCGGCCGGGCGACTGGCCGCTGGTGTTCGCGGTCGACACGTCGAGCTGGCCGCGGTGCGACGCGGAGTGCAGCCCGCAGCGGGGGCTGTACTACCACCCGTCACGGCACAGCGCGGGCCAGCCGATCGTGGCGGGCTGGAGCTACGCCTGGATCGCCCAGCTGAGCTGGGACACCGACTCCTGGACGGCGCCGCTGGACAGCGTCCGCGTCCCTCCAGGCGACGACACCGGGCGGACCACGGCCGAGCAGATCACCGCGCTGGTGGGCCGGCTGGGCGCGACCGCGCAGGCGCCGCTGTTTGTGCACGACGCCGGCTATGACCCGGTCGGGCTGACGGTGGACCTTGACGGGGTGCGCGCGCAGGTGCTGGTACGGATCCGCTCCGACCGGGTGTTCTCCACCGACCCGCCTGAGCGGGCGCCCGGCGCCATCGGGCGGCCCCGCCGCCACGGTCGGCGGTTCGCCTGCGACGACCCCGCCACCTGGGGTGACCCCGACGACCGGCTGAGCGCCCAGGACGACCAGTACGGCCACGTCGAGGTCACGGCGTGGCGGCGCCTGCACCCCAGGCTGGGACACCGCGGCCGCTGGCGGCACCATCCCGGGCCGCTGCCGATCGTGCGCGGCACGATCATCCGCGTGCAGGTGCAGCACCTGCCCAAGCACGACACGCGGGCGGTCAAGACCCTGTGGCTGTGGCACGCCGGCGCAGCCGACGCCGACCTGGACGCCTGCTGGCGGGCCTACATCCGCCGCTTCGACTGCGAGCACACCCTGCGGTTTGGCAAGCACACGCTGGGCTGGGTCACCCCCCGCGTGCGCCATCCCGCCCAGGCCGACCGGTGGACCTGGCTGGTCCTGGCGGCCTACACCCAGCTGCGCCTGGCCCGCGGGGTGGTGGCCGACCAGCGGCTGCCGTGGGAGCGGCGCCTGCCGACCCGGCGGCTGTCGCCCTTGCGGGTGCGGCGGGGGTTTCCACGCCTTGCGTGCGCGCTGGGGTCCCCGGCCAGCGCGCCGAAACCCTGCGGGCGCTCCCCGGGCCGCCCCAAGGGCCGCCGGTGCGGCCCCGCACCCCGCTACCCGGCCATCAAGAAGACCGCCTGACCCGCCACCACCGGCACCAACACGCCCCCGACCCGTCGGCGGCTACCTCGGCACGCCCGCCGGGTTAAAACGCAAGCTTAGAGCTGCGGACCAGCAGACCGTGGGCGGGCCCCGCCGGGTCCGACATGCGGCCGGCAGCCGCCGCGGTCGGCTGCTGCGAGCAGCGGGGTGGGTCTAGCGACCTCCTGCGCCGCCAGGTCAGCCCGGGAGACATCCCTCAGGCTCCACAGCCGCAACGCTGGCCCGCCAGGACTTCGGCCAGTGCAACGGCCTCCTGTCGGGTGAGGCTGACCAGGTTCCGGGCCAAGTCGGGGTCGACCTGGTCGTCATGGACGACCAGGTCGCACCGCCCTCTCAGGTGGCGCACGACGCCAAGCCGCTGGCCGCTGGCGCTGATGAGGTCGTAGCGCCACCCCACTCCGGCAGCACCGTCTCACGGACCACCATCTCGTCCACCTCCTCTCACCTGCCACGGCCGGCCAGCCATCCGGAAGCACCAGCGGAGCAGGTGGCGGATCATCCGGCCTGGCCTCCCGGTGCGGGCGACGGGCCTGGCGTGCCTCGGCGTTCGCCACTCTCGACCAGCAGGTGGGGGTCGACGGGCGGCTGGCCGTTGCCGCGCAGGGTGTCGACCAGGCGCAGCAGCTCGATCGGCAGCGGGAAGATCAGCGTGGAGTTCCGCTCGGCGGAGACCTCCGCCATGGTCGACAGCACCCGGAGCTGCATGGCTGCCGGGTGGTCCTCCAGCACCACCGCCGCCTCGCCCAGGGTGCCGGCCGCCTCCCGCTCGCCAAGGGCGTGGATGACCTTGGCGCGGCGGTCGCGCTCGGCCTCGGCCTGGCGGGCCATCGCGCGGCGCATCGTCTCAGGCAGCTCGACGTCCTTGACCTCGACCAGGCTCACCTTGACCCCCCAGGGGTTGGTGAGGTCGTCGATGATCTGTTGCAGCCGCTGATTGATGTCGTCGCGCTTGACCAACAACTCGTCCAGGTCGACCTGGCCGACGATGCTGCGCATGGTGGTCTGGGCGATCTCGGAGGTGCCGAGCAGGAAGTTCTCGATGGCGATCACCGAGCGGACCGGGTCGACGACGTTGAAGTAGGCGACCGCGTTCACCTTGACAGTAACGTTGTCGCGGGTGATGACGTCCTGGCGTGGGATGTCCATGGTCACGGTGCGCAGCGACACCTTCACCATCCGATCGACGATCGGGATGATGAAGAACAGCCCCGGTCCCTTGGCGGCGATCACGCGGCCAAGCCGGAAGATCACCCCGCGCTCGTACTCGCGGACGATCCGCACGCTGGCGGACAGCAGCAGGAGCAGCGCGAAGGCGGCGATACTGATGCCAAGCAGCAGGTTCGGGCTCATCAGGGTGCCTCCTTGGAGGGTGCGGTCGGGGTGGCGGGGTGGGTGGGCTCGCATGGCTCGACGACCAGGTCGAGCCCGTCCAGGGCCACGATCCGGACGGACTGGGCGGGGGCGAGCGGGCCGTTGTCGCGGCGGCGGGCCCGCCACCAGGTCCCGTCCAGCCGCACCCTGCCGGAATTGCCGGCACCGTCGGTGTCCTGGATGGCCGCCGGGCGGCCGACCAGGGCGCCCGCGCCGGTCGCGCTCGGCGCGCGCCTGGCCCGCCAGGCTAGGCGGCCCGCCAGGACCGTGCCCCCGCCGACCACGATCGCGAGCGGCCACAGCACCGGCGTGGCGACCCGGACCGGGCCGTCGAACAGCAGCAAACCCGCAAGCAGCAGCGCGATCGTCCCGCCGCCGGCGAACACCCCGATCCCAGGGCGAACAGCTCGGCGACGAACAGCGCCACCGCCAGCGCCAGCAGCAGCAGCCCCGCCAGGCTGACGGGCAGGACCGACAGCGAGACAAAGCCGAGGACCAGCAGGACCGCGCCGATGACCCCGCCCAGCCCCATGCCCGGGGAGGCCAGCTCGTAGAGCACCGCCAAGGCGCCGATCGACAGGAACAGGAACGCCAGGTTGGGGTCGGCCAGCCAGTGCAGGAGCTGACGGGTCGGCGACCGCTCGTGCTCGATGGCCTCGGCGCCCGCGGTGTGCAAGACGACGGCCGTGTCTGGGCCGACCGTGACCTGGCAGCCGTCAATTGTCTCCAGCAGCGCGGCCCGGTCGGCGGCGACCAAGTCGACCGCCTCGACGCGCACCGCCTGGTCGGCGGTGACCGCGCGGCCCTTGCGGACGTGTCGACGGCGAAGTCGAGGTTGCGGCTCCGCTGGCGGGCGACCGCCTCGGCGAAGGCCGCCGCGTCGTTGACGACCTTGTCGGAAATCTCACCGCCTTGCAGGTCCACCGGGGTGGCCGCGCCGATCGTGGTGCCCGGCGCCATGGCGGCCAGGTGGGCGGAGAAGGTGATGATCGCCCCGGCCGAGGCGGCACGCGCGCCCGAGGGGGTCACGTACACCACCACGGGGACGCGTGCGTTCAGGAAGGTCTGGGTGATCTCGCGCATCGAGGCGTCCAGCCCGCCCGGGGTGTCCAGCTCCACCAGCAGGGCGGCGTGGCCGTCGCGCTCGGCGATGCGGACGCCCTCGGCGAGCTATTCGGCGACCAGCGGGGTGATCGGGCCGTCGACCCGGGAGACCAGGACGGTCGGGGCCTGGCCGCTGCCGCCGGCGGCAGAGCCAGCAAGAAGCCCAGCCCCAACACGGCAGCCGTGACCAGGAGACGCACCACCCGCCGGTGGGCGTCAGCCGCGGCCGCACCTGGCAGCCAGCGCGTCGAGACCAGCACGGCGCCCTCTCCTCCCCGCCGCTGGTGGCGGCGAACCTGGAGTCGTGGTCCTGCCCGGGCCGGGCGCAGCGTTGCGCCCAGCCCGGACCGCACCTCGACGGTCGGGCCCGCGGTGCGCCAGCCCGGGTCGATGGGTGGACGCGCCGGTTGCGCATCCCAACGATGGTCACGGTTCCAGCGCGGCGGGACGGAAACCAGGCCGGCCGATGACCAATCCGCCGGTCCGTCCTTGCCGGACACCGGCAACCCGCCACAGGCCGCGGCGTGCCGCCCGGCGTCAGCGCGCCACCCGACCCGCAGCCAGCGCCGCGGTGGCCCCGGCCAGGTTCACCCCGCTGGAGATGAGGCCGACGTGGCTGAACGCCTGCGGGTAGTTGCCGAGGAACGCGCCGGTGGACGGGTCGATCTGCTCCGGCAGCAGACCCAGCGGGCCGGCGCGGCCGCACAGCTCCTCATACAACGCCATGGCGTCATCAACCCGGCCCTGCTTGGCGAGGTTGTCGACCAGCCAGAAGCTGCACAGTAGGAACGCGCCCTCATGGCCGGGCAGCCCGTCGGGCGACGCCTCCGGCAGGTAGCGGTACAGCAAGCCGCCGCCCGCGTCGAGCCGCTCGCCGACCGCCCGGGTGGTGGCGACCATGCGAGGGTGGCGGGCGTCGAGGACGCGACGCAGCGGCAGGGCCAGCAGGCTGGCGTCCAACCCCCCGCCGTCCAGGTGCTCGGTGAGGCTGCCGCGGTCCGGGTCCCAGGCATCCTCGACGATCGCCTGCCGGATCCGCGCGACGCTGGCGCGCCACGCGCCTATCCGCGAGCTGTTCCCGCGCCCGAGGCGTTCAGCCAGGCGGGCGCCACGGTCCAGCGCGACCTGGCACAAAGCGGCGGAATAGGTGAACAGCCGGCCGGTGGTGCGGACCTCCCAGATGCCGTGGTCCGGGGTGGTCCAGGCCCGGGCGGCGGCGTCCACAAGGCCCTCCAGCCGCCGCCAAAGTGGCTGGTCGATCCTGCCGCCCGCAGAGGTCCACTGAACGCGCAGTCCAGGATCTCGCCGTAGACGTCGTGTTGGCGCTGCTCGGCGGCCGCGTTGCCCCAACGCACCGGCGAAGATTTCCGGTAGCCCTCCAAACCCGTGTCGATGACCTCCGTCGGGGGCGTCTTGCCGTCGAGGTCGTACAGCACCCTTGGATGGCCGTGCCGGTCAACCGCATCCAGCACCCAGGCCAGGAATCCGGCTGCCTCCTCGGCGAGGCCGATGCGACGCAGCGCGTAGACCGAGAACGCCGCATCGCGGATCCAGGCGTAGCGGTAGTCCCAGTTCCGCGGCCCGCCGATCGCCTCCGGCAGCGAGGAGGTGGGAGCGGCCAGGATGGCGCCGTTGGCGACGTGGTCCAACAGTTTCAGGGTGATGGCGGAGCGGCGCACCAACGCCTGCTGGGGCCCGTCGTAGGCGATGTGCCGGGCCCAGGCGCGCCAGACGGCCCGGGTGCCGTCGAGGAGCCGGTCGAAGTCGATGGCCGGTGACCGAGCGGCTCCCGGTCGCCAGCGCAGGATCACCTGCAGCTGATCGCCTGCCCGTAGCTCGAGATGGCACCGCGGACCGTCCAGCGGCGCCGAGGCGAACAGATGCAACTCCAGATCGGACCGGCCGGTGGGCCGGATCCGCAGCCCTCCGCCGCGGGCCTCGACGCCGGCGGCTCTAGGCTGGATTTCAACCTGGAGCTTCACCCGGCCGGCCAGCACGCGGGCCGTGCGCAGCAGTTCGCCCCGGCCGGCCGGGGCGTCCTCGGCCAGGTCGGCGCCTGACCGCAGGGTCAGCGCGTCGGTCAGCTCGACGACACCGTCGGGGCCGTGCAGTTCGGTGACCAGCACGCCCGAATCGGGCTCGTAGCGTTGCCCCGGCGGCCACGACCGGGTCGGGGGCCACCGTGAACGTCCCGCCACGGGTGGTATCGAGCAGCCCGCAGAACACGGGTGGGCTGTCGAACTGGGGCAGGCAGAGCCAGGGAATCGACCCGTCCCGGCCGACCAGCGCTGCGGTGGCGCCGTCGCCGATCAGGCCGTAGTCCTCCAGCGGCAAGTAGGCATCGTCGTGCCGATGGAGCGGGTGGACGCTCACAGCCAGCTCCTGCGCCCGATCCCGCCCGGTCGCTGGTCATATGGGGACTGCCCGTGTCCGGCGGTGGCGAGCAGGGCCGCGCCGGCCAGCCCGCTGACCAGCGACCCGGCCAGGATGCCGACCTTGGCCAGGTCGACCAGACCGCCGTCGGCAAAGGCGAGCTCGGCGATGAACAGCGACACGGTGAAGCCGATCCCGGCCAGCGCAGCGAGCCCGAGAACGTGCCGCATGGTGACGCCGGCGGGAAGGACGCCCAGGCGCAACCGCACGGCGGCGAAGCTCGCCCCGGTGACCCCCAGCAGTTTGCCCCCGACCAGCCCCAATGCCACTGCGAGGATGGGCACCGGAGATGAGCGGCCCTGGAGGGACGGGACCAGGGAGGCAAGCAGGGTAAGCAGAGAGCACCCGTTCGGTAGCTGGCGCCCGCGGAAGCTACGCTCGGCCGATGTCGCCGGCGGCGGCCGGAAGCGAAGATGTGCCGGGAGGTGCCCTGGGCTGGCCTGACCCGCGATACCACCGGCGTCCTTGGACTGCCTTCGGGGCGATCTGTCGACCAGACCACCAGGCGCCTCCCGGCACCACCAGCCCGACCCCGTGACCTGATAGGAGCCTGGCGCAAGGCCCCATCGCAGTGCTGTCCGCGGTCCGGCTGGTGCGTGCCGCCCCGCCGCCACACGACACGGAAGGGACGACATGGCGAGCATGCCACACCCCCAGCGCCTGGTCACCGTCGGGGTCGACAGCCACAAGGACGTCCACGTGGCCGCGGCCGTCGACCAGCTCGGCCGCCTCCTGGGCACCACTCAGGCGCCAACCACCCAGCGCGGCTACGGCCAGCTCCAGCGGTGGGCGCAGGGGCTTGGCCAGGTGGAGCGCTTCGGGATCGAAGGCACCGGCAGCTACGCCGCCGGGCTGGCCCGCTGGCTGGTCGACCGCGGCCACCAGGTCGTCGAGGTCAACCGGCCCAACCGGCAAACCCGCCGGCGGCGCGGCAAGTCCGACCCCGCTGACGCCGAGGCCGCCGCCCGCTCGGCCCTGGCCGGCGACGAGGTCACCACCCCCAAGACGGCCAACGGCACCGTGGAGATGCTGCGGGTGCTGCGGGTCGCGCGCCGCTCGGCGATGAAGGCCCGCACCCAGGCCGCCAACCAGCTCGACAGCCTGCTGGTCACCGCCCCCGACCAGTTGCGCGCCCAGTTCCGCGGGCTGGCGCCAGATCGGCTGGTCAAGATCGCCGCCGCCTTGCGCCCCGGCGAGTTCGCCAGCCCGATCGCGGCGACCAAGCTCGCCCTGCGCGAACTGGCCCGCCGCCACCAAGCCCTGACCGGCGAACTCGACCGGCTCGACAGCCAGATCGCCAAGCTGGCACCCAAGGCCGCCCCGCCGCTGCTGGCCCGCCGCGGCGTGGGCCCGCAGACTGCCGCCGCGCTGCTGGTCGCCGCCGGCGACAACCCCGACCGGCTGCGCTCGGAGGCCGCCTTCTCGATGTTGTGCGGGTCCTCACCGATCGAGGCGTCCTCCGGTAAGACCGTCCGGCACCGCCTCAACCGCGGCGGCGACCGCCAAGCCAACAACGCCCTGTGGGTGATCGCCCTGGCGCGGATGGCCAGCGACCAGCCAACCAAGGACTACGTCGAGCGGCGCACCAAGCAAGGCAAGTCCAAGAAGGACATCATCCGTTGCCTCAAGCGCTACATCGCCCGCGAGGTCTACCGAGACCTGCAGGCTGCCATCGCTACTTGACAAGCCATAGGAGCATCGCCCCAGGCGACCGGGCTTCCGGCGGCGCGGCCCAGCGCGTCGGCGCCCAGCGGCACCCCGGCATTGGCGAGCGCGAACAGCGGAACGATGACATAGCTGGACAACGGGTGCAGGCGCCGCTGAAGCTGCTCCAGCACGGGCCGACCCCGGAACGGCAGGGCCGGGGTTGCCAGCCCCAGCGCGACCCCGGCGATCGTGGCGTGCACCCCGGACTCGAAGGTCGCCAGCCAGACCACCAGCGCCAGTGGCACGTAGGCGCTGATCGCGCGAACGCCAAGCCGCTGCAGGGTGAAGATCCCGGCAAGGCCGCAGAGCGCGACCACCTGCCATTCGGCCACGACGCCGTCCGAGTAGAAGACGGCGATCACCGTGATCGCCAGGATGTCGTCGACGATCGCCAGGGTCAGAAGGAACAGTTTCGCGCCGGTAGGCACACGGGACCCGAGCACGGCCAGCACGCCGACGGCGAACGCGATGTCGGTCGCCATCGGGATCCCCCAACCGCGGGCGCCGTCGCCGAGGTTGAGCGCCAGGAAGATTGCGGCCGGGACGACGACCCCGCCGAGGGCCGCCAGGACCGGCAGGCCGGCGCGGCGCGGGTCGCGCAGCTCACCGGCGACCAGCTCGCGCTTGATCTCCAGGCCGACCACGAAGAAGAACACGGCCATGAGGCCGTCGTTCACCCAGTGCTTGAGGTCCTCGGTGAGCGCCAGCCGACCCACGCCGACGGTCAGCTCCCGCCCCCATAACCCCTGATACGCGTCGGCCAGGGGACTGTTCGCCCACCCGAGCGCGACCACCGTGGCGGCCAGCAGCACCAGGCCACCGGTCGCCTCGGCGTGCAGGAACTCCCGCACCGGATCGACGACCCGGCGCACTGCCCTGACAGCGGTTCTGTTGGTCATCGGGCTCCTTGCAAAGGATGTGTTGCTTGCGAGTGCCGGGTCGCGGCCGAACCAGCAGGCAGCTCGGCGGCCGAGCCTGAGTCGGCGGCGCCGAGCCGCTGTCACCGCCGCCTGGAAGCGGGCCATGCCAAGGCAGCCAGCGTGGGCCCGGCACCGCCCGCAGCCATGCTGGCGACTCCAGCGGCCGAGCGGAAAGGGTAGGCATCGGCGACGATGAAGAGGTGACGCTGCCGAGCCTCGGCAACCTTGTCGGTGAGGCCGGGAGGCGAGACGGGCGCGACGCGCCCGCATTGGAGGCGAGGGGGGACATGGCGGAGAGACGATCCCGAAGCACCGGTGACGACGCGTTGGCAGCGCGGATGGCGCGAATTGCCGCCTCCGTGGCCGAGGCCGAAGGCGTGCCAGCCTCGCTGCTCGGCGACTATCTCCGCATCCTGGTCGCGGTCGGCGAGACCGGGCGCCGCCTGACCCGCCGCGAGCGGAACGACTGCTACCAACGCGGCGAGGAGGCAGCCGCCCTCGGCACCCCCCTGCGCGCGGTCGTCGACGCCTACCTGATTACGGCGGGAGTTCATCGACGACCTGCTCGACGGCCGCGGCGACCTCGAGCTCCTGGTCGAGCGGGCCGAGCGGTTCGGGCTGCGCCTGACAGGCCGCCACGCCGTCGCTGTGGCCACCGGCGACGAGCCACTGACCGACACCACCCCACACACCCGGCGGGTCGAGGCCGAGGTGCAGCATCGATTCGGCAGCCACGACGTACTCGTCGCGACCAAAGCGGGCCTGCTGATCTGCGTCGTGCCCGCCAACGACGGCGACGTCGTCCGCAAACTCTCCCGGATGCTGCACCGCCTCGGCGCCGGACGGGTCGGCGTCGGGCGCCCCCACACCGGGACGACGGGCGTCGCCCGCTCCTACCAGGAGGCCACCGAAGCGCTCGACCTGGCCGGCCGGCTCAGGCTCGACGACCCCGTGGTGGAGGCCGCCAGCCTGCTGGTGTACCGGGTGCTGCTGCGCGACCGCGGCGCGATCGCCGAACTGGTGGATGGCGTCCTTGGCCCGCTCCAACACGCCCGGGGCGGGGCCGCACCGCTGCTAGACACGCTGGCCGCCTACTTCCAGACCGGCGGCATCGCCGTCCAGGCCGCCCAGCACCTGCACATCGGCGTCCGCACCGTCACCTACCGGCTCGAGCGGGTCCGCGCCCTCACCGGCTACGCCGCCACCAACCCCGCCCACCGCTTCACCCTGGAAACCGCCGTGCTCGGGGCCCGCCTGCTCGACTGGCCCGCCACCCCGCTTGAGCCGGTCGAATGAGGCATACGGCCATCAGGTGATGACTAGGCTCGACCAGCTTCAGCGTTCTCTGGCCGTTCATCCAGTCCCTCGTGGAGTCGAGCACTGCTGGCCGACCCTGGGGCCTTGACAGGCTCCTCGACGATGCCACGTTGGCTCGTGATCGGCTGCCCCGGGTGAGGTCATAGGGTCGCCTGGCCGATGGTGAGGGTGCTGAGCGCCGCCGGCCGTGGCCGGGTGGTGCCGCGCGCAGCCCGGGATGGATGTGGAGGCGATGCCTGCGTGAATCCAGGTGCGCCGATGGGGTGGGCCGTAGCGCGGCGGTGATGGCGGTTGGGAGGCTGCTGAGCCGCCTGAGCGGCCTGGCACGGGTGTTCGCGCTCGCCGACGCCCTGGGGGCGACCGCGCTGGCCGACACCTACACGCTGGCCAACACCACCCCCAACATCATCTACGAGCTGGCTGTGGGTGGGGTGCTGTCCGGCGCGCTACTGCCTGTGCTGGTTGGCGAGCTTGCCAGCAAGAAGGAAGACGAGGTGTGGCGAGCGATCTCCGCGGTGGTGACCTTGGCGCTGCTTGCCTGCCTTGTGTTGGCGGGCGTCTTCCTCCTGGTCGCGCCGCTGCTGCTGCGCCTGTACACCTTACGCAAGCACGGCCCGGTCGCCGACGACCAGTTCGAGGTGGCGACCGTGGTGCTACGGCTGTTCGCCCCGCAGGTGGCGCTGTACGGGGTCATCAGCATGGCGACCGCACTGTCGAACGCGCAGTGGCGGTTTGCCGCGCCGATGTTCGCCCCCATCCTCAACAACCTGGTCGTGATCGCGGTGCTGCTCTCCTTCCCCCACCTGATCGGAATCCGTGACCTGCATCAGGCGCGCGGCAATCCCGCCGGGTTGTGGCTGCTGGGATTGGGCACGACCGCAGGGGTGGCGGCCATCTCGCTGGCCCAGCTTCCGCTGGGCACGATCCGTGCACGGCTGCGGTTTGTGTGGGCGCCGCGCCACCACGCGATCCGGACGCTGGCGCGCCTGTCGGGCTGGACGGTTGCGTTCGTCGCCGCCAACCAGCTCGCGCTGCTGGTGGTGCAGGTTCTGGCCAACGCCCACGACGGCGACGTCACCATCTACACCATCGCCTACATCTTCTTCCTGCTACCCCATGGCGTGCTGGCGGTGTCGACATGACGGCGCTGGCGCCCGACTTGGCCAAGCGGTGGGCCCGACGAGACTCGACCGGGTATCGTGACCAGCTCCTGGTTGGCTTTCGGCTGCTGCTGGCGGTGACCATCCCGGCCCCCACCGGGCTCGCTCTGCTGGCCCAGCCGATCGTCACCGTCGCGCTCGCGCACCACCACAGCGCCCTCACCGCCACCTCCGCCCACACGATCGCCGAGACCCTGGCGCTGATGGCGATCGGACTGCCTGCCTTCAGCGGATGGTTGTGGCTCACGCGCGCCTATCAGGCCATGCAGGACACCCGCACCCTGTTCCTGCTGTACCTGGTCGAGAACGGCGTCAACATTGTCGCCGCACTGATCCTGTATCCCTTGCTCGGCGTCCGCGGGCTCGCCCTGGCACTAGCGATCGCCTACCCGGCCGGCACCCTGGCCGCCCTCGCCCACCTGCGCCAGCGTCTGGCCCGCATCGGCGGGCGAGGCACCCTGAGTGCGGCTGGCCGGGTCACGCTGGCCACCACCGCGATGGCGATTGTCGTCGCCACCCTCACCGGACTTGCGCCCACCACCTCGGCGCTGCGCCGGTCGAGCTGCTGGCGGTCACGGTGCCCGTCTGTCTTGGCAGCTATCTGGCCGCCGCCCGGATCGCCGGCGTACGCGAGCTCCCGCTGCTCGGGCTGATCCGATCTGCCACCAAGTCCGACTCATAAAGGGTCCGGTCGTCCCGGAACGCCGGGAGATGCGAGGTAGTCCGGGAAGGATGCTGTGGGCCGGTCGCTGGGCTGGGGCGTTATGCTATCGCCGGTGCGCCGGGAAGCCTGGTCGGCAGCGGTTCGACGTGGAGGCACCCGATGGGTACGACCAGGCGCATCTTCGTTCCTCGCGGCAATCGCTCGCGGCTCCGCGACCCTGCCTGGCTGCGGCACTCCGCTGGTTGGGTTGACGCCGATGCGTCCGACTCCAGTCGAGCCGGGAGGGCTGCGCCGTTTCGTGGCCCGTGAGGCGACCCGGCTGATGGATGTCGTGGCGAGCCCTCCGGTGAACCAGCCCCGTCCCACCGCTGAGGCGGTCACTGAACGTCTGCTGGTGCTGGGCGCCGCCGCGGAGGTGTGCGTGACGATCATGGTGCACGGCTGCGCATGGTCGCTGCCGGTGCAGGAACTGGTCTGGGTGGAGTTGCTGGACCGGCTGCTCAACCTGCCGGAGCCGCTGCTTGGCTACCAGGCATGGCTGGCGCTGCGCAGCTACCCGGCGGTGCTGGCGCTGTATGGCGGCGGGCTCGCCGCGGTCGCCAACGGCCATGACGAGTTGCTGCTGACGCTGCTGACCCGGCCAGTCCGCCGGAGCTCCGGGCCGCCGCAGCCGCTGGATGGGTTGCTCACCGATCCGGCCGGCCCGATGGGCGCGCGCCTGTTCGGGCGGCTGCCTGGCCTGGAGCATCACTCGACGCCGGCCAGCGAGTACCTGTACTGGACGCTGCGACAGCCGTTAGCGCGCTACTGCTCGGATGAGCGGCGCTACCGGCGGACGTTCGACCGGTTCGAGTACCTGAGCGCGCTCATCCAGGCCGATCGGCAGGGTGGCCGCTGATATCTGGGACGGCTGCGCCGCCAGCACGACCGAGCCCGGCGCGCGGTCACGGTCGGCATCGAGATCGCGCAGGCCCGGACGGGCTGGCCGCTGCTGGTGGGTGGGGGGTTTGGTGGCGACTTGGCTCGGTTGGTGGCGGTCAAGCGGGAGGTCGACCGGCAGCTCTTGCCACGAGGCGAGCGTCGATGAGCGTTCGAGCTGGCCCGAAGGGGATGGGTACCGACCCGGTGGTGTCGGTGCTGGCGCTGGTCGCGGTGGTGGCGTTGGTGGTCATGGTTGGGCTGCTGGTGCGCGTTGGCATCCGCGGCGATGGCGGGCAGGTGCGGCTTCGGATCGACAATCAGGCTGGGCTCGCACTGCAGCTCGACGTGGACGACGCGGCCGGGGCTCGCATGGGGCTTGGGCCGGCTCCGCCGCGCGCGGTGACCACGGTCCAGGTCGCCGACATCGGCACGACCTGGTCCTTTGTGGCCAGCTACGGCGGACAGGCCGTGTTCCGGCAGACGCTGTCAAAGACCGAGCTGCAACGGCGCGACTAGACGATCCAGATCCCCCGCCAGGCCACGGCTGCGCTCGAGCAGGCAGGCTACCGGTGAGCGGCGGCACGCTCGACTGCGCGACGGTGGCTCCGACTGGTCGCCTGGCTGGTCAGGGAGCCGACCGGCGCGGGTCGCCGTCGCTGCCCGGCAGCTCCGTTGCGGCGGCGGGTGCTGGCCCGCGGTTAGCGATATCGCTGTCGCCTTCGGCGGGGGAGCTGGCATCACGCAGAGCGGTGCGGAACTCGCGGATCCCTTCGCCGAGGCTGCGGGCCATTTTCGGGAGGCGGCCCGCTCCGAAGATCGCCACCAGGACAAGCAGAATAATCAGCAGCTCCGAGGGCCCGATGGTGTCCATGCCGCTCCTCGATCGGCCTGGTGCCAACGCCTGGCCTGGGTCTACACCCGTCAGGCCGGCCACGCAAGACGACCCGGGCCGGAGGGGCCATGAGCCAGGTCCGGGCTGGCGTGGCGTGGCTGGTAGGGGAGCGGGCACGACGAGGGGCGGAGTTGTCGTGCTCGCCGGCCTGGTAGTCACCCAGCCGCTGCTGCAAGCGATCGGCAAGGCCCCCGACTTCCTGGTCCTGCATCGCCTCGGCAGGCTCGACATCCTGGCGCTGGTCGCCGCGGTCACCTTCCTGCCGGCACTGGGGCTGTGGACGGTGGGGCTGGCCGCCACCCTGGCGGGCGAGCGGGCTGGGCTGTGGGCGCAGCTTGGCATGGTAGGGGCGCTCGGGACGCTGCTGGGAATCGAGGTCGGCAAGCAGGTCCTGCCCGTGCGGGGCGTCCCGCTGCTGCTGATCGCGGCGGGCGCGGGACTCGGGATCGGCTGGCTGTACCAGCGGCGGGTTGGCTGCGGCTGTGGCTGCGATACCTGGCGCCGGCACCCCTGATCTTCGCGCTGCTGTTTGCCACCACCTCACCCAGCGGCAAGCTGCTGCAAGCCAGCAGCGCCACTCCGGCAGGTAGCCAGTCCGGGGCCGGCAATGCGGCACGACCGCCGGTGGTGCTGGTGTTCTTCGACGAGTTCCCATTGCAGTCGCTGCTCGACTCGGGTGGCCGGATCGACCGGCGGGTCTACCCCAACCTCGCTGGGGTCGCGGATCGGGCGACCTGGTACCGCAACGCCACTGGCGTGTCGCGGTTCACCCAGTGGGCGGTCCCGGCGATGCTGACCGGCCGGTACCCGTCGAAGTTTAAAGCGCCGATCGCCCAGCAGTACCCCGACAACCTGTTCACCCTCTTCGGCCAGTCGTACAACCTGAAGGTCGACGAGCTGGTCACCCGGCTGTGCCCGACCCAGCAGTGCCCTCCCGGCGGCGACGCCAACCCGCCGGCATCGCGGCTGTCCTGGAGGACACGGCCCAGTTGCTTGGGCAGGTGGTCTCGCCCTATGACCACGACGTGGACCCGGCCGGTATCGCCGGCCCGCCGGCCACGCTGACGCCCCAGGGCGGGGTGCCTGGATCGGACCAGACCATCAGATGGGCCAGGTTCCTGGGCTCGATCCAGCGGAGCGACCCGCAGCCGACCCTGTACTTCGAGCACGTGCTGCTTCCGCACGGGCCCTGGCAGTACCTGCCCGACGGCACCCGCTATCCGGCCGACTCCTACGGGCTGAAGCTCAAGGAGCCCCAGTACGGCCAGGGGGTCTGGGACATCAACCACGAGCGGCACCTGCTCCAGCTCGCCTTCGTCGACAGCCTGGTCGGCCAGCTCGTCCGGCGCCTCAAGCGACAGGGCTTGTGGGACTGGGCGCTGCTGGTGCTCACCGCCGACCGTGGCAACGGCTTCAGCGTCGGCGAGACCGCCCGCACCCTCGGCGACGACAACGCCGCCTCGCTCATGTGGGTGCCGCTGCTCATCAAGACACCACACCAGACCACCGGTCGCGTTGACGACCGCAACTGGGAGCAGGTCGACCTGCTCCCCACCCTGGCCGACCTGGTCGGCATCTCCGTGCCGTGGCCGGTCGACGGGTTCTCCCAGACCGGCCCGCCACGGCGGCAGACCACCGAGAAGGCCTGGTACGGCGTTCCCGGCAGGCGGCGGGTCCGTGACGGCCCGGCCGACTTCGCACGCGTGCTGGAAGGGGTGACCAACACCCTGGTCCACGGCGAGCAAGGCCAGCGGGGCCTGTACCACTACGGCCCCACCGGCGACTGGATCGAGCAGCTACCCCAGACGATCGGGCGGCTGGCCGACCCCCAGCGGTCCCCGCCAACGGCCACGCTGACCAACTGGACCCGCCAAACGACCGCCGATCCCGCCTCCGCCCGGGTACCGGCGCTGCTGGTCGGCCAGCTCACCTCCAGAGCCCCACCCGACGGCGCCAGGATGGTGGTGGCGGTCAACGGCCGTATCGGCGCGGTTGTCGAGCTGTTCGTCGACCGGCCAGGCGCGAGGCCGGCCGGGTTCGCCGCCATCGTGCCCGACTTCCTGTTCCAGTCCGGCCCGGCCAGCCCGCAGGTGCAGCTCTTCCTCGTCGAGGCGCCCGACAACGCTCCGGTGCTGGAGCCGGTGGCGCGGCGCCTCTGACGCCGCGCTGCCCGGTGTGTGGCAGACTGCGCCAGATCCCGGGAGGGAGCCCACGTCCATGACCGCTCGCTCAGGTCACAGCCGACCGCCGCGCGCTCCGCGGCTGACCGCCGCCGCGGTCGCCGCTGCCGGGATGGTGAACCTGATCTCGGTCGCTGTGCCGGTCGAGCGGGCACGCCTGCACCTGCTGGCCGCCTATGTGCCCGGTGTGCTGGTCACCACCGCGACCGCGGCCACGGCGGCCTCTGGGGTGGGCCTGCTGCTGCTGGCCGGCGGCTTGCGACGGCGGCGCCGCTCCGCCTTGCTGGCCACGGTCGTGCTGCTGCTGGCCGGCGCCGTCCTGCATCTGCTGAAGGGTCTGGACCTGGAGGTCGCCCTGGTCGAGGCGTTCCTGGGCGGGCTGCTGCTGGGCAAGGGCGACCGCTTCGCGGTCCACGCCGGCCCCAACGAGCGCCGCCGCGTGCTGCGCCCCGCCATGGCGGTCGTCGTGTTGACCCTGAGCGTTGGCGTGCTCGGCCTGCTGGCCAACCGGCACAACGTTCACGGCACGCTCACCGTCTCCTCGGCGTTGTGGGAGGTGACCAGCCTGGCGGTCGGACTGCCCGGACCGCTTGACCTGGGCGGACGGTTCGGACGGTTCTTTCTCATCACCATGCTGGTGATGTTCGTGGTGGGTGCCGGGGTGGTGGTGCTGCGCCTGCTCGCCCCCGCCCTCACCCGCCGAAGCCCCGACCCGGGCCTGCCCGGCCTGGTGGCACGCTCGGACGACTCGCTGGCCTATTTCGCGCTCCGCGAGGACCGCAGCAGCGTGCGGGCGGGCGACGCCGTGATCTCCTACGGGACGGCCGGCACCGTCGCGCTGGCCGCCGGGGACCCGCTCGGCCCAACCCAGCAGTGGCCCGACGCGGTCGGCGCGTTCCTGGCCGAGGCGGCCGGGCAAGGCCGCGTCGCCGCCGTGATCGGCTGCGGCGCTGCCGCGGCCCAGGTCTACCAGCGGGCCGGGCTGCTGGTCGTCTACCTCGGCGACGAGGCCGTCCTGGACCTGGACGGGTTCAGCCTGGAGGGCCGGGCCGTGCGGATCGCCAGGCAGAGCTGGCACCGCGCCCGGCGGGCCGGCTTCACCTGCCAGGTGGCACGCGCCAGCGACCTGGACCAGGACACCATCACGGCCCTGCGGGCGCTCTCGCGCCGCTGGCTGGGCGGATTGCCCGAGCGCGGCTTCTCCATGGCCCTTGGCCGCCTGTTCGACCCCCACGACCAGCACGCCCTTGTCGTGGCCGCGCGGGACCACAAGGGCCGGCTCCGCGGCTTCCTGCATCTGGTGCCGTGGGGCAGCGACGGCGCGAGCCTGGACGTCATGCGCCGCGACCGGCAGGCCCCTGCCATCCTGAACGACTACCTGGTGGTCGAGGCCGCCACGCGACTGCGCGAGCTCGGTGTGCGACGTATCTCGCTGAACTTCTCCTTCCTCCGCGGTGTGCTGGCCGCCGGCGCCGAACCCACCGCGCCGCTGGGGCTGCGCCTGCAGCGCTGGATGCTGCGCAGACTCTCCAGACGCTTCCAGATCGAGACGCTGTACCGCTTCAACAAGAAGTTCGACCCGACCTGGCAGCCACGCTACCTGGCGGTCGAGGCGATCGAGGACCTGCCACGGGTCGTGCTGGGAACGCTTCGCCTGGAAGGCCTCCTCACGCCGTCACGTCCGCCCGTCCACCAGCAGCTTGGCGACCGGGTGCGGCGATCCCCCGACGGCAGCGACCTCCGTACCCGCACGTCCTAGCGCGGGCTCAGGCAGCCCAGCAAGATCACGGGTTGGGCGTTTGATGCATCGAATGCCGCGCTACGGCATCGCGTGGCCCGATCTACGCTGTCTGCAGGAGGTGTGGTTCGGCCGCGACCGGGAAAAATGCCTCCTTGCGCGTCTGGCATCCAGGATCCGCTCCGCATCCGACCGCGGTCTGGGTGGCAGCGGGCCGGCGGCGACGGACCTCCCCCCTCCTCGCCGCCGGCCCAACGACCCGCGGATCATCCCCTGGAACCGCGGTCAGACGGGGGCTGATCTGTCAGCCGTTGAGTGACCGCGCGGCGCGTTGCTGGCGTCGGCGATCCCAGCCGCCCGGTCCGCGCTCGGCCGTCACCTGGATCCTGGCGGAGAGCGACGGGGCACATTCGCCGGGCGTGCGCGCCGCCACCACGACGACCTTACAAGCCAGCGGAAAGCCCCGCAGGTGCTGCCAGTCAATGACGGTCAGGTCGTTGCTGGCCAGCATCGCCTCGATATCGGCGGGAAGGTCGATCCGAGCCCGCCGCGGCCGGGTGGCTGACCCCACCGTGCGGCCTGCGCGGACGGCGAAGTCGTCAGCCAGCGTGAGGACGCCCCCGGCGGTGAGCACGCGGCGGATCTCCGCGACGCCGGCTGCCTGGTCGCTCCAATGGCGAAACGACAGGGTGCTGATGGCCAGGTCGAAGCTGCCGTCGGCAAACGGCAGGTGTTCCGCGCAGGCGTGCACGAACTGGATCGGCAGTCCGGTCGGCGTGGCGGTCCTGGCCGCGGTCACCATCCTCGGTGCGGGGTCGATCCCGACCAGCTGGGCCTGGGGGAAGCGTTGGGCGGCCTGTCGGAGCAGCGCGCCGGTGCCGCAGCCGACGTCCAGGACCCGCCACGGCGTGGCGCGGTGGTGTGCCGCCAGGCGCAGCGCGGCCTGCTGGACGGGGGTGTACAGCAGCGGCTGCAGCGCGCTGCGGTCGTAGCTGGCGGCCCACCGGTCAAAG
>WNFX01004559.1_pt1 | contig 19484 bp, 9 predicted proteins | sample 5400111 | NCBI WGS metagenome assembly WNFX01 (sample SAMN13153363, study PRJNA577476) | soil metagenome | isolation source: 40 cm soil or saprolite under grassland replicate 1 | place: USA:California | collected 2016-06-15 | reverse complement strand
CGGTCGAGAATCTCGCGGTGCGATTGCACCAGGATTCCGGCTTCGCTCATCTTGTCTTCGTGTGCGCCGAGAATCTTTCGCAGACTCTCAATCTCCTGGTTCATGCGGTCCAGCATCTGGCGCACCGCGTTGACCTTGACCTCGCCTCTTTCGAAACGCTCCAGGGCAAAGCGGATGGCCAGGAATTCCGCCAGTTGCACCAGCAGGGATTCGTCGGGCCTTACATTCGGCGCCTGTGCCGCAAGGGTCGCCAGCGCCTGCTTCAACAGGTCCTGAGCCGGGCCCGGTAACTGCGCCATTTCTTCCTTGAACCCGCCCGTTCCGGCGCCGCTACCCTCTCCTGTCCCGATGCGGCCAAATCTCGTCAGCGCGCCCAAAATTCCAAAAATCTCATCCTCGGTGGGCTGCGCGAACCTTGCACCACCGCTGCCGGCACTACCAACGCCTCCGATTCCGGCGCCGGCTATAGGCCCGCCGAAACCGTCAGGCGCGCCGGTTCCGCTCCCGGTCCCACCCACTCCTGCACCCTCGCCCGAAGCGGCAACGGAACCACTCCCGCTGCTCTCCCTGCCGGCGAGGACGGTCGCTGTGTCATCCGTTGCGCCGTTTCCTGCGCTTCCGCTGCCCGGTCCCGAGCCAATCACTCCGCCACCCTTCGAACCCTGCGCCGCCGCCAGAAGTTCGAGCAACTTATGCGGATCGTTCAGCCAATTCTTGAGCTCATCGCCCTCGCCGCCCAGAGAGGCCGCGGCAAGCTGTGCAGCCGCGCTCGCGCCTTTGAGCCGTGCGTCCGTGGCCACGAAGCAAATTTCATTGATGCGGATGCCCTGCGTTCCAGTGAGAGCGGATTTTAATTGCTGTGCAAGCTCGGAGGGTTTGGATTTGCCGGTGGGAAACGCGCGCGCGAATCGGCCGAGCTCTTCTTCGGTGACGGACGCGAAAAACTGTACGCTGGCTAGGCCTGCTGCCGAGAGCAACTGGGCAAATTGCTTCTCCGCGGGGGAACCTTCCAGAGGCACGCCGTCCAGCAAAAGCTGCGAGCCGGTGGCCCCCAGCAATAATCCGGCGTCCGTGCCGAGAGGCATGGCCGTGTGCAGCTCCTGCCATGCGGTTTGCAGCTGTTCGATGGTGCGGGCGTGTTCGTAGCCATACAGGCGGGCAAACTTCAGCAGGATGTTCAGGCTTCTTACGAAGGCGCGTCCGGCCGTGGTTTTTGGGTCAGGTTTCATCAAATGCAGCCAGCCGCTGTCCGCCGCAATGGTACACACGGCCCATGTGTCCCGGCTGTCAAGCCACCATTGGGACGGGCCGCTGCCCTGACCGAACGGACGGGTGACCGCTGGAAGAGGACAAGCGGGAATGGGATGTGGCTCGCCGCGATGAAGATTCAGTCGTCAGCTCTGGCTTCTTGAGATCGCCACGCGCCCGCGGCGCCGGGTCCGATTGGTGACTTGTGCGACCATGGGCAGGCCTCCGAGCTCCAAAAGCAATTTTCGCAGCCGGTATCGTTCTTCCAGCTCCATATCCACGAATTCAAAGGCCATCGCCTGGGGGCGCGCCCCGCGCACGATTGCTTGCGCCTTGATGTGCCGCACTCCGTAAGAAAACTTCAGAGTGAGCAGCGACCCCGGAGCCAGGTGGCGCTCCCCGGAGCCGATTCCCCCGCCCAGATTCATTTCCATTACGGAGAGTCTGAAGTTTTCCCGCAAATTCGTTGTCACGGCGATGAGGTTCCGCGAAAGTTTCAGGCGCGCGTAGCGCCGCTGCCGGATCACCGAAGCATTCGGCTCCGGATCCGTGGGCTCGAGCGTCAATTCTTTGCGGTCGATTCCGCTGGCCGCCATCTTTTCCATCGCCACGGCCGGATCGACACGCACCAGTGCTTGCGCCGCCGCGATTCTCAATTCATTTGGGTACACCCAGCGCCAGACTTGCCGGGCGTCAAGAATATGCTGGAGCAGCGCGCTGGAAGCCGAAGCGCGCAACCGCCCCAGGGCCTCCACCGCCTTCACTCGCGCGAAGCTCGGCGTCTCGTCGTTTTGCACCAGCTCGATCAGTTTCAGAATGCAACCATGCTGTCCGCTCATGCCCATTTCGTCGATGGCCAGGGGCCGGATCAGCACATCGAGCGAATCGTACAGCGCGACGAGCAACTTCGCGCGCTGTTCTGCCGATGCCGCGGACAGTTGCCGGATCGCGCGATCATGTGTCGAGCGTGGCCACTGCGATAGCCGCGCCGGCAAAATTTTCGCCACGTTTTCCGGTGAAAGCTGGCTCAACAAGCCGATGGCCTCGACCGCTTCGCCCGCCGGAGCCGTCTGCAGCGTCTCGACCAGCCGCTGGACGGCATCCTCTCCCAGGTTCCGGACAATCGAGCTGAGCAGGTCGCAATCCTCCCGGAATCCGCAATGCCCGAAGCGGTTTGTCACGTAGTGAATCGTAGCTTTGGGCATCAGGCTCAGAATGTCCATCATGCCGTCCGCGATGTGCCCGCTGCGCATCGCTTCTTCGATGAATTCCGGCAACCGCTCTTCGGCGCCGATGCGCGGCCGCAGGCTCTGCGTCGAGCCGGGCCGCTGCGTTTCCACGTTCTCCAGTGACGCCAGCGCTTGCTGCATCGCCGGATAGCAGCGCTTGGAGGCAGCTTCCTGGCTCAAGCGCACAAACGCGGCGCTCACCAGCGTCTGCAATTCTGGTTCACGCTCGATCGCCAACTGGTTGCCCAGCCGCCGGATGGCGTCCATCAACGCGCTGCCGTCTCCGCTGCCATACAATTCACCCAGATCCGATAGGCCGATCGCCGTGGTTCGCCGCGCTTCCGGCGCTTCCAATCCCACGCACGAAGCATATTTCATCAGAATCTCGTTGACGGTCTTGAGTTCCCCGCGCCGCAACATTTCTTCCAGGAAAGCGCGCACGTTGCGCGGCGGAACGCACCAGGCCTCGTCTGACGTCAGCACCTCTTTCTTGTTCTCTTCGGGCACCTGTTCCCAAAACTCTTGATCCAGCAGCTCTGTGTACGACTGCACCGAGAGCCCGGCCTGCGCCATCATCTCTTCCTGTGTCGAGAGGATCTTGCGCAGCGCTTCGATCTCCGTATTCATCCGATCGAGCAGTTGCTTGACCGCGTTCACCCTCAATTCGCCGCGTTCGTAGCTGTCCAGCGCGAAGCGGATGGCCACGTGTTCCGCCAGCTTGAGCAGCATCGGCTTGTCAGGTTTGGCATCGGGCGCTTGCGCCGCCAGTCCCGCCAGAGCCTGATGCAGCGTGTATTGCGCCCGTACCGGCAAGGTGCTCAACCGCGATTGGAACGTCGGCACATCCATGCGCGTTTCCGCATCCTTCCGGGACTTCCCCAACTGCGCGAACAAGCCCAGCATGGAGCGAACTTCTTCTTCCTCGACCCGGAATCCGCCGGCCTCTCCGCCATGCCCAGCGATGCCGGGAACTCCGCCGACGGTGGCGCCTCGAAGCAAGGCCGAAGCGGTCAGCCATTTCCCGGGCGCGGCACCCTCCGGCCCGCCAGCCCCCCCTCCACTGCCACTTCCCCCAACTCCGCCTCCTCCACCCGCACCACCTCCACTGCCGCTTCCCCCAACTCCGCCACCTCCACCTGCACCACCGCCACTCCCACCTGCGCCGCCTCCACCGCCGGTCCCAGACCCGCCACCGGCTCCTGTCCCACCGCCAAAGCCCCCGCTAGCATCAGTTCCAGACTCGCTACCCGACCCGGCCCCACCACCAACGCCTCCGCCTCCACCAGTTCCAGACCCGCCACCGGCTCCTGTCCCGCCGCCAAAGCCCCCGCCTCCACCGCCGGTTCCAGCCCCGCTACCCGATCCAGTCCCACCACCAACGCCTCCACCGCTGCCAGTACCGCCCGTCCCGCCACCGCCGGACGTACCACCAGATTCCCATAGGCTGGGACCGCCGACCCCGCCCGAACCAGATCCTCCAGCCCCACCACTCCCAGTCCCAGTCCCGCCACCGGTACCGCCAGCGCCACCCATGCCCCCACCGCCGCCGATGCCGAAGCCCGGACCTGCGCCGCCGGGACCGTGGCCCGGTCCACCCATCCCGCCGCCACCACTGCCGCCGCGAGCACTCTCCGCAGCGAGAATCATCTGCAGCATCTTGTTCGGATCTTCGAAGAAGTCTCGGAATTTGTCGCCCTGCGCCCCGAGCACCTTTGCCGTCAGTTGCGCGGCAACCTTGATGCCTGCCACGGACGAATCTTCCGCCACGTAGCGGATCTCATTGACCTTGATGCTGGTCTCGCCCGCCAGCGCGGATTTCAATTGTTCGGCGAGCGCCGAAGCTTTCGCGTTTCCGCTCGGGAACGCGCGCACAAATCGCGCGAATTGCGGCTGCGTGAGTGTCGGTCCAAAGTGAATGCTGGCGATCCCCGACGAAGTCAAAAGCTGCGCGAAGCTTCTTTCTCCCGCAGACGAACCCAGCGGCACGCCATCCAGCAGGATCTGCGTTCCCGAAGCGCCCAGCAGCACACCGCTGCCGCCGCTGTCATCCAGCGCCCCGCGCAGTTCTTTCCACGCGGTTTCGAACTGCTGCGTCGTCTTCGCGTGGCCGAACTCGTACAGCCGCGCGAACTTCAGAAGAATGTTCAGGCTGCGGACAAACGCCCGCGCCCCGCCTCGCGTTTCCGGACTCATGGCTCTCGGCGCAGGATCCTGCCCCTCCTCATGCTTCCCTTACAGCAGCTTCACCGCTGTCTGCAGCAGCTCTCCTGGTTTCTCAAATTGCATCGCCACTGCTTACAGCAGATTCCCTACTGTCTACACTAGTTTCCCCTTCGTTTCGACACAAGCCTCCCCGCGCTTGTTGTACTCATCTCAATAACAGTTTCCCTTGTCATTTTGGAAACATTGTTGCCGCCGCGGCCAACTTCGTCCTCCCACTCCATGCTCGACCGCCCGAAATGCTAGGAAGGATTACTATCCTGCCTGCTGTGAGCTTCGCGGGATTACCAATCATTCTTTCAACTGTCAGTCGGTGGTACCAAGATTTTCGCGACCGACCTGTCCCGGCCTTGTCGGGAAGATCCCGGCTCGGTCGGGACTGTCGACTTTCTCCGTTTTGAGTATAGAATCGGAGCCAAGCCCAATGCCCGGCCAGCCCTCATCGGACCGCTTCAAGACGGAGATGCCGCAGATTCCCGGCGTTTCCGCTACCGGCCAACGTCATTCTGCAGGGATCAATCTCGCAGCTCGCCTCGTCATCGGACTTCTCGCGGTGCTGCTGGTCGTCTTCCTGGGCGCCCGCTGGGCTCTGCGTCCAAAACATCTGGATCGGTCCACCGATCAACAGCCGCAGATCGAAGTTCCTTCACCCGCCCCCGATCCGAGCACACTGCTTCCTCATGCCACCGATGCGGAACCCGGGATTGCCGAAATCCCGGAGATGGCCAAGCCGTGGTCCTCAAAAGAATTTTACATTCGCAACCGCTTGAGCGGCGAAAACGTTCCCGCGTTGCTCGTCCGCTTGCCTACCGGCTCCGCGTCCCAGGCGAGCGGCTACTGGGCGTTTGCCCTGAAAGCACCCTTTGGTGGTCGGGAATCCTTGCAGCCGCACGATCTTCGACCCGCTCCGAATGAGCAATCTTCCGGGAAGGGTTTGGGCGCGTGGCGCCATTGTGCAGGGATCGGATCTGCGTCCGCCCCTGGGTATCGAAATCAAGGTTCAGGGCAAAAAGATTCTTGCGGTGCGAACAGAATAGTTTTTGTTTTTCGGGCAGACAGTTAATGCAGGGAAAAAGTGCCTGATCCACGCGTACGCCGCGGCCCTATGCATACCTGAATCTAAATCCGCTAAAGCCTTCAAAACTATCGAAGTTTAGTTTTCCCCCGCCGCCCAAATCGTCCGTAAGTCATAGAAATGATTACCCGTTACTCCTCGCACGCCTGATTCTTCCCACCGAAAACTTCTTCTTGGGATCTTCCAGGCATCAGCGGCGTTCAAGACAATTCTCGAGTGGCGCTGAAAGGGGAGCAAATGAGTTTTGCGAGAGAGATGAGCAATGGGGCATGGCGACATTGTCGCAGTTCTATAAGGAGTTCTTTCTTCGTTGTGCTGGTTACGGCGGTGGCGCTTATTTTTTCGGTTTCTACTTCTGCGCAGAGACTTACGGGAACGTTGCGGGGCCAGGTATTGGATCCTTCCGGCGCGGTCGTTCCCAATGCTGAAGTGACCGTCACCAATCAAGATACGGGAGTCTCCGTCAGGGTGACAACGACGTCCGCGGGAACATATTCGTTTCCAAGTCTGATTCCAGGCTTGTACAAGATCAACGTGGAGGCCAAGGGCTTCAAGAGTTTCGTCAAAAAAGATGCAAGCGTGATCGCCAACCAGGACAATGTGGCGGACGCGCAGATGGATCTTGGAGTGGCTTCCGAAGTCATCGAGGTCACGGGCGGGGCCGTGGAGGTTCAGACCACTTCTTCCTCGCTGAACAACACTTATGATTGGAACGCCGTCCAGCTTCCCAGCGCTGCGGGAGCCCTCAATGCCAGCCCATTGAACTTGGCGGTCCTAGCTCCGAATGTGGTGGCGCAACCGGGTGGCGTAACGGGCATCGGCGGCTCAGTGGGGGGAACACGCCCGCGCGACAACAACTTTACGGTAGACGGAGTGGATGACAACAACCTCGGCGTAACGGGGAACAACTCCACGGTCATTCCCGACGCTGTTGCAGAATTCAATCTCACGACCAACCAGTTCAGCGCCGAATACGGACACTCGGCCGGCGGACAATTCAGCCTGGTGACGAAGACTGGCACGAACAATTGGCATGGATCGGGCGAGTGGTACAACCAGAATAAGAATTACAACTCCCTCGACAATCTGACCAAAAATGCAATCGCTGCTGGAACAATTCCAGGGCAGCCAGACTACGATAACAACCGGTTTGGCGGGACGATGGGTGGCCCAATCGTCAAGAATAAGTTCTTTGTATTTGGTGGATACGAATACACGAAGCTGCATGGCCAGGGGACCCCTACAGCGTTGATCGAGCCAACAGCAGCGGGGCTGGCCACCCTCCAGGGAATGGCCGCAAACTCAGCGGTGGCAAACATCCTCAAGAATTTCCCCGTCGCACCGGCCGCAGACTTAAAGCCAATCACCGTGAACGGGCAATCCATTCCGATCGGCAACCTCATCATCATTAGTCCCGTGGGACAAAAGGAGCACGACGCTCAAGTAAACACAGACTACACCTGGGGGAAGCACCAGCTCGGCGCCCGGTTCCTGTTCAACCAGGCGAGCTTCATTTTCCCGGTGAACTCCACACAGGAAATATTTAATCAGTCGCAGCTCCTTCACAACCGCAAGATTGCCTTGAACGACGTTTGGACCATCAACAGCCGACTTGTGAACGATCTGCGTCTGCAGTACTCGTTCTACTACCTGGCCAACGTAAATCCCTGTACGGCCTGCCCGTCGGACGTCACCATCGGCGACCTGGGATTTAATACGATCGGCCCGGGTGACAACCAAAATCAAAAACAGAACACCTATCAAATTGCCGATACTTTCTCCTGGGCCAAGGGCAAACACACCTTCAAGTTCGGCGGACAGTACAACCATTTCATCTACCCACAATTCTTCCTTGCACGGAGCAATGGTGATTATTGGTACGCCACGACGCAAGAATTCATCAATGACCAGCAGAGCGACAACCTGGGCAGGACGCTGCGCAACGCGGGCACAGGGAGTTTCTTGGGAACGCAGAGCGCATTCTACCTGTTTGGCCAAGACGATTATAAATTGTCACCTCGCCTGACGCTGAATCTAGGTGTACGGTACGAGTACTGGACGAATCCGGTCGGCGACGGTTCACAGTCGCTTAACGCGATTTCCAATGTTCCCGGAGTCATCACCTTCGGTGTTCCGAAGACTGACAAGAACAACATCGCCCCACGTGTCGGTTTTGCTTACGATCCTCGAGGAAATGGCAAAACTTCCATTCGTGGTGGATTCGGGATCGCCTACGACGTGAAATTCCAGAACTTCGCCTCAATCACGCTGCCTCCGCAGCTGCAGAGCGAGTTGGACCCGACTTCCGCATGCACTCTGACGCCAAAACCGTCCTGGTGCGCAAACTCAAACTTTGCAGGCTTCCTGGCTGGCGGTGGTCTCCCGCAGACTTATATCCCCCCAGCCACACAGGCGGACGCAAGAGCGCTGACCACCAGCTACATCGACGACACGGTCATGCCCAAGATCCTGACTTGGTCCCTGGGCGTGCAGCACGAGGTATACCGCAACGCCGGCATCGAGGTTCGATACCTGGGAACGCGTGGGATTTCACTGCCGGTGCAGTTCCGGCGTAACCGCATTAGCGCGTTTGATGCGGGGATTACTTCGCTCCCGGAGTACTTCCGTGCCCAGGACGTACCGGCTACGGTGACCGCTTCAGCCCCGACCCGTGCGCCGTTCGATGCCTTCAATAGCAACCAGTACGCCCAATACGGATTCACGGCCAACGTGACGTCGGATCCGCCGTTCGGCAGCAGCATTTACCATGCTGGCTCGGTCAGCTTCACGCAGCGGTCGCGCATGGGCCTGAGCTTCAACGCCAACTATACGTATTCCCACACGTTGGACAACTCCACCAACGAATTTTTCACCAGCCTTCTGAATCCGCGGCGCGCGCAGGATACCAATCGGCTTTCGAATGATTGGGCCAGTTCCGACCTGGATGTGCGGCACAAACTGGCTCTTTCGTGGACCTATCAGGTTCCCAACGTCAAGAGTGAAAGCCACTTGGTCAAGACTCTGGTCAACGGATTCCAGCTCGGATCCGTTTTCCTTGCGCAGACGGGACAACCGGTCACGTTGCAATCCGGATCGGACATCAACGTCAATGGCGACTCCGCCGGTGACCGGCTGATGTTCAATCGGTTCGGAACAAATCCCATCAGTGGATCTGGCATTAACCGCGTTTGCGCTCCTGCCGGTGGTGGGACCACTGTCATCGCCGCCGCATGCCCGGCCGGGGACAATACGGTGGGTTATCTGGCTCTGGACTCGACGGCGCGTTATGTCGTTGCCGGAAAAGGAGTCGTAACCAATGTGGGCCGCAACAGCCTGACAACTCCGGGGTTCGGCGTCCTCAACATGTCCGTGGCCAAGAACTTCCGCTTCACCGAGGGGAGGTACCTGCAAGCGAAGGTAGACGTGTTTAACATTCTAAACCACGCGAACTATGCCTTGAGCAACGGAAATGTGTCCAGCAATGCGGGGGTCACGACAGCAACGACTACCCAGGGCTTCGTGTTGCCTACGGATCCCAACTTCTTGCATCCGTCCGCTTTCTTTAGCGGCGGAATCCGCTCCATGACGCTGGGATTGAAGCTCGTTTTCTAACCTTTAATCCAGGTCGTCAGTTTCGGGAGGCGCTCTGCGAGCGCCTCCCGTTTTTTTTGAGCGAGACGATTCATCGCTAAGTTCCTTGGAACATCGCATTGCATTCCGCACATGCTTCCCGCACAATCCAGAGAGGCAGCGCTTTGCAGGTCTGCCGCATCCATAATGGATAGAAAAGGATTGCCCTGCCCTGGAAGCGGCAGACACACCACTTCGGGTTGCCCTCAGCCTTCCCGACACTCCTTGCTGCCAACGCGGAGGAAGAAATGCGCAAGAAGAGAATCAGTGTTCTGGCTTTGTTGTTGGCGCTGACGTTCAGCGTCTCGTGCTCGCGCCTAGGCGCGCCCAGCGATGACGCGATCACCACGGACATCAAAGCAAAAATGTTTTCCGAGCCGGCGCTCAAGAACGCTGCCGTCGATGTTTCGAGCAAAGGCGGCGTCATAACCCTCACAGGCCAAGTGCCCGACGATGCCGCGCGGCTGGCGGCGTACAAAATTGCGACGGAAACCAAGGGCGTCACCAAGGTCAACGATCAGATGAGCGTGGTGGCTGCGCAAGCGGCAGCGCCCGAACTAGCGGTGCCAGCGGCAACACCCGCGCCCGAGCCGGCTGCACGTCCGGCAAAGCCGAGGCGGGCATCATCGCCGGCGAGAAGTCAAGGAGCCGCGTCTGCGACTGAGCCTTGGCCGGCCGCTGCGGCGGCGGCACCGGCTGCGCCACCACCGCCACAACCAGTTACTGTGACGGTTCCGGCGAACACAGTTGTGACCATTCGAACGATCGACAGCATCGATTCGAAAACGAATCATGCGGGAGAGGTTTTCAAGGCTTCGCTGGATGCGCCAATCGTGGTGGACAACAAGGTCATCGTGCCCAGCGGTGCGGATGCATACGTCAAGCTCGCGAGCGCCAGCTCTGCGGGTCACATCACAGGGCGCAGCGAATTGGGCTTGGAGCTGACGAGCATCGTTTTTCAGGGCAAGACGTACAACGTCGTTTCCAGTGACGTGAAGCAATCCGGTGCGTCCCGCGGCAAGCGCAGCGCGGAAACCATCGGCGGCGGCGCGGCTCTGGGTGCGCTCATCGGCGCAGTAGCCGGTGGCGGCAAAGGCGCGGCGATCGGCGCGGCGGTGGGCGGTGGAGCGGGAACGGGCGTACAGGTCTTGACCAAGGGCCAGCAGGTGAAGATCCCTTCGGAAACGCGGCTCGATTTCACGCTGCAGCAGCCGTTGGACATCACCTATTTCCCGGGAAAAAGGTCGCGGCAGCGTTCGAATGCGGAGCAGCCTCCGTCGGATCAGCCTCCGTCGAATCCGCAATGAACTAGCGGGACCAATCCTCCAATTTTCAATTCCAGGGGCAGAGGCCACTCTGCCCTTTTTTTTCCGTGGAATGCATATTGCGGCTTGACAAGCCGCGCTTTGTCCGGATAAACCTCTTTCCCGCCATGCAAAAATCAACGTCCGATTCTTTATTCGAATCATCGCGCCGCCGTTTTTTGAAGAGTACGGCCGCCGCTTCAGCTTGGGCTCTGGCTCCCCGAGCCAGCGCCAGGCCCGAGGATGCGCCTGCAAAGTTGCCTCCGGCTTTCTCGTCCCTCAAACCGCTCGGCTCACGGGTCCATCCGATCACCGCCGAGGAATTTCACGAGCGCCTCCAGCACGCGCAAAAGTTGATGGCGGAACTGGAACCCAAATACGACGCTCTGTTCGTGGCACCGGGGACTTCCCTGTACTACTTCACCGGCATCCGCTGGGGAACCAGCGAACGACTGCTCGCATTGGTGTTGCCGCGCGAGGGCGATCCCATTGTGATCGTTCCGGGGTTTGAAGAAGGACGGCTGCGCGAGAAGCTGCACTTTCCCGCGGAAGTGCGCGTCTGGCAGGAAGATGAAAGCCCGACGAAAATCGCGGCCGCCGCTTTGCTTGACCGTGGAATTCGAACGGGCCGGCTGGGCGTAGAAGAAACGGCGGCGTTCACGTTTTACGAGCATATGCACGCCGCGGCGCCGGGCTTCGAATGCGTTTCCGCCGACCCGGTGACGATCGCGTGCCGCGGGCGCAAGTCGCCACACGAGCTAGAGCTGATGCGTCTCGCTTGCGAGGCCACCTTTGACGTTTTCCGCGCCGCGTTCGCCTCGCTCAAGGAAGGCATGTCGCAGGAAGACATCGGCAAGCTGGTGGAGTCGGGCTTTTCGAAAATGGAGTTGCACGGCGGAGCGCTGGTTTTGCTGGGGGCGTCGGCGGCGCTGCCGCACGGCAGCATCAAGCCGCAAAAGTTAAAACAGGGCGACGTGGTGCTGATCGACGGCGGCTGCGCAGTGGAAAGTTACCAATCGGACGTGACACGCACGGGAATCTTCGGCAAGCCACCGGAAAAAGTGGCGCGGACATTCGAAATCGTGCGCAAGGCGCAGGATGCCGCGCTCGACGCGGCACGCGTTGGGCGTTTGTCGGGCACCGTGGATGACGCCGCGCGCAAGGTTATCACGGATGCGGGCTTCGGCCCCGACTACAAGTTTTTCACGCACCGGCTCGGACATGGGATCGGGCTGGATGGACACGAGCACCCTTATTTGGTTCGGGGAAGCAAGACCGTGCTTGAAGCCGGGATGACCTTTTCGAATGAGCCGGGAATTTACATTCCGGGTGAGTTTGGGTTGCGGTGTGAAGACGATATGGTCATTACCAACGATGGCCCCGCGCAACTTCTGACGCGGGGATTTGCTGTTTCTCTCGAAAAACCGTTCGGGTAAACGGGTGCATACTCAGAAAGAAAAGCTCGCCCTCTGAAGAGGGCGGCTACAAGGGAGTTCGCTTCATGGTCGGAGGCCCTCGCAGAACTCGACGATGCGCTGCTCGGCCCAGAAGCGCTCGCTTCCCGCGTGTTTCGAAATGAAGCCGCAATGGCCGCCATGGCTGGGCGCGACAAACCGGATCGCCGGGTTTTCGTTGATCTTCGCAGCCAAGAAGGAAGAGTACGGCACGAATGGATCATCTTGCGCGGCGATCAGAAGCATCGGCACGCGGACCTGGGCCGCGACGCGTTTCGCGCCCACGTTTTCGTAATAGTCTTGCGCATCGTGATAACCAAACTGCGGCGCGGTGATCAGATCATCAAATTCGCGCACGGTGCGAATCGGCCCCAGGCCATTGAGCTTGTAACGCCCTGGAAACATCTTTTGTTTTCTTGCGTAGCGCGACATCAACCCGGTGACGAAGTGCCGCTGATAGAAGAAATTGTCGCGGCGCTCGAGGGCGTCGGCACAGGCCGCGAGGTCGAGTGCGGGGCAGACGGCGCAGACGCCGCGCAGTGCTTTCGGGACCGCGGCGCCATACTCGCCCGCCATCTTGGTCACGAGATTTCCGCCCATGGAGTAGCCAACGAAGAAGATCTGCTCGAATCCGCCGGCGTTGGAGAGCTCTTCGAAAGCGGCGCGATAATCCGCGCTCATTCCGGAGTTGTACAAGGTGGGCGTGAGCGCTTCCGTGCCGCCGCAATTGCGCTGGTTCATGCGCACGACATGGAAGCCGCGATGAAAAGCTTTCTCTGCGATGCCACGCACGTAATTCGAATCGCTCGAACCTTCAAGGCCGTGGACAATGACGAGGAGCGGTGCATCCTTACGCTTTCCCGGCTGCCAGTGACAATGCCCGAGCAAGTGCGATTCCGCATCGACCTGGAACAAGCGAGCTTCCGCAGGCGGAATGTCAAAGCGCCGTGGCACAAAGGCCGACACGATGGTCATTGCGTGTCCGTTGGTCAACAAAGGATGCGCTTCAAATGGTGTTGTGTGGATTCCCACGTGAAAACTGTATTGCACACACCCGCTGCAAACAAGTGAAAGCCAGCAGTTATGGAGGTCTAGCTGTCTCTCCGACCGTCATGTGTTCCCGTACCCTGGTCCTCGCTCAAGCAGAATATTGGGCCAAAAACCGATGATTGATGACCCTTCGACTCAATCGAGGGATTTCTCTCTCCCAAGTCAGCCTTCATATGAATTTCCATAGCTCCTACATATTTGTGTTTACGTTTTTCGCGAACCTTGCCGGCTTTAAGCGATAAGCCTTTTGATATCAGCGCATTGGCCCTCTATATCAATGGCAAGTGAATTGCGGCTCCTTTGCGTGGATCTGTGATAAAGTCGGGCTCAATTTCAGGGAATTGAGTCTGATTTATGATTCTTTTTCGGGGGTCATCCTCAATCGCACTTGCTGAGGGCGCTGTGAGAGAGTCGTTCTGAGCTTTTTCAGGGGTGTGTTTCGGGTACTGCCCGTTATTTCTCGTCGGTCTGGATTCCTCAGCCTCAGTTGGGTTCAAACACAGGGCAATGTGCTCTTGGCAGTTCGAAGAGGAATAAGAGAGTGATGGCAGCTTAGCTGCATCAGGGGGTAATTGAGAAAATGAGAAGACTTGCTTACTTGTTTTTGGTTGGAGTTCTACTTCTTAGTGTGGGGAGCGGAACCGCGTTCGCCCAGGCAACCGCCAGCGCAACAATTCAAGGGACGGTCACGGACAAATCCGGGGCCGTGGTGACCGGGGTTCAGGTTGTCGCGAAGAACAAAGCAACAGACATCACTCGCACTACCTCCACGAATGATGTTGGTTTCTACCAGTTTGGATTGCTGTCAGTCGGCACTTACACTGTGACGGTCAGTAAAACGGGGTTTGCCACTTTTGCGCAGACGCTCGAAATCCAAGTCGGTCAAACCGCGGTGGTCAATGCGGAGCTGAAGCCGGGCGCCGCCAGCGAAGTCATCGAGGTCACTAGCGAAGCATTGCTTGTTGACTCGACGAAGACGGACGTCAGCACGAACATCACGCCGCAACAGATTCAGGAATTGCCGCTGATCGGTCGCGATATCGCCGACCTTGCGTATCTCTCCCCCGGGGTGAAAGCGGCGGACTCCTATGACCCCACCAAGAACCGCTATTCGATCTTGTCGGTGAACGGCCAAGGTGGCCGCAACGTCAACGTGACCGTCAACGGCGTAGACAATAAGGACAACACCGTGGGTGGGCCGGTCATGCAGCTTCCTGCCGAGGCCGTGCAGGAGTTTCAGGTCTCTACGCAGCGCTTCTCGGCAGTCAATGGCCGGTCCGAAGGCGCAGCTATTAACGTGATTACCAAATCCGGGTCGAACAGCTACCATGGTTCAGCTTTCGGATTTTTCCGCGATCAGGCGCTCAATGCAGCCCAGAAGCTTCCCGATCCAGGGAACACGACGAACCCGTTTAGTTATTCGACTCCGCCGTATTCACGTCAGTGGTTTGGCGGTTCGATCGGCGGGCCAATCAAGAAGGATAAGCTGTTCGCCTTCTTCGCGATGGAGCGCCAGCGAGAGCACACATCTATTGCGGAACAACCCACGTCGCTGACTCAGCTTAACCTGGTAACTTCACTGGGAGCGCAGCCGGCAGCAACGGTCCCGACGCCGTTCTTTGAGAACCGCGTTGCCGGGCGCATGGACTGGACCATCAACAGCAAACACACGGCCTATTTATCGGTCGCCACGCAGGCCAATAACAGCCTCAACGACCAGAGCGATGGCACCTTCGATCTGACAGAAGGCAACTTCACCAAAAACCATTTGCAGATCGCCAACCTCACCCTGAACTCTGTGTTCTCGCCTACCCTGATCAACCAGTTTACTGCCGGGTGGCAGTATTGGAACAACTTGATTGATAGCACGACGCGGACGCCCCTCATCACCTTTCCCCTCGCGCAATTCGGCACCAACACCAACGTTCCGCAGGAGTCCATCCAGCGCAAGTGGCAGTTCAAGGACGATCTGAGCAAAACAGTCGGCAAGCACACCCTCAAGACCGGATTTGATTACATCTGGACGCCGTTTATGGGCGGCTTTTTCGAGTTCAATCCGACTCTGGAGATCGACTTCACCGACAACCCAAGCTGCATCCTCGGCGTGGCGCCAGACGCGACAACGCCTGGGTGTGGCCCGGGCACTTACCCGAATGGCTTTGCAACTGCGGGCGCGGTCCAATCGATGAGCATCGCGGTTGGCGATCCCCACTTCATCATCAAGGATGCGAAGCAGCTCGGACTATACTTCCAAGACGACTGGAAAATGACCCGTCGCTTTACCGTGAACCTTGGGCTTCGTTGGGACAAGGATTACGATTTCGTCGGTGGATCGGATATTGCCAACAGCCGCACCTTCCAGGAACTCCAGGCGGCTGCCCCCTTCAGCCCTCTGGCGGCGTCTTTGGTGGCCAAGAAGGCGAGCGATTACAATAAGAACTTTAGCCCACGCGTGGGGCTTGCGTATGATTTGACCGGCCACGGTAATCATGTCCTCCGTGCCGGTTACGGAATGTACTACGGCAATACCTTCCAGAACATCCCCTTGTTCATGGAGCAGCAGAGCAACGCGACCATCTTTCAGACGGCGTTCGCGATCGGACCCGGTGATACCGTACCGGGCACAGGCATTCTATTAAGCAATTGGCGTTGCTGCGGGCCTCCTAACGGGGATCCGCTGCCGACGATTCCGCCGCCATCGCATGACTTGGCTGGCGGAACACCCGCAACCCCGGGGGCCACCGGCCGCATCATGGACCCGAACTATCGCAACCCGGTCACCGAGGAATGGAATGGCGGGTATACCTGGTCGGTCACATCGAAATCCGTAATCGAGGCGGAATACGTTCACGTGCTCAGCCTGCACGAGAACAAGACGATTAACGTTGACCCGAGGATCCCCATCAACCCGGCAAACATAACTACACGGAGCCTCACGGAAACCGGGCTCAACTCGACTGCACCTGGAAGCGGGGTCCCGGTCTGCTCTGCGACATCGTGTGGGTTTTTCCGACCGCTCGACGCGGCCTTCTTGGCGGCTGGCGTGCCGTTGCTGGGCAGTGTTCGTAACGAGGAATCGATCGGGCGTTCGCGCTACGATGGCATGAACGTTAGCTATCGCCAGCGTGGATTCCATAAAGTCGACCTGATCGCCAATTACACACTGGGCCGCGCCGTGGGCTATGACCAAGACGGTGGTTCATTCCGCTACTATCCGCGCGACCCACAGAAGCCGTTCTCGCCGTTTGAATTCGGGCCAGCTCTTAACGACGAACGGCACCACGTCACCATTGCGGGCACCGTAAACCTGCCGTGGGGAATGGCTTTTTCTCCGATCCTGCAAGCAGGTTCGGCGCGGCCCTATCTTGTGACCTCGTCTTTCAATGAGCTCAACCTGACCGGCGGCAGCTCCGCGGGCGCAGTAATCGTGCCGAACAGCGATCCGACGAACCTCACCGCAATGGCGGGGACAAGCGGTGCTGCCAAGTTGGCTGCGGTCCAGTGCTATTACTCCGGCAACTGCCACGTCGTTCCTTACAACTCCCTGCGTGGCGACCCGTACTTCAACATGGATGTGCGCCTTGCCAAAAACATCAAGCTGGGCGAGGGGCGCAACCTGCAGCTCGCGTTCCAAGGGTTCAACCTCTTCAACCATGCCAATTACGGCAATAACTTCGATAACGTGGTTCAGGACTCCACATTCGGTAAGGCTGTTGGGTTCATCAATCCCACGAGCAGCGTGCTGCCGCGGGCGTTCACGGCCGAGTTCGGGGCCCGGTTCACCTTCTAAGCGGACAACCCAGTTCGAATCGGACAATTAACCCCCGGGCTGACTTTTCAAGTCAGCCCGGTTTTTTTTCTTTCTGTCCTATGATTAATGGCTCGCCACAAACACCCCCTGCGCCATTCTTTTTCGCTGCAGGTCAGAGATCGTTCCAATCGTTCCAGTCAACTTGACCGGAATCGGAATGCCCCTTAGAATTAAGCATTCACGGTGATGCATTTTTTCAACTTGATGAAATTATCTGCCGGCCCAGCGGGTACCCGCTGGGCTGCGCTGCTTTCTGGCGCCAATTTCAACGCGCCCAATCTCTATACGTGAGGCGGGAATGAGCGACGGTCCGATTTCCGAGGGTCTTACCTTTGACGACGTGCTGCTCTTGCCGGGCAGGTCGTCGGTGCTACCAGGCGAGGCCGATACAAGCACAAATTTCGCGAGGAAACTGGCGCTGAACATTCCGCTGGCTTCCGCGGCCATGGACACGGTGACCGAATCGCGCCTGGCGATCGCCATCGCGCGCCAGGGTGGAATTGGGATCGTGCACCGCAACATGCCCATTGACCGTCAAGGGGAGGAAGTGGACCGCGTAAAACGATCGGAAAGCGGGATGATCGTCGACCCGGTCACCATCTCCCCGGATATCACGCTGCGCCAAGCGCTGGAGATCATGACCAAGTACAAGATCTCCGGGCTGCCGGTGACGCGGGGGGCCCGGCTTACGGGAATTCTGACGAACCGCGACCTGCGATTCGAGAAGAATCATACGCAACTGGTCAGCTCGGTGATGACGAAGGACAATCTTGTGACGGTGCCGGTGGGCACGACGCTGGAAGAAGCCGAGCGTATCCTGCAAAAACACCGCATCGAGAAGCTGCTGGTGGTCGACCAGGACTTCAACCTCAAGGGGCTCATCACGGTCAAGGATATCCAGAAGAAACTGGAATATCCGCACGCGGCGAAAGACGAGCACGGGCGCTTGCGCGTGGGCGCTGCGGTTGGAGCGACAGGCGACTTTCTGGAGCGCGCCGTGGAAATGTCAAAGGCCAAGGCGGACGTTTTGGCGATTGATACAGCGCACGGTCATTCGCAGCGCGTGATGGATGCGATCAAGACGATTCGACAGCGCTTGCCGGAAATGCAGCTCGTCGCGGGCAACGTAGCCACCTTCGAAGGCGCGAAGGATTTGATTTCGCTGGGCATTGACGGGCTGAAAGTCGGCATTGGGCCCGGGTCCATTTGCACGACGCGCGTGGTCACCGGTGCGGGCGTGCCGCAGCTCACCGCGATCATGGAAGCGGCGAGAGCCGCGAAAGGCACAGGTGTGGCGGTTATCGCGGACGGCGGCATCAAATACTCAGGCGACATATCGAAGGCCATCGCCGCGGGGGCTTCCTGCGTCATGATCGGAAGTCTTTTCGCCGGCACGGAAGAGTCGCCGGGAGAAACCATTCTTTTCCAGGGGCGCACCTTCAAGTCGTATCGCGGGATGGGCTCGACCGGCGCGATGGACGCTGGCTCCGCCGACCGCTACGCGCAAGAGGGCATGGAGCTTGGTAAATCGGTGCCGGAAGGGGTCGAAGGCCGCGTGCCTTACAAAGGCGCGCTCGGAGGGTTGACCGATCAGCTTGTCGGCGGGCTAAGAAGCGGCATGGGGTACGTGGGCGCGGCTACGTTGAAGGAATTCGCGGAAAAGAGCCGCTTTGTTCGAATTACCGCCGCGGGCTTGCGCGAAAGCCACGTACACGACGTCATCATCACCAAGGAAGCTCCGAACTACCGGATGGAATAGCGAAAAAAAACACCAGGAGACGTTTCTTCGTGGCTGAATCCCAACCCTGGCGCAACCCGCGTCCAGCACCACACCTGACTGAAATTCAGTCTCGGTTCCGTCCGCCCCGCGTACCGGCGTGGCTTCGCGCCTGGTGGCCCGCAGTGCTTTGGGCCGGCGTCATTTTCTCGATGTCCACGGACACGTTTTCCGCGGAGCACACCGCCTGGGTGTTCGAGCCCGTCCTGCGCTGGATGATTCCATCACTCACCGCAGGTCAGTTTGAAACCGTCCATCACGTCATCCGCAAGTGCGCGCACTTCACGGAATATTTTGTGTTTTGCCTGTTGCTGTATCGCGGCGCGCGCGCTGGCCGAAGGGGCTGGCGCTGGACGTGGGCCATTGCGGCACTCTTGTGCGCTGCCGGGTATTCCGCCCTGGATGAGGTTCACCAGGCATTCGTAGCGAGCCGCACCGCTTCACCCTATGATTCCTTGCTCGATTCCGCCGGCGCATTCGCGGCCTTTGCCGCGCTCTGGCTGTGGTTCCGGCTGCGCCGCGCGGAATCGTGAACTCAAAAGCGAAAAATGTAACTTCGGCGTGCCTTCCTTCGTATTCTCTCAGAGATGGTCCCGACATCCTCGCGAGCGCGCACGGCTCCTACCGCGGGATTTGGTAGAGTAACTGGAGGGCTTCCATAGCTTGCATGCTCGCGATCCGCGACA